>Ga0075434_100007373_pt1 | contig 10182 bp, 10 predicted proteins | sample RhiMethybrSRZTD3_FD_75298 | JGI IMG/M metagenome (GOLD analysis project Ga0075434, IMG submission 75298) | Populus rhizosphere microbial communities from Tennessee, USA - Rhizosphere MetaG P. TD hybrid SRZTD3 | ecosystem: Host-associated > Plants > Roots > Rhizosphere > Soil | place: USA...
CCGCGCCATCGCCGGACCGACTCGCTTCATGCGCTGCTCGGCGCAGCAATTGCGCCGCCATCCGCGGCGAGCACAGCAACTCTCCGGCCGCTGTTCGCTCGATAGCCTCCACGAGTTCCGGGATGGACCCGTTCGCGGTGACGAAGCCGTCTGCGCCGGCTTGCGCGTAGTCGAGGATGGCTTCGATTTCCTCCCGAACCGCGAACGCCAGAATGCGGCACCTGGGACTCTCCGCGCGCACTGCACGTATCAGGTCCAGAGCGCCGTCCATTAACACGTCGACGATAACCACGTGAGGCGCCAGATTGTGGCCGGCCGCCTGCGCGTCAAGAGGCGTCGCGGCAGTTCCCACGACGCGCAGGTGAGATTGCGCATGAAGCACGGCTGCGAGGCCGTCGCGGTACAGGCGCACTGACACCGCGATCAGTAGAGTGATTGGGTCCCGCGTGTTCCCGGCCTGCTCCATACGACGACCACAGAGGGCGTTGAACGACGTGAACGGATTTCAGAATCTGTACGAGGGAGCTTTGCGAACGGGGTAACGTAAGGCAGCATCGGGCTCATGTCAAGCCGCATTCGGCACAGGCGCTAAAAATCAAACCACCCGTTTCACACTCGTTGGCTTCTGGGCTGAACCAGACGATCTAGTCATCGCTCATCCTGCGGTCCGGTTCTCACCTGAACCTATTTTGAATGCTCCGGCGGATTTCACGGCGTTGTGCCCGCGTGCAGAATGGCCGCGACGTGCTGGAGCCCATACGAGTCCTGTTGCTCGAGATGCCGCAGCTGCTGCGCGACATCCTTGAGCACGAAGTTCACAAGCGGAGCGACTGCGAGCTCGTGAAAGACGGGCGAGGCGCTGTGCGACTCCTGACCGAACGGATAGTTGCGCCGGACGTAGTGATCATCGGCTTGACGGCCAGAGAGGACGAGGCCTTGGTGCCCGCGGTCTTTGCGCGATGGCCGGGCGCCCACGTCATGACCGTCGCGCCCACTGGGAACGATGTCGTCGTCTACGAGCTGACGCCGAAACAAGAAGAGCTTGCGCCGATGTCGCCGGCCGGAATCGTCGACATTCTGCGCAACGCGGTGCGCCGTAGCCGCGGGCTTCGGCAGGGGTGACGCGCGGGGGAGGGTTCGAATCGGATGACAGCGACGATCAAGAGCGCGAACCCAGCCTCGGGTTGGTTGGACCGGCTGCCGACGAACAGTTCTGAACGTTTCGCAGGGACAGCGGAGGTGATTGTCGCCGCGCTGCGGCTGCTCGACGTGCGGTTGTGCGCGGCGGCGGAGGCGATCAAGGTGCTGTTCGGTCCGGAATCGACGCGCGACATGTTTCGCGGCCTGCACATCAAGCCGGCGGACGTCGATCGGACCCTGGTGCGAACACCGGTGGCGCCGCTGCTGGGGCCGCTCGGGGGCGAAACCCCGGTCCTGCCGCCGGAGCAGCTGCGAGGCACGCGCTTCAATCGGCTCCGCGCGCTGTTCGATCTGTCTCCGTTCGACCTCGACGTTCTGTTCGTGGCGTTGGCGCCCGAGATCGACGCGCGCTACGAGCGCATCTATGCGTTCATCCAGGACGACGTCACCCGCAAGCGACCGACCGTCGACCTCACGCTGAACCTGCTTTGCGGCGGCGTCGCGCAGAAGCTGGAGCGGTTGGGGCGGTTCTCGGGAGAAGCGCCGCTGGTCGGGCACGGCCTGGTGCGTCTGCTTCCCGCGGACGGCCAGCCTGACGGACTGCGGCTCGGCGCCGCGATTCGTCTGGACGAGGCGGTGCTCGGCTACCTGCTCGGCCACGATTCGATGGACGCGCGTGTCACTGCGTGCTGCCGCGTGCTGGAGCCCGCCCACGCCAGGACGACGGCCCGGCGCGCGCAAGCGGGCGCGGGCGCGCCGTCGGTCGTTTATGTTCAGACGGGCGACCTCGAAGAGGCCGCGGCCGCTGTGCGCCGGCACGCCGGCGTGCGCCCGATTCTCGTCCTGGACGTCGAGCGCGCGCTGTGGAGCATCGGCGACTGGGAGGGAATGCTCGCCGCCGTCTTCCGTAACGCGCTCATCCGCGACCAGGCGATGCTGGTCCATCATGCCGACCTGCTGCTGGACGGAGAGCACAGCGCGAAGCTCGGACAGCTCCTCCGACGGGTGGCGAGCCATCGTGAGGACGTCTATCTAGCCGGTCGGAGCCGGTGGGAGCCGGCGAATCGTTCGACGGGGTCGGTCATCGAGATCGAGCCCAGCGCGCCGCCGCCCGAGCAGGCCGCGGCAGTGTGGGCGGAGGCGGTGGAACGCCAGGGAGGCCAGGCGGTCCCGGCGCTGATGGGGCGGCTGGCGGCGACCTTCCCGACGCTGGGCGCCTCTCAGATCCGCGCGGCGGTGCAGCATGCGGTCCGCCAGGGGGCGGCCGTCCCGGGAGTCGCGCCGGCGACCGAGGCGATGCTGGAAGGCGCGCGCGCGCAGACGCGCGGCGCGCTGCGCGGCCTCGCCGAGCGCGTGCCGATCAGGCCGGCGTGGAACGACCTGATCGTGCCGCCGGAGACGCTGGCGCAGCTCCGCGAGATCGCGCTGCGAGTCACCCGCCGCGCCACCGTGATGGATGACTGGGGGTTTGCGGGCCGCCGGACCTACGGTCGAGGGACCACGGTCCTGTTCTCCGGCTCGTCGGGCACCGGGAAGACCTTCGCCGCCGCGGTGCTCGCTGCGGAGATCGGCCAGGACCTGTATCGGATCGATCTCGCATCGGTCGTCAGCAAGTACATCGGTGAAACGGAGAAGAAGCTGGCGCAGGTGTTCGACGGCGCCGAGCGCGCGAACTGCGTGCTGTTGTTCGACGAAGCGGACGCGCTGTTCGGCAAGCGCAGCGAGGTGCGCGACGCCCACGACCGTTACGCGAACCAAGAGGTCGCCTACCTGCTGCAACGAGTGGAGCGCTTCGGGGGCCTGGCCATCCTGACCAGCAACCTGCCCGGGTCGATCGATCCGGCGTTTGCGCGTCGATTGGGCGGCACCGTGTTCTTCGAGCTCCCCGATCTGTCGGCACGGCATCGGCTGTGGGAACGAGCCTTACCGTCCTCCGCGCCGCGCGACGGCGATCTCGATCTCGCGCTCCTGGCCCGCGAAGTCCGCATTTCCGGCGGGGTTATCGGCAAAGCGGCGCTGGCCGCCGCGTTTCTGGCTGCTGACGAGGACGCGCCGATCGCGATGCGGCACCTGCTGCGGGCGCTTCGCCGAGAGGTGTCGAGCCTGGGGATCGCCGTCCCCGGCCTCCTGACGGTGAAGCCTGCATGACGATGCTGGCGCTGGTCGATGAGATGTTCAAGGTGGTGCTGGAGGACGGCGTCCCGAGCTTGCGCGTCGCCGGGGCCGTCGGCGCGTCTCAGGTGATCTTCGATCCGCCCGAACTGACTGTAAGCGCCGGCACCCCGCCAGTGCTGAGCCTGTACCTGGTCGAGGTTCGCGAAAACGTGAAGCTGCGCTCCAACGAGCGACAACAGACCACGTCGGCGGGCACCGTCGTCAGTCGGAGAGCGCCATATCGCCTCGACTGTCATTACCTCATCTCGGCGTTCACCGACAGCCAAACCGGTATTCCACCGCTTCAACATGATGTGCTCTATGAGACGACGGAGGCGCTGATACGCGCCCAGCCGCTGGTGCCGGCGCGCGTGCTGGCCGGCCACTCGGAGCTGCTCGGCTGGCCTCCCGAGAAGCGGGACGTCGAGCTGCCGCTGACCATCAACCCGCCCGAGGGTTTTCCGAAGCTGGCCGAGTTCTGGGGGACCATTGGACACCGGCACCCCTGGCGCCCCGTTGTGTACGCGATCGTCACGATTCCCGTCGAGTACATGCCGTCGTCGCCGGTCGGTGTCGTTCACCACGCCATCACCGTGTATAGCGCGGGCGCCGACGCGCGCGGCGTGGGCTCCGGCCCGAGCGAACGGCGCGCCCGCATCGGCGGCACCGTCATCGACAAGGACCGAAACGCGGTCGGCCGCGCCCGCGTGTTCGCGCGCGACGCCGGCGGGCAAGTTCTCGCGCGCACGACGTGCGCCGACGACGGCCGCTTCATCATCGATCTCCCGGAGGGCGGCGTCGACATCTATGCGGCGGCCTTTGGTTTCGGCACGACGCCCCCGCTCGCCGTTCCCCTCGCGTCCACAACGGACGCCGACAAGCTCGAATACATCCTGCGGTTTCTCTAGGAGATGCCATGGCCACCACGTACGCGTATCCCGGCGTTTACATCGAAGAGATCACCGGCCCCGGCGTCATCGTCGGCGTAGGGACCAGCACCGCGGCGTTTATCGGCCCCGCGGCGCGCGGGCCGTTCATGCGGCCGACCGTGATCACCACCTTCGACGAGTTCGGGCGCCAGTTCGGCGAGGCGCTCGATTTCTGGCCCTACCTCGAACGCAACAAGCGCAGGTACTTCCTGGGCCACGGCGTGCAGGGGTTCTTCGACAACGGTGGGACGCGCGCGGTGATCGTGCGCGTCGGCAACGGCACCCCCGCGGTGTGGAGCGTGAGGAACCAGCCCGTCGCAGGTGCGGGTGCGGCCGAAGAGTTGTTCAGGATCGAGGCGGTCGCGGAAGGGCCTGAGGGCAACAACTACACGGTGACGCTTTCCGCACCGCCTGCTCCCGCTCCGGGCCAGCCGGTTCCGACGCTCGCCTACGCGATCGCCGACATCAACGCCGTCGACGCGAATGATCGGAGGAAGATCACGATCGCGTATCAGGCGGCGAGCCCCGGCAAGTTCGTGCCCGGCGACATCGTCGCGCTCGCCGGTGTCGCGGCGAAGAACAGAGTGCAGAGCATCGGGACCTCAGCCAACGGCCCGGTGCTCACCCTGGACACCGCGATTGCGGCCGGAGCGCCGCCGGCCACGGTGAAGATCGCTGCTATCGACACTCAGACTCGGATCAGACTCGAGCAGCGATTGCCGGTCATTCAGGCCGGGAGCCTGATCACAAACAGCGGCGCCCCGACCTTCTACGCCATCGTCGACAGCACCGACAGCGATGGCTTCGTCGAACTGAGAGCTCCTTTCCAGCAAGCGGACGGCAGTGCCGTCACCGCGGCGAACGCCATCGACGTCAGCACCCAGCCGACACTGACGAGCCAGGATTTCGGAATCAAGATCAGCGTGCCCGGAAAGGTCCTGGACGATGAGGCTGGCCTGTCGCTGGATCCGTTTCACAGTGGCTACGTGCTCAGGCGGGTGTTCAAGACGATCCGCGTGCTGCCGCCGGTCACACCGCCAACAACGACGGTCGTCGCCAGTCTGCGGCCTCGAGCGCTGATCCAGACACCCGGCGTGAACGATGACCCGACGTCGGTGGGCTTCATGAGCTACCGCAACGCGCTCGCCAGGTTGCAGGACGTGGACGACGTGAACATCGTGTGCGCGCCCGACGCGGCGAATGACCCGCAGGCGCAGCAGGAGCTACGACAGCACTGCTTGACGATGAAGGATCGCATCGCGGTCCTCGACGTTCCGTACGGATTGTCGCCCGCGAACTCGCCGAGCGCGCTGGACCACGAGGCGGCCGTGGAAGCCAGCGGCGGCTTCACGGCGCTGTACTACCCGTGGCTGATCGTCCCCGACCCGGTGCGAGCCGGGAAATCCCAGCCGTCCGCCGCGCAGCCGTTCGCGGTGCCGCCGTCCGGGCACATCGCCGGCGTGTATGCACGCATCGACGAGTCGCTGGGTGTACACACCCCGCCGGCGAACACGGAGGTCCGCGGGGTGATGGGGCTCGAACGCCGGCTCAGCGATCGCGAGCAAGGCCTCATCAACCTCAAAGGGGTCAACGCCCTCCGCATCTTCCCCGGCGAGGGGCGGGTCCTGGTGTGGGGCGCACGTACGACCGCGCCGCAAGGGGAGACCGACTGGACGTACGTCAACGTCCGCCGGTTGCTGCTCTACATCGAGGAGTCGATCCAGGAAGGCATCCGCTGGGCGGTATTCAAGCCAAACGACCACGGGTTGTGGCAGTCGCTCAAGCGCACCATCGGCAGCTTCCTCGATCGCGTGTGGAAGGACGGCGGGCTGGTCGGCCTCAAGCGCGAGCAGGCGTACCAGGTGCGGATCGACGAGGGGCTGAACCCGCCCGACGAGATCGCCCTCGGGCGTTTGCACATCGAGATCAAAGTCGCGCCGGTGCGGCCGGCGGAATTCATCATCGTGCGTATCGGGCTATGGGACGGCGGCGCCCAGGTCACCGAGAGTTGATCGGAGAGCAGACATGGCCAATACGGGAAAGACAGTCGATCCGTTTCTCAACTTCAACTTCCGCGTGGAGATCGACGGCCTGCAGGTGGCTGCCTTCCACGAGTGCAGCGGCCTCGAGTCGAGCATCGACGTCATCGAGCACCGAGAGGGAGGCGGCCCCATCCGCAAGCTGCCCGGCAATAACAAGTTCGCGAACATCGTGCTCAAGCGCGGGGTCACGGACAACCGTGAGCTTTACGACCAGCACGTGAGCGCGCTCGATGGCCGGGTGCAGCGGAAAAGCGGGTCGATCATCTTGATGGACCGCGCCGATCAAGAGGTGGCCCGCTGGCACTTCGATCAGGCCTGGCCGGCCAAGTGGGTGGGGCCGAGCCTCACCGCCGAGGGAAACGACGTCGCCATCGAGACCCTCGAGCTCGCGCACGAGGGGATTCGCAGGGTCTGAAGGAGGAACGGGGGCGCATCATGTTGCAGACCGAAGTGGAGTTCGTGCTGCCGTGCGGTTACGCGGACGGCGAGGGGACGCTGCACCGGGAGGGGACGATGCGGCGGGCCACCGCCGCCGACGAGATCCTTCCGCTCGGCGAGCCGCGGGTGGTGAAGAACCCGGCCTATCTGGTGGTGATCCTGCTGTCTCGCGTCGTAACCCAACTCGGGACGCTGCCAGCGATCAACACCAAGGTGATCGAGAGCCTCTACGCGACGGACGTCGCATATCTGCAGGAGCTCTACAACCGCATCAATCGACTGGACGAGGCTTCGCCGGTGAGGTGTCCACACTGCCAGCAAACGTTCCGGGCGGAGGCGGTCGCCGCGGGGGGGTGATTGGCTACCCCCTGGACCAGGCCTACAGGGAGGTGGCCTTCATCGCGTTTCACTTTCACTGGCCTGCGGACGACATCCTCGGGATGGAGCACGCGGAGCGGAGGAGATGGGTGATGGAGATTTCGGAGATCAACGAGCGGATCAGCGCGGGAGAGCCGTGAGCGCCGCCGCCTTCCGCGTCGTGCACGCTCACGCCTCGCCGCTGGCGGCGGGACCGCGCCCGCGCCTGCGCCCCGCGCTCGAGGACGCGGTGTCCGCTGTCGACGAGCGGCTGGGCGGGCGCGGCCGGATCGTCGACGACCACGCGATGGAGCTCGTCTGGGGGCGGCGCTCGCCACTCACCATGCTGCACGAGACGCGCGTCCAGGCGTCGTGGCAGATGTCGCCGTCGGTGGTTGTGCACATCAACGGACGCGCCGCCGCGCCGCCGGCCGCGTCGCAAGCGCGGGTCGCCCCGGCGCGCGCCGCTGTCGCGCCGGCGCCGATGCGCCTCGTGACCATAGAGCGACAGCTCGAGACGCGCGTCGTTGGCCGCGCGCTGGCCGCGCTGACCGAATCGGCGCGACGGCCGGCTGACGCCACGGGTTCGGCCTCGGCGCGTGTGCCGACGGTTGCGCCGCACGCCGCGCGGGTACGAGCGCGGGTTGCGGATGCGCCGATCGACATGCGGGTGGCGCCCCCGGAGATGGCCGTCGCGCGGTCGCCGAGAATGCCGGCGGGCGTGACCGCTGACACCGCAGCGAGCGGCCTTGCTGCCGCCATTCCGGCGCGGCGATCGCCGGCCGTAGTCGCGGCGCCGGTCGCGGCGCCGCTGTCGATCGATCGCATCACCACCGAGGTCGTGCGCGCGCTCGACTCCCGCCTCATCGCATGGCGCGAGCGAATGGGGAGGCCGTAGCGATGGCGCTGGAGAAGGCGTTGATCGTCAAGCGCGACTCGGGCGAGCGCGTGCTGGCGGTGATGTTCAATCCCGAGGAGTACACCGTCAACCGCGACAACAACTTCGCCCAGATCGCCATCCCGGGGCGGGGCGCGCCGCTGCTGCAGTTCGTACACGGCAACGCGCAAACGCTGGAGATGGAGCTGGTCATCGACACCGTCGAGGCGCACGTGGCCGGCAGCCAGCGGCTCAACGAGGCCGGCGACGACGTGCGGCCGCTGGTCGCCAAGCTCGTCGGGTTGCTGGACATCGACCGGGCGACGCACGCGCCGCCCGTGCTGCGGTTCGTGTGGTCGTCGTTCACGTTCACCTGCGTGCTCACCCGCGCGGTGCAAAAGTACACGATGTTCCGCGCCGACGGCGCGCCGGTGCGCGCCAAGGTGTCCGTCACATTCACGGAGCTCACCAACGGCGAGACCGAAGCAAAAGAGGTCAAGCGCGAGACCGCGGACTACAGCAAGGTGCACACCGTCGTCGACGGCGATCGCCTCCCCGAGATCGCGTTCCGGCTGCTGGGCAGCGCCGCGCTCTGGCGGCCGATCGCGCTCGCCAACGGCATCGAGGACCCGCGTGCCCTGACGCCCGGCACCGAGCTGGGCATACCGCGCCTCCCGTTCACCGATCCGGAAACCGGCGAGGTCATCCCGTCGTGAGCAACCTGCGCCTGGCTCCCGATGCTCGCATCGTGGCTGACGGTCAGCCGCTGCCGGCGGCGCTGCGCGCGGCGGTGAGCCGCATCTCGGTGACGCAGGGGATCGAGGGCGTGGACCGCCTCGAGCTGACCGTGTCCGACGAGACCGTGCGCTGGCTCGATCACCCGCAGATCGCGCTCGATCGGGAGCTGCGCGTCGAGCTCGGCTACGCGCCGGATCCGTTGAAGCAGGTCTTCGTGGGCGACGTCGTCGGCCTGACGCCGTCATTTCCGTCCGAGGGGGCACCGACCCTGAAGATCGTGGCGCACGACCGGCGGGAGCGGCTGCAGCGTGGCACCAAGACCCGCTGGTTCGCGGTGGCCATCCCGTGCATCGGGGCGTACCCGATTCCGGATCCGGTGATTGCCGGCGCCGTGTCCGCCGAGCACCAGTTGACGCTCTCCTCCGATCCGGTGTCGCTGACGATCGCAGCGGCGCTGGGGGCGGTGGAGTACGGCGTCGGCGTGGGGACGGGGGAGGGCGAGTACGAGCTGATTCGCAAGCAGCGGAACCAGAGCGACCTCGACTTCCTGACGACGATAGCGCGCGAGAACGGCTGGCTGATGACTGTCGACCACACGGGGGCTCGCGGGGGAAGCATCCTCCGCTTCACCTCGTTCTTCGCGCACCTGGTTCCCGACCTCACGTTCCGCTACGGCGAGAGCCTGATCGATTTCTCGCCGCGGCTGTCCAAGGTGGGCGAGGTGCTGCGCGTCACAGCGCGATTCTGGATCCCGCAGATCAAGGTCGAGATGACTGTGACCGCCGGCTGGAACTGGGATCGCCAGGCGCTGGAAGTGTCGGCGTCGTCCGGCTTCGGTCTATCCGGGGTCGCGGGAGGCGGCGGCTCGGATCCGGACTCGGACGTCTCCACAACGCTGCTCGGCGAGGAGGTGAGTGCCAAGACGGCGTCACGCGCCATGTTGGGGAGGCTGATTGACAAGCTCAATCAGCGCCTCACCGGCAGCGCGTCGGTCGTCGGCGACACGCGCTTGCGTCCGGGCGGTGTCGTCCAGATCGACGGCGTGGGCGAGCTGTTCGGCGGCCTCTACCGTGTGACCTCGGTCAGCCACACGCTCGACGGAGGCGGCTTCCGCACCTCGTTCGACGTGTGCAAGGAGGTGTGGTTCGACGGCGCGCACCTCATGCGCGGAGCGCAGGGCGCGGCGCGCGCAGTGGTCTCGTCGGTCGTTCCCGCGCCGATCGCGAACCTCACGGGGGCGTTCAGATGAGCGACCGCGATCTCTTCGGCGGGGGCGGCGGCGGAGCCGACAACAAGCAGGACCACGGAACGCGGGTGATCCAGACCCGCGTTGTCGACAACTGCGACAACGCCCGACTCGGTCGAGTCATGGTGCAGGTCCCCTGGCTCGAAGGGCCAGTGGTCGCGACGGTGGCGACGCTTGCGGCGGGGAAGGGGCGCGGCACGTTCTTCACCCCTCAGAAGGACGACGACGTGCTCGTCCTGATCAAGGAGAAGCCGGACCTGA
>Ga0075434_100007382_pt1 | contig 10179 bp, 6 predicted proteins | sample RhiMethybrSRZTD3_FD_75298 | JGI IMG/M metagenome (GOLD analysis project Ga0075434, IMG submission 75298) | Populus rhizosphere microbial communities from Tennessee, USA - Rhizosphere MetaG P. TD hybrid SRZTD3 | ecosystem: Host-associated > Plants > Roots > Rhizosphere > Soil | place: USA...
TGCCCAATTAACTCCGGCAAGGTCGGCACGATCCTTAGGCAATCCCCATCGTTCGATGCGCTTCTGGATAGCCTGCATGATTTCATATCTAGGCTTGCGCCGGCTAATAATTTCCAAAAGCGTTTCCGGAGCCACTACGGGGGCGTCTTCTCCAGTTAGGTCCTTAAAGATCCACTGGACAAACTGGCCAAGAAGTGCAAAGCTTGCCAGCTTCCCATAAGTCCCTCCGATCACAAGGACCACGTAACCTCTCTCTAGTGATCTCAAGAGGACGGACCTATAATGATCGATCGCGCCTATTTCACTGGGGGACACTACTGGAGGACTCAGATTCTCATGGACTCGCAGGACAACCTGCTCTGCAACCGGATCTCTCGCGTGAAGGCTCTTGGAAAAAATTGCAGCCGCATCGAGATAGGCCAAATGGCGGATTTCTAATGGCAGCTGGGCATAGGTGGACGTTGAGATCCCATAAGAGATCAGCGCGACCCAATAAGCAGGTTCTGCCTCGTGCGAGTGGCGCAGGAGGCGCGCTACAGCGGCTCGCACTTGATGAATGCACCTCCAGAGATCTTGCAGTTTCTTATCATCAATGATATCTGGTGGATTTTTGAATTCCAACCGCTCGCGGGTAGCAGCCAAGAAAGCGATTCGTTGACTAAGATCTTCGAGACTCTCGATTTTTCCAAGGGCTTGGTACCGAAGACAGGATTCTAGCTTTGCAAGGTCGAGCACTGCAAGCGTATCCTGAGCAGCATGACGAAAGTCTATCAAGATTGGTTTCTGGTCGACGTTGTTGTCAGTGTCGAGATTGAAGAGTACATTGTGGAAATTGAGATCTCCGTGGACAAAGGAAATAGGGCATTCAATTTCCAGTCTTGAAAAGTCGCGGGCAAGATAATACGCCGGGCTGGCGAACACTTCACCAAAGTCAGGGGAATAGATCGCTTTAAGATCTCTTGTGAGGGATAGTGTCGGCGGGAGTTGGTCGAGCTTGCTAGACACCCAGGTCTTCAGCAATTGCGAGAGGTTAATTCTTATCCAAGCAGGGTTCCCCGCCCAATCCTCGATTACATGGACAGCCGAAGCTACCAAGGCCACTGAATCGATTTTGAGAATGGCACGTTCGAGGTCGATCGGATTCCTGCCCGTAAAGCCGGCGTAGTCGTAGATGATTACGCCGGATTCGTTGTTGAGACAAACTTGAACCCTCCCAATGATGCTAGTCGCGTTGACATGTGCCTTCGCGAGGATATAGCCTCTCTCCTCTGCCTCAATTTCATCTCGCGGCCCCACTTTGAGAATCCAGGAATTTATCGCGGGTTTTACAAATGAGGCCAGAGCTAGGTATAGCCTACAACCGCTAAAGCCCCCCGAGAGAGGAGTGCGAATCTCGACAGAAGTCAGACCCGGTACTTGCGTTAAAAGGTCGCCAAGAAGATGCCTGTCCGGGTTGTTTGCTTGGCTCTGCCGAAAGTGGATGGCGACAGGTTGAATACGTTTCATTCTCTTTTGTTATTCCCTTCTTCGTGAACTGTGCTTGCGCAACCTCAGGCTATAATAGTTCCCCGGTGACTTTGCGGCAAGTTCTTCGGAACGGTACTTAGAACAATACTGGCACCTGGCGATCGGCGTCAAAGAACAGGACCGCCTATTCATCGGCGGAGAGGAAGGTGCAGCTTGAAGATCGTATCAGTGGCAGAGGTCAAGGCCTAGTTCTGCGCCGCGCCCTACCGAAGGAGAGCGGACAGGGGCTGGTGATCGTCACACGCAACGGCAGGACGGTCGCCGCCTTGCTGGCCGTCCGGGACGACGAGGAGCTTGAGCGTCTGGTTCTGGCTCACTCGCCACGCCTACAGGTCATCCTGGAAATCTTGCGCCAGCAGATTCGCGAGGGCGAGGAAATCAGACACGAGGATTTCTGGCGGGTGATGGCCGAGGAGAAGCCCCCGCCGGGGCCCCGCCGGGGTAAGGGTAAAAAGACCGCGGCGTGAATCAGAGCGGTTATGGCGCCTGAGCGGCGACCAAGCGTCGTCTCCAGCCAGCGCGCGAAGTCCATGCGAGTCGACGAGCACCGGCGGCCGGCGGGATAGGCAACGACCACCCAGCGAGAGCTGGTTGGGGAGCCTGCCGCCCACTGCGACGGGTCGGTCACCTCGCTCAGTCTTCCGGCGAAAACGGGCCCCCCGGTGATCTTGAACCTGTCGCCCCCCGGCCCGCCGCCACTCCGATGGCGCCCGCCTCTTTCCGAGCGGCCGGACACCGGTCCGGTTATCCCGATTCGGTCAAGAATCCTAGCCGAGGAAGGTGGATGAGCCGGGTTTTCCGGTCTTCCCCTTCGCCATTGCTCTTCTTCCCTTCGCGAGTTTCGTAGCGCCCTCGCGAAGGGGCCAACGTCCTTCGCGAAGGGGCAACGATCCTTCGCGAAGGGGCAACCATCCTTCGTGAAGGCGTTACGAGAATTCGGGAAGGGCGGACGCGCCTTCGCGAAGGGGAAACGAAAACTCGTGAGGGGAGGACGCGCCCTCGCGAAGGGGGAAGCAGCCTTCGCGAGGGGCTGAACGAAACTCGCGAGCTCTCCAACCCCGACCGGTGAGCGTAACTTACTGTAGGTTATGTTGATACACGATTTGGCAGAGGGTTCGGCGCCATGTCAGTCCTTGTAGGCTTGACACCATCAGTTCTGATGCGTGATGCTTGATGACATGAGGACCACTCTCACCCTTGACGACGACGTATTGGCCTCGGCCCGCGCTTTGGCTGCCCAGCGAGGCGTGCCCATTGGCACTGTCGTCTCCGACCTCGCCCGCCGCGGCCTCGCCCCTGCCCAGCCCGCTGCCACTCGCAACGGCATCCGCCTCTTCCCCGTGCGTCCCGACGCCGGTCCCGTTACCCCCGAGTTGGTCAAGACCCTGGCGGAGGAGGTGGATTGAGCCGCCACCTCCTTGACCTCAACACGCTGCTCGCCTTGCTCGATCCGCTGCACGTGTTCCATGAGGCGGCGCATCGCTGGGTCGAGGCCACGCCGGGCTTGCGCTTTCTCACCTGCCCGCTGGTGCAAAACGGCGTCGTCCGCATCGCCAGCCAGAGCACCTACCCCAATGCGCTCGGCACTGCCGCCGAGGTGTGTGACGTGGTGGCAGCCTTTTGCGCCGATCCGCGCCACGAGTTTTGCCCCGACGACATCTCCCTGCTCGATCCCGTCCATCTGGCTCGGCCCGCGCTCCTCACGCCCTCGCGCGTAACCGACCTCTACCTCCTCGCCCTGGCCCGTCGCCATGGCGCCAGCCTCGCCACATTCGATCGCCGCATCCCCGCTGAGGCAGTGCCCGATGGCCCCCGTCACCTCACCGTGATCGCCGCATGAGCCCCGGACTGGAGCGGGTCCAAACCCGTCATCTTCGCCCGGATCTCCTGAAATTCCAGGGATTTGCGGCCTCGTAGCGCGTACCCCCGCAGCCGCAGAACGGTTTGCCGGCCACAGTCTTCGCGCGGCGCCTTAAGCTGCGCACGGATTGCCAGATACATTGTGAAAATCATTTTCTCAATGTTCCAGACGCCAAAAACAATGTTCCGGACGCCAGGAACAATGGGAAAACGGTTTTCTCATTGTTCCGGACGCCAAGAACATTGGGAAAATCGTTTTCCCATTGTTCCGGGCGATTTTTTCAATGTTCCGGAACGCCGGAACTATGCGAAAATGGCTTTCCCAATGTGTTGGGACGTTTTGCCGGGGTTCGGGGCGTTTTTTTCGCTGCAAGCCGTAATCTCAAGGAGAATAAGGCTCCAACTCATGAAAAAGGGGCTTTGAGGCTGGAAAAAGGCCCCGAAGCCCCGGCGAGGCGTCGATCCTACCCGCCGCCTTCCTTTTTCACCTCGATCGGCTTCTCCTCCGGCAGCAGCCGGAGCTTGGCGTCGTCGACCTGCTTACGGAAGGCGGCGACGTCGGTGGTGAAGAACTTGTTGAAGTCGATGAGGATGGCGGCCACGGCGGCTTCGGCCTGGCGCAGGTACTCCAGGTGCGTCGGGCTCGGCGGCGCCCAGGAGGAAAGGATGTAGCCGTAGGGGTTGAAGACCTTACTCAGCACGTCGGTGTCCGGCAGAATGCCTGGGACGTCGTAGGGAATCCAGAGGCGCCGCTCGAGCTTGGTCAGATCGGCCTTGAGCTTGTCGCCGGCTTCGGTCAGAGGATCCGGCTTGGCATCGGCGGGTTTGGCGTCAGCCGTCTTGGCGTCCGGCTTGGCCTCCTTCTTGTCCTTATCTTTATCGACCCGGGAGAGAGCCTCGTCCACTTGCGAGCGGGTCTTGCGGATGCGCTCGACCGCTTCGGCCAAGGCGTTGTTCAGGGCCCTCACCCGCTCCAGGGCGTCCTCGCGCTGGCGCCAGTCGGCCTCGGTGTTGTGGTTGCGGGGATCGCCCAGAACGCGGACGGTCCCCTTGGCCTCGCGGTCGCCGTATTTCACCGTCACCGCGTAGGTGCCGGGCGTCACTTCGTCGCCGGCGGGGTGCGCGTCCGGCGGATTCTCCTGGGGAAATTGCTTGACGGCGTCGCGCTGGAAACCCCAGGCGACGCGGTTGAGACCCCGGTGGACGGGGGCGGTAAAGGTGCGGATGGTCTTGCCCGCGACGTTGGCGATACGGATCTCGGCCTCGGGAGGCTTTTCTTCGCCGGCCTTTGGTTTTTCTTCGGTCTTCTTCTCCCCGGCCTTCTCTTCCGGTTGCCCCTCATGCTCTTGGACCTTGAGCTCGCGGGCGCTCTTCGGCGGCGCAGTGGACGGGGCAGTCTCCTTCTCCCGCCGCTGGGCGGCCCGTTCGTCGATCTTGCGCTGCCGCTCCTTGTCGGAGTCAGGGAGGGGGAGGCCGGGGACGTTCAGGGAGAAGGTGATGAGGGCGCCGTAGTCCCGGTTCTGCCCCCGGAACTCACCGGAGCCGAGGCCGAAGCCGCCGGCCTCGGGAGTATCAAGATGCTGCTGGCCGTCGGCGATCTCATAGAGATGAAGCGGCTCGGCCATGGTTTTCTCGGAGAGCGTCCGCAACGGCCGGAGATCGTCCAGCACATAGAGAGCGCGGCCGTGGGTGCCGATGACCAGGTCGTTGTCGCGCGGGTGGATGGCCAGGTCCATGACCGAGGCCGTGGGCACGCCGTGCTTCCACGGCAGCCAGCGCCCGCCACCGTCGAGGGAGACCCAGAGGCCGAATTCGGTGCCGAGGAAGAGAAGGTCCTTGTCCACTGGGTCCTGCTCGAGGGCCAGGGCGTAGCCACGGAGGTCCTTGGTCGCCAGGCTCTTCCAGGTCTTTCCCCAATCGTTCGTCTGGTAGACGTAGGGGGTGAAATCCTCCCGGCGGTGATTGTCGAAGACCACGAAGGCTCCGGCGGCGGCGAATTTCGACGGCGTGATCTTCGGAATCCAGGTGTTCGCGGGCACGCCCGGGACGTTCTTTTCCAGGCTCGTCCAGGTCTTGCCGCCGTCGCGGGTGACGTGGAGGCGTCCGTCGTCCGTCCCCACCCAGATCACTCCCTTCTCCTTGAGGCTCGGAGCGATGGAGATGATGGTGGTGAAATTCTCGGCCCTGGAGGCGTCCGGCGTCAGACCGCCGCTCTCGGCCGCCTTCTGCCACTCGGGGTTGTTCGAGGTCAGATCCGGGCTGATGGCGGTCCAACTCTCGCCGCGGTCGGTGGACTTGTAGAGGAACTGGCTGCCGATGTAGATCGTCCCCGCGTCGAACGGATCGGCGGCGAGACCGGTATTCCAGTTGAAGCGGTTCACGCCGTTGGCGGGTGGGGCGGGCTTGGCAGCGCGGAGCTCTCCCGTCCGCTGGTCGAAGCGGCCGAGCTCGCCGCCCTGCGACAGGGAATAGACGATGTTCGGATCGAAGGGGTCGGGCAAGGTCTGGAAGCCGTCGCCGCCTCCCACCACCGCCCATTCATGGCTGCGAATTCCCCCGCCCTTCCAGAGGGAGCTGGGGCCGCGCCAGGAGCCGTTGTCCTGCAGGCCGCCGTAGACGTTGTAGGGCGTCTGCATGTCGACCGCCACGTGGTAGAACTGGGCGAGAGGCAGGGTGGCGACGAACGCCGCCGTCTGCCCGCGGTCGCGGCTGACCGCGACGCCGCCGTCGTTGCCCAGATAGATCAATTTGGGGTTGTGCGGGGCGATCCAGATGGCATGGTAGTCGCCGTGGATGAGGGAACCGGGGATGAGGTCCGCGAACGACTTGCAGCCGTCGTTCGACACCTTGACGTTGAAGTCCAGCCGGTAGACGCGGTCGGGCAGCTCCGGATCGACCCGCAGGTGGGAGAAGTAGAAGGGGCGCGGGTCGGCGTCGTAGCGCTGGTTGACGATCTTCCAGGTGCGGCCGCCGTTGTCCGAGCGCACCACGGCGCTCTTTTCGGCCTCCACCGCGGCGTAGACGACCTCCGGATGCGAGCGGGATATGGCCAGGCCGATGCGGCCGAGGTCGCCTTTGGGCAGGCCGTCCTCCTGGGTGATCGGCTTCCATGTCTTGCCGCCGTCCCAGGTGACGTAGATCCCCGAGCCCGGGCCGCCCGACTTGAAGAACCACGGCCAGCGCCGGAACTGCCACATGCCGGCGAACAGCTTGTTGGGGTTCGAGGGATCGATCACCAGGTCGGAGGCGCCGGTGCGCGGATCGACGTAGAGCACCTTGCTCCAGGTCTTGCCGCCGTCCTCGGTCTTGAACACGCCGCGGTCCGGATTCTCGCCCCACTCCTGGCCGAGAGCCGCGACCCAGGCGACGTCGGGATTGGTGGGATGGAGCACGATGGTGTCGATGCGCTCCGTCTTCTCCAGCCCGAGGTGGCTCCAGGTCTTGCCGGCGTCGAGCGAGCGGTAGACGCCGTTGCCGATCGAGGCGCTGTTGCGCGGGTTGCCCTCGCCGGTGCCCACCCAGACGACGTCCGGGTTGGCCTGGAAGACGGCGATGGCGCCGACCGACGCCACCGGCTGGTCGTCGAAGATGGGCGAGAAGGTGAGGCCGCCGTTGGTGGACTTCCAGACGCCGCCCGAAGCGGCGCCCACGTACACCACCTCGGGATTGGCGTCGATACCGGCGATGGCTGCCACCCGGCCGCTCATGCCGGAGGGGCCGATGGAGCGCGCCCGCATCCCAGCCAGCAGATCGGGATCGACGGCGGCCGCGAAAAGTGCCGCGGGAAGCGATAGAAAAAACAGCGAGACGACCAGCAAGGGAACGGATCTTCGCAGCATGCAGACCTCCAGCAGTCGATCGACCGGTTTCAGGACAAAGCTTCGCCTTGGGCGGCGAGTGGCCGGTCTTGATACGGAGGAGGGGGAGGAAAGTTTGGGGATTGCGGGTACGATCAAGTCAGATAGTAACTGTCCTGGCGACAGATAGTATCTGTCCTGGCGACAGTTGCTATCTGATTATCCCCAGGCTCCCTGGACCCAGCCGTATGCCCTCATCACCCCGGCCCTCTTCTCCCGGCCTCCCCCCCGCCTGACGGGAGAAGAGGGAGTGGTTTGTCTGAAGAAAAAACAACAAGGAACGACGTTTTAGCCCCTCTCTCCTGTCAGGCGGGGGGGAGGCTGGGAGAGAGGGGGTTGGGGGAGTGAGGGTCCGCCCCGGAAGGGGCGCGGACTACGCCTACCTGAATCCGGCTACCGGCCGGCCGGCACCACGTCCAAGGGAGCCGCGGCGGTAGAGGCTGGAGCCGGAGCTGGAGCGGCGGGCGCAACCAGCGGCTCGGGGGCGGTGATGCCGAGCAGTCCGAAGATCCTCTGCACGTACTGCTGGGTCTCGTGGTAGGGCGGGATGCCGCCGAAGCGGTCCACCGCCCCTTCGCCGGCATTGTAGGCGGCGAGAGTCAGTTGCACGTCGCCCCCGAAACGCTCGGTCAGCCACTTTAGGTACTTCACCCCCGCTTCCAGGTTCTTCACCGGGTTGAACAGGTCCCGCTTGCGATGTATCCCGAATCGGCGGGCGGTCGCCGGTAGGAGCTGCATGAGACCGCGAGCCCCCTTGCGGGAAACGGCCCGGGGATTGAAGTCGGATTCGACGTGGATGAGGGCGGCGACGAGCTGGGGATTGATGGAGTGGCGGACCGCGATGTCGTAGATGATCTGACCGTACGGGGACCGGGGCGCTCCGAGGGCCGTATTGACCTCGATCAGCATGTCCGCGGCTTTCCGCAATTGCTCCAGTCTGTCGAGGGGGGTGGTCACAGCGGGCGTACCTGCCGCGGCAGGGATTGCTGGAGGGGGAGGCGGCGGGACGGGCACCGGGGCGGCGGCCTGGGGCTTCGACGACTCGGGGACCGTTGCGGGCTTCAGCGCTTCGGAGGCAGCCGGCTTCGTCGTTTCAGCCGGAATCTGCGGTCTCGGCTCCGGTCTTGGCGGTTGTTTTGCATCCTCGACCACCGCCGGAAAGGTGACCGCGCCCTTCGTGGCCAGCATGGTCAAGCTGGCAGCTGAGTTGGAGACCGGAACCGCGGCGGCAGCGGCTTGAAGCGGCGGGCGGACCAGACCTTCCTGCGCCGGCATCGGGGCCGCGCCCGCCGCGGCCAGGGAGGAAAGACTGAGAGCGAAGCAGCTGATGCAGAGAGGGTGAGAGCTCGCCGCGAAACGGCGGAGCCAGGCGCCGACGACAGGTCGATGAAGCTTCCTCTGCACGCATGCCTCCCGTCTGGGTAGCCTTGTGTCTGGAAGAGCAGGCGAAACTGCTCTTGGCCTTGTTTGGGTGCCGGCTTGGGCAGCGCATTGATACACAACCCTCGATAGACGTGTCAACCTTCCGCCTCAATGCCGACTCAGAATTGTTACATCGGCATAACGAATAGCATTGCCGCGGACTGTCGTGTTACTTTCGGCGGCGGTCGCGACCCGGGGCCGTGAGCCGCGGCGTCGCCCGACGATCGGGGCAATCGAGGTCCAGGCGATGAGGTCGAAACGATTACGGAGGTCCAGCTATCCCCGCCCGCGACGCTCTCCGGGCATCCTCTGGATACTGCTGGGCCTGCTGACCATAGGACTGGCGACGGCGCTGCTGGCTGCCGGACGGCGGCGCGAGATCTTCGACGACTTGGCGCCCGAGCCGCGGCGCAAGGAGCCCGAGCCGGAGGACGACGCCACCCCCGAGGTGGAGGGCGAGGCGCTCTGGCTCTGCGGTCCTGCCGGCAATCTCTACGTCCGCGACGGCGGCGCCGACGAGCACCCCGAAGCGCTCCCCATCGTCTTCCTACACAGCCTGGGCGGCAACGGCGGCCAGTGGGCCCTGCAACTGGATCACGTGCGCCGGCGCCGGCGGGGGGTGGCCCTCGACTTTCGCGGCCACGGCGAATCCGATCCGGCGGAGGATGGCGACTACTCCGTCGCCGCCTTGGCGAGCGACGTCGCGGCGGTGGCCGACCAACTCAGCCTGCGCCGTTTCGTCCTCGCCGGCCACAGCCTGGGCGCCGCGGTGGCGATCGAATACGCCGGCCATCATCCCGAACGGGTCGCCGGTCTCCTGCTGGTGGATCCCAACGGTGACCTGAGCAGGCTGCCGGAGAAGGAATCCGAGCCCTTCCTGGCGTCCCTGCGCGCCGAGCCCCTGGCGGAGCTCGAATCGTACTTCCGCCAGCTCGTGGTGGGCGGCGACCCCGACGCCGCCGGCTGGGTGTTGCAGGATCTCCGCCTCACTCACGAGGACGCCGCGAGCAAGGCCGCCGAAGGATCGCTGCGCTATCCGCCCCTCGCCGCCCTGGAGCGCTACGAGGGGCCCAGGCTCTCCATCATCAGCGACATGAACCGGCTCCCCTACAGTCTCCACAACCTCCTGCCGGAGCTCCCCACTCAACTGATGACCGGCACCGGCCACTGGCTGATGATGGACCGTCCCGAAGCGTTCAACCGGCTGCTGGACGGGTTCGTGGACAGAGTGGAACCTGAGGCTCTCTCCTAGGATTCGAGCCACCTTCCTTGTCAGGTCGAAAACAACGGAGTACCATTTAGGTAACGTTTTCTGATCTCCCGATCAACCGATCCAAGGAGGGCGACATGGCTGCTGCGAAAAAGACTGCGGGTGCCAAGAAAGCCGCGAAGAAGACTGTAAAGAAGACCGCAAAGAAGGCTGGCGCCAAGAAGGCTCCGGCGAAGAAGAAGCCCGCCAAGAAGTACGGGGCCAAGAAGGCTCCGGCAAAGAAGAAGGCCGCCAAGAAGGCTG
>Ga0075434_100007384_pt1 | contig 10177 bp, 10 predicted proteins | sample RhiMethybrSRZTD3_FD_75298 | JGI IMG/M metagenome (GOLD analysis project Ga0075434, IMG submission 75298) | Populus rhizosphere microbial communities from Tennessee, USA - Rhizosphere MetaG P. TD hybrid SRZTD3 | ecosystem: Host-associated > Plants > Roots > Rhizosphere > Soil | place: USA...
ATTCGGCCGCCGACGCGCGGCCGTGCTTCGATGATCGTGACGCTGAGACCGGCATGCGAAAGATCGCGCGCCGCCGCGAGTCCCGCGGCTCCGGCGCCGAGGATCAAGACGTCAACGCGTTTGCGATCGCGTGCCATGGCCAGCGTCTAGAGCAGCGCGCGCAAGGCGGTTTCGATTTCGGAATTCGGGACGGCGCGCGCCCCCAGGTCCCGCGCGGCACGCAGCTCGGCCGCATCGACGTGCGAGCCGAATGCGAGCACCGGCACGCCGCGGCCCACCAGGTCGGCGATGCGTTGTGGGACGTCGGGTTTTCCCAGCTCGACGACGGCGAGGTCGTAGGGTTCTTCGCGTGCCCGTTCTGCTCCACTCGCCGTGAGAACCGCCTGCAGCTTGCCGCGGAAGAACAAGTCGCGGCAATCGACGAGGACCCGCTTCACCCCGCCAGCTTCTGCGTCAGATATGCGACGAGCTGTGCCGTGGCGACGCGGTCCTGCTTGAGCGTGTCGCGGTCGCGGACGGTCACGGTCTGATCCTGGGTGGACTGGCCGTCGATCGTAATGCCGTAGGGGGTGCCGGCCTCGTCCTGGCGACGGTAGCGGCGGCCGATCGATCCACCGTCGTCGTAGAACACATTGAAGTGCCGCCGCAGATCGTCGTGAATCTTGTGCGCCACCTCCGGCATGCCGTCCTTGTTGACCAGCGGAAACACCGCGGCCTTCAGCGGCGCAAGCGACGGCTTCAGTTTCAAGACGACGCGCGTGTCGCCGCCCTCCGCCGCCTCTTCGCCGCCGACTTCTTCTTCTTTATAGGCGTCGCACAGCACGACCAGCGTCGTCCGGTCCGCTCCCGCCGAGGTCTCGACCACGTACGGAATGAACTTCTCGTTGGTCTTCGGATCGAGGTACTCGAGCTTCTTGCCGGCATGCTGCTGGTGGTTCGTCAAATCGAAGTCGGTCCGGTTGTGAATCCCCTCGAACTCCTGCCAGCCGAACGGGAACTCATACTGGATGTCGTACGCGTCCTTGGCATAGTGCGCCAGCTCATCCGGACCGTGTTGATGCCAGCGGAGTTTCTCCTCGCGAATCCCGAGGGCCTTGACCCAATTCATCCGCTCCGTGCGCCAGGTCTCGAACCACTCGGTTTCGGTGCCGGGCTTCACGAAGAACTGCATCTCCATCTGCTCGAACTCGCGAGTCCGAAAGATGAAGTTGCCGGGCGTGATCTCGTTGCGGAACGCTTTGCCGATCTGCGCAATGCCGAAGGGGATTTTTTGGCGCGAGGACTGCTGCACGTTCAGGTAGTTGACGTAGATCCCCTGCGCCGTTTCGGGACGGAGGTAGACCACGGAGGCTTGTTCCTCCACCGGCCCCATGAACGTCTTGAACATCAGATTGAACTGGCGCGGCGCGGTGAGCGTGCCCTTGCTGCCGCACACGGGGCACTGCGCGTCCGGCTGTCCCGGCGTGCCCTTGATCTTCGGATCGTCCGCGCGGAAGCGGTTCTTGCACTGCTTGCAGTCCACCAAGGGATCGGTGAATCCGGACACATGCCCGGATGCCTCCCACACCTTGGGATGCATCAGGATGGCGGCGTCCAGGCCTTCGATGTCGTGACGCTCATGCACCATCGACCGCCACCAGCGCTCTTTGATGTTCTTTTTGAGCTCGACCCCGAGCGGGCCGTAGTCCCAGACGGAGCCAAGCCCGCCGTAGATCTCGGAGGATTGAAACACGAAGCCGCGCCGCTTTGCCAGCGACACGAGCTTTTCCATGGTTTTGTCTGCGGTTGCGGGCGGCATAAGGAGCCGGAAGTTACAAACCCAGCGCCTCGCGCGCGACCTGTTCAGCCATTTGGGCTAGGGCAGTCGCATCAAGCATCCGTCCCCCCCCGTCGGCGTCGCCCCCCACCGTATGCACGCCGATCATCCCTTCCACCCGCCCCGCAACGACCGCCACCTTTTTCCTGGCGGCCTGGGCCCGTCGCACCACTTCTCCCGGCGCCTTTCCCACCAGCGACGTCCTGTCGAAAACCCCTTCACCCGTGATGACGAGGTCCGCCTTGGCCAATGCCGCGTCGAAGCCGGCGCGCTCCAGCACCCACTGCGCTCCAGCGGCTAACTCTGCTTTTGCAAAGAACACGAGGCCGGCCCCGAGCCCGCCCGCGGCGCCACCCATCGGCAACGTTCCGAGCTCCGGGCGGCCGGCCCGCGCCCACAGCTCCGCCAGCCGCGCGAGCCCTGCCGCGAGGTGGGGAATCTCCTCCGGCCGCGCCCCTTTTTGAGGTCCGAACACGGGTGCGGCACCGTCCGGGCCGAGCAGCGGCGTGACGACATCGGCGAGCGCCACGACGCGGGCGCCGAGGCCCCACCCCGACCCGAACGAGGCGAGGTCGGTCAGCGAGCCGCCGCCATCGGGCAGCTGCTGACCGGCGGCGTTCTCGAACGTCCAGCCGAAGCCGCGCGCGGCGCCCGTTCCGCCGTCGACTGTTGCGGTGCCGCCCAGGCCGACGACAATCGTCTTGGCGCCGCGGTCGGCCGCGGTCCAGATCAGCTCGCCGACGCCCCGCGTCGTGGTGCGGAGCGGATCGCGGTCTTCCGGCTCTACGAGCGCGAGCCCGCAGGCCGACGCGCTCTCGATGATCGCCGTCTCGCCGTCGATCCAGCCCATTTCCGCGGAGACCGAATCCCCGATTGGGCCCGTGACGTTGAGCCGCTCGCGCAGGGCGCCAACGGCGGGGAGAACGACGTCCAGCAGCCCGTTCCCGCCGTCGGCGACGGGGCATTCGAGGACTGATGCCCCCGGTGCGGCCCGCCGGACCCCGATCGCGAGGGCCTCGGCGACCTGACGTGGGCCCAAGGTGCCCTTGAAGGCGGCGGGGGCGACGAGGATGACTGGAGCCATGAGGGGCCAAGATAGCGGAAACGAGAAACCCCCTGAGTTTCCCCAGGGGGTGATCGCCTGCCGCACACCGTGCGCCCTAGAACCCGATGTGAGCTAAGCGAACTCCTTCTCGCAAATCGGGCTGGCGCTCCGGACCTCTGGCAGCCGGGCTATCTCGACGAGCGAGACCCCTTGCTTTGCGCCCCGCCGTCACCGGCGGTTTGCCCTTTGCAGAGAACTGCCCACATCAGAAGCAAAAACGGTGCCTCATCTGTAACTTGAATCACAGCAATTGCTCCCACACTAACCTGGGACAATTACTGTACTGTGTTTTGCACTAAAGACTGCAGAATGCAGCAGTGAGAGACGCAGCAGACGCAACAGACGCAGCAGCGGCTACAAGCTGTCAGCTACTAGCCGCCGCTGCGGAGAGTTTCCGCAACAAGCCGTAAACCGTTCGCGCGCATTCGTCGCGGGCGGCGCTGATTTCATCGAGCTCGGTGGGTCCAAATACGCCGAGATGTTGGACGAGGTCGATGATGGCCTCGACCTCGACCAACGATCCTCGCGCCATGTCCGTGAAGCGACGGAATTCCTTCGAGCCGCGACGGCTCACGCCCTCGGCTAGATTGAGCGCGACGCTATTACAGGCACGACGCCATTGATCCGCCAGGTCGCGTTCGGATTCAGGCAGTCGCTTGATGAGGGAACGCGACAACACCGACAGTCGTCGCGCATGTTGGTAAGCCTTCAGATCCTTGAAAAGCATGCCGCAAGAGTAATCAGCGACGAGAATCCAGCAGCACCAAAAAATTGCCAGCAGGAGCATTTTCTTCCAACGGGCAGCTGACAGCCACTGTTGCGTCTGCTGCGTCTGTTGCGCCTCTAGACTTCTATGATCTGATCCCTGCGCGTCCCCACGCTCACGTAACGAACAGGCGCTCCCGCCAAGTCCTGTAATCGATCCACGTACGCTCGGGCAGCAGGCGGCAAATCTGCCAACCGTCGAGCCCCACTCAGCGACTTCTGCCACCCGGGCACCGTCTCGTAGATCGGCTGCACGCGTCCGATCGTTTCGACATCAGCGGGCATACTGTCGATGGTCTCACCATCCAGCGTGTATCCAACGCCAACGGGGATCTCAGCGAAGGTATCCAAAACGTCTAACTTCGTGACGGCCAGCCCCGTCAGTCCATTGATTCGAACGGCGTACCGAACCACGACCGCATCGAACCATCCACACCGCCGCGGCCGCCCCGTCGTTGCCCCGAATTCGCCACCGAGCTCGCGAATGCGCTCAGCCACGGCGGGCTCCGCCTCTGTCGGTAGCGGTCCATTCCCGACGCGCGTCGTGTACGCCTTCACGACGCCCAGTACGGCGTCGATCGCCGTCGGGCCAATCCCCACGCCCACGGCGGCGCCGCCCGCCGTCGTGTTGGACGACGTGACGTAGGGATAGGTCCCGTGATCCACGTCGAGCAACGCGCCCTGGGCACCTTCCAGAAGCACTGATTCACCCCGCGCGAGCGCCTCCCAAACCACTCGCCCGGCATCGACCGCCAGGGGCAGCAACCGCGGCGCCAGGCGCTCGAGGAGATGGGCGTGCTCTTCCGCGCTCGCCCGTTCACCACTCCCGCCCGCCAGCATGCCCAGCATTTGATTCGCCGCGTCGACGCGCGCGCGCACCAGCTCCTGGGCGCGGTTGAGATTGCGCAGGTCGCCGACGCGAATGCCCCGCCGCCCGTACTTGTCCTCGTAGGTCGGACCGATGCCCCGCCCCGTCGTGCCGATCTTTTCCTTCTTCTCACGGGCGCGATCGAGGAGCTTGTGATAGGGAAGTGTGAGGTGCGCCCGGTCGGAGATGTGCAGCTTGTGCTCGGTCCGCACGCCCCGGCCCTCGAGCGCGTCCAGCTCGGCGAACAGCTGCTCCGGATCGAGCACCACGCCGTTGCCAACGACGCACACGGCGCCCTGGAGGATCCCTGAGGGAATCTGATGGAGGACGAACGACTTCCCTTCCCCGGTGTCCACCGTGTGCCCGGCATTGGCGCCGCCCTGGTAGCGCACGACGAGGTCGGCACGCTCGGCCAGGACGTCGACGACTTTGCCTTTGCCCTCATCGCCCCACTGGGCACCGACCACGACGACACACTGGGTTTTCGGTCCGAACACTCGCTGTCTCCTCGGGGCAATGAAAAAGCCCCCGCCGGGGTTGGGGGGGCTCTGGAGTATCCTCTGAGGGAAGCTATTCGGCCCGGAGCACCCGCGCCAGCCCCGCGGCGACCGCCGCCGCGCCGTCGAGCCTCACGCGCGCCGCATCGTCTTCGGGCCGATGGACAACCCGCATCGTGCGCCAATTGCCCTTCATGATCGTGACGCACTCTCGCGTGACTGGGGCAAGCGCGATGCCGTCCACAATGACCGGCAGCCAGCGCCAACGCCGCGCACCCAGTGCCTGCGCGACGCCAATGCCAACGGCGCCCGCACGGTGGAGGAAGGCCGTCACGCGCCCGCCGTCGTCCAGACTATCGAGATTGATCACCGCGGCGTCGTTGAACCGCGCGGCGTGATCCGCCGCGAGCGCGCGCGCGCCGACGAGACCGTACTCCTCCGCATCGGGAAAAATCACGCCGACGCTCGGGCTGCGCGGGAGCTGATCGAGCGTCATGAAGATGGCGATGAGCGCGGTGGCGTTATCGAGCGCTCCCGGTGAGTTGTCGGTGACACGATTCTGGGACACAATGATGAGCGCGACAGCGAGCAGCACCAGCGCCGGAATCAGCGCAACGACAAGCGCCAGGACACCGACCGCCAGCAGACCGAAACCGATCAGCCGCAGCGCCATGGAGATCGGCTGACCTTTGGAGTCGTAGTGGGCAACTAACCAGACGGCCGGATGGCCGGACGGCCGGACGGCCCGATGCGCGATGAGATTCACGCCGTGAACCTCGCGTGGGGTTCCACGAAGCGCCCGCGCGGGCCGGCCGGCGAACGCGTGCTCCTCGACGGCAAAGCCGCGCGCCGCGAGCTCGCGCTTCAGGATCTCACGAACTTTCTGATGATTGGCTGTCCCCACGAGCCGCGGCAGGGCGAGCTCGCGAAATAACTCTGCGTAGTCAGTCACTGCGCACGAGCGCGCTGACGCGCTCGCGATCGGCGGACGAAATCGCCGCGAGCGGCGGACGCACCGGGCCGCCGTGCAGTCCCGCGGCGTCCATCGCGGCCTTCACGCCGGCCGGGCCGAGCTTGCCGACGATCTCCTTGTCGAGCGGCGTGATCCGCTGCTGCAGCTCCCCGGCGGCCGCGCGATGGCCCTGCTCGAATTCGCGCACGAGCTGCACGCACAAGCCCGGCGCGAAGCAGGCGACACCGACGATCCCGCCCTGACAGCCGAGCTCGAGCGCGGTGAGGAGCAGCGACGCCCCGCCCACGAGGACCGCCCACTGCGGCACCGCTTCGCGATAGGCGGCGACGTTCTTCGGATCGCCCGAGGAGTCCTTGACGCCGATGATCCGCTCGTGGCTCGTGAGCTGCTGCAGGAGCGCCGGCGCCAGCGAGATGTGCGTGTACTTGGGAATGTTGTACACGATGACTGGAACGGGACTCGCATCGGCAACCGCACGGAAGTGCGCCGCCAGCGTCTCCGCCGTCGCGGCCGCGGAGAAGTACGACGGCGGGCGCACCAGCACCGCATTCGCACCGGCCGTCGCCGCGGCCTTCGAGGCGGCAATCGTCTGCCGGGTCGACTCGCCGCCCGTTCCGGCGATCACCCACTTGCCGTCCGTGACGGTCTCGCGCGCCAGCCCCACGAGGTGTTCCTGCTCGGCCGGGTCGAGCAACGGCGCCTCACCCGTCGAGCCGGAGACGACGACGCCATCCACGCCGGCGGCCAGCAGGCGGGTCACGTTTTCCTTGAACGCGATCGGCGCGACGTCGCCAGTCGCCGGATCGAACGGCGTCGTCACCGGGGGAAAAACGCCTGCCGGAACCACTTTGTGCTCGCTCATTGGGGCAGCATGCTCGAGAGGTCGTCGGTGAAGCCGGCGGGCTTGTCGTCTGCCTGCGCGGGGGTCGGCTGCGTGGCCGGCACCACGCGTGAACGCCGGCGCAGCGTCTTCAACTGCAGCTGGAAGTCGGACGGGTTGGTCGACGCGGCCAGCGCGGTCTCGTACGTCACAACGTCGTCGGCCACCAGATCCATGAGGTGCTGGTCGAACGTCTGCATCCCGTACTGCTCGCGCGATTCCTTGATGTAATCGTGCAGCGACGCCGTGCGCTCGCGGTCCCGGATCATGTCGCGCGCCGTCCCGGTCGCAAGCAGCACTTCGAGCGCCGCCGCGCGCCCGTGGCCGTCCGCGCGCGGCAGCAGCCGCTGCGACACCACCGCGTGCAACGCCTCCGCCAGGCGGAGTCGCGCGATCTCCTGCTCCTCGGCCGGAAACATCGAGATAACGCGGCTGACCGTCGTGACGGCGTCCGGCGTGTGCAGCGTCGACACCAGCAAATGGCCCGTTTCCGCGGCCTTCATGGCCGTGTCGATCGTCTCGGCGTCACGCATTTCGCCGATCAGCACGACATCGGGGTCCTGGCGCAACGCCGCGCGCAGCCCGGTGCGGAAATCGTCCGTATCGACGCCGATCTCGCGCTGCGTCACCGAGCAATTGATGTCGCGATGCAGGAACTCGATCGGGTTCTCGAGCGTGAGAATGTGCCGGCGCTGGTTTTGATTGATGTGGTTGATGATCGCGGCCATCGTCGAGCTCTTACCCGAGCCCGTCACGCCCGTCACCAGGATCATCCCGCGCTCGGCATTTCCGACCTCGGCCAGCACGGCCGGGAGCTTCAGGGTTTCGAAAGTCGGCACGTCGAACGGGATGACGCGCATCACGATCATGAACGAAGAGCGCTGCCGCAGGATGTTGACGCGGAAGCGGCCGATGCCCGGCATGCCCCACGAGCAGTCGTAATCGCGCAGCTTGTCGATGCGGGCGCGATCGTCTTCGTTGGAGATGAGCCGCTGCGCAATCGCCCTGGTCTGATCCGGCGTGAGCCGCTGCTTGGTGAGCGGCACCAGCTTCCCGTCGATGCGGGCGCGAAACACGTCGCCCGCTTTGATGTGCAGATCGGACGCCCCTCGATCGACCGCGGCTTTGATGATCTTTTCCATAGACCTCGGCCTCTTGGCCTCTCGGCCGCTCGGTTAGTACCCGGCTTCCCGGTCAACGAGGTTCGTGAGGGGCGCTCCTGCAAGATAGCTACGGAGGTTGCCCACGATCAAAGCGGTTTCCCGCTCCCAGAAGCGGCCGGAGACCGCGCTGACATGCGGCGACACGAGCACACGCGGATGGCTCCAGAAGGGGTGCCCGGCCGGCAGCGGCTCGGTGCCGAACACGTCCAGCGCGGCGCCGCGCACGCGCCGCAGCTCGAGTAGCTCGAGCAGCGCGGTCTCATCGAGCAGCGAGCCCCGCGAAACGTTGATGACGAGGGCGTGGTGCGGCAGCCGCTCGAGCACACGCCGGTCTACCGCCCCGACCGTCTCGGCCGTGTGCGGGGCGGCGATGACCAGCACGTCGCTGCCGGCGGCGAGCCGCGGCAAGTCGGCTAAACCGCCGACCCACTCCACACCCTTGGGCCCGCTCTCGCTGCGCTCCGGACGCCGCCGCACACCCGCCACCTTCATGCCGAGCGACAGCCCGCGCCGCGCCACGGCGGTCCCGATGCCGCCGAGCCCAAAGACGCCGAGCCGCAGCTCGCGAAACTCTCGCATCGGGATCGCGCCATCGGTGAAGTCGTCTTTGGCCCAGCGACCCTGGCGCTGCGCCGAGATCATGCGATCGAGTCCACGGGTGAAGTAGGCGATTGCGGCAACGACCCAGTCGGCCATCGGCTCCGCGTGGACGCCGGCGGAGTTCGTGAGCTGCACGCCAGGGCTGACATGCCCCAGACTCGAGCCGATGCCGGCGGTGGCGCTGTGGGCCCAGCGCAGCGTGTCCTTCGCCGCCGCCGCGACGCCGGAGGGGATGCCGAAGCCGAGGTAGATCTCGGCGCCGCGCGCCGCGGCAATGGCTTCCGGCGAGCCGGCGCCGCCGTCACCGTCCGATACCGCGGGCGCTTTGACTTCGAGGACGTCCCAGCTCGCGCCGGCCGCGTTTTTGATCTCGACCACGTTCGGCCGCGGAATCCTCCACGCGGTGCGCGGCGAGGTCAGATCGATGACGAGACGCCGCGTGCTCACTCCCCGGTCGAGACGGTGCGGACGTGATCGTGGTGCAGCAGGGTGACGATCGCCTGATCGTACAGCCGCTTGGACCCGCGCAGCTCGAACTCGATGACGAGGTCCACGTTCTCCTGCCGGTTTGCGACCTTGAGAATGTCGAGCCCCATGCGGCGCACCGCGGTCTCCAGATCCTCCACGACGGTGGGACCCGGGCGCGCGTGAATGGAAATCGTCGACGTCAGCGAGTGCCGCTCGACCACCTTCTCGACGCGACCCAGGCCGGCCAGCACGATGACGACCGCGAGCGTCGTTCCAACACCTTCGAGGTAATAGCCGCTGCCGAGGGCGACGCCGATCGCGGCGACGACCCAGATCGTCGCGGCGCTCGTCAGGCCGACGACCGCCCCGCGCGCGTGCAGGATCGTGCCCGCCCCGATGAAGCCCACGCCGGTGACGATCTGCGCGGCGACGCGCGTGGTGTCCGTGCCCGGCGGGATGGTGCCCGTACTGCCCGTCAGCATCGCGAGCGACAGGTGCGTGTACAGCACCGATCCGATACAGATCAGAATGTTGGTTCTGAGTCCCGCCGGTTTGCCGCCGAGCTCGCGCTCCAGCCCGATCGCGCCGCCGAGGAGCGCCGCGAGACCGATCTGCAGCATGAGGTCGAGTCGAAAGATCTCGACCATCCGTTGGAAGATTTCAGGCATGGAGGAATCCCATCTTGTCGCGGACGTCCGCGATCGTACGCTGCGCGAGCGTGCGCGCGCGGCTCGCGCAATCGCGCAGCCGATCCATCACACCCTTCGGCTCGCGCCGCAGCTCGGCCGCGCGCTCGCGAATCGGCGTGAGCGTTTTGACGATGTTGTCGGCGAGCACACGCTTGCAGTCGAGGCAGCCCCATCCCGCGGTGCGACACTTGTTCGCCACATCGGCGACCGTGTCAGGCGGCGAGAACCCCTGGTGCAGCGTAAAAATGTTGCAGATCTCCGGCGTGCCGGGATCCTTCCGGGTTTTGCGGGCGGGATCGGTGGCCGCCGGCCGGAGCTTCTCCCAGATCGCCTCGGGGGACTCGAACAACCCG
>Ga0075434_100007385_pt1 | contig 10176 bp, 10 predicted proteins | sample RhiMethybrSRZTD3_FD_75298 | JGI IMG/M metagenome (GOLD analysis project Ga0075434, IMG submission 75298) | Populus rhizosphere microbial communities from Tennessee, USA - Rhizosphere MetaG P. TD hybrid SRZTD3 | ecosystem: Host-associated > Plants > Roots > Rhizosphere > Soil | place: USA...
GCGCCAGGTGCCCGCATCGTCAAGGCGTTCAATTCGATCGTCACCGCCCGCTTCAATGAAGGGCCGGTGAAGAACGGAGGACGTCGCGTGATCTTCGTCTCGGGGGACCATCCCGAACCGACCGCATTCATCAAACAGCTGATCGAGAGTTTCGGCTTCACGGCGATCGATCTCGGCGGTCTCGCGACGGGTGGCCGCCTGCAGCAGGCTGGGGGTCCGCTCGCCGGTCGCGACCTCGTCGACTTCGGCGATCACTGACACGGGAGGCGGAGAATGCGTGCCATGCAAATCAGAACTTTCGGCGAGCCGGGAATCGTCCTTGAGCTAGCCAACCTTCCCGAACCGCCAGCACCGGCCGCTGGCCAGGTGCTGATCGGTGTCGAGCATGCACCGATCAACATGAATGACTTGTATCTCATCCAAGGTATGTATCCGGTCCGGCCTTCGCTGCCGAGCGGCGTCGGAAATGAAGGGGTGGGCCGAGTGTTGGCCATTGGCAGGGGCGTCGATCACCTGAACGTCGGCGATCGCGTGCTGGTACCGCTCTACAGCTTCAGTTGGCGCGAGCGACTCGTTGCACCCGCCGCGGGCCTGTTCGCACTGCCCGAGGCCGATCCGCGCCAACTCGCCATGCTCGGCATCAATCCGCCGACGGCGGCTCTGTTGCTGAACGAGTCCATCGACCTCAGGCCCGGCGACTGGGTCGCGCAGAATGCCGCCAACTCGGGCGTCGGCCGGTCACTCATCGCCATTGCCAAGGCGCGCGGCCTCAAGACAATCAACTTCGTTCGCCGCCCCGAGCTTGTTCCCGAGCTGCAAGCCGTCGGCGGCGATCTCGTGATCGTCGATCAGAGTGTGGCCCTCGACAAAATTCAGGCAACGATCGGCGACGCCCGCGTGCGGCTCGGCATTGACGGGGTCGCAGGCAAAGCCAGCGCAACCATAGCCGGCGTTCTCAGCCAATCCGGGACGCTCGTCGTCTATGCTCTGATGAGCGGCGAGCCAGTCACTATCGCTCCGTTCGACCTGATCGCCAAGCGGGTCGTCGTCAAGGGTTTCTTCCTCAACCATCCTGATGTCGAGTTGAAAATACCGGGCGCACTGCGCGAGACGGCGCCGCTCGTCGCTTCAGGCGCGATTCGAGTGCCGATCGCAGCGAGCTATCCGCTCACCGCCTTCCGCGAAGCCGTCGCCCACGTTCAGCGGGGCGGCAAGGTGATGTTTGACGTCGATGGAGCTATCTGAACCGAAGAGACAGGAGCCAGAACATGCGGTTTGCGATCTCCATCCCTCAGTTCGTTTCCGACGGTGAGTTCGATCCTGCTCGCTTCCGGGCGTACATGGCGCGGGCCGAGTCGCTCGGCTTCGAGAGCGCCTGGACGCTCGAGCAGACGCTCGGCGCGATGCCGTTCATGAGTCCGCTTCAGACGTTGAGTTACGCGGCGGCCTGCACCGAGCGGATACGCCTGGGCTGCGTCGTGTTCGTCACCCCGCTGCACAGCCCGGTCCACCTGGCCAAAGACCTCAGCACTCTGGATCAGTTGAGCCGCGGTCGGATCGAGATCGGCATAGGCACGGGCGGGCGGCATCGAATGTTTTCCGCGTTCCAGGTCGATCCCACCAGTCTGGTGGCCCGGTTCAACGAGGGGCTGCGGCTGATGAAGGCGCTCTGGACCGAGCCGCGGGTCAACTTCGACGGGCGGTTCTGGCAGTTGAAGGACGCAGCCATGGAGCCCAAACCATTCCAGAAGCCGCATCCGCCGATCTGGTTCGGCGCCAGCCATCCCGATGCGTTGCGGCGCGCCGTCAAACACGGCAACGGCTTCTTCGGGGCTGGGTCGTCCACCACGAAACAGTTCGCCGAGCAGGGCCGATCGTACGGCAGGCGCTCGCCGAGGCGGGGCGCGACGCGGCGACCTTCAAGATCGGCAAGCGCGTTTACATTGCCGTCGACGACGACACCCAGCGCGCGCGCCGGCGAATCGGCGAGTCGCTGCAGCGCTTCTACCCGTCCTTCCAGGTGAGCCACCTGGAGGCGTTCCCGGTCTGCGGGCCTGTCCTTCGCCAAAACCTCGTCGGGCTGCCAATTGTTGATCTCTCGGTCCATATCCGGCCACTATCTCAGCTCGATGATCACTCTCCTGCTCCACCTGTTTCGGCTCCTCCCCTTCCTCCTTGGCGGCCATCGTCAGCTCGCCCTCGAAAATCTGGCCTTGCGCCAGCAACTCGCCGTCTACAAGCCGTGACCCGGCCTAAGATTCGTACGACGGACCGTGTTTTCTGGGTCGGACTGGCCAGGGTCTGGGCCGCGTGGAGGCAGCCCCTGGTGATTGTTACGCCCAACACCGTCTTGCGGTGGCAGCATCGCCGCTTCTGCGAGTACTGGAGCAAGTTCTCTGGCCGCTCGACCGGAGGTCGCCCGACCGTCCATGCCGAGATCAAGACTTTGATCACCCGCATGGCCACCGCGAACCCGCTCTGGGGCGCCCCACGAATCCATGGCGAGCTCCTGAAGCTCGGGATCGACGTGGCCGAGCGAACCGTCTCCCGGCTAATGCCGAAGCGGCGGCCCCAGCCATCTCAGACGTGGCGGACGTTCCTCGCCAACCATGTCCGAGACTTGGTCGCCCTCGATTTCTTCACGGTGCCCACCGCGCGCCTGCGCGTCCTCTTTGTTCTCGTCGTGCTCGCTCACCATCGCCGGCGCGTCGTCCACTTCAACGTGACGGAGCACCACACTGCCCTCTGGACCGCCCAGCAGATCGTGGACGCCTTCCCGGACGACTCCGCGCCCTCCTATCTCCTGCGCGACCGCGACTCGGTCTACGGTCACGTGTTCCGGCACCGCGTAAAGGGCATGGGGATCGATGAAATCGTGACGGCGCCCCAAAGCCCGTGGCAGAACCCCCTCGCGGAGCGCCTCATCGGCTCGATCCGACGCGAGTGCCTGGATCATGTTCTCGTCCTTGGCGAACGCTACCTACGCCGCACTCTCACGCGCTACTTTGCGTACTACCACGAGGCGCGCACTCACCTTTCGCTCGACAAGGATGCACCGGACGGCCGATCAGTTGAGCGGCCCGAACGCGGCAGGGTCATCTCGATTCGCGAAGTCGGTGGCCTGCACCATCGCTACGGCCGCCGGGCGGCCTGATCCAGCTCAATCGATCGCCACCGTCGCCGTCGTCCGCCTGCCTCCTTTGAGCTCCACCTCGTTCCATGGTGGTCCTGATGGTCCCAGGCGGCTGGCTCCCCTGCCGCCAATCCGTTGCCCGCGGTCTCCTCTCTTCTTTGGTCCGTCGGGAGAGCTCGGGAGGTTGCCTACCGAGCGGGATCAGGTTTTGGCGAAGGACAGGTGTCGGTACACCTTGGTAGCTACCCAGAGACAGCGAGGGCGACCGACCCGTCGAAGCCTCGGGGACAGAGATCCGCTTTGAGCGGGTCAGCGAGCGCACGGCCGCAACGCGAGTGAAGCCTGAGCAGGCCCCGAAAGGTTGAATGCGAGCGCCGAGTCTCCTCTCGATAGACGAAGGCGGCCGAGGGCGATCGGATCTACCGACGCGGGAAGGTCGCCCCGCTCGCCGGGTAGTGGGCGCAGCACGTAGGCATGCGGTGACTGGCAACAGGAGGACCAACGAACCGCACTGTATGGAGAATGGACTTGACATGTTATACTGTACGATCGTAAAGTTACAGGAACAAGGGGCATATGCACCTGCTGGCGATTGCGACCATCGGGATGAAATTCATGCCACTCGCAGCCCGGAGCCCATCGCACTTGTCGCGAGTACTCGCGACTGTGATAGGGGGATGCTTCTCGTGTCGGATCTAGCATCGCCACCATCAAAGGCCGCCAATCATTCTGACACCGCCGATCTGGGTGCAATAGCGCGCCAAGCAACGATCGAGATTTTTCGAAATCGGGATCCAGCCGCGATTGATCGCTTCTTTTCGGAGGCGTTCGTGCAACACGATCCAAATATCGCCGACGGACTATCTGGCCTGAAGTCGGTCGCGGCCGACGTCGCCGGTTCTCCGACGGCCGACGTGACGATCTATCGCACGCTCGTGGATGGCGACATCGTCATGCTTCATTCGAAGTACGACGGCCTACGGCGCTTCGCGGGGCCGGTCATCGCCTTCGACCTGTTTCGCTTCAAGGGCGGAAAAATCGCGGAACATTGGGGCGGACAAGACCCCGAGGTTGGCCCCAATCCATCCGGCCATACCCAGGTCGATGGTCCGACCGCTGTCGTTGATCGCGACCGGACAGAAGCAAATCGCGCTCTTGTTCGCGCCTTCAAGCAAGTCGTGACGGTCGAATTGCGTTTCGATCGTGTCGGTGAATTCATCGACGGTGACAACTACACACAACATGCCTCTAAAGTCGGCGATGGAGTCGCGCGCATGAAATCGCGCGTCTCCGGGGTGGCGAAGCCCGGTGCCACGCCGGTCCTCGTGCCGCGCCGCTATGTGGCAGAAGGCAGTTTCGTGCTCGCGCTGGTCGAAGCGCGTACCGAGCCGCCCACCGCGAACTATGATCTTTTCCGAGTGCAGAACGGAAAGATTGCGGAGCATTGGGACGTGCTCTCGCCCATTCCGGCGCGCAATCAATGGAAGAACGTTAACGGACCCTTCTGAGCTCATGCCCATGGCAGCGCCCTTGTCGCGTCAAAGGCATGGTGCGGCGGACCTGATAGGAGGAAACCGCAGTGACGGTGCGGCATTTTTGGAGACCGCTCGTGGCGGCGATGGTCAGGAATCATGTTTCTGCGGAGTCGGCGCCGGAGCGCACGATTGACGAGATCAAAGTCGAGACACAGGCGCGAGCCGAGCGCGGCGCTTACCCGCTGACCGGCCTCGATCCGACCGATGTATGCGAAGCCCTGGCGAATATCAAAACACGCGATCGCGACGAGTGGGCTGCGGCTTGGAGTGCGGTGGCTGATCGCTATGATCGCGCGGCAGCGGCGGCGACCTCGATGGAAAACAGACGCACCAACTACTTACAGGCCTGGCGCCTCCATTACTTTGCCCAATGGCCGGTAGCCGCGTCCGCAGGTAAAGAAGCCGCTTACATAAAGGCACTCGACTCGTTTGTTAAAGGCACGCAGGCGCTCGACCCACCGCTTCAGGTTGTTCGCATTCCGTTTGAAGGCAACGACATCGTCGGGTATCTCCGCTTGCCGCCTGCGACGGCTCGGCCCGTACCCGTTGTCCTCGCGGTGAGCGGGCTCGACAGCCGAAAGGAAAACCTGGCAGAGAGCTACGCGGCGCTGCTCGAACATGATGTCGGGTTTTTCGCCATCGATGGGCCCGGTACGGGGCAGTCCCCTGTTAAGGTCAGCCCGACGGCGGATCGGGTTCTCTCCCGTATCATCGACTATCTCGGCGAACGCCGCGAAATTGATCCGAAACGCATCATCGTGCACGGAGTCAGCTTTGGAGGCTATTGGGGAGCCAAGCTCGCGATTGTGGAGAAGGATCGGCTGCGCGGGGTAGTGGTTCAATCACCGCCCGTTCATGGCTTTTTTCAACCGGATTTCGTGAGGAGCTCGCTATTGGGAAACCGGGAATACCTGTTCGATATCGTTCCCGCGTTTCTGAGCGTTGTGGAAGGCGTCGAGACAGCCGACGACCTCGTTCGTGAGTTTCCCAAACTATCACTCATGGCCCAGGGACTTCTCGGCAAACCCACGACATCGATGCTGGTCATTGCTGGCGTCAACGACACGCAGGTCCCGATATCTGATATCGACATGCTGCTCCGCAGCGGGGATGTCCCGAAGGACGCATGGATCAATCCCAGGGGTGGGCATCTTGGCCGTGAACGGACAGGTTGGACCGACCCAGTGATATTCCGAAAAGTTATCGTCCCCTGGGAAACCCGCGCCCTCCGGGACAACTAGCGTTCTCGAAGGAGGCCCGTCATGACGGTGGAATTTATGTTGAACGACAAGCCCGTGCGCGTGGACGCGCCCGAGGGGACTCGCCTCCTGTGGGTGCTGCGCGAGCGCCTGCACCTCACCGGGACCAAGTACGGGTGCGGCGTCGCGCAGTGCGGCGCATGCATGGTCCACGTGGACGGCGGGCCCGCGTTTTCGTGCCAGGTGCCGATCGAAACACTCCGGGGCAAGTCCGTCACCACCATCGAGGGCCTGTCGCCTGACGGCCGCCATCCCGTGCAGCGCGCGTGGCTCGCCGAGCGCGTGCCCCAGTGTGGCTATTGCCAGTCGGGACAGATCATGAACGCCGCCGCGCTGCTCGCGCGGAACCCGCGCCCCACCCGCGACGAGATCGTGGAGCACATGTCGGCGAACATCTGCCGGTGCGGCACCTACCAGCGCATCGTCCGCGCCATCGAGCGCGCCTCCCGGGAGGGCTGACATGGAGACGACTCGACGCGAGTTCATGGTCGGCGCGGCTGGTCTGACGTTCGCCTTCCTTCTTCCCGGCTGCGCGCCCGTGGCGAGGAAGGACGGCACAGCGACGCTCGCCACCTCGACCGGTAACGCGCCAGCCTTCAACCCGTGGGTGAGCATCGCGACGGATGGAACGATCTACATCCAGTCGCCCGCGGTGGAGATGGGCCAGGGCTCGCTCACCTCCCTACCTCTGATCGTCGCCGAGGAGCTCGACGCCGACTGGTCGAAGGTGCGCGTCGTGCCGGCCCCGCCGGACGACAAGCTCTACGGCAACCCGGGCTTCGGCGGCACCATGCTCACCGCGGGCTCGAACACCGTCCGCAGCTACTTCCAGCCACTACGCGTCTTCGGCGCGCAGGTGCGGCGCGTTCTGCTCGAGAACGCGGCGCGGCGCTGGGGCGTGCCGACCTCCGAGCTGACGACGGAGCCCGGCGTCGTCGTCCACGAGAAGTCCGGACGGCGCCTGACCTACGGCGCGATCGCCGCGTTCGCCGAAATCCCGGCGAAGTCGCCTGAGATCAAGCCGGAGGAGCTGAAGAAGCCGCAGGCATTTCGTCTCATCGGCAAGGACGTGCTCCGCGTGGACCTGCCCGGCAAGGTCGACGGCACGGCGCGGTACAGTATCGACGTCGAGGTGCCCGGGATGCTGTACGGCACGATCCTGCGCGCGCCGGTCGAGGAGAGCGCGCCCGTTGACGTCGACGATGCCGCGGCCCGGGCGATTCCGGGCGTGATGCGCGTGGTCAGGCTTCCGTTCGGGGTCGGCGTCATCGCCGACACGCCGTGGGCCGCGTTCGCCGCGAAGGACGCGCTCCGGATCACCTGGGACCGCAAGGCGCCCGGTTGGGGATTCGACAGCGATGAAGCGATCGAGCGGTACGCGGCGGCGGCGCGCGACCTCGGCACGCCGGGTAAGCCGTGGGCCGCCGCCGGCGATGTGCAGGCGGCCTTCGAGCAAGCCAAGACCGTCCTGGAGGGCGAGTACCGATGCGACTACGCGTACCACGCACAGATGGAGCCGCTGAACTCCACGGCGGCGGTGTCGCCGAGCGGGGAGGCCTGCGAGATCTGGGTCGGTAGTCAGAGTCAGACGATCGCGGTCGCCGCGGTGGCCAAGACGCTCGAGATTCCGACGGACAAGGTGCGGCTGCATGACACGCTGCTCGGCGGCAGCTTCGGCCGGCGCGGACACCGGGACGAGGAATTCGTCGTCGACTCAGTGCTGCTCTCGAAGGAAGTCCGCCGGCCCGTCAAGCTCATGTGGACGCGCGAGGACGACGTCCGCAATGGTCGCTTCCGACCGATGAGCGCCCACTTCCTGCGCGCCGGGCTCGATCAATCCGGCCGTATCACCGCGTGGCACCATCGGCTCGCCTGCGACTGGGTCCTGCCGTACATGGACCCCGTGCGGTACCGGGGCTTGCGCGAGAACGACGTGATCGCCGTGGCCGGAACTGAGGTCGCCAGCTACGGCATCCCCAACCGTCTCGCCGAGCAGCTCGGCCAGAAGACCGGCATGCGCACCTCCCCGCTGCGCGGGATCGGCTTCGTCGCCAACAAGTTCGCGACCGAAGCGTTCCTCGACGAGATCGCGGAGCGGCGACGAATGGACCCCATTGCCCTACGCCTCGAGCTCCTGGAGAACCTGCCGCGCGGGGAAGCCGTCGTCCACGCCGTGCTCGAGATGTCCGACTATCGGCGGCCGCGCCCCGGGCGCGGCGTCGGCCTCGCCTTCGTCGACTACTCCAACACGATGGTCGCGGGGGTGGCGGAGGTATCGGTGGACCGTGCCAGCGGCGTTATCCGGGTGCATCGATTCTGGTGCGCCATCGACCCCGGTATCGCGGTGCAGCCCGACAACATCGTGGCCCAGACCGAGAGCTCGATCGTCTACGGTCTCGGCCTTGCGCTGACTGAGCGCATCAGCATCAAGGACGGGATGGTCCAGCAATCAAACTTCTACGACTACCGCGTGCCGCGGCTGCGCGACGTCCCCGAGATGCACGTGAAGCTGATGCCAACGGCGGGCCCGCCGACGGGCGTGGGACAGATGGCCACGCCGCTCGTCGCGCCCGCGATCGCGGCCGCCGTGCGTGCCGCGACCGGCGCACGACTCCGGCACGCGCCGTTCCTGCCCGAGCGCGTCCTCATGGCGATGCGCGCATGACCGGTCGGACGCGAGCGACGGCCGCGCCGCGCGTCCGGTCGATGCTTGCGCTCGCCGCGATTCCGCCCGCGGCCATGCCTGCCGGGGCCGCGATCCTGGCCGAGCTCGCCGTGGCGATCGACCTCTAGATTTCTCCCGTTCGCCCACGCAACTAGGCCTCGGTCTTTGACCGACCCTGCCCACGTGCTACGGCTGGCGGCGGCACGGAGGACATCACCATGCTACGGGTTGATTTCAAACGCGTAAAGTCCGATAAAAGTCCCGAGTGGGGCGTCGGCCTGATGCAACGAGCACTTCCAAGGTGCGGGTCAACAGTTGGACCTTCGACAGCGAGGCGGATAGTGAATGACCGTAACTCCGACGGCGCCGCCAAGTCAGTCCGTCGTAGCCAGGGACGCCGAAAAACGCGCGCGCAGCAGCAACGTGCTCTTGCCACGCGCGCGGCCATCCTGAATGCGGCGACCGCGGAATTCGCCGAGCGAGGCTTTCAGGGTGCGAGCATCAGGCGCATTGCCGACCGCACAGGGCTGCAACATCCGCTCATCACCTATCACTATCGGACCAAGGACATTCTCTGGCGCGCCGCGGCCGAGCACGCCTTTACGCGCATCCGTCAGGAATGGGACGCTGGCGTTCCGGAACAGGCAACAGTGTCGCCGCTCGAGCGTTTGCGTGAGGAGTATCGCGCCGTCTTCCAATACACCGTCGCCTTTCCGGAGTTCCATCGCTTCATGCGACAGGAGGCGTTAGCTCGTAGTCCGCGGCTGCGGTGGGTTGCGAAGACCGTCCTCAGGCCGCTCATCGACCGCCTGCTTCCCCAGATCCACGCGGCCCAGAACGAGGGCTCACTACCGAAAGTCGAGCCCATCCTGTTTCACTATATGATGCTGAGTCTCACCACGACACTGTCCGGATTCGCACCTGAGATGGAAGTGATCAGCGATTTGTCCCCGGGCGACCCCCGAGTCACCGAGGCCTATTGGCGCTTGGTCGAAGAGATTGTGTTTGGGAAATATCCCGGGGTTCCACGTTCAGGAAGGGATCAGTGCCGAGGGCGCGGCGGAACTGCCAAAAGAACCTCCAGGCGAAATACGACACGGAGGCGTTCGACGAAGCGCCGAGCATAGACGGCATAAAGGGCCATTCCCGGAAGTCCCTTCCCTAAGGCAGCCGCGGCCGGCTCCTGCCGCCTGCCTCCCCTCCTGCTGCCTGCCTCCCCCACATACGGACGGGTCGCGAGAACCTAATCATGGCGGGCGTCACAGTTGACGTATGCCTCGCCTTCGCCGCCATGCAGGCGGTCGACGCGGGCGACAACGGATCGGCGGTCGTCACGTCCTACGCCTGTCGCATAAACCGGCCACGGAGGCTCTGTATGCGTCGGCTACTCAACGCTTGGCCGCCTGAGTTATTTTCGGATCAGGGCTAACTTCTCATTGCGCGTCTGATCGATTGAGGCGGCTCTCCGTAGATGCGGATGAATGCCCGCCTCATGTTTTCGGCGTCACCGAAGCCGACCGCGTCCGCGATGCGTTCGACAGGTTCGGCAGTCGTCTCTATGCGGCCTCGGGCCAGATCGGCGCG
>Ga0075434_100007386_pt1 | contig 10175 bp, 6 predicted proteins | sample RhiMethybrSRZTD3_FD_75298 | JGI IMG/M metagenome (GOLD analysis project Ga0075434, IMG submission 75298) | Populus rhizosphere microbial communities from Tennessee, USA - Rhizosphere MetaG P. TD hybrid SRZTD3 | ecosystem: Host-associated > Plants > Roots > Rhizosphere > Soil | place: USA...
GCCGTCGCTCCAAGAAACCCGGCGATCAAGCCCTCGCGGATGATGCTGTGCGTGCCTGTGCGCATTGAGTCTCCTGATTGACCCGTCATTGAGGAGTACGGCTTCCGATCACGCAGCGTTCTGCCTGCGGACTACGGTTCACGCCACCTCCAACCTTCTAGCGTTGCGAGCGAACGCGCTCGGTCGATACCGGCCGGGTCTGCTGGTGAGCCTCGACGAACCACAGCCATTTATCGACGCCGCGCGAGACTTCCGTCAAGATGTCCATGCTGTCCGGATCGCCCATGGCATCCAGCTCGTCGATGGCCTCGCGCGCCTTGCCGCTGAACTGCGCGAGCACATCAGACAGCGCGGCCACGTGTTCCTCACCCGAGGAGATCACCAGCGGGTATTCGCTCAATGTCGAGCGCTCGGCGCAGACACGAACCGTCCCTTCGGCGATACCGCCAAGCTGCACCACTCGCTCAGCGATGAGGTCCACGTACTCCTCCGTTGCCTCGTAGATCTCGTCGAAGAGCTTGTGAAGCCCGATAAAGTGCGGGCCTTTCACATTCCAGTGTGCCTGTTTCGTCTGCGACTGGAGATCGATGCAATCCGCAAGGCGGCGATTCAGGAGATCCACCGCACGCGCCCGTGTCTCTTCGGGCAACGGATTCTTCGTCTCGTAAAGAAGTGTCCCCTCCGCAGCCTGTTGCGCCAGCCGCGTAACGTCACGTGTATTGCTGCTCCCCTGACGCGCGCCATTCCCTTGCTTCTTCGAAGCCATAGCTGCCCCCGATGTCTCGACTGGATGATACCGAGCCAACGACGAGGGGCAATAATCCGGCCGCGGCGACGCGAACCGGCGTCAGGGGGCCGTGGCGTTGGTGAGCGGGGGCGCGCTCGACGGTAACACCATTGCTGCTGCGGCCACGCGACCGGCATCCTCGAACAGATCCGTGCGGAGACGCCGCTCGAACGCCGCACGCCACTCGTAGCCGCGTCCCGTGTACCGCGCACCGGAATGCCACAACGATACAACGTCGCGCTGCGGGTCGTAGGAGAACGTCGCGCGGTAGACAACATCGGCGAGCTCGGGGATCGCGCCCCGGCGCAGGATCGGCGACGCATAGGTCTTCCACGACACACCGTCTGCGCTCGTCGCGATGAAGAGCGCATCGGTGGTGCATGACCCCGCCACCTTGCCGTTGTAAAGCGCCCAATACTCCTGTCGGGAGGGAATCCACTGCACCTCGAGGTGCCACGGATGGTATCCCGGCTGCGCGAGCGTGACGGTAGTTGGCGACGTCCACACAAGTCCATCTGGTGAACGTCGGAGCTCGACCGTCGTTTTCGAGCTGCTGCACCCTGTAGCGCCTGCGTTGACGGTCCACATGAGCCAGTCCGTCGCGGAGCGACGAACGACGGTCGGCGATACTGCTTGATGATTCGGTACACGCACGACCGCGCGCGGCGCGCTCCATCCGACGCCGTCCTGCGACGTGCTGAGGAGGATCTCGTTACCGTCATCCACGCGACGATAGTACAGCCAGAGCTCGCGCTCCTCGGCAACCCAGAGGATATCCGGATCCGACAGATATCCGCCGGATGGCTTCAGGATCGGGTTCGTGATGCCTGCAGGAACCGTCCACGCGTCGCGACCGTCGCCCTCGAAGAGCGACGGGTTCTCGTAGCTCGCGTTGCCCCCTGGATACGGCGTGATCACCAGCCGCGGCTTGTCATCGATGCCGTCCAGCGTTGGCGCCGCGATGTCGGGATGCACGACCTGCCCGGAACCGTCGTACGTGGCGAGAACGATCGCGCGAAGCGGTAACCGATCCGGCAGCGCATCGAGGTCGACGAAGGCCACGAACGTAACGGCGTCCAGTCCGTCGGCGATCGCGGCCGCGCGCTGCGGTCCGGGCTCGGTACCGAGTCTCCACACCGCTCTCGCCTCGCCGTTGGCATCGGTGGCGGAAATGGCAGGCGTGACGATGCCGGCACTCGCGCTCCATCGGACATCGACTCGCCTAACCGGATGTCCGTCCGCGTCGACGATGCGAGCCACGAGCGGCCGCTCGAGTGCCTCGCCGGGTCGCGCGCTCTGCCCATCACCGCTCACCCGCACGAGCGACGCGGGGCGGCCGACGGCGGTCGGCGCGTCGCTTCGGCAGGCGACGACGGCAACCACAACGATGACGGCGACACGAACGCCGTTAGGCAGCACGAACACTCACTCCTCGCGTCAGGCATTCGTGATACCCTCACATTCAACCGCTCGTCACATCGTGCACGACGGTGAGGCGCCGAGCGAGAGCGCGAGGACGGTCGCGGGCCTCAGCCGGGTGCCTGCAATGCGTTTCCCGGTGTCGTCGTATTTCTCCCACGCACCGGTCGCGACGTAGAAGAGCGAATCGCCGGCAATCGCGCCGAGCGTCGGTTCGTCGGCGACCGATGGATTTCGGTCGAGCGTCTCCAACCCGCGAATGGACCGACCACTCGAGTCCAAACAGAACCTCACGACGCGTGCCGGCGCGACGCCATTCTGCACGGCGATGAGCGATCCGCGATGCCAGTAGAGGCCATCTACGCCAAGCTGCGTCACGCCGCGCGACGCGCCGAGTGGAATCACCGTGCGCGACCCGAGCGACACCTGGACGATCCCGTGCGAGTAGTCCGCCACGTACATCGTGGCGCCATCCGGCGTGATCGCCATGCCCTGAAGGGATCGGAACAGAGGATGCGTCAGGAAACGCTCGAGCGAGTCGGCGCCGGCTGCCAGCTTGAATATCCACGGCGCCTGGCTGTCCGAGACGTACACGTCACCGTTCGGCACGACCGCCACGTCGCCGAACGTGTGAGCCGTCGCGGAGTCGCGCGGCAGCCAGACTTTGCGCCGCAGTCGTCCGGACTCGAGGTCGTAGGCAAACACGCCAACGCGAGCGCCGTCCGCGGGCGTGAATCCCTCCATGCGTGGCAAGGCCGTCGTCGCAACCCAGAGCGTTCGGCGAACCGAATCGACCGCCATCCCGAACACGCCGGCCAGTCCGCCTGACCGCGCGGGAACAAAATCATCTGAGCTGCCGTTTCGCTCGACGGCGACGATGCGCCGTTGTCGAACGCTTCCGATGAACCAGCGTTCGTGGCGCGGATCGAAGGCAACCCCCTCCGGATGCAGCGTCGAATCGGCGACCGTTAACCTAACGCGGCTTTGAACGAGCGGCGCGGTCGCGCTGCGGAGACGGGCCGCGGCGGCGGCGAACGCCGGAGCACCGGCCACTGCTCGGAACGACGTGTCGTTCGCCACGTCGTTGCCGATGCCGAGCTGTGCAAGCTGGTCGAGCCAATGTGCGGCGTCCGTGGTATCGCCCGCGATCGCCGCGAGGCGCGCCGCCGCCTCGAGGTAGACCTGTTGGGTCGGCCACGCGTCAGCGGCGCGCAGTATCTCATGCCGAGCGGTCGCGAGGTCATGCTGTCCATACGCCGCGACGGCGAGTCGATACGCAGCCCGCGCCCATTGCGCCGAGTCGGCTCGAGCCGACGTTGCTCTTGCCGGGCTCCCCGTGAGCTGTGCGTGGGCCGATGGCGCCTGCGACAGGGTGACCGCGACGAGCACGGTCCCACCAAGGCGGCGCGCGCGGGACGTCTGGAACATGGTCGACCTCGGCGATGAGCACGGCCTACGACGATCCGATGTAATGAAGTGCGCTCTGCGGGCGATAAACCAGCGCGGTGTGACGAGTCGCGTCCTGTGTGGCCTAGAGGACTGCGGTTTCAAGGGGTCAGAGCGCTTGAAACGCCCATACGAGCAATCTTTACAATTCTAGGATTGTTGGCACATTGCATGGCTGGCTGTTTAGTTGTATGGACCATTGTTTGTATGGATTTTGGCAGTGGAGCAGCGCATGCCCTGGACCCCGCGAATCGCCGGCGAAACCGCACCGCTTTACATCGCCATCGCCGACGCGATCGCGAACGACGCCGAGTCCGGACACCTCGCGCCCGGTACACGATTGCCGACGCACAGGGCCCTGGCCGCAACCCTCGGCATCGATGTGACGACCGTCTCGCGCGCGTACGCGGAGGCGCACCGTCGCGGCCTCATCGTCGGTCACGTGGGTCGAGGCACCTACGTGCGCGGTGCGCGCCCCCCTGCCCTGGCGGCCGCTCCGCCGCCGCTCCTCGATCTCACGGTGAACGTTCCGCCCGAGCCGAGCGACGTGTGCGACGACGCAATGCGGCAGTCGCTCGGCGATCTCGCGAAAGCGCCTGCGACCGCCGCGCTCCTCGCGTATGCGCCAGCTGGCGGAAGTCGCGCGCATCGCGAGGCAGGCCGGCTGTGGTGCGCGGAACGTGGCGTGGCCGCGGCGATCGATCGCGTGCTCGTCTGCGGCGGCGCCCAGCAGGCGCTCACCGCGATCCTGTCGGCGCACTGCGAGCCGGGCGACACGATCCTGACGGAGGAGCTCACCTACCCAGGCTTTCTCGCCGCGGCCCGAATGCTCCGTCTTCGCGTGGTCGGCGTCCCGATCGACGGCGATGGGATCGTCCCCGACGGGCTCCTGCACGCGTGCAAGGCGCACCGCCCGCGTCTTCTGCTCGTGACGCCCACCCTGCAGAATCCGACGGCGGTCGTCATGTCGGTCGGCCGGCGACGTCGGGTAGCGTCCGTCGTTCGCGACCGTGAGCTGCTGGTCGTCGAGGACGATACCTACGGACCGCTCGCGCCTAACGCGCCGCGGCCGGTCTCCGCTCTCGTGCCGGAGCTGTCGTACTACGTCAGCAGCTTCTCGAAGGCTGTCACGCCGGCGCTCCGCACCGCGTTCATCGTCACACCCACCACCGCCCACGCGACGAGAGTGTCACGCCAGGTGCAGGCAACCGGCTTGCTGGTGCCTCCGATCATGGCGGAGGTCGCAGCGCGTTGGATCTCCTCCGGCACCACGACGAGAATCGTCCACGACCGACGACGTGAGGCGGAAGCGCGCCAAGCCCTGTTGCGCGGAGCGCTTGGCCTCTCGCGAAACGCGGGCTCCCCACATGCACTCCACCACTGGCTGGAGCTGCCACGACAGTGGGACCGCGCATCCGACTTCGTCGACACGCTGCGCCGACGCGGAGTGCTCGTCACGGCGGGCGATGCGTTCGCCGTCGATACGACGAACCCGGTGCGAGCGGTCCGTGTGAGTCTGGGCGCCGCGCCCAGTCACAGCGCGCTGGCGAGCGCGCTCGAGACGATTGGGTTGGTCATGCATGAAGACCCCGAGCCGACTCGCCCGCCGCGGTAGGCCTCGCGGATCGACCAGTCATCGATCGGTAGATGCGAGATCGCCCCGCGGCATCGCGGGGCGATCTCGTTACGGGCAGGCCAACGCTCCTACGGAATGCTCCAGTACACGCCGGTCGTCTGACCGTGAAGCGTGGCCTGGCCGACGATGTAGTTGCCACCTCTCGAGATGTCCTCGGCGGCCAGAACGTTCCCAATGTCGCCGAGGCCCCCAAGAAGGGTGACATTGGCAGCCCCGTAGGGGAACGCGATGACGGCTGGCACGCGCCGCGACCCCTTTGGGCAATCGTTGGCGACGATCCTGCCGCGATCGTCCACTGCCGCACCTGACGTGCACCCACCGGCGGGGATGATCGGGCCGGACCAGGTGCCGCCGCTGTTGGTCCAGTACACGGCGTGACCCCCCGACGTGCCAACCGCGAGCGTACCAGCGGTGTTCACACCGGTAACCTCGCTGCCGGTCGGTCCGATGAGCACCGGTGCCGTCCAACCACCCGCGACGTTAGGCGTCCACACCGCCGCGCGGTCACCGGTCGAGCCCACGGCAAGAAGCGTGGGACTCACGTCCCAGACGATACCGTCAGTACCGACCATCGCGAGTTCCACCAGGGTCCACGCGCCACCCGTTGGTACCCAAAGGCGCGGGCGTCGGCTGAGAGTGTTCCCTTTCGAGCTGAAGCTGACGTTGCCTCCAATGAGCACCGCGGCACCTGTGGTTGGGTCGGATGCCACGCTGCGAGCGCGAACCAATGGATTACCCGAGTCCTTGGGAAGGTCCGTGCGCGTCCACGCACTCCCGTCGAAGGTGTAGACGTACGAGGTATCGATAGAACCACTGACGGTGAGCCCTCCGACGATCGTGCGTCCGTCCGCGCTGATATCGAATCCGCGACCCGCACTGCCGAGTGTAACAAGGCCGCTGCTGCCGCTGAAGTAGAACGCACCGGGGACGCCGATACGGCCCGTGATCTCCCCCGCGTCGGTCGCCCCGTACGCGATCTCGGTGCCGGCGATGGCAACCGCCTGCGTCACCTCGAACAGCAGGTAGCCGATCCCCTTCTTCTTGTCCGGATTCGTCACAGACACGTCGTAGAGATCGACCGTCGCGTCGGGGGCGATGTCGATGGTCGCCGTCAACTGGGTGGGGCTTACGAACCGCGTCGACCTGACGTGGATCTTCGCGTCGGCCACGCCGCCGCGCTCCCATGCCGCCTGCGCACCGTTCACGAAGCCTGACCCTGTGATCGTCACGACGAGGCTATCGTCGCCATCGTGGCCGACGTTGGGGTTCGCGCTCGTGACACCAATGCCCGTGGGCGCGGCCTTCGCGAGCGACACGTCCCCAATTCGAGGAGCCGGGCCGGAGGGATCGGAGGTACAGCCGCCGACCAACGCGAGTACCGCGCACAGCCCGATGAGGTTCGTTTGACGTCGAGTCAGATCGAAGTTCACGGCGATTTCCTCGAAAAGGTCGGATGATCACCAGCGTGACTCGAGTTAGATACGGATAACGTCGACGCCGATTGCGGGCCGAGATCCCCGGTCCCGCTCAACACGTAACCGGCCCAGTAAAACGGGCTCGCGTACGGACGGTCCCTTGCCATCTCGCGCTGCGCCTCGGCGAGAGCAGTCGCGACACTTCCTGTCGGAAGCCGGCGGTAGAAGCGCCCTGCGAACTCGGCGGCACCCGCGTCTTCGATTCGCCAGAGCGTCGTGATCACGTTAGGTGCGCCGGCCGCGAGGACAGCCTGTGCGAGCGTGAGGTCTCCCGTCCCACGCACGGGGTCCTCACTCCAGCCGCGGTTGGCGCCAGTCTCACAGCCCGATAGAAAGACGAGCGGGCTCCGGATCGTCAGGCCGAGAATCTCGTGCACCTCCAGGCGGCCGTCATCGTCGAACGTCGCATTGGCAGGGCGCGAGAGCTCAAGTCGCGAGAACACCGGGTTTCGGGCGTTGATCACGCCGTGCGTGGCCACGTGCACGACCGCAGCAGTGCCCAACGCGCGGCGCAGCGCCCGTTCCGTTGCCTCGCTCCCAATGTGAGCCGTCCACCCTCTCGAGGACGCGCGGAACGCCGCAGCCTCGATCCCGGTCGCCGGCAGATCGATTGGAAAGGGCGCGAATGCGTCGCCCGGCAACGACAGCGACGACATCGCCGCGGAATCATCGCGAACGGCAACGAGCGACTGGCTCGACGGGTGAAGCAGGACTTCGTAGCGGCGAACGAGAAACTCGTCGTCTCCGCCCCGTACGAGCGCGGCAAACGGCACCTGGGTCACGACGCCGAGCGGTACGATCACGAGGCGGCTTACGCCGCGCAGCAGACCCGCGTCCTCCACGGGCGCAACGAGGTCGTCGTACAACGCGCGCGAGGCCGCGAGCCCGTCGCGCCATTCGCCGGCACTCGTCCCCCAGAGGTCGCGCAGCAGCCACACGCGATGCGTGAGCGACTCTCGATCGATCTCGCGCCGGAACACGCGAAGCTCACGCGGAGTGACCGCGAACGTGATCAGATCCGACGCCGCGAGCATGTACTCGAGCAGAACCTCGTTCGGACGGAGGGCACGCTGTATCTCCGCGACGCGCGCCTCGCGTACGCCGAGCATCGACGTCACCCGCCCGCCCGATTGCGCCGCGCGAACCATCAGGGCTTCGTAACGAGCGCGGGCCTGCGTGAGCGCGTCGACGAGTGTCGCGCTCGGGTCGCTGACCAGGAGACCCCGCTCGCGTGGAGGGCCGCCCTCCGTCGCCCGCAAGCGCTGAACGAGGCCATCGATTCGCCTGAGCAGGCGCTCCGACTCGACGAGCTCCGCCTGGCTGCCTAACGCGCGCTTATCCGGTCGGGCAGTACCGAGATATCCGAGCAGCTTCCTGCTGCGAGCGGCGTCGGCCACCGCGAAAGCGTCCGCGGTGCGGCCAAGTCGCAGGAGAGCGAGGACCAGGTCTCCGTATACTTCCGACCGATCGACGATGTAGGCCGACCGCAGCGCTTCCGACGCGAGGTTCCCGCGCAGGCGATCGACCGCCGCGACGGCGCGGCGCCCCACCACGACCGCCGAGTCGAGCCGCCCAAGTCGGCCATAGGCACGCGCCGCGAGCGCCTGCGTGACCCACTCGGCGCCGTAGTCACCGGGCGCCATCTCCGTCGCAGCCGTCTGCAGCGCTCGGAGCGTGCGGGGCGCATCGGCCTGAAGGTCCGCAACGTGGGCCTCGGCAACGGCGACGCTTATGCGCGCACCCCGTGTATTGAGGCGATTTGCGAGCGCGCGCGCGTCACGAAGCCGCTCCTCGACGCGAGACGACTCGCCCAGACGCTGATCGAGCTCGGTCGCCAGCACCAGATCGTCAAGCCGTTCTCCGAGCTCGCCGGCCGTCTCGTGGAGTGCCAGCGCCTCGCGAAGCTGCTCGTTTGCACGCGTCAGATTGCCGAGGCGCAGATTCGCCTCCGCGGAACCGCGAAGCAGACTTCCGAGGTTACCGGACAGTCCGGCACTCCGCATGCGCGTTTCCGCGTCGTGGTAGATCTCCAACGCGCGGCGCGTGTCGCCGAGGCGGAGATGCAGCCCCGCGATGAGACGCAGGTTATCGAGCTCCTCCTCGACCATGCCCAGCCGGCGCGACAACTGGAGCGCGCTGTCGAGGAGCGCGAACGACCGGTTCTCCTCGCCCGTCAGCTCGTAGGCTGTGGCGAGCTGACCGAGTGCGTGTTCCTCACCGTCGCCGTAATTCGTTAGGCGATAGAGGGTGCGAGCCGAGTCGAGCCGCGCAATGCCCGATTCCGCGTCGCCTTCCCAGATGTCGATCATCGCCTCGTTGGTGAGACCATTCCCTTCCGTCCGCGAATCCGCCAGGCTGCGCGCAGCCATACGGGCTGCTCGGTGCGCCGCGCGGGCGCTTTCGTAGTCACCGAGATTGCCTTGCGCCAGCCCCAGGTTACCGGCGGCGCGCAATTCATCGGCCTTGTTCCCCGCTGCTCTGGCGGCGACGAGCGCCTGCTGAAACAAGGCGGCAGCGTCAGAATTGCGGCCTTCGGCCAGAGCAGCGCGTCCGAGAATTCGGTTCGCTCTCGATAGCTCCGAACCAGTCCCAATTCGCTGCCTCGTTATGATCTCCCGTGCGCGCTCGCCGAGTGCCCTCGATTCGCGTGCGTTCCCGACCTGCAGTTCCAGCTGCGCCAGAGCGAGGTACGTGCGCGCTTGCGCGGGCGAATCCGGTGTCGCCGCGGCTGCTCGGCCGGCAAGCGACAGGACGACGCGTGCCGAGTCGTACCGCTCATCGGAAAGCAGCCGTTCGCCGACGGCGACCAGCGAATCGGTGCGTGCGCCGCCGGTCGATGTCGACCTTCCATCGCGCCCACCACCGCAGGCCGCGATCGCGCCGACCCACAGCGAGAGGATCGCCGGCGCGCGGCGCCTCACGGAACGAGCCGCAGTCGCTGTGCGCCGGTGGATGTAACCACTCCACCGGCTATGCCATCGACGCGCCAGAAGTAGGAGGCACCTAACGCCGTCGGCACGTCGTGCGGCCAGGCCATCGAAGTGTCCGTGGTGGCCGACGTGAAGAGCACCTGGGCGCTCTCGGTCATCAACGTGAACCGGTAGACGTCGACGTTCGACGAGCGCCACGTGAATCGCACATTGGCCAGCGGCACGTCCCGATTCGCTGGAGCGACGACGTCGATGCGGCCGGCGCCCTCCGGGACCGCGCGAACGCGCGCTGCGCTTTCGAGCCGACCCCCGCTCGGCATCTGGCGAAGCACAGCGACGCCCGCGAGCGAGGCGGCGATGGCGCCGCCGATTATCGCAACCCGGCCAATGCGGCGAGGTCGCTCGCGCGTCGCGGTCACAGGAGCCGATTCGGCCAGAACGCCCAGCTCGCGGAGCTCCGCCCGACACTCGCGGCATTCCTC
>Ga0075434_100007388_pt1 | contig 10174 bp, 8 predicted proteins | sample RhiMethybrSRZTD3_FD_75298 | JGI IMG/M metagenome (GOLD analysis project Ga0075434, IMG submission 75298) | Populus rhizosphere microbial communities from Tennessee, USA - Rhizosphere MetaG P. TD hybrid SRZTD3 | ecosystem: Host-associated > Plants > Roots > Rhizosphere > Soil | place: USA...
TTGCACGCGGTTCGCCAGCAAGGGCTCGAAGGCATAATCGGAAAACGAAAGGACAGCCTTTACGAGATCGGAAAACGTTCAGGATCGTGGATCAAGTATCGGGTCAATCGCGGCCAGGAGCTTGTGATCGGTGGATATATCCCTGGAACCCACGGCCTAGACTCCATCGTTCTCGGCTACTACAAAGGAAAAGACCTGGTGTACGTCGCGCGCGTTCGCAACGGCTTCGTGCCGGCCTCACGGCGCCAGGTCTTTGGCAAGCTCAAAAATTTGGAAGTGCCGGACTGTCCTTTTATCAATCTGCCCGAGAAACATCGTTCGCGTTGGGGCGAAGGGTTGACGGCCGAGGATATGAAGGAATGTGTTTGGGTCCGGCCTGAGCTTGTGGCTCAAATCGAGTTTTTGGAGTGGACTGAATCAGATCACTTGAGACATTCGAAATTCGTCGGGCTGAGAGAGGACAAGGACCCGAGACAAGTCGCGAAGGAGATCGCAGGTGAAGTTTGATGTTGCTCTACTCCTTCTTTTCGGGTGCGATTTTTTCGGCCCCTATCGCATCTCGGTAAAAGCCCAATTTTGCATTTGTATCACCACGATGCTCGTACAGCTCTGGCAAAAAGGTGTCCGCCTTGTACTTGCGACGAATCGCTTCTCTCACCGACATCTCGCGTTACGTTCGCTCTTTATTTTTCGCAACGACACCCCGGCACAAAATCTGTTTTCTTGCTGTTTGAATCGTTTTAATATGACTTCGCCTTGATTCACGTGAAATGAGGACTCATGCCCCGTCGCATCGCGATCGTCGCCGCCCTGATTGCCGCCCATACCTTCTTGATCATTGCGCCAACTGAGGCGGCCAAAGCTGCCGCCAAGGCCGTCACGCCGCTCGAACTGCGGAATAGCTGGCAGATTCAGTCGTCTTGCGACATTAAAGCCGGCGGCGAGCAGGTTTCGCGCGCGGGCTTCTCGACGGCCGGCTGGCACAAGACGACCGTTCCCAACACGGTGGTCGGAGCGCTGGTGGACGACAATACTTACCCCGACCCCACCTACGGCACCAACATGAAGGATTTGCCAGGCATGAACTATTCGACCGCCACTTTCTTTGCGAACCAGGACATGCCCGACGGTAGTCCGTTCCAGTGTGCATGGTGGTGGCGGAACGAGTTTGTCGTGCCGGCGTCATTTGCAAGGAAGAACGTGTCCATCCACTTTCCCGGCATCAACTACCGCGCAAATGTCTGGTTCAACGGGCAGAAAATTGGCGACGCCAAAGAAATCGCCGGAACCTACCGCATCTTTGCGTTCGATTTAACGAAACTAATGAAGGCCGGCGCAAAAAATGTGATCGCGTTGGAAATCACCGCGCCGGCCAAACAAGACCTGGGCATCACCTGGGTGGACTGGAATCCGACTCCGGCGGACAAGAACCTGGGAATCTGGAAGGAAGTAACGCTGACGGCGCGCGGTCCCGTGGCGATTCGCAATCCGTTTGTGAAGACGCAGCTCAACGCGGATTTTACGGCCGCCGATTTGACGATCTCCGCCGACCTGCGCAATGACTCCGGCGCCGCCACGAAAGGAACTTTAGTCGCCGAAGTCGACGGCAAGAGGCTGAAGTTGCCGGTGGAACTCGCTGCCGAAGAAAGCAAGTCGGTGCGCTTCGAACCGGAACATTTTGCCGCTTTAAAATTGGCCCGGCCCAAACTCTGGTGGCCGTACACCATCGGCACGCCATATCTCTACAAGGCCAAATTACATTTCGAGGCTGGCGGCGAAGTTTCGGATACCACGACCGTCGCATTTGGCGTTCGCCAAGTCGCCAGCGAACTGACCGATAAGGGCCATCGGCTATTCAAGATCAACGGCAGGCGCATTCTGATTCGCGGCGCGGCGTGGGCGCCGGACATGTTCCTGCGGCCGATGCCGAAGAAACTCGATGCCGACCTGCGCTACGTGAAGCACATGGGACTAAATACGATTCGTCTGGAGGGCCGGATCGATCGCGACGAATTGTTCAACAAGACCGATGAGATGGGCATTCTCGTGATGCCGGGCTGGACCTGTTGCGATATGTGGGAGCAATGGAAAGACTGGACGGACGAGACGCACAAAATCGCGGCCGCTTCCATGGCCGATCAGGCGCGACGCCTGCGCAATCATGCCAGCGTTTTTGTTTGGCTGTATGGCAGTGACGGCCCTCCGCCCGCCGAGGTGGAAAAAATGTATTTGTCCGTGCTTGCCGAAGCCGAATGGCCCAACCCCTCCGTTTCGTCCGCCAGCGAGGCGCCGACCACCGTCACGGGAAAATCCGGCGTGAAGATGACTGGGCCTTACGAATACGTTCCGCCGGTGTATTGGCTCACCGATACGCAGGCTGGTGGCGCGTACGGCTACAACACGGAAACGAGTCCCGGTCCGGCAATTCCCACCCTTGAAAGCGTCAAGCGCTTTATTCCTAAGGAACATCTATGGCCCATCGATGATGTGTGGAACTACCACGCCGGAGGCGAGCGCTTTACGACCGTGAATGTTTTTAATGAAGGACTGAATCGCCGCTACGGACCGGCAACTTCGCTCGAAGACTACCAGCGCAAAGCGCAAGCCGCGGCCTATGATGGCGAGCGCGCCATGTTCGAAGCCTATGGCCGCAACAAATACACTTCGACCGGTGTCATTCAGTGGATGCTCAACAACGCGTGGCCTTCGCTGATCTGGCATCTCTACGACTATTACCTGGTTCCCGGCGGCGGTTATTTCGGCACGAAAAAGGCTATGGAGCCGCTGCATGTGCAGTATGGCTACGACGATCAGAGCGTGGCCGTGATGAACGACACCTACGTCGAGCGCAAGAGCATGAAAGTGCGTGCGCGAGTCTATTCACTGGAAGGGAAGTTGCTTGCCGACAAGGAGGAGTCCGTGGACGTTCCAGCCGATGGCGCTGTGAAGGCGTTCGATTTGCCGAAGGCAGAAGGGCTCACCATGACGTTTTTTGTGCGGCTCGATTTGCGCGACGCCCGCGGCCGAGCTGTGAGCGACAACTTCTACTGGCTATCCGCCAAGGCGGACACGCTCGACTGGGCTAAGAAGCAGGACACCGTGTACACGCCGCAGGCCGCATTTGGCGATTTGACTGGCCTCGTCACGTTGCCTCAAGTTCGTCTCCAGTCCAACGCGACAATGGACCAGCCCGCCGGTGCGAGCACAGGAAAAGCCCACATTCGCGTCAAAAATCCGTCCGCGGGAGTGGCCTTTCAAATTCGCTTGCGTCTGGCAAACAAGAAGGACGACCTCGACGTCGTTCCGGTTTTCTGGGACGACAACTATTTCTCGCTGCTACCCGGCGAAGAACGGCTCATTTCCGTCAGTTACGACGCCTCGCAACTTCACGGTGAACATCCGGCTATTCAAGTTGGCGGGTTCAACATCGCCGCGGGAGAGATCGCCGCGGGCGGCGGACACTAGGCAACCGCGCTGGATTGATTTGCCTGGCGGCATCGTGCACAATTCCGCTCGATGAAAATCCACACTCGCCACGCGCGGCGAATTCACTGCGCAGCCGCAACCCTTTTTGTTGCTTGCAGCCTAAGCTGTACGACCACTTTCGCGCAGGATGCCAAGCTCGCCGCCGCCGAGGCGGCCATCCAACAACGAATCACGGCCTCCGGCGCCGAAGTTGCCGTGTATTTCAAGACGCTCGACGGCAAGGCCGAATGGTCGGTGCGGCCCGACGAGGTCTTCCACGCCGCCAGCACTATGAAAATACCAGTCCTGATCGAGCTGTTTCACCAGGTGCAGCAGGGCAAGGTGAAGTTGGACGACAAGCTCATGGTCAAGAACGAGTTCCACAGCATCGTCGACGGCTTGTCCTACAAGCTCAATGCCGCCGACGATTCCGAGGCGGACTTGTACAAGGCCGAAGGGCAGTCCCGCTCGCTGCGTGAGCTCTGCGAATTGATGATTACCGTCAGTAGCAATTTCGCCACAAATCTAATCATCGAAAAGTTGGGCGTGGAAAACATTCGCGCCATGGTTCAGGCGCTTGGCGCGGACGGCGTTGTCGTCCTGCGCGGCGTGGAGGACGGCAAGGCATTCGAAAAGGGACTCAACAACACGGCCACTGCTCGAGGGCTTGCGATCCTCCTCGAAGCCATCGCGAAACAGAAGGCAGTGGACGCAGCTAGCTCAGAAGAAATGATCGCAATCCTTACACGGCAGACGTTTAACGAAGGGATCCCCGCTGGCCTACCTCCGGGGATTTCGGTGGCGCATAAGACCGGCGAGATCACGGGGATCCATCACGACGCGGCTATTGTGTTCGCCAAGCGTCCCTACGTGCTCGTAATCCTGGTGCGCGGCTTGGTGGACATCAAGCAAAGTGCCGCGCTGATAGCCGATATCAGCCGCCAGATTTACGGCGCGACGCGGTAGTTCGAATGTTGGCGCAACCCAGGGGAGCAGTCGGATCATCAAACGGTTGAGGATTCGTGTAAATATCTAGGACAGGAAATTTCCCCGAACACGGGATACAGAAGGGAATTCATTTATGAAGATTTTGTCGAGGGCTTTGCTGGCAAGCGGCAGCCTGCTGTTGCTCGCGGGAATCGGCTTTGCCGACACGCTGGAGCTCAAGGATGGCCGCGTGTTGCAAGGCAAGTATCTGGGCGGCACGCAGGCCGTCTTGCGCTTCCAGGTAAATGGCGACGTGCAGACCTTTCCCACCAATGACATTGTGGCGCTGACCTTCACGCGCAATTCTGGCTCGACTCCTGCTCCGGCCGCCGCTCCTCCGCCCCAGGAGGAACCAGCACCGGCTCAGCCGCCATCTCAAGCTGCTCTGCCTCCGGCCACTGCCAATTCCTACGCTGGGGGTGACCTCAGCGTTCCTGCGGGCCAATCGATTTTGGTCCGCATGATTGACGGCGTGGACTCTTCCAAGAACCACGTCGGCGATCTCTTCCACGCGAGTCTCGAGACTGACCTGAACGTTAACGGCGTGCTGGTCGCGCGTAAAGGGACCGACATCTACGGACGCTTGGCCAGCTCGGACAAGGGCGGAACTTTTTCCGGTAAGTCCGAGCTTCAACTGGAACTGACGCGGCTGGTCATCGACGGCCGGGACTATCCCGTCGTCAGTAGCGATTACAACGTACAGGGCAAGAGCCAGGGCTCGTCTGCCGCCAAGAAGGTCGGCGGCGGAGCCGTCGCGGGCGCCATCATCGGCGCTATCGCGGGCGGCGGCAAAGGAGCGGCAATCGGCGCGGCAGCCGGGGGCGGTGCTGGCGCCGGCGTACAAATCTTGACCAAGGGCGATCACGTCAAGGTGCCCAGCGAAACGCTGCTTGAATTTCGGTTGCAGCAGCCGGTGACGATTACGCCGACTTCGCGCTAATTTGCGCCATTAAGTCCCGCTTGGCCAGTTACTTGCCGGCAGGGGTGCCTCTTAGGCATCATTGCGGGCAAATTCCAGTTTGCCGCTTCTGCTGTTAGTGACTATGCTAACACCTCAAGTGGGGGCGCTATGCCGAAAGAGAAGCCGCAAGTAAATATCGGAGAAGTGATCAAGACCTATCGCAGCCAGCGTGGGCTGTCGCAGGGCGACATCGAGCGCCGCACCGGACTGCTGCGCTGCTATCTGTCTCGCGTGGAAAACGGACACACCGTGCCGTCGCTCGAGACTCTCGCCAAGATCGCCGAGGCCATGGACATTTCGCTGGCCGATTTTTTTCCGGGTACCGAAACGCCGCGCGACAAAGAAACGCAAAAGATGCTCGGCGAGCTTTCGCAGGACGAAATTCGCTTCCTGGTCGAAATCAAGCGCTACAGCTCCACGCTTTCCGACGGCGACAAGCGTTTGGTGCTGGCCATGATCCGCAAAATGGCCACCATGATTCCTCCACCGGTACGCAAGCCGCTGATTCGCCGTCCCGCGGTCTGATCTCTATGCAAATTACCTGAGCACAGCGGCTGGCGGACAATCTCCCACCAGCCTCTTCGTTTTTGTGCTCATCCCAAAAAAAACCCGTTGCCCAAACTCATAAGTCTCATTGTCATGGTGTTTGTGCTTGTGGAGCCGGCGATGCCGTATTGCACGATCCTAGATCCTTCACCAGCTTCTTGGCAGCAAACGTCTGTCCGCCGGAAGTGCTCTTGGATTTTTTCCCCTGCAACTGCACACGCTGACCGGCCTTGAGAGAGACATCGCCGGCTGCCAGCGAGTACGACGTATCTTTCTTTTCGTCGTCAAACCGCAATCCATCTTCCGCAGGCTGCACGCAACCGGTCACGGAACTGTGGTGCAGCGCCAGATACAGCAGTCCCGCTCCCGCCGCCGCGCCGACACCGATGCCGATGGCTTTTCCGGAATTTCCCTAGCCGCCGCCCGGGGCCGTGTACGTGCCGCCTCCGGTGCCGCCCATGCGTTCCTCCTCCGTATTGAGCCGAAGCCCGGCCGGTCGCGACTAAGGCGACCGATAATCCCAGCGCGACGCGGATTACGTGGTTTGCGATTGCTTTAATTTTTCTTGATGGGAAAGCCGAGTACATGAGCTTATGACACTCCTTAGTGATGTGAGGTGCGATGGATATGTCCTCACTTTACCCACCGCCAGCAGCACGTTGTCATCGCTATGTAGGAGAAACGTTATTTCCGCTAGTGAACTTCGTGACGAAAGTGAATATCTTCGTCGTTGGCAACGCTATCAGAAGGTGCGGAACACGAAGTGCCAGAGAATGTCTACAGCGGCGTGCACCAGCGCTGAAGCAAAAATCGATCCGGTGTTCCGCCACGTCCAGCCGTAGAATAGTCCTGCGATGGATGCCAGCAGGACATACTTCCAGTTCGGGAAATGCAGGTTGGTGATATGCGAAAAGCCGAAAAGAATGGAAGCCGCGATCCAGCCCACGGTTTCGTTGTTGCTCGCGTGCGACAGCATGTTCTGCAGCAGTCCGCGAAACAAGAATTCCTCAGGCCACGCCGTAAAGAAAAGAATACCGACCGAGAGCGGGATGAAAGTCTTCCATTCGCTGAAGCGCGGCGCGTAGGCGATAAAGTGCATTTGTAATCCCAGTGGAATCGCGATGCAGGCAAACACCACGAGCGAACCGAGGATGTAGAGCGCCCAGCCGCTTCCCCAGCCGATGGTGTAGCCAACATTTTTGATTCGCCGCAAAAGCAAGAAGCCAGCGATGGCCACATTCACCGCGGTGATGACCGTAAAAATGTAGGCGAGACGACCACCTGGATACGGCCACAACCAATGCGAGGGTCCGAATTTCACTGCTGTCCAGATCGCAGCGATGGTCGCAAAGTCCTGCCATCTGCCAGGTGCTGCAGGCTGCGCCGACACAAGCAACAGCATCGGCGCAAACAAGAACGCGGCCGCGGCCGCAATCCGCCACAGCGAAGCCACTCCTGTTCCGAGTGCGTAAAATAGATAGAGAAAAAACAACAGCAAGGTCAGGAGCCATGAGCCGCCCGGGCCAGCGAGCGCCGAGAATCGCTCCGCGATGCCACGCGCGGCGAACAACAGCATGATGGAGAGAAAGCCGGCGAAGACGACCAGCGCAGCGAGAAACAACCGGTCGGCCTGCCAATAGCCATTGCCGCTGGCGGAGGCAAATATTGCCAGGACCATGGTCAGCAGCAGGGCCAGCGCCAGAAGCGGCGCTGCGCTAAGTTGGCGAGTAGCGGGCAAGCAAGTATTGTATCGTAACGACTTTTATCGACAGCTCTTTCGATGACCAAGCGACTCACTTACATCGATTGGATGCGCGGCCTCGCGTGCGTCGTGATGTTTCAAACGCATTGCTACGACTGCTGGCTCAATTCCGAAGCCCGCCAGACAACTTTCTTTGCATGGTCGCGGCTCGGCGGCACGCTGCCAGCCCCGCTCTTCATTTTTCTTGCGGGCCTTTCCGTGGCGCTGGTCACGGAAAAATTGCGCGAAAAGGGAGTCGCGCGCAATGAAATTGCCAAGCGAACCATTCTCCGCGGTGCGGAAGTGTTTGGGCTCGGCATTTTGTTTCGCATCCAGGAATTTGTTCTCGGCTATCCGCGTTCGCCGTGGACCGATCTTTTCCGGGTCGACGTTCTGAATATCCTCGGCCTCTCGATGCTATTGATGGCAGCGGTGTGTTGGCTCGCCGGCTCCGGCTCATCCGCAGCAGCGCGCAACCGGAGTATCGTCGCAGCGATTGCTGCGGCCGCTGCAGTCGCCCTAGCGACGCCGAGTTTGTGGACCATCTGGCGACCAAATTTTCTTCCCTGGCCCCTCGAGTCGTATATCAACGGCGTACACATTTTTGATTCGCCGCAGCCGTGGCTCTTTCCGCTGTTTCCGTGGGTGGCGTTTGCTTTTGTCGGCCTCACCGTCGGCTTTTGGATGTTTACCGATCTTGCCAGAAGTCTGGAAGGCTGGAGCTTCGCTCTTCTTGGCGCCGCCGGGGTTGCCATCTGCGGCCTCTCCGTCTTATTCGACCGCGCGCTGATGCGGTGGTTTGGCGCTTACGATTATTGGCACACCAGTCCGACTTTTTTTCTGATGCGGTGCGGCATCCTGCTGGCGATTCTCTCGTTTGCGTACGGCTGGTGCCGCTGGGGATTGGCGCGTGCCGGGTTCAGCCCGCTTGCGCAGTTGGGCAAAACTTCATTGCTCGTCTATTGGGTGCACATCGAATTCGTGTACGGAAGGTTTTCCATTTTGCCGAAGGGGCAGTGCAGCATCCCCAAGGCTACAGCGGGATTGATGGCAATATTTGTGGCTATGCTCGCGCTGTCGGTATTTCGGACGAAGTGGAAACGTGGTAAAGCTGGCGCGGCTCCAGCGAGTCAATTGCAAAGTTCTCCCGCGATGTAACGATTGGGCACGCCGATCAACGGGCGGGCGCTTGTTTCGCCTGCTCCGATTTTGGAATTTTGATGATCACTTCACCCGGTTTAGCCAGGCCCAGCTCGTCGCGCGCGATGGATTCAATTTTGTGCGGATCAGATTTCAGAGCCTTCACTTCCTGCGAAAGCTCGGCGTTTTCCTGGTTCAGGCGAGCGATTTCACCCTGCACGCGCTCGATTTCCCGCCTGGTACGGCGCATCGCCAGGAAGCCGTGCGTGCCAAAGATGTCGTGCAAGAACAATCCGAAAACGCAGATGCCAAGCAGCGCTCTGCCGTAGTGCGCCCACAACATGCCCAATTTATCTTGCGCCGCCATCACTCAGCCTTTCAGAATCCAGTCCGTCGCTTCGCGCACCAGTTTAGCCGAAGCCGCCGAGTTTTCCGCTTCCACGTAAAGGCGAAGTAGCGGCTCAGTACCGGAGAGGCGCAGCAGCATCCACGAGCCGTCTTCAAAGGCAAATTTCGCGCCGTCGGTGCGATCCACGGACTTGACTTTGCGGCCGAGCAGCATGGACGCCTCGGTTTTCGATTTCTGGATCGCCGCGGCCTTTTGCTCGTCGGTGAGATGCAGGTTCTCGCGGGTAGGCGCAAAACTCCGGCCGACTTTCTTGAAGAGCTGCTGTATCTGTTCGCTGATGGAAGCATGCTGTGCCGCAATCATTTCCGCAACCAGCAGACAAGCCAGAATTCCATCTTTTTCCGGAACGTGGCCGCGAATGGTCAGCCCCGCGCTCTCTTCACCGCCCAGGGCGATTTTATCTTCCCGAATTAACTGCCCAATATATTTGAAGCCCACTGGCGTCTGAAATATGGTCTGTCCATGTGACTTGGCCGCGGCGTCCAGGAGTTCCGAAGTGGCCACACTGCGCGCTGCGGGCATTTTCCAGCCGCGCGACTCCACCAGGTAGTCATAAACCAGCGCCAGAATCAGGTTGGGCTGCACCCATGAGCCGTCTGAGTCCATGATGCCGAAGCGATCGGCGTCGCCGTCGGTGGCGAGCCCGGCCGTGGCTTTGGCAGAGAGCACGACATCGCGGAGGGGCGCCAGATTTTCCTCGCTGACATCGGGGCCGGTTCCGTCAAACAAAACGTCGCGATCCGCGCGAATCGTTTCCACTGGAACGCCGTGGTCCGCCAGCACTTTATTCAGGTAGCCCGCGCCGCAGCCGTGCAGGGCATCCACCGCGAATTTCGTTTTGGCCCTGGCCAGTACATCGAACCGCACCAATTCGCCCAGTCGCTCTATATATTTGTCGTGCAAATTGGTCTTCTCGGCGCCGGTC
>Ga0075434_100007389_pt1 | contig 10174 bp, 9 predicted proteins | sample RhiMethybrSRZTD3_FD_75298 | JGI IMG/M metagenome (GOLD analysis project Ga0075434, IMG submission 75298) | Populus rhizosphere microbial communities from Tennessee, USA - Rhizosphere MetaG P. TD hybrid SRZTD3 | ecosystem: Host-associated > Plants > Roots > Rhizosphere > Soil | place: USA...
ACCCGAGCTACAGGCACGAAGAATCAACAAGATAGACAACCTGCTGCATCCTGTTAACCGGAGGGTTGCTGGTTCGAGTCCAGCCCGAGGAGCCAATCGCCAGTTTTGCCCCCATTCGCAAACACATCGAACGGCTTAACGTACGTCGGAGAAGGACTTCCACGATCGAATTTTCTGATCGTGCGATCCTGGTTCGCTACGCTCCCTCTGGCGATCGGGTTTCCGCTCACCCCGTATCTCGAGCCCCGAGGCTACATCACGTCGCTGGCAGGGCGACGGTCAGTCCGTGCCTGGCGAGATGCGAGAAGAAGCCGAGCGGATCGATGACCTGCTCAGGCATCCAGACCCCCGGTTCCGAAACCTCACCCTCGATCAATGCGCGCACTGTTGCGCTCGCGCCGGCGGCCGCCGCATCGGCCTGCGCGCCACCCACCAGCGTCGCGTGAGCCGATCGTCCGACGTGTTTGACCTCCACACGCAGCGCAAACCGGGGGCCCTCGCTCGGCGCGCGATCCGAGCGGCGTCTGGTGAGCACCCTACGGACGCGTTCTCGCGCCACGAGCCGCGCCGCGCCGACGCGAACCGCCGCCCCAAGCAATCGTCCCAGCCTCGCAGGCTCGATGGCCAACCTCGTTAAGGCCGTCTGAGCACCCATCGTCCGCGGATACAGCACCTGATCGGAGAATGGAAACAGATACGCGGATCGCGGCCCAAAGGGTGAGGGGAACTCAATCACACGCGGTTCGCTGAAGGCGTGCGCTGGACGGTCTGCGCCATTTACGTGCACCTCGAAAGGCATCGTCAGTTCCTGCACGAAGTAGTCGAACGCGGCGGGACCGGCCGCGTCTTTCGCAGAGATCAACAGCGAAGTCTCGATCACATCGGCGCCGCCGAGTGTGTTCGCGACCGCACGAACCATCACGTTCGAGATGCCGGGGACAATCCCCGTTCCTAACACGACGCGTGCGCCGGATCCTCGAGCGGCCGCGGCTATCTCCTCGTACGCCGCTCCGCGTCCAAGCTCCACGAGGTGCGGCGTGATATCCGTGTACCGAAGGCCGCGCTCGATCGCGGCGTGCAGCAACCTACGCTGCGGCTGATCGATGCAGCTCACAACTGTCGAGACGTCTTCAAGCGCTGCTCCGAGCGACGCCTCCACCGTCACGTCGATCTCGCGGCTACGAACGCCATGACCGATCGCTGCTGCCGTGGCCTTCGCTAGCTCGAGATGGCGTCCGGCCACGATCACTTCGTAATCGGGCCCCAGATCCGCCGCGATACGTTGTCCAACGACGCCGTAGCCACCTGCTATCAGAATGCCCTGCTCAGACATGGCGTTAGTCCATCAGTTCAATGGCGGTCCGAATAGTCCCGTGCCTCGCCCGCGCGAATACGTGCACGCGCCGCCTGAATCTCGTCTCGCCGCTCGCTTGCCAGCCGAATGACGTCTCCGAAGCGGCCGGTCCGATACCTGGGTCGGTGATTACCGAGCCGCTCCAGCCAGTTGCTTGTGCATCGCCGCAGCCTCGGATGCTTCCTTCGCTTCGTCTCGCGAGAGGCTCACGAGACGATCGCAGTGGACCGCCGCCTGAGCGATCCGGGTACCCCGATAGGCCTGCGCCATCGAGGAGTGGTCGTTCACCGCTGCGCGGTAGCGTTTCGCCGCCGTCTGGAAGTACTCCTCCAGTGCGTGGTGATCGGCCGGCGTGCTGGCACGCGTGGCGAGCGCACTGAGTTCATCGTCGGAAGGCTCAGGCGCACCTACTCCACCCTGGAAACGAGCGCCCTCTTTCGGTGCCGTCGCCACCGCGCCCGCAGCGCGCTTCTCGTGATAGGCGGCGAGCTCGCGTAGCGTGTCCGCAGACTGTTTATTGAGCGTTGCCAGCCGCCTGCAGTGATCGGCGGCGGCGTTAGTGGGCGTTCGTCGCGTCGGCGCCGCAATGAATGCTTGCGCCATTGCGTTGTGACGTGTGGCTTCTCGCGTGTAGCGATCGGCCAGAGCGGCGAAGTGAGCGCTCAGACGCGCGTTGTCCGCCGGCTCCGTGCTCGCCACTAGCTTCTGAACCTCCAAGGCGTTCAGAATCGGCGAGCCGGTTTGTGCGTTCGCACTGTTCGCCAGGGCGGCTAGCGCAAGCGCGACGCCGGCGACCACCCGAATCGACATCGTTTTCATGACAGACCAACCGTTCCTGTGACCTTCGTCACGATGCGAGTTGCATGTTGGGACCACGTCGAGGGCGGACGCTTGTCGCCCGCCCTCTCGAATCGAGCCCGTTGCTTAGCGCGCAATGTTCGCCAGCTGCTTGTGCATCTCTGCCGCCGCGGTGGCTTCCTTGGCGGCGTCCTTGGACAGCCTGACCAAGTTGTCGCAATGCACGGCCGCTTGGGCGATCTTCGTGCCGCGGTAGGTACTCGCCGTCGTCGCGTGCGCGGTGGCGTCCGCCGTGTACCTCTTCGCCAACGTCAGGAAGTACTCCTCGAGAGCACGGTGATCGGCGGGCGTGCTCGCCTTGGCCGCCATCGCATTGAGTTCCTGCTCGGTCGGTGCTGGCGCACCGGCGCCTCCCTCGAAGCGTGCGCCGCCTGCCGGCGGCGTCGCAGTGACACGCGACGCCAGTTTCTGGTGATACGCCGCGAGCTCACGCAGCTCAGTCGCCGACTTCGTGTTGAGATCCGCAAGTTGCTTGCAATGCGCGCTCATGCCTGTCCCAAGATTGCGGCTTGGGTTGCCAACGAAGCTCTGCGCCATCGACGTGTGCCGCTTGGCTTCGGCGGCGTACCGGTCCGCGAGAGCTGCGAAGTGCGCAGCGAGGCGCGCGTTGTCGCCCGGCTCTGCCCGCTTGACGAGCTGCTGTACTTCAAGTGAGTTCAGCAGTCCCGATGGTTTCTCTTGTGCGGCCGCGCTCCCTGCGAACGTCAAGACGGCAATGGCAGCGATCGACAGTGAACGGAAATGGACGGTTCTCATGACGGACCAACCTCTCTGGTGACCGAAGTCACGCCGAATCTGTGTGTGTCTTCGCCTGCGCGATTCAGACGCGCAGGAATCCCTTGTATGGTTCGGAGCGGCGTCGCGAACGCGCGGCCTGGTAGCCGGCGGCGACGCAGGGACTTAGATTCGGAGGGCGATAACGAGAGGTCGCTCGTCGAGCGGCCGCCGCTGGCCCGACTCGAAGCCAGGGCGCAGGTCAGCAGGCGAAGGGGCGAGTCGGAAGCGTGGAACAACGAGGGCGTTTTGCGCGTCCGGAGCGTCGGCGGTTCGCAGCGCGTCTTCGCGAACAAGCGCGACCGCCGCGCCGACGTCGGTTCTGCAGTTGTCGTGGGCGCCCACGCTTGGGGACGTCGTGGAGTCCTGTTGCGGGCACGCAGCGGAAGTGGTGTCGGGACACCAGACGCTGCACAGCAGGCTGGCGTTTTGCCCAACTGCCAGCGTCAGCACGATCGAAAAGAGAGCGGCTCGAAACACGTGATGCTCGCCATTCATAAGGGCAAGAGCTACGCCAGCCAGAAGAGGCGGGGACCTCAGGAAACCCCAACCTTTTCAAGGTCTCGCTGCCGTAGGCCAGGCGAACCTGCGGAATTTCGCAGGTCGGTACCGAGAATCCCGCAGCGCCGTCGTTCTGCCTAAGGAGTCACCGATCGTAAGGTGCGAGCTGCACACGTCAGCTCTCTCACCCAATTTCAGCTCGAGTGCGAGCTATTGGGAGACAGCTAAGGCCGGGCGAGCCGGGTCGCGCCGCCACTCGCGTTCGCTCGTGGCGAGCGGGACCGAGTCCAGCCCGAGGAGCCAATTCCTCAATCCAGGCCTAATTCGACTTTAGACAAGCGCTTGCGAGTTCTACACTCGCGCCAACGGTCGGAACGCCTGCGGATGAAACAGAAGCGGCTGGCGCCCAGCTTGACATCACTACATGCGCGGTGCATATATACATGCGCGATGCATATATGTGCGCCGCTGGTCCTGGGATTTCGATCATGAACGTGAGTCGAGACCGTCAACGAGGGGATCGGCATCTGCCCATGCGGCGTGTCGAGTTTCACATACGGTTCAGCCTCGTCGCTGGCGAGCGCCATGGATATGGAATCCTTCAGGACATCGGTGAGCGCGACGAGATTGCGGTCCCAGACATTGGCACGATGTACCGCGCGCTCGCGCGCATGGTTGAAAATGAGTTGATCCAGCCGATGGTTCGTCAGTCTGCGACCGACGCGACTGACGAGCGCCGCAATTACTGTCAGATCACCAAGCCAGGTGTGCGCGTGGCGAAGGCGGAGGCACGAGGGCTGGAAGCCTTGACGCGGGCTGCCCGGACAGGCGCCCTTCTCGGGAGAAAGACTCGATGGGAACCGACCGCTTGATCATCCTGTCGCAGCGCTGGTTCAGGCTGCTGCTTCGGCTCTATCCGGCCGACTTCCGGGAAGAGATGGGTAACGCGGTCGTGGCGACCTATCGCGAGCGCGCCCGCGACGAGTTGACACGTGGCGGCATGGTGGGGCTCCTCGTGGTGTGGATGCGCGCGCTCGCGGACTCGCTCCGCAACGGACCGGGCGAGCGGATGCGGCCTGCGGCATCGTGGCGGCGGAACGGTAACTGGGGACGAGATATCGAGTTCGCACGCCGCCGTCTGATGCGGGCACCGGCGTTTCTCCTGGCCGTCGTTGGCACGTTGACCGTTGGACTCGGCATGTTCGCTGTCGTCTATACGGTGGTCGACAAGATCCTGATCGAGCCGTTGCCCTACAAGGATCCGGACGATCTGTACTTCGTCTGGCGCGACTACGGACCGATTCTCGATCTGAGGCGCGGTTTCCTCGCCGGAACCGATGTCGTGGAGCTGCAGCAGGCAGCAGGGATGATCGAATCTGCCGCCGGCCTTTCACGGCAGCTCCGGACGCTCGCCGGGCACGACGACACGGACCCTACAGAAGTCGCTCTGGCCATTACTTCTCCGAACGTGTTCGACACCCTCGGCGTGCAGCCCTCTCTTGGTCGCGGATTCGCACCAGGAGAGGTCGGTCCAGGCCGGCCATCAGTCATCGTGCTGATGCACAACTTGTGGAACCGGCTCGGTGCCGACCCGTCGATAGTGGGCAAAGACCTGCGTCTCAACGGCGAGCCGCATACGGTCATCGGCGTGATGCCGCCGACGTTCACATTCGCATTGCATGTGCGCCTCGGACCACCGCAACCCGTCGAGGCGTTCATCACGTTTAGAGAAGATCTGGCGGCGACCAGTCCTACCTCGGGTTCCTATGCCGCGTTGATTCGCGCGCGCAAAGGAACGCCGCCTGAAACCGTGACCGCGTCGGTGAACACGGTAGGCAGAATCGTCGACACTCGAGACTTCCAGAACCGCGGCCTGAAGCTGTACCCAGCGGGCCTCCAGTCCGACCTGGTGTCGCACGTACGACCGGCACTGCTCGTGCTCATGTTTGCCGGTGCCATTCTTGTACTTGTGCTGATGGTGAATCTGGCGTCGGCGCTGCTCGCGCGCACCACGCAGCGGGAACACGAGTTCGCGGTCTCGCGTGCCCTCGGTGCGAATGGCGTCGCGATCGTTCGTGCCACGCTGTTCGAGGGCGGCTTGCTCGGTGCGATCGGCGGCTTGGCGGGTGCACTGGTGGCGACATGGGCCACGCGCACACTCGTACTTCTCGCGCCGCTGGAACTGCCACGTCGAGACTCGATCGCCGTCGATTGGGGCATTGCCTCGATGGTTGTTGGCCTTGGCGTGTTGCTGGGCGTTGTCGCCGCGATCGGCGCTGCAACGTGGATCTCTCGGGCCTCGTTGTCCTCGCTGCTTGCGAGTAGCGCGGTGCGTGGTGGCGGCGGGCACGGTCGGACGCGGCGAGGACTGGTCGTCGCGCAGGTTGCGCTGTCGCTCGTACTGCTCGGCAGCGGCGGACTGGTGGTTCGCAGCTTCGACCGGTTGCTGCGCGCGGACCCGGGCTTCAAACCAGGCGGTGTGCTGACCATGCGCGTGCCGGCACCCGTGCAGTTCTTCCCTCAAGCGGCGGACGCCATGCTGTTCTATGACCGTGTCGAGCAGGCGCTCGCGGCGATTCCACGCGTGACGAGCGTGGGCGCCACCAACGCACTGCCGCTCACCGCGTCCGGCACCCAGATGACGGTCAGGTTTCCCGGGGCGCCTGGAAATACCGGCAACCTGGATCGGGACACGCCGCTCGTCGACGCGATAAGCACGCGACCTGGGTACCTCGATGCCATGGGTATTCGTCGGGTGGAGGGCCGCACGTTTGACCCGTCGCTTGTCGGCAGGGTGCGCGAAGCCGTGATCGACACGACGCTCGCAAGACAGTTTTTTCCGGGCGGATCACCGATCGGTGCGACGTTCCAGTTCGTGGCAGGTAACCAGCCTCCGTTCGTCGTCATCGGCGTCGTCGAGCAAGCCCGGCTCTACGATGTACATCAGGATGGCCGGCCGCAGGTCTTCATCGGATCAGAGGGCGCCCGCTTCCTCTCGCTCGCGATACGAACCAACGGGGACCCGCGTGCGTTGATTCCGGAAGTACGCTCGGCGATTCGGCGGGTCGATGCGCGCGTCTCGCTGTCCAGCATTCGCACGATGGAGGAGATCGTGAGCGATGCGTTGCGTCAACAGAGGATCAGCGCCGTGTTGATCGTTGCGTTCGCGTTTGGCGCGCTGCTCCTCGTCGCGATGGGCCTCTTCGGTGTGGTTTCCGGATCGGTGACGCGCCGCCGTCGCGAGCTGGCTGTGAGGCTGGCCCTTGGCACCGATCACAACAGTCTCGTTCGACTCGTGCTCCGAGAGGGCGTGCTGCTCGTCGCGATCGGCATGCTGATCGGTGTTCCCGGTGTCTACATCGCCGGCGGCCTCATGCGTGGCCTGCTGGTCGGGGTGTCACCGTCAGACCCCGTCACGCTGGCATCCGTCGCGCTCTTTCTGGTTCTCATCACGATGGTGACTTGCTATATTCCCGCACGCCGAGCGTTGAAGATTCAGCCGGCGGAATTGCTCCGGCAGGAGTAAGCGGAGGCGGCGTTCGAGGGATGCCGGCTCGAACCGGCATCGACACACCGGACCGGTGCGTTTCAGGACGTTGCTGTCGGGGCGTTTACGTGCTCTCGGCGATGTTGTTTGGGTATCCCGCTCGGATCCACTGACGCTGTCCGCAGCAATCGCCCGTGTACAAGGCGTGAATCGATTGCCGCTCTGCACGATCACGGATGAGCCAGTTGCGGAAATCGTCCAGTGCGGAGAGCCAAATACCACAACGATTTAGCCCGAAGAAGCTTGTGAACAATTCAGGCCGTTGAACCCTCCGGTTCGCGCCGGAGAGTTGTCTGCTTCGAAGTGAAATTGGCGGAATGCTTTGAAGATGGAGTGAACTACGACCGTGAACAATTCGCATCGATATCGTATGCGATGCATCGACCGCGTCACGCCCACCATTCATTCCCGTGCGCATGCCGCCCTCGCGAGAGGGGCCTTGACGGACTCAGGCTTCACTTCGCGCGCGGGAAGAACTTCTGATTCTCCAGACAGACTTCGTCGACCAGCTCGGTATCCACGACGATGCGCTGCCGTAACGTAACGGTCCACGGCTTCGTGTAAGCCTTGGGATCATCGACGGTGGCGCGGATTTCGAGGTATCCGAAGGTCGGGCGACGGATTTCCTCTCGCACCTTGGCCGCCTCGGTCAGCACGCTTCCGTTCCAATCGATCCACGTATCGTCGCGGATGCCTATCGTGTCTATGACGAGCGTCTCGTTTTCCCACGTCGCCGACGAGTAGCCCTGCCATGAAGGGTTCGGATCTTTCGGCAACGGGCGCGCGTCGGTGAAGACCTGACGGTAGCCCGCGTTCATTTCGTTGAGCACCACCAGAAGACCCGGCGTGTGGACGAACTTCAGCATGTGTGGCAGCCCGTACGCGCGAAGGAAGTTGTCGGGCAGGCAGTTGATGTGGGGATCGTCGATCGCCTCGTTTGCGGTGCGCTCCTTGACGATGGGAATGAGCCAGGACTGATAGGGCAACCCTCCCGGAAGATCGATGCCGATGTTCGCCATCTGGCGTGACGCGGTGATCGCCCTTGGATTGCCAGGCTTGTCGTCGGGAGTCTGCGCCTCCCTTGAACTCGACTCACTACGGGTGCTCGACAAACCGGACGTTCGTCGATTGGGTTCTGCCGTCATCCAGATGCCGGAGAAATCGGGCTTCCCGTCGGTCAGCCGTGGCGCAGGCCCCGACATATTCACGGTGCCGTCAGCCTTTCGTGGCACCCCAGCGCTGGGATAGTTGAACCACTGAGCGATCAGAGAAGTCGACGACAGGAGAGCGCCCAGAATCACGAGAGCGGCGGATCTTCGAGAGAACATGCGGCGAAGAATACACCTGTCGAGGCAGCGCCGGGAACGAGCGGATGCGTTCGTGCCTCAGAACTCGATCATCAACCCACCTGACCGCACAATCGGCATGAGCGACTCTGTTGTCTCCAACACACGTCCCGCGCGGTCGACGAAATAGTTCGCATTGCGCACGTTGGCGTGATTGAGCACGTTCGCGACATCGACGAACAGGACGAGCCGCTGTCCTCACCAGTTGAACGCATAGTCGGCGTGCACGTCGAGGGGTGAATAGGCCGGCAGTCGGAGCGTGTTGCGCTCTTGCAGGACGTCGAGTGCTCGAGGAAGCGGCCGCCAATGTGACCGACGACACCGAAGCCGGCATAGAGCGCGCCCAGCCAGCCCAGACGTCGCGCGGCCTCCGCCATCAACTCCGGCGGGCTCATCATCCTCGCATCGTGCTCCTACGCAGGCACGATCGCAACCGCGACCGGCTGACTCGATTCGCTGGAGTATAAGAAATGAATGGCGCCTCGAAACGACCACTTTGACGGGCAACGGTTCTTCAATCCGACTGGCCCGGCGTTGCAGCCATTGTCAGCCGTGCCGCGCATGCTGTTGACGCGTCGAGCCACGTGGCCTGCACAGATCCCCGATGTGCCGAGGCAACCGCCGGTACGCGGTACCGCGAGCGCAGTCGTGACGTTCATCGGCCATGCGACGTTCCTGATTCAGACGGCCGCCGGAAATATTCTCACCGACCCGATCTATTCGGCGCACGCTGGACCGTGGAATCGCCTGGGACCTCGGCGCGTCCGGCCGCCCGCCATCGCGTTCGACGCGTTGCCGCCGATTTCCATCGTACTCCTCAGTCACAACCACTACGACCACTGCGATCTGCACACGTTGGGAATGCTGGCGAAACGCTTTGATCCTCTGGTCGTCACGCCCCTCGGTAACGGCCGCTTCGCGCGGGCAACCGGCATCGGTCGCGTTGAGGAACTCGACTGGTGGCAAAGTGCGCAGGTGTCGGGCGTGCCGATCACCCTCACGCCGGCGCATCACTTCTCTGCGCGAGGCCCGTTCGACCGCAACCGTGCTCTCTGGGGAGGGTTCCTGTTGAAGGTGGATCACTCGCGAATCTATTTCGCGGGCGACACGGCGTACGCGCCGTTCTTCCACCAGATTCGGGAGCGCCTCGGCCCCATCGACCTGGCGTTTCTCCCGATTGGCGCATACGAGCCCCGTTGGTTCATGCAGAGCGTGCACATGAACCCGGCCGAGGCAGTGCAGGCACACCTCGACCTCTGTGCGAGCAGGAGCATCGCCATGCACTTCGGCACGTTCCAGTTGACGGCGGAAGGCATCGACGAACCCGTGCGCGCGTTGGAAGAGGCCTGCCGCGCCAGGAATGTTGCGGCGTCGGCGTTTCAGGTTTTGGGCTTCGGGGAATCGATGTGACGAGGGCGAGGGGATCAGTCGTCGATCCCCTCTTTGTTACTTTTAGCAGCCTGTCTATTTCATGTAGTTCATCGATGAGCATTCAGTGCGCACCATGTTCTGCAGCGTCGAGTTGGCCAGGTTCATCTCTTGCTGGTCGGCCCCAGTCAGGAACTTCAGCCATCCCTGCTGGTTCTTCGCACTGATCGGCGCGGGTTCGTCCTTACCGGCCTGCTCGGCCGCACTCCAGGCGCTGATCCATGCATCCAGTTCCTGGCGGTCCTGCGCTGCGACTGTCGCACGCTTGGCTGTGAGCCGCTGGACATTCTGATGGGCGCGGAAACCCTTCTGCCGATCGAAACACGCGAGCGCGCCGCTCTTCTGCAGATACTCGGCCTGTGTCGC
>Ga0075434_100007391_pt1 | contig 10174 bp, 7 predicted proteins | sample RhiMethybrSRZTD3_FD_75298 | JGI IMG/M metagenome (GOLD analysis project Ga0075434, IMG submission 75298) | Populus rhizosphere microbial communities from Tennessee, USA - Rhizosphere MetaG P. TD hybrid SRZTD3 | ecosystem: Host-associated > Plants > Roots > Rhizosphere > Soil | place: USA...
CTTCTGCCTTCCGCCAGTTTTGGGTCGCCCGGGGCCTGCCATCGCTCTGTTCTCTATCCGCTCCAATTTGGAGGCGCGAGTTAGCCCCCAATCCGCGAAGTCGGGTTAGGACTTCGAGAGGAAGCCCGACCCATTACACGTGCAGTCCCGGGGCAGGAGCGCAAATGGCAATATTGTCTGCCGGAAGGTTATTTTGCGAATAGGCCCGTAATCGTGGGCCGCCCCGAGGCGACGGGACAGACGGCAGCTGGATGCGCTCGGCCTCGCCACGAGGCTCCGGGATCACCCGATTGGCATAGGACTTGGCTTCGTTCTGTAGCCGCATCTTGTCAGTGGTCGCGGCTTGCACGTCGCGGAATGATAAAACAAAAAGACGTCCGTGGTTTGCTCGATGTACGGAGGGCTCTGCGCTGAGCGCCATCTCGTTCTAGCGAGCGGTGGATGGCGCCACGGTTGATGTGCCTGGGGAGGTGGGAGTCGCTGCCAACCAATGGGTTGCTCTCTGCGCCCAGCACGGGTCGCGCCAGATGTAATAGCCCTTGGCGTTGATGCTGCGGATGATCGGTTCCGGCTCGATAGAAGCAGGCATCGGATCTTGCCTGCCCAGCTGGAATTCATGGCGAAGTAACCAGCCCTGCGTGCAGCTGCTGCGTGGAATATTTGCACCAGCTTTGTCGTGCGACACCGAGAAGAGATCCTCGTTGCCGCACTGGAATACGTAGGTGGTTCGGGCGTCGCTTGACATCTGTGGGCCTCTTCGAGCTTGTTAGCCTAACCTCGTTGATCCTGCACCGCGCTGATCTGGGTTAGCGTCGGCGTTTATTTAGCCAGGCGTTTCGGAGCCGGAGCGCTCACGGTTGTGCGGAGCAATGGTTAAACCATTGGTCCGGTCCAGCTTCTGTCGAATGTGGGTGGCGGGGAGTTGGCGTGGCGCCGGATTGCATTTGGCCAAGGCGGAATGGGGTCTCAGTTGGCGATCGAGCAATCGAAGGGTGGAAGAAGAAACTTTGATTGCACTAACCTGGATCAGTTCCGACAGCGCTGGGGTGCTTTAGGCTCGTGGTTGACAAAGGCACTGAGATACCTGGACAGGCACCGTTCAATGCTGGCGACGGCGGGCATGTATCTGAGGATGTTTCGTCGAACGAAGTCGCGATTTTTGGCAAGACGTCGCGAGGCAATTCTGACATTGGCGATAGCGGCTTGGCAGAGATCGTGGCGTTAAAGACATCACGACGGGTGTGGACGGTATCTCTCTCTCACTCGTAGCGTTGGCCGGTTGACCGGCAGCACCGCAGGTCGCTGCGCTCAGGGACCATCCTCATCCTCGTCCGGGTAGTCGAGCACCGTCGCGGGCGGTGTCGCCACACGTGAATACGCAGCGTGCGACGCCGGCTCGCGAACTGGGCGAGTGCTTGGGTCACGACCGATCAGTTTTTCAAGATCCGCCAGGTCAATGAATTGGTCTGCCTGTCGGCGTAGCTCGTCGGCGATCATAGGCGGTTGCGTTTGCAGCGTCGAGACTACGCTGACCCGGCGTCCCCGCATCTGCAAAGCACCTACCAGTGCACGGAAGTCGCCGTCGCCCGTGAACAGCACGACATGGTCCAGATGCTCAACTAGGCGCATGGCATCGACGGTAAGCTCAATGTCCATGTTGCCTTTGACTTTTCGATGCCCGAGCGCATCGGTGAACGACTTGGTGGGCTTCGTCACCATCGCGTAGCCGTTGTAGTCGAGCCAATCGACGAGAGGGCGGATCGACGAGTACTCCTGATCCTCATGGAGTGCGGTGTAGTAGAGTGCACGCACGAGCTGGCCCTTGGTTCGGAAGAGAGCAAGGAGACGCTTGTAATCGATGTCGAAGCCGAGCGCCTTGGCCGTCGCGTACAGGTTGGCGCCATCGATGAAGATTGCCAGGCGCTCGTTCGGATAAAAATCCATCATCTCAATCCTTTGAGGAGTTCATCTCGGCAACTGTGCCGCCAGAGAAGGTAGCACAACACTGTCGAATTTGTCCTCTTAGCGAATAATCTCATCCCTCCTAACGCGACTGTTGTGCAGCTTGATGCATTAGCGCCATGAACCTCAGCGTCATATTCCGGACGGTCCTGCCCAAACCACTGATTTAAGAATCACGCCGACCCGCTCGTGGTCGCGTCTCTTTCTGCCTGGTTCTCGAAGATGAACACGAATAGGGGCCGCTGGTGTTCGTCGGTCAAAGCCGCTTCAAACATCTGTCGATTGAGCTGATCTCCGCCATCGGGCCGCCATGGATCATGGCTATCCGTTCGGTGAACCAGTTGAGTGTATGTAGTTGGGCGGGACAGGTCTCTAAAAGGGACGCACCATCTTCAATGCCAAACTCGATTCACAATCTCGACACGAAAAGGTTTCGCAACGACACGGGCGAGTTTCCCGCGATCGTGATGGGCCTAACTTGTCGATGGCGACACCGCCAAGTCCTTTCTCGATCACGTCGTTGAGCAATTCAAGAGCCAACGGATGTGCAGCCCACCGACAACGGCTCACATGACAATCACGATCGTAGGCAATATGAGCGCTGAGCGATTTCGCGATCTGTGGGCTCAACGTTCCGCTAGCGACCCGATTCTAACGTGTTCATGTCGAAGATGGTTCTGGCTGACGTTCTCCACATTCGTAGTCGCGAGCTGCTGGACCGCGCTTCCGTGATCCCCTCAGCGAAATAACCAGGTCAGTCAGCGAATCCACGTCGCGCCCGGTTGTTGCGGGAGAAGGTCTGTGGTGGCAAATGACGGGCATCTTCGGCCTCGCAGTAATCGCGACAGCTATATGAGTGTATAACTGCCGTGGAACTGAACGTCGTCGATCGACCGTAGATGACCGAGACGTTTTCCAAACCTATGGCAGCGCTTGGAGCGGACGAGCTCTTTCACCCGACGCCCGGAGACGATGCACTATGAGCGACTCGCAACCGTCCAAAGTGTTCCTGTTTGACGACAGCGACCCCGAGATGCAGCGTGCCTGCGAAAACGCCCGCGCTTCGTTTCGGCATTTCTGGCGCGAAGTCCATTGGGAACGGCGGCGGATCGTCCCCGCGCTGGACCTAGCCTGCGTCAAGGCCCCTTTCTCCGACGGCCCAGACGCACCGCGCGCCGAGGGCACTCCGAACGCGGAACACATGTGGATGTCGGACGTCGACTTTGACGGCTTGTTCGTGAGCGGTGTGCTCCTGAACGCACCGAACTGGCTGAAAACGGTCAAGGAAGGCGATTCGGCCCGCATTCCGCTCGGCGAGATCGGCGACTGGATGTACGTCATCAGCGGCGAAGTGTTCGGCGCCTACACTGTCAACCTCTTACGATCGCGGATGGGCGGGCAGGAGCGCCAGGAGCACGACAACGCCTGGGGCCTAAAATTCGGCGACCCGAAGACAATCCGCGTCGTGCCCGAACCGAACAAGGGCGGCGGATTGCTCAAAAACTGGTTCCGCAAACTACCGGCCGACACTGGCGAACACCCGATGAGCGAGAACATGGCTACTCCCCTGAAGGAGCAGCTCGCGAACGACCCGACCCTCGTGTTTGTGAAAGACGACAGGGGCTGGACGTTCCTGCACCAGGAAGCGCTGGCGGGAAACGCCGCCACTGTCAAAGTCCTGCTGCACGCCGGTGCCGACGTGAACGCGTTGACCGGTCACGGAATGACGCCGTTGCAACTTGCGAAGTCGCTCGGCTGGGACAAAGTAGCCGCGCTCCTAGAGGGCAAAGGCGCAAAGTGACTACGCCCGACACGGGTCTCGATGCACCGGTCGCTTCGCTGAGACCTTAATTGGGGACCTGCGGACACGGTCTCAACGTCGACCCGAATTCCCGCTCATGACCGACCCTGTGTGAAAACTCCGAAAGGGCGTTCAGTCGAGTTCTACCGGCGCCGCGGTTTCGTAGTCGTCTTGCCATTGCTTGCGAGACATTGGGGCTGGATAGGAAGGTCGTTCTACGAGTTCCTGGCGGGCCAGCGTGTTGACACGGCCAAGACCTTAAGCTGAAGTTTTCCGGGCCCCCAGAGCTCAGCTGGCGATCGCCACATTATCGCCCCGCCGCCCTCCAGAACTCGTCTGGGGGGCCTTCAGGACATCTTTTGGGCTGCGGTCTTGGCGTGGCGGTGGAGGAAGTCGATCTCCGTTCGCAGCACGTCGACGAAGCTTGCTCCGCCTTCGTAGACGTCGTAGTGGCCGCCGCCGCTGCGGAACAATTCGGCCCCAGGTGCGCTGCGGGCGACCGCGAGCGCGGCCGGGACGGGCGCAATAGCGTCTGCCTCTGGGACAACGAGCAGGAAGGGGACACGTACGGAGGCGGCGCGTCGCACGGGTCGACGCCAGGAGAAGCTGAGCAGAGACCGCGCGGCCACGCGGTCGTGCCATAGCGTCCCATCCTTCGGGGTCATGAGCCTCTCCCCGAAAGGCCCATCCGGCGTAGCGCCAATGGACAGGTCCCCGGGCTTTCCGTGACCGGGGATGTAGATCGGCTGTCGACCGAACAGGGAGCCGAGACGGTCGAGCAGGGCCAGTCCGAAGATTCGGCTCCCATTCTTGAGCGGGGACATCATCGCTGCGGCCAAGCCGTCGGTGAGCGGAGCCTGCGCGATCGCTGCGGCCAGTCGAGTATCAGCGACAGCGAGTTCGACGACGTGCATGCCGGCGAAGGATGTGCCCCAAGCAATGATCTGACGCGGGTCGATGTAAGGCTGTTCAACTGCCCATCCGATGACCGTACTGTAGTCCGCGCGCTGGCGCGGGACGGAGAGCACTTCGCGCGGCTGCCCGCCGGAACCCCCGAAGTTGCGATAGTCGAAGGCGATGGCGACGAAGCCCTCCTCACGGAAGCGTTCGGCGAACGGGGCCAGTCCTCCCGCCTTGATGCCGCCGATGCCGTGGGCCATCACCACAGCGGGATGGGTGCCGCTGCCCTCGGGCCGGTAGACCCAAGCTTCGATCGCGTCACCCGAAGCCGTCGGAATCTGTACGGTGGTGCGCTTCTCGGAGGAGTTGTCCGGGATCGTCATGGTCATCGCCTTCCGATCATTCCAGATCCTTCTGATAGTGTCCTGCAGTGGCTGTCGTTAACAAGGCCGTCAACGCGGCAAAAACATTGGCTGACCTACGAGGCTCGCGCCCAGCTACGGCGTTCATAGCACCATTACGGCATAGCTGCTTTCCGACGGTTCGAGGGTCCGCTTCTGGCACAGAGCGCAATTCCGCAGTGGATCTGGCGCATGCCCGGACTCGAGGGGTAATCTGACCTGGATTGGAGGTCGCCGGAGGTGCCCACAAAGGGGAGCCCTTGACCCCACTCCAGACAATCGGTCCACAGTTGCCGAACGCGGTTAAGCGCTCATTCCCTAAGAGCACTTGAGCTCGACCGTAGCCCCCACCTTTTCGAGGTTAGCCTTGATCTTCTCGGCCTCGTTCCTCCCTACGCCCTCCTTGACATTCTTTGGCACGCCTTCAACGAGATCCTTCGCTTCCTTCAGCCCGAGGCGCGTGAGGACTCGGACTTCCCTGATGACCTCGATCTTCTTCCCGCCAACGGCCAGGAGAACGACCGTGAACTCGCCCTTTTCCGCCGGTTGAATCTCAGACGAGGGTTCAGCGACAGCATCATCGTGCCATTGCACAAATAGCGGGCGACGGCCCTCATGCTCGACAAAATATTCCAGGGCGCGCATGACGTCCGGCTCGGGCAACGCCCAGCTTGCCGGATATTCGTCCCCCTGCCCATTGCTGAGCCGATAGGCAATGACAGGGACGTGTTCTCCGCCGACCAGGCCGTCGAAGACAAGACCGCTCAGCATCGCGTCGGATTTGTCGAACGTCGGGTTGCGTGAGCTAAAGCCGGTGTCGCCGTCATCGTGCCTCAGATACATCAGCCACCCCAAGTTTGTGTTCATTAAAGCACACAGACGTGGCCCGCCCGGATCCACGCTTACCCAAATTTCCCGAAACTGTTGCGAAGCGAATGGCGTAAGCTCCTGCCTGAGTTCGTCCACCGAGGCAATCCGGCTGGTGTGAGCATTCACTTCAAGACTGATGAACATCGTCACCTCCAGCGCTCCGTTTCTTCGAACGATTATGCTTGCTGCACTGCATGAGTCACCAATTGGCACTCTTTCCCCGTTCGCTGCGTTGCGACGATCCCGCCGGGTTATAGCGTTACTTTCACCGTGCCAGTGAGGTGACCGGCATGCCTCATCATGATCCGCATTTACCGTGGGCAATTGCGTCGCAGCATTAGCTTCGCCAGCGCACCCGTCAACGCAGCTCCAGGATTGGGCGCTGGATGGCCGATCCTTGCGGGTTGGGGTGGTCTAAAGATCGGCAGGGCGCCCGCGCGTGCGCGCCCAGAGCAGGACAGTCCAACGATCGTTGACGTGGAAGGCGAAGGATTCGCCGTCGCGGTACACGTGATAGCAGCGTTCGCGCCTGCCATCGGTCGCGTTCCAGGTACGACAGTAGAGTCCGGCAGGAGTTATGTGCCAGCGCCCGACGTCCACCCTCGTGCCAAAGTCGACGTACTGACGGCCGTCCGGTGCTATGAATACGCGCACGTTGCCGGTACCGAACGTGTTGCCGGGCAGCTCGGCTCTGAGCTCCGTGGAGCTCAGCGGTGCGTTCTGCGACTTATCCGGCAGGGCGGCCGCCGGCGTCGATGCACAGAGCGGGCGGATCGCCTCACCAGCGAGAATCATCGTCTCGGGGTCGTAAGTATGCCCGTCGGCGAACCGGAACGCCGACACACCGTTCGGGAGCAAGACGACGATGTTTCCGCCATACCCCAGCATGTAGGGGACGTGGACACTGCAGCCGAGCGCCGTGCGATACGGGAGCGACCAGAACGAGAGGTGATAGCGCTGGTCCCCAAAGCGGCTCGGTACTCGCGTTGACAAACCCGTGGCCGTACGCCGCAGGGCGTCGTCGATTTTCGCGGCACTTAGAATCTGAGTGCCATGGTGTTGGCCGCGCCCTTGCAAGAGTGTCACGAGCTTGGCGACGTCGTCGATCGTCGGCGTCAGTCCAAAACCGAGGATCGGAATACCACGACTATCATCGGGTTCGACCGTATGCATCATCGGGGCGTGGAGGATGCCGATCGGCCGGTAGACCTCGTCGGTGACCATGTTCCAAAGGTCTGCGTTCGGTCCTTCCTTGCGCTTGAGGTAGGCGTCCATGGCAGCTGCAAGCGTGAAGGTCACAATGGTGTTGTAGCGAACGACTTCGCCGCGCTCCCACGGGTACCTCCCGTAATTGAATCCATGATCGAGCTTCTCCTGCGCCGTTCGGGCCTTGATCAACCAAGCGACCATCTTCGGTTGGTTCTCGTCGGGCGCGGGATCCGGCCAGTCGCGGCGCGGCCCAATGTCGCCGATCGGAACGGCCATGCTGAGCGCATCGGCAAACGTCACGTCCTTCCAACCATCGTGTGTGGCCGTTACGCGTACGTGGTCGACGATCTTTTCCTCGAAAACGGCATCGCCGTATTTGGCGGCGAGGCGCAGGAGCGCGACCGCAGCACCCAGCGACTTCGTCACCGAAAAGACCCCGTGCCGCATGTGCCGGCAGTACGGATAAGCGCCCGAGCGCGTCTGGCAGCCCTTCGTGTACACGACGCCGTCCATGACAAATCCGCTGACGCTAATGTCGTCCGGGACAGCGCTGCCGTCGAAAGCGTCGAGCGCAGGGCTTGGTGCTCCGACGGGCAAAGCGGACCACGGCTTGATCGGACTCTCTAGCAGCTGCTCGGTCTCGAATTGCGTCCGCAGCCGTGCCTCGTCCGGGATCGTGGCGCGCGCATATGTCATTGGCACCTGGCCCCAGTAATCATAGCGCGCCCACGCCCTCGTCTCCTGGGTGATCTGCGCCCTCAGATTCGAGACACGCTCGTCGTCGAACACGAATGTAGCAAGCCCGTTGAGAGTGCCGTTATCTATTGGGTTCACGATCGCGAACGGGAAGGACGCTCGCGACAGGCCCTGATCCCCGGACTCAGACCAGATGCGGCCCGGAGACAGGATGATGCCGAGGCGGCGGTCGGACGACCAAATGATCGTGCGGCTGACCGGCACGAGATGGTCGCCGTGCGTAAAGAACGCGACCGTGAAGGCCGGCCACGGGCTGGCAAGGCCGGCACAACCGTTGTGGGCGGTCGAGAGCTTCAACTCAGTAATAGTCAGCGTGCCGGTGAACGCGTGCCGCGCCGGTGCCGAACTCCCGATCGGCACGAAATAGTCGTTGTGCACGGGACCAGCGCCGGCCCACGTCGGGGCGAGTAGCTCAGAGGCGAGGATGCGATCGCGCATGGTCCCCGATGGCGCCACAACGGCGGGCACTACTGGACAACCGACCTGCCGCACGTCGGCAATCGGCGCGGCTGTGACAACACTTCTTTCGACTGTACCTTCCCTGTAGGTGCCCGCGAGGTCGGTGCCGGCGGGGCGAAACGTGAATTCCGCTTGCGAGGGTGCGGGAAGCCCGAAGTTCAGGACACCGTTGGCAATCCGCCCCGAAGCGCGCCAATAGCCTGGAAGGCGCACCGAGGGATCGAAGACGCCATTGCTATAGACGACGCGCGCATAACCGTTGGCGAAGACCTCCTCGACGACGAGAGTGGTGCACGGACCCCCGGCGCCGCCGCGACCCGTCCAGATGCCGCCCCATGCGCCCGAGAACCTCGCCACGTCCGCAGGTACGTCCGCGCCCGGCGGTGTGATCGTGCTATCAGCAGGAAGGGGAGTGGTGCGTGAACAATCTATCGCGCTGGCGCGAGGCTCCTGTCGTTCGACTGCCGCCCCGTTGCGATCCGGCGTGCCATTGGGCGGCAATTGCGCCGAAGCAGGCTCGCACATGCTGAGTAGTAAGAGGCCAACCCAGAGCTTGCGCATGTTGCGTAACAATAGGCTCATCTGTGCCTCCCCTGCTCTGATCGCGCCATCGTACGCCGCATGCTGGGGAGAGGAAATGCCCGCCGGATTGCTGAGCTGAGGCTTTGGGCCGAACTCGCCTTGGCCACGTCATCAATCCGCCCCATGACTGCTCACGTCCTCGGTCGCGGACGCCAAACCTCCTTTGTTTGCGGCTCTATCGCGTCAACAGCTGCTCCCAAACGAACGTGGACCAGCGCATCGTCACCACCCAGCTGAGCAGAAGGAGCGCCCCACAGTGGTCATCGTCAATTCGCATGGGGGTCGGCGAGTGATCCAATGAGGTCCAAGACTCTGGGAACGGCAGTTACTGCAAGACGACAACCCCGGTCAGTGTTGCAATCCAACCAATGCGAATGCGATCAGTTTCATTTGGTTTCTCCATGAACCGGATATTCATGCGCCGGGCTTGCCTTCAGTTGCCGCCGTCGCAGCTTACAGCATGGCAATCGCGGCAACGGTCTCTTCCGTGCTGACAATCGCGCTGGCATAGTTCGGCATGTTAACGTCGAGCGCGGCGTGCATCATCTCATCCGAGTAATCCGCCGTCGCGTCTCTTACCACCGTGACCTCGTAACCGAGTTCGGCGGCATAGCGCACGGTCGCTTCGCTGCAAGTATGCGCGATCAGGCCGATGACGATCAGCTGATGGATGCCGTACTTCTTGAGCTGCAAATCCAGGTCGGTGTTGGCGAAACCGCTGGAGCACCAATGTTCCTGCGCGACGATCTCGCCCGGCGCCGGCACGAATTCGGCGCGGAATTCACCGCCCCAGGTGCCGTATTCGAAGGTCTTGTGTTGCCACGCCGCCCGCTGGATCGGCGCGATGTATTTCCACGCCTCGTAATCGCCCGGACGGTAGCGATGATGCATGGCATAGAACACCCGAAGCTTCGCCTTGCGCGCGGCGTTCAGAACTTTCAGCATGTGGAAGACGCAGTTGTTGGCTTCGGCAACAGCTTTGATGCTAGACCATATCTTGCCGCCTTCGGAAATGAAGTCGTTGTACGGATCGACGACCAGCAGCGCGGTGATGCCCTTGTCGTAGCTTGGGGTATGCACGGTGTTTCCTCCTGCATTGCCCGAATAGTCGCAGGACGAGTTGATACTCATTCCATTCGCTGGTCGCAGGTAGCTAATCAGGTGTCGGCATCTCGGAGCCGTTAGCTTGATCGCGCCTAGACCTCTTCCTGATCGCTTTGCAGCGACAGCAGTA
>Ga0075434_100007395_pt1 | contig 10170 bp, 4 predicted proteins | sample RhiMethybrSRZTD3_FD_75298 | JGI IMG/M metagenome (GOLD analysis project Ga0075434, IMG submission 75298) | Populus rhizosphere microbial communities from Tennessee, USA - Rhizosphere MetaG P. TD hybrid SRZTD3 | ecosystem: Host-associated > Plants > Roots > Rhizosphere > Soil | place: USA...
TTCGTAACCCGCGAAGAAGGTGTTCGACAGCACGATGGTCCGCGCGGAAATCTGATCGTTCTTCGACGTCGTCGTCCCGTTCTGCGTGATCTCGTTGATCGCGGTCGTCACGCCGAAGGACGTCGCCAGCACGATCGGCCGGCCGCCCTGCGTCGCTTCGATGCGAAGCTCGGTGGGCTGCCAGTCGGCCGTGTACCTCACTTCGGCGCGGTTGACGGTGAGGTTCAACGGCTGGGCGAACTGCGCCGTCGACGAGATGATCCAACTGGACCCGCTGCGCGCGAGCCGCACCTGTTCCACGCCGACGCGCGTGCTCCCTATAAACACCGCAAACTCGACGTCCCCTTCTGCCGGAGCCTGCGCCGGGGCCTGCGTGGACTGCGCGGCAAGCGGTACAGCAAGCACGGCGGCCAGCAGCGCAGCAGTACAATGACGGACAGGATGCATCGGATGAGGATATCAGCAACCTGAATGTCTTCCCTCGACGGTTACCGCGCGCTTCGAGACGCGGTCGGCCTTCTCGATCGCTCCGCGTCGCGTGGACGGCTCCGTGTTTCGGGGTCCGATCGCCGCAGCTATCTGCAGGGTCTTCTGACGAACGACATCGCCGCGCTGACGTCGGGGACCGGGTGCTACTCGGCCTACCTGACGGCGCAGGGGCGGATGATTGCAGACATGCGCGTCTTCGAGCTCGGCGACGACATGCTCGTCGATCTGGAGAGCGGCGTGCTCGAGACCGTTCGGTCGCGGTGGGAGCAGTTCATCTTCAGCGAGGACGTGAAGATCGAACCGTTGACGCAGTCGACTGCGGAGATCGGCGTATACGGGCCGGGCGCCGCAGCGGTGATCGCTTCCGCGTTTGCCGGCGCCGAAGGCATTCCGATGCTCGGAAGTCGGCGCTGGGACTTTCAGGGCGCTCCAGCCGTCGTGATTCGCAGCGACGACATCGGCGTTGACGGCTTCGATGTGGTCGCACCCGTCGATCGGAAGTCCGCGCTTGTAGACCTGCTGATCGCTTCAGGCGCGTCCGTCGTATCGGACGACGCGGCGGAGATTTGCCGTGTCGAGGCCGGCCGCCCTCGATTCCGCGTCGACATGGATGAAGACACAATTCCGCTCGAAGCGGGCATCGAAGACCGCGCGATTAGCCTGACCAAAGGCTGCTACGTGGGCCAGGAGATCATCATTCGCGTGCTGCATCGCGGCCACGGGCGGGTCGCGCGGAAGCTCGTCGGCTTCGTCTTTGAGGCGGCTGCGCCGACTCCTGCCCGCGGTGGGAAAGTGCTGTCAGCCGACCGTGAAATCGGAATGATAACGAGCGCCGTGGAATCCCCGGCGGTCGGCCGCGCGATCGCTCTCGGCTACGTCCATCGCGATTTCACGCAGGCCGGTACGCCGGTGATTGCGGCCGGATTGCCGGCGATCGTAGCCTCGCTCCCATTCGTCGAGCCGCACACCCGCTAATACATTTAGGTTATGCCCAGTCGTCGGAAAGGCAGGGATAATCCGCCTTTCGATGGGCTCACAGAGCTTTTTCCGAGTGCTGTCTGCGGGATTCGTCATCCTGCTCCTGAACAGCGCCTACATCGCCGCGTCCGCGCCGCCTTCGCTGTTCTTCTATTCGAACGTCGCGGTGCACGTGCTGCTCGGGGTCGCCGTGGCGGTCGGCGCGCTGATCTACTGGATGCGCGCGCGGCCCCGGGTGTCCGGCTTCAACCTCGTCGTGGTCCTGCTGTTCATCGCCACGGTCGCCGCGGGTATCTGGCTTGCGGCGATCGGCGCGACGCGGCTGCATCAGCGCGTGATCGATGTGCACCGGGGCTTCGCAGTCGCGGCCGCGCTCGCACTCGCCATCTGGGCCGTCCGGTACGGAGAGCGGTCGGTGACGGCGCGCGGTCACCGTCAGGCTGCCGCCGGGGCGGTGCTCATCGTGCTTGCCGTTGCACTCCCGGTCGTCATAAAGGTCGTGGCGAAACGCCAGTGGCCTGAAAAATACCGCATCGTCAATCCGATCGTTCCTCCGCTCGCGATGGAGAACGAAGGGCCCGGCCGCGGCTCTCCTTTCTTTCCGTCGTCGGCGAACACCAACGTCGGCCGGACGATCCCGTCGAACTTCTTCATGACGGCCAGGACGTGCGAGCGGTGCCACAAGGACATCTACGACCAGTGGAACGCATCGGCGCACCACTTCTCGTCGTTCAACAACCAGTGGTACCGGAAGTCGATCGAATACATGCAGGACGTCATCGGCACGGAACCCTCGAAATGGTGCGCGGGTTGCCACGATCACGCCGTCTTCTTCAACGGCCGGTTCGATCGCCCGATCAAGGAGCAGATCCAGACGCCCGAAGCGCAAGCCGGCCTCTCGTGCACGTCGTGCCACTCCATCGTCCACGTCGGAAGCACGATGGGGCAGGGTGACTTCACGATCGAATATCCGCCTATGCACGATCTGGCGGCCAGCGACAACCGGTTCTTGAAGTTTGCGCACGACACGTTGACTTACTGGTCCCCCGAGCCGCATCGCAACACGTTCATGAAGCCATTCCACCGAGACCAGACGGCGGATTTCTGCTCGTCGTGCCACAAAGTCCACCTCGACGTGCCCGTGAACGGCTACCGCTGGATACGCGGCTTCAACGATTACGACAACTGGCAGGCCTCGGGCATCTCGGGTCAGGGGGCGCGCTCCTTCTATTACCCGCCCAAATCGATGCGCTGCGCCGACTGCCACATGCCGCTCGTCGCCTCGAACGATCCGGCGGCTAAGAACGGCATGGTTCGATCCCACCGCTTTCCCGCCGCGAACACCGCGCTGCCCTACGTGAACCACGATCCGGCCCAGCTCAAGGCGGTGCAGGACTTCTTGCGCGACGGCGCGGTCTCGATCGACGTGTTCGGCATTGCTCGTGGCGCCGCGCCTGTCGCGACCGAAGAGGACACCAGCGCGAAAAAGGGATCTGAGCCCAGAATCGCCAGCACGTTTGCCGTCGGTGAGGAGTCCGCACAGTTCGGCGCCACGGGCGTCAGCAACGCTCCGCCCGTGGAAGTGATTGCGCCACTCGACAAGGTTCCCGTTTCGGTCCGCCGCGGCGAGTCGGTTCGCGTCGAGGTGGTCCTCCGGACGCGCAAGGTCGGACACTTCTTTCCCGGCGGTACGGTCGACGCGTTCGACGTGTGGGTCGAGTTCGAAGCGACCGACGATCGCGGGCGGGTCCTGCTCCACAGTGGCGGGGTGCGTGATGACGGCAAGGGCCCGGTTGATCCTGGCGCCCACTTCTATCGAAGCCTGCAGCTCGACGAGCACGGCAACCCGATCAACAAGCGCAACGCGTGGATGGCGCGATCCGTGGCATACGTGCGGCTGGTGCCTCCCGGCGCCGCCGACACGATTCACTACCGCCTCGACGTGCCCAGGGACGCCGGCGACCGAATTTACCTGAAAGCAAAAATCAACTATCGCAAGTTTGCGTGGTGGAACACGCAATGGGCGTTTGGCGGCATTCGCGACCCGCAGGACCCGCGCCCGGCGGTCGCGCGCTCGTACGACGACGGCCGATGGTTGTTCACAGGCGATACCTCGAAGGTATCGGGGCAGATCAAGGCGATTCCGGACATCCCGACGACGGTCATGGCGCGGGCGCAGGCCACGCTGACGGTCGTGCCCGAGAGCGCATCCGTCGACGCAAAGCCGTTTCTCGACAAGTCGGTGCGCGAGCGGTGGAACGACTACGGCATCGGCCTCCTGCTGCAGGGCGATCTGAAAGGCGCCGAGGCGGCGTTCCTCAAGGTGATCGACATGGATCCGCAGTATGCCGACGGGCCGGTAAACGTCGCGCGGGCGCGAATCCAGGAGGGAAATGTCGAAGCCGCGATCGACATGCTCGAGAAGGCGCTGAAAATCGATCCGGAGCTTGCGAAGACGCACTTCTTCATGGGCACCGCGCTGAAGACGCTCGGCAAGTACGACGAGGCGTTGACGCACCTGCGCGCGGCCGCGGCGAAATATCCCCGCGACCGTGTGGTCCTCAACCAGATGGGGCGGGTGCAGTTCCTGCAGCGGCGGTTCGACGATGCGGTTGCGACGTTCCAGCGAGTGCTGCTCGTGGACCCCGAAGATCTCCAGGCGCACTACAACCTGATGCTGTGTTATCAGGGCCTTGGCAACGGTGAGCTCGCGTCGCGCGAGCAGAAGTTGTACATGCGGTTCAAGGCTGATGAATCGGCGCAGTCGATAACCGGCCCGTACCGTCTAAAATCACCGGAAGACAACAACGAACGCCAGCAGATTCACGAACATCGTGCGAACGCCACTCTTCGTTATTAGCGCAATCGCCAACGTGCTTACCCTCGGCGCGGTCGCGTCCGGGGTGAGTTTCGTTGACGTCACGTCCCGTGCCGGCATCAAGTTCACGCACACGAGCGGCGCATTCGGGAAGAAGCTCCTGCCCGAGACGCTCGGATCCGGCTGCGTGTTCTTCGACGCGGACGGTGACGGCTGGCAGGATCTGTTCCTGATCAACTCGGCGTCGTGGCCGGGGCACAAGACGGGCCGATCGCTCTCCGCGCTCTACCGCAACAACCACGACGGAACCTTCACGGACATTACGCGCGGGTCCGGCCTGGACGTCGAGATGTACGGCCTCGGCGGCGCGGCGGCGGACTTCGACAACGACGGCAAGGTCGACCTCTATATCGCGGCGCTCGGCGGAAATCACCTGTTCCGCAATACGGGCGGGAAGTTCACCGACGTGACCGCGACCGCGGGCGTGGCGAGCGGCGGCTTTTCGACGAGCGCGCTGTGGTTCGACTACGACGCTGACGGGAAGCTGGACCTGTTCGTCGCGCATTACGTCGACTGGTCGATGGAGAAGGATCTTTTCTGCACGCTCGACGGCAAGAACAAGTCGTACTGCACGCCCGAGTCCTACAAAGGGCAGAGCGCCACGCTGTTCCACAATCGCGGCAACGGCACGTTCGAGGACGTCACGAAAAAGGCAGGCCTGTACGATCCGACGTCGAAAGGACTGGGAGTCGCGATGCTCGACTTCGACGGCGACGGCCGGGTCGATCTGTTCGTTGCGAACGACACGCAGCCGAATCGCCTGTACAAGAACAACGGCAACGGCACGTTCACAGACGTCGCAATGGGCGCCGGCGTGGCGTTCAGCGAGGCGGGGATTGCGCGAGCGGGAATGGGCGTCGACGCGAGCGACTACGACGGTTCGGGCCGTCCGAGCCTGATCATCGGCAACTTCTCGAACGAGATGATGGCGCTGTACCACAATGAGGGCACCGGCCTGTTCATCGACGAAGCACCTGCGTCGGAGATCGGACGCGCGTCGCTGCTGACACTGACTTTCGGGTGCTTCTTCTTCGATTACGACCTCGACGGCCGTCCGGACATCTTCGCGGCAAACGGGCACGTCGCCGACGACATCGAACGCGTCCAGTCGCGGGTGCGCTACGCGCAGCGCCCTCACCTCTTCCACAACGCAGGGCCGAAGAAGTTCGAGGAAGTGACCGCGCAGTCCGGCGCGTTCTCGCAACCGATGGTCGCCCGCGGCGCCGCGTATGCCGATTACGACGGCGACGGCGACCTCGACATCGTCGTCATGACGAACAACGGACCTGCCCACCTCTTCCGCAACGACGGGGGCAACGCGAACAACGCGCTCCGGATTCAGACGGTCGGCACGACGTCGAACCGCGACGGAATCGGCGCGAGAGTGGAGCTGACGCTTCCGGGCGGCGGCAAGCCCTGGCAGATCGTCAAGACCGGATCGAGCTACGCGTCGCAGAGCGAGCTGCCGCTGACGTTTGGCCTTGGCTCCGCGGGTGAAGTGTCCGGGATCCGTGTGAAGTGGCCGAGCGGCCGAGTTGACACGATTGGTGCTGTGAAGGCAAATCAGGTCATTACGATCAAGGAAGGCGCCGGGCAGGTTTCCGCTGTCCCGTTGAAGCATTCAGGTACCAGGTAATGACCCGTGTTCTGGCGGCGGTCGCGGTTGCTGCTGCGGTGGTGGGATTGGCGCGGCCCTTTCCGGATGGGCAAACGCCCCGGCACTCCCCCGCCGTCGATCGCGAAGCTGTCTATCGCAACAACAACTTCGGCGTTGCGCTGCTCGAGCAGTATCAGTACGAGTCTGCCGCCTCGGCGTTCCGTGACGCGCTTCGCGTCGATCCGTCGCTCGCGCTCGCCCACCTGAATCTTGCCATCGCGCTGTATTACGTCCCCGATCTCGCGGGCGCGCTGCGCGAGGCGACCGAGGCCGCCCGGCTGCTTCCTTCCGCGCCGCAGCCGCCGTACATACTTGGCCTGATCGCACGCGCCGAGAACCGCGAAGCGGATGCCGCACGCTCGTTCGAGCGCGTGCGTGAGCTGGATCCGCGCGACACGGGCGCTGCCATCAATCTGGCGCAGCTCTACCTTCAGCAGCGTAAGTATCCAGAAGCGATCGCCGTCCTGCGCCCCGCTGTCGCCGACGAGCCCTACAACGTCACCGCGGCGTACAACCTTGGTCTTGCGCTGACGCGCGCCGGCAGTGCCGATGAAGGGCGCCAGATGATGGAGCGCTCGCAGGCGCTGCGGACGACTGGCTACGGGACGACGTTGTCCAATACCTACCTCGAGCAGGGGCGCTACGCCGAAGCGGTCGCCTCCACGGGCGCCGAAGCGGATCTCGTCGACACCACCACGCCGCCTGTGACGTTCTCCGCGCAGCGGTTCGCCGACATCCCGGCGGCTGCGGACGAACGCGGTTGCCTGACGATGTTCGACGGTGACGGCGACGGGGATCTCGATCTGTTCGTTGCGCGCGGGTCGGCCCAGCGCTTGTTCCGCAACGACGGACGCGGCGGGTTTACCGACGTCACGACCGCGGCGAATCTCGCGGCCGTCCCGGCGTCATCGACGCCCGCGGCGTGTGTCGCAGGCGACGTGAACAACGACGGGCTGCCGGACCTCTTCGTTCTGCGATCCGGCAGGAGCAGCCTCTATCAGAACTCGAAGGACGGGCCTTTCACCGACGTCGCGGCGGGAGCCGGTCTTCGCGAATTAGTGGCACCGGCGGCCGCAGCCCTCGCCGACGTCGACCACGACGGCGATCTCGACATCCTCGTGGCTCCGCTGATCCTGTTCCGCAACAACGGCGACGGAACCTTCACCGACATCACGATGAACGGCGGCCTCAAGGGCGCCGGCCGTGCCATCGCGATCGTTCCGACGGACTTCGACAATCACCGCGACCTCGACGTGTTGATCGTCAACGAAGACGCCCCGCCGTTGTTGTTCAAGAACATGCGCGACGGCACGTTCAAGGACGTCGCCCAGGATGTCGGTCTCGCGACGGCGTTCAAGGCCGGCGATCGCATCACGAGCGCAGCAACCGCGGACGTCAACAAGGACGATTATCCGGATTTCCTCTTCGGGATGGCCGGCGCGCCCGGAGTCCTCGCGCTGAGCAATGGCGCGGGACGGTACACCGTGGCGCCGCTGGGTGCGTCTGGATCTGGTGCGATCGCCGCACAGTTCTTCGATTATGACAACGACGGGCTCATCGACCTGGTGACGTGGACGGCCGACGGACCGCACGTCGCGCGCAACGTCGGAAGGACATGGACCGATGTCACGGCGTCGGCGGTGAAATCCGGTTCTGTCCCCGCGGCGTCTGCCGCGTCGGTCGCTGCAGGTGATATTGACGGCGACGGCGACACGGACGTTGTCTTTCAGTCCGCCAGCGGGATGATTGCCTGGCGGAACACCGGCGACGCGCGCAGCCATTTCGTGCGCGTGCAGTTGAAAGGGCGCGTGAGCAATCGATCCGGCGTCGGATCGAAAGTGCAGATTCGCGCGGGGAGCCTGACCCAGCGCATCGAGACATCCGCCGCCTCGCCCGCGGTTGCGCCCGCCGATGTGATCTTCGGGCTCGGCAGACGAGACGGCGCCGATGTGATCCGTGTGCTGTGGCCGTCCGGCACCGTGCAGGCGGAAATCGGAAAGCCGCTGGCGTCCACGACGGCGGTCGAGGAGCTCGATCGGAAACCGTCCTCATGTCCGTTCCTCTTTACATGGAATGGCGAGCGGTTCGAGTTCGTGACCGACTTCATGGGCGGCGGCGAGATGGGCTATTGGGAAGGCCCCGGAAAGCGGAACCTGCCCGACCCGCTCGAATACGTCCGCGTCCGAAACGATCAACTGCGGCCGAAGGACGGCCGCTACGAAATTCGCGTCACCAACGAGCTCGAAGAGACGCTGTTCGCCGATCGGCTTCAGCTGATGTCCATCGCGCATCCTACCGGCGTCGAGGTGTATCCGAACGAGGGCATGACGGAGCGCCCGAAGCCATTCGCATTGTTCGCGGCACGGGATCTTGCCCCACCCATTCGCGCGGTCGACGAGCACGGCCACGACGTCATGGCGCGCATCGCGCGCGTCGACCGGCAGTACCCCGACGACTTCGAATTGAAGCAGTTTCGCGGGTACGCGGCTGAGCACACGCTGACGCTCGACATAGGCCGGCGGACTGGGCCGCTGCTGTTGCTGACCGGGTGGACCGATTACGCATTCTCCAGCGACAACGTCGGGGCGAGCCAGGCGGGCCTGTCGCTCGCGCCGCCGTCGCTGCAGGTCAGGGACGCGACCGGCCAATGGCGGACGGACGTGGCGGACATCGGCATTCCGGTGGGTCGGCCGCAGACGATCGTGGTGGATCTGACGGGACGGCTGCGGCAGGGCGAGCACGAAATCCGCATCGTGACGAACATGCGGATCTATTGGGATCAGGTGCGCATCGGCACGAAAGCGGACGCGGGCACGTTCACGCGTACGGTGACGTCCGCGGCGCGCGCCGATCTTCACGAGCGCGGGTTCTCAGCGGAGTTGAAGCCGGACGGCCGCGAGCCCCTGACCTACGACTACGACCACGTGTCGACCACTTCGACGTGGAAGACGATGAGCGGGCGCTACACGCGGGCGGGAGACGTGCGTCCGCTGCTCGCGCGCACGGACGACATGTTCGTCATCGCCAAGCCCGGCGACGAGATCTCGCTGTCGTTCGATGCCGCCGCCGAGCCGGCGTTGCCCGCAGGCTGCACGCGGACGTTTCTGCTGGTCGCCGACGGCTTCAGCAAAGAGATGGACATCAACTCGGCGAGCCCGGACCACGTGGAGCCGCTGCCGTTCCACGCGATGTCCGCGTATCCATACGGAAAGGGTGAGCAGTATCCCGATTCCGCGATCTATCGCCAGTACCGGGCGCGCTACAACACGCGCCCGGCCAGGTAGGGCTACGCCAACGCCTCGACCGACCTGGCTCCGTAGAATTCGTACCACGGATGCGCCGCCTTCAGCCGCTCGTTGACGTTGTTGATGTTCTTCACCCCTTCGTCCTCGAGCCACTTGCGGAACGCGGCGCCCCCCTGCTTGCCGAAGATCGCGATTCCGTCTTTCCAGGTTGCCCGTCCGCACAGCACTCCGGAGAACTTCGTGCCGGCTTCCGCGGCGAGCTCGAGCGCTTCGGTGAACTCGGGGTTGCTCACACCGGCTGAGAGATAAATGAACGGCTTCGTCGAAACGTCCGCCGCGCGGCGGAAGTGCTCCATCGCTTCCTTCTTCGAGTACGCGCTCTGTCCCGAAGACACTTTGGCGCCCTCGACGAACTTCATGTTCACCGGCACTTCGACCTTCATGACGTCGACGCCGTACCGGTCTTGCGTGAACTCCTTCATCGCGCCGATCACGATCTCCGGCTTCTTCTTCGCGTAGTCGAGCGCCTTTTCGTCGACCCCTTCTTCGTAGCCGACGAACTCGAGGAAGAACGGAATGTCGTTGGCACGGCACTCGTCACCGATCCGCTCGACCCAGGCATGCTTGTGATCGTTGATCTTCTTCGAATCGAACGGGGTGTAGTAGAGGAGAATCTTCAGGCAGTCCGCCCCTGCCTCCTTCAGCCGGCGCACCGACCACTCGTCGAGCAGATCCGGCAATCGTCCCGGCGTGTTCGCGTCGTAGCCCGTCTTCTCGTACGCCAGGAGCAGACCGGATCCGGGCGCGCGGCGCTTGCTCGCAGGAAGCCCCCACTCCGGATCCAGCAGAATCGCGCTCGCGTGCCTGGTCAGCACTTCCGTGACGAGCGATTTGAATTCCTCCATCTCACGATCGCTGACGTC
>Ga0075434_100007396_pt1 | contig 10170 bp, 10 predicted proteins | sample RhiMethybrSRZTD3_FD_75298 | JGI IMG/M metagenome (GOLD analysis project Ga0075434, IMG submission 75298) | Populus rhizosphere microbial communities from Tennessee, USA - Rhizosphere MetaG P. TD hybrid SRZTD3 | ecosystem: Host-associated > Plants > Roots > Rhizosphere > Soil | place: USA...
CTCTGGGACGATCCGCAGCCGGCCGGCGGCTCGACGATGGGATCGTTCTGGCGCGGTCTGTCCGGTCACGACGTACGGATCATCGCGAACATGCTTCACCACAGCCCGGCGTCGCTGATCGTCGTCAGCCAGTCGGAGGTAGAGCATGTGCGAAACGGTGACGCGCGTGCGCCTTTCGAAGAGTTCAAGCGCTCGCTGGTGATTGGCCGCGCTGCGGTCGCACCGGATCGCTGTCGAGCCATCGGTCAGAGTCTCAGCGTCTGCTGACGCCGCCCGGCAGCCTTGTGCCTCTTCTCACGGTGATCGCCGGATCGCCGCACGAGGAGGGTTGCATGACTGCGAGTTTGCGGCTGACTGGTGTCATGCTCGGCGGGCTGCTGCCGGCACTCGCGGCCGCCCAGTCCGTTACCTACGACTACTCACACTCCCAGGACTTCTCTCGCCTCAGGACCTCCACCTTCAAGAACGTTCAAAAGACCGACAACCCCTTGGTGGACGAACGAATCGCCGCGGCGGTCGCGGCGCTCGAAAGTCGAGAGACGGATCAATCGCCGGATTTCCAAGATGTTCGAGAAGTATCCCCCGACCCGAAAAGCCTTTGTCGTCACGAGCCCATAGCGACCGGCGGTGGCGGTGATGGCGGCAGGCTGTGATTCCGCTCGCAAACGACACGACGCAGCCCACTGCGGCGCAGGCACGACGGTTGCTCGAGTGCAACCCTGATGTCCACTTTCCCCGTACCAGGCCCCACCATCATGTGACGCTCGCCGGCCGGCGACTGACGTCGCCTGCGCCAGAACGTCTCCAGGTCGAAGCGGTGCGCGGCCCGGAGATGACCTATCGCGGCCCCGCATTCGAAGCCAATCGTCGATTCGCAGGTGATGCCGCGGCATCTGCGGATCGCACCTCGTCGGCGGCGCTGATCGGCGTCACGACGTTCGACATCGAACCGGCCAGCGCGCCGCGCCACGCCCAACGCGATTCCGGCGACATGATTCCGAAGCCCATCTCGCGCATCGTCGCAGTGATGCCGGTCGTCGCTCTAACCAACACTGAGCGTGCGATCACGGCAGCTGGTGGGCGATAACGCCGTTGTTCGCGAATGCCGTCATGTCTCCTCAGGAGCGGGTCTTGCACTTTTGCGATCGGCATGCTGCACCCCGCAACGCTTCAGGGAGGCGCTCTCCTGACCGTCGCCGCCCTGGCGGCCGCGACGGTTGCGATCGCCACCCACGCCGCGGTGCCGACTGGTCCCAGGGTGAACGCGGCCGAAGTCACGATGCGCGCATCGACACCGCCACCGCCATACGCGTCCCAGGCGAGAACCGTCGGCAAGAATCGCGTCACGGCCTCGAGGAATCACGAGGTGACCGTCTGGACCGAGCAGATCGACATCGACGGTGATGGCATCGTTGACGACGCGACGTTCGCCTATGACGACGCGAACAAGATCCTGTTCGCGTCGAAGTCGGGCACGTTCAAGTGCAAGGGCGGCGGCGCCGTGGGGAGTGGCGACATGTTGATTGCGGTCAACCTCGCCGGCAATTTCCGCCGCCGGCCTGCGGGCTCCGGATTCTGGGCAACCTCAATCAACGAGGATGTATGCGGCGCCCCGTTCGCCGGCATCTTTGGTTGCCGCTTCGACTCGGACGGTGTCGACACGCGCTGCGGTCTCGTCCACGTCGACTCGAAGATCGACGACATCATGATCGTGACGGCAGCGAAGTGAGCGACCGGTGAGTGCCTGACAGCCCCTGAGGCGCCACCACCGAGGCTGCTCCGCGTCGAACGACGTGTGCTGACGCCGCTGCAATCGACGGCCTGCCGTCAGGTCCGTACAACAGATGGTGATCCCGGCAGCGCCCTTAGCGTACTCGGCCGCGCAGAGTTCCAGGTGTGAGAGTTGCAGACGCTGATGTGTACAGCGCTACGAGAGCACAGTGGTGATGGAGTTTCAAACGGCACCTTCGAAAGGGCAGGTTGCGACGGCAGTCGCCAAGGGCATTCTGCTGGTCCTGCTCGGACTGGCAGCCCTCGCGGCGCCGGGCGCGACAGCCGTCGGCTTCGCGCTCGTCCTCGCATGGATCCTCATGCTGGCCGGGCTCACGCACCTGCTGTCGCTGTGGCATGTATCGACGCTGCTCGACGCCGCCCGAAGTATCGCCATTGGTCTGCTCTACTTCGCGGCCGGTCTCGTCCTGCTCAGGCAACCGTTGTGGGCTGTCACCAGCCTCACCGTCGTCATCGGCCTCGTCCTCCTGGCGGAGGGCGTCATCGGCGTGCTCGCCTATGTCGGTGGGGACCGCCGCACAAGCTCGGCACTGCTGACTGCGATCGTGGCGCTGGCGCTCGGCGCGACGATCATCAACGCATGGCCGCTCAGCTCTTCCTGGGCGATTGGAACGGTGGTCGGCGCCAATCTGCTCGTTGCTGGAATCGCCGAGATGTTCGCGATCGGCAGCCGGCACAGCGAACGGTTCGGCCACGCATAGGGACGCCATCATGTGGGTTCGCTTCCGCCTCTTTCGACATCAGGTCGCCCTGGGGACGGCGTGCAGTCTGATGTTGGCGCCGGTCGCGACGCTGGTGGCTGCGCCGAGTCCCGCCGCCGTCAAGCCGGCAGCGCCGATCGACGGCGGCTGGCCGAAGTCGTACGTCACGCCGACGGGAGCCCGGGTGACGCTCTACCAACCGCAGGTTGCTGATTGGAAAGACCGAAAGCAGCTCACGCTGTACGCCGCGGTGGCCTATACGCCGGCAGGTGCCCCCAAGCCCGTGCTCGGCACGGTGACTGCCGAAGCCGAAACCAAGGTGTCGGTCAGCGATCGCCTGGTCGATTTCTCGGTATTCACGATCACCGACTCGAATTTCCCGACGCTCGGCAAGTCGCAGATGCAGGAGATAGTCGCCGAGATCACGAATGCGATCCCGCAGCAGGAGCGGGTCATCGCGCTCGACCGCGTGCTGGCCGGAATCGACAAGAGCCAGATCATTCCCAAGAATACCGAGGGCCTCAAAGCCGATCCGCCGATCGTGTTCTATAGCACGCGGCCGGCGGTGGTCGTGAACATCAACGGCGCCCCGATTTGGGATTCGATCGCGGGCACCGATCTCGATTTCGCGATCAATACGAACTGGGATCTGTTTCGACACCAGGGGACGGACACGCTGTACTTGCGCGACGGCACGTTCTGGCTGAAGGCGGCGGCGATTGGCGGGCCGTGGACACCCGCGGGCACCTTGCCGGCCAGTTTCCGCCAGCTGCCCTCGAACGACAATTGGGTCGCGGCCAAGGCGGAGATTCCCGGCGCGGCGATATCAGCCAGCAACACGCCAACAGTCTTTGTCAGCTCGCGGCCAGCCGAATTGATCCTGCTGCAAGGCGCTCCGGTTTACGAACACGTCACCGGGACGATCCTGGAGTGGGTGAGCAACACCGACAGCGATGTGTTTCGCGTCGGGGAGTCGGGTCTGATGTATTTCCTCGTGTCCGGGCGCTGGTTCTCGGCGCCGGACTTCACTGGACCGTGGACGTTTGCGACGCCGACGCTACCGGCCGCCTTCCAGGACATTCCGATCGATCACCCGCGATCGCGGGTCCTCGCGTCGGTGCCCGGAACGCCGCAGGCGGCGGAAGCGGTCCTGATTGCCGACATTCCGCAGACCGCGCGCGTGTCACGCTCGCTTGCCGGACCGACCGTGGCGTATCAGGGCACCCCGAATTTCCAGCCGATCGCGTCGACCTCGGTGTCGTTCGCGGTCAACACCGACAAGGACGTGTTCGAAGTCAACAACGTGTACTACCTGTGTTACCAGGGCGTCTGGTTCATCGCTGACGCGCCGGCCGGTCCGTGGAGCGTCACCGATTCGGTGCCCGCGGCGATCTATCAGATTCCGCCGAGTTCGCCAGCGTACAACGTGACGTTCGTCACCGTCGAGGCGGACAACGATCCGAATTGGGTGGAATTCTCGGCGGCGGCCGCCTACACCGGCCTGATGATCGGATGGGGCTGCGCGGTGTGGGGCACCGGCTACTACTATCCGCCCTACATCGGCTTTGCCGGCGGCGTTCCGATGTACTTCCCGTACTATCCGAGCTACGGCTACAGCGCCTGGTACAACCCGTGGACCGGATCATTCGGTCGCGGCGCGGCCTACTACGGTCCGTATGGGGGCGCCGGCGTTGCCGCGCGCTATAACCCGGTGACCGGCACCTACGCCCGAGGCGTAGCGGCCTGGGGTCCGTACGGGGGCGCGGCCGCGGGCCGCGCCTATAACCCGCGCACCGGAACGATGGCTCGCGGCGGCGTCGCATACGGACCGTACGGCGCCCGTGGCGCGGCGGAAGCCTTCAACCCTCGCACCGGCGCTTTCGGCGCGACCCGCCAGGGCGCCGGTATCTACGGCAGCTGGGGTACCACGCAAGTGCAGCGCGGCGATCAGTGGGCCAGCACCTCACATGTCACCAACAACCTGGCCGGGGCCACGACACGCACGATGCAAGGCAGTAGTGGCGGCGCGGCGGCGACGCATGTCGGGCCGGTTGGAACGTCCGGGATCGCCAAAGCGCCATCCGGCAACCTGTACGCCGGTCATGACGGGAATGTCTACCGCAATCAGGGCGGCGGCTGGCAGAAATACGACAGCGGCGGCTGGAGCAGCATCCAGAAACCGGCGCAGCTTCCGGCGTTCAGTCAACTGGATCACGATTCGTTTGCGCGCAACGAAGGGATGCTGCGCACGAACGACTGGAGCAACATCCGCTCAGGCCGGGGCTTCGACGGCGGAAGCTTCCGGCCAGGGGGCTTCGGCGGCGGCTTCGGTGGCGGCGGCTTCCGCGGCGGCGGAGGCTTCCGTGGCGGTGGCCGGCGCTGAACCCGATATCGCCATGGCGCCAAAGATCGGCATCATCGAACAACTCGGCGAATCGGGGCTGTTCCTGCCCGAGCTGATCAACCGCGGTCTGATGGCGCGCGACAAGCTGAAGTACTACGTGTCGCTGTTGCAGGCCGCCCACGTCTACGCGCAATCGCCGCATCATCCGGCACCGACGTTGCGCGGCGAGCGCGAGGCGAGTGGAATCTCCGACCCCGCCCTGGATCTGATTGTCCCGGCCAGTCGCTCGATCGGCGACAACGTCATCTCCATCCCCGGCGCGCACCTGATTCTGGAGCAGATCTTCGGCAATCTGCGGCAGATGCTGCAGCCGCTCCGCGCGGCTCTGGCGGCGCGGCCGGAAATGCGCGAGCGATTCGAAATCTACCAGGCCCGCGTCGATCGCCAGATCGCTGGCGCGCCGCCCTGTCATGACGATCAGTTGACCGCTGCGGCAATCGAGGCGCTGGCGCGCCGGACCGAAAACGGTCACGACAGCGTCAACCAGCTCGCCATGGATCTTCAGTGGGAGCTGAACCGGTTGAACGGCAGCGTCACCCTCGAGTCGGTCGACGGTGCGACGACCTACAGCCTGACCCCCGCGGACCGCGCGCTGGTGCACGCCTTCATGACCGGCGTCAACGAGACGAGCCGGCTGAAGTTCGATCGGCCAGGGCTGGGCACGACGGCGACCCGCGACAGCGATCAATTAACGATCCAGAATGATCTTGGCAGCAGCGACGTCCACGTCCTCGTCGTGCATGTGCGCGAGCTCACCGCCTCGGTGATCTACACGGACATCCACCGTGCGCGCATCCGCTTCCTGCACGATCTCTTGCGGCCCCACGACATCCACTGGGAGACCCCGTCGGTGGCGGCGGGGGCGACCTACGAGATGAGCGTCGGCACCTACACCGCCCCCGATCAGGCCGCTCTCGAAGCCTTTCTGACGTTCCTCGGCTCCCGCCTGGTATTTCTGCTGGAGTGGAATCGGGCGCGCAAGCGGCTCGCGCGATTCGTGAAGAACTCCGAGGCGGTGGCGCTGTTGAGGTGGGCGGCTGACAACAACATCGGCCACCACGCGTTCCTTCAGGCCGGCGACGTCCAGTTGATCTCGACGGCACTCGAGCGGGCGACGCCGGCCCAGGTACGGTTCGGTGCCCGCCTCGACGAGCTGCTTGGACCCGACTCCGCGCGGCTGTTTCTGATGTCAGTCCTGGGGATCGTCTCCGCCGGAATGAGCAGCGGCCGTTCGATGCGTCTGATCGAAGACGAAATCGAAGCCGAGCTGTTGACGCACCTGCGGTCAACCGATCGCAGTGTGCTCAGTGCGGCCGCGGACCACGCCGCGGTGATGGCCACCATCGCGGACCACCTGTCTCACGCGTTGATGCGCATGAAGCGCGGCGAAGAACGCCCGGACCTGGGCCGTGTCTCCGAGCTGGCCAAGAATTGCGAGGAGCGCGCCGACGAGATCGTCCGCCGTTCCAGCCGGCTCCTCGATCAGACCACCGACGGCTACCGGCTGCGCCGCCTGCTCTCCCAGGCCGACGACGTCGCCGACGCGCTCGAGGGGACCTCGTTCATGTTGACCGTTCTTCCTCCGACCGTCGACAAGAAGAACATCGCGATGCTCGAGGAGCTCGCCGAGCTGGTCAACCGGGGAACCCGCGAATACGTCCGCTGCGTAGAAGAGGCCCGCGATCTCTCGCACACCGCAAGCCGGATCGAGATCGAAAAATTCCTGGTGACCGTCGATCAGCTTGCCGAGCTTCGGCACCAGGTCGGCAGCGCCGAGCGCGTTGTCCGCGAACGGCTGATTCGCGAGGCCGCCGACTTTCGTGAGCTGCACGTCGCGGCAACGATCGCCCAGGGATTCGACCAGGCCGCGCACACGCTGGCGCGATGCGCTCTGATCGTCCGCGACTACGTGCTCCACACCGCGCCGGGCAGGGCCCAGATCCCGTGACCCTTGTAACGGCCGTTCGCGACGATCGCACCACCCGTCGTGCCGGTTCGAGGCCGCCCCCTAGCGTTGACCGCGATCCACCGGCGGGAACGCCGCTTGCCTTGTCTTCCACCGAAGTGGGAGATGAGTCGTGCGACAAACTATCGCAGTTATCAGCCTCGCGCTGGTGCTGATCGCGTGGCGGGCAGCGGCGACGCCGCTCGGGCTCAAGATTTCGGTGTTCCCGGCGGTGTCGTTCGAACCCTCCGATCTGATGATTCGCGTGATCATGGAACGCCACCCGGACAATCGCGTGCTCGATGTCGTCACGCAGTCGGAAGAGTTCAGCTGCGCCAGCGATCGGCAACTCGATGGGGAAGACAGTCCGCGTGTGATGACGTTCCAATGCCGCGGTGCGCCCGCCGGCGAGTACGACATTCACGCGGCGGTCATGGGGCCGGACGGGCGCATTCGAGCCGAGGCGCTCAGCCACGCACGAGTGGTTGGGAGAGGCCCCGATCGCTGAGCGGATGTCGTCGCCTGGGATCCTTCGATCGTAGCTCGACCGCGTCGAACTCACCCTTCAGTTTCGACGGGATGAGCCGATAGGTATCTCGATGGCGGCTACCCCCCGCGTCCTCGTGGTCGATGACGATGAAGCACTGCGCTCGGTCTATTCGCGCGTGCTGACGAAGGAAGGGTACACCGTGCACCTGGCAGCGAGCGCCGAGGATGCCCTCGCCTACGTCAAGGAAGAGCGGCCGGACGCGATCCTTCTCGATCTCAGGATGCCCCTCATCAACGGCGTCGGGTTCCTGTATCGACTGCGCCAGGATCCGGCGAATCAGAGCATTGCCGTTGCCCTGATCACCGGCGAGACCACTCTGGACGAGCCGACGATCGGCGATCTCCGCACCCTCTCCGCACAGGTCTGGCACAAGCCGCTCTCTCTCGACGACATCCGGCGCGTGACCCGGGCGCTCCTGAACCCCGGCGGCTCGTAGTCCTTGTAACATTTCCGCACACCGACGCTCGGGACGCGCACACGCACAGCGTCCGAAACGCAACACCGCTGCGCGGCAGTTGCGCACTTCTGCGCAGGCATCTGGCTTGCGTCCGGCGATCGCATGCGAGCGGTCATTGCCGACGACGATCCGGTCACGACGGCAATCCTGGTTCGGGCGCTCGAGCGGTGGGGCATCGACGGGGTCTCGGCGTCGGACGGCGATTCCGCCTGGAATCTTCTGACCGCTGGTCCCGCTCCCGCGCTCGCGATCCTGGATTGGATGATGCCCGGCGCCGATGGCATCGAGATCTGCCGGCGGATCCGGCGGACACCGGCGCTCGCCGGGATGTACGTGCTGCTCCTGACCGGACGCAACGGCCGCGCGGACCTCGTCGCCGGCCTCGATGCTGGCGCGGACGACTACATGGTCAAGCCGATTGACACGGAGGAGCTGCGCGCGCGCGTGCAGGTCGGCATTCGTGTGGCGACGCTCCAGAACCGCCTGGCCGATCAGGTGACCGAACTGAAAGCCGCGCGCGATCATCTCGCGCGGCTGGTCAGCACCGACGTCCTGACGAACGTGTACTCGCGCCGCTGGTGGTTCGAGCTCGCCGGGATGGAGTTCTCGCGGTGGCAGCGTTACGAGAGCCGTTTCAGCCTGATGGTGATCGATCTCGATTTCTTCAAGCGCGTCAACGATACCTGCGGCCACGAAGCCGGCGACCGGCTGTTGTGCCGCTTTGCCGACATGCTGCGCGCCGAGTGCCGGCACTCGGATATCGTCGGCCGCGTCGGCGGCGAGGAGTTCACCGTGTTGGTGCCCGAGACATCGCGCGAAGCGGCAGAGACGATCGCCGAGCGCATCAGCGCCGAGTGCCGGCGCCTGGTCGTGGGCTCTCCGGCCGGCGACGTGCAGTGCACCTGCAGTATCGGCATCAGCGAAGTGGAGTCAGGCGATCAGAACATCGACGCCGTGCTGCGGCGCGCGGACGCCGCGCTGTATGACGCCAAGCGAAGCGGCCGCGACTGCTGGAAGATCTACACGTCCGAAAGCGACCGTGTAGTCGCGCACGCCTGATCGGGTCAGCGACCGGCCGGCGCCAATCGATGGGACGAGCGGCGGCCCGGCGACGGGCGTGGACCGTTTTTCCCAACAAAACGACGTTTCAGCGACGAGACGGGGAGCGATCCTGTCTCCGAGAGTGTTACCACCTGAACCATTCCGAGATGCATCCCATGAGCGCGGTGTAGCCAGGCGCCGGAAGGTGCAAACGCGCCACGCGGCAGTGTGAAAGATGACGGAATCCTTCAGTACATGATGTGGAGGCCTTCGGCCGCTGTGTTGATCTCCGGCACCGGTTCGGATGGCGAGGGGAGGGGCGCATGATACCCGGTGGCAAACTCGACTCGGCGCCGCTGCTTGCGTTCAGTTTCCGATCGACGGTCGAATGGCGCAGTCCGCGCCACAACGTGCTGCTCGAAGGGTCCGAACCGTCCACCCTCGCGGTCTTGCGGTTGCTCGAGCCGCACTTGCCCGAACCGGTGATCCGCAAGGGGCGAGGGTCGCTACTCCAGTTGCCGGCTGGCGACATCGGCGCGCTGATCCTGGAGGAGGTCAGCGATCTGAGCGGCGACGAGCAGGCGCGGCTGCTGGCGTGGATCGACGGCCGATGTCAAACGCAGATCGTCTCGACGTCTGCATGCCCGCTGTTCGCGCGTGTCGCGCGGGGATTCTTCGACGCTTCTCTCTATTACCGTCTGAATGTGATCGTCGTCGAGGTCGAGCGCCGGCAGGACTTCCGCTTCTACGCGGGTATCGCGCTGGCCGCCGGATTCGGCGGAAAGGCCGTTGCCGGACAGTTGAGCTGAGTCGGTGCGTACCGGTCGCGCGACGCGTCTTTTTCGCCGGTGTCTGGCCGGGCGGTTATCATGGTCGGGTGCAGCTCCACATCGCGCGCCTCTGCCTCGACTGCGACGAAGTCTACGATCAGCAGACCTGTCCCGTTTGCAGCTCGGAATCGTTCGCTTACATCAGCCGCTGGATTCCGGCGCCGGAACGACGCGCCCGTCCGCGGCCGCCGGCGCCGACCGAGTCGCGTGAGACGCTGGACACCTATCGGCAGTTACTCGACACCGACCACTCGAAACCCGGCGCCGGCCGTTGGTTGAAGCGGGGCGTCCTGGGTCTGGCCGCCGTCGGACTTGCCGGGTGGGCGTTGCGCCGGAAGCCTTCGAGCCTTCCCTAGAAATCATCCTTGCGCAAAGCATCTGCCGGCCTGCTCGTTGGCTGCACCGCAGCAGTCATCGTCCTGGCGGTCGATCTGTTGTTCACGCGCTTCAC
>Ga0075434_100007397_pt1 | contig 10166 bp, 9 predicted proteins | sample RhiMethybrSRZTD3_FD_75298 | JGI IMG/M metagenome (GOLD analysis project Ga0075434, IMG submission 75298) | Populus rhizosphere microbial communities from Tennessee, USA - Rhizosphere MetaG P. TD hybrid SRZTD3 | ecosystem: Host-associated > Plants > Roots > Rhizosphere > Soil | place: USA...
AGATCGACGAACTGATTCCAGAAGTTCTGGCCGTTGACGCCATAGTCGTGCCGGTTCAACCGCATCGCACCCGCGAACCCGATGCGCGTGTGGCCCCATCCATCCTTCATCTTTCCGTGCATGACCGTGAACGGCAGCGCCACCTCACGGGTGACACCGCGCATCTTCAGGGTCCCATGGGCGACGAACCCGGCGGCGACTGGCTCGATACGCGTGCTCTGGAAGAAAATCGAGGGGAAGGAATCGGTCGCGAAGAACGCCGGCCCGCGCAGATCGTTGTCGCGCAGCCGGACTCCGGTATCGATGCTCCGCGCATCGATCAACACCGAGACGGTAGACCGCGCGGGGTCCCCGTCCACGTACATGATCGTACCGTGGTAGTCGGTGAAGCGCCCGTGCACGGTGGTGAGCCCCATGAACCGGATGCCGAACCCCACTTCAGAGTGAGCGGGATCGATGTCGAATTTCTGGGCTGCCAAGACTTGAGCGACCGAGCGCTGGCCGGTGAGCGTCAATCCCAGAGCCAGCCACAATGCCGCTTGGCGCGGCGGGGCACGCATGGACACGGGCGCATTCCTCGCGAGGCAGGTCCGCAAAGGTTAGCTCGCATTCACGGCGCCAGAACAACAATCAGTGTCAGGGTGTCGTCACAGCCGCCGTTCAAGACCACCCCTCTCTGTGGCAAGCCCGCCACACAAAACGTATGTATCTTGGCCATCTTGCCGTCAGCGTAGCAATTCGTGCGCGTCCAGGCAGTAGCCATCACATCAGTGTAGAAAATCGTCCGGGCATGGCAGCTACACGACATCCGCGGCGCGAGGCACGACACTTGCCAACCACACCGATATCATCGATGGCCATTTCATCCCCGCTCGTCTTCGCCCATTCCGGGACGCCAACCGACGTTACCGGCGTCGAAATCAAAGGACCACTGGACGCGACCACCGACCGGATGCTCACGGCCGGAGCGCTGGAGCTCGTGGCCCGGCTGGCCCGGGCGTTCGAAGATCGCCGGCGCGAGCTGCTGGCCGCCCGCACCGCCCGGCAGCGGCGCATCGCCGAAGGCGAGCGTCCCGATTTCCTGCCGCAAACGCGCGCGATCCGGGAAGCGACGTGGACGGTGGCCCCGATCCCCCAGGACCTCATGGATCGCCGGGTGGAGATCACCGGGCCGGTGGACCGCAAGATGATCATCAACGCCCTCAACTCGGGCGCGCGCGTGTTCATGGCGGACTTCGAGGATTCGCATTCACCGACCTGGCGCGGCACGATCGAGGGACAGGCGAATCTCACCGACGCCGTGCGCGGTACCATCGCCTACGAGAGTCCGGACGGGAAACGCTACGCCCTGAACGACACGGTCGCGACCCTGATGGTCCGGCCGCGCGGCTGGCACCTGGAGGAAAAACACCTCCTCGTGGACGGCCGGCCGGTGTCCGCGTCGCTGTTCGATTTCGGCCTGTTCTTCTTCCACAACGCGGAGGCGCTGATCCGGCGCGGCTCCGGGCCGTATTTCTACCTCCCCAAGATGGAGAGCCATCTCGAAGCGCGTCTGTGGAACGAAGTGTTCGTGCTGGCGCAGGACATCTGCGGCATTCCGCGCGGAACGATCCGGGCCACGGTGCTGATCGAGACCATCCTGGCGGCGTTCGAGATGCACGAGATCCTGTGGGAGCTGCGCGACCATTCGGCCGGCCTGAACTGCGGGCGCTGGGACTACATCTTCAGCTTCATCAAGAAGTTCCGGAACGACCGGGGGTTCGTGCTCCCCGACCGCGCGGCGGTCACGATGGACCGTCCCTTCCTCAAGGCCTACGTGGATCTGCTGATTCAGACGTGCCACCGCCGTCATATCCACGCGATGGGCGGCATGGCGGCGCAGATCCCGATCAAGAACGATCCCGCGGCCAATACGGCCGCGCTGACCAAAGTCACGCAGGACAAGCTACGGGAGGTCAATGCCGGGCATGACGGCACCTGGGTAGCGCATCCAGGGCTGGTGCCGGTGGCCAGAGGCGTTTTTGACGCCAGGATGGCGGCCTCCCACCAACTGCAGGTGACGCGGGACGACGTGAACGTCGTCGCGTCCGATTTGCTCGCCGTGCCGGATGGCGAGATCACGATTCAGGGACTGCGCACCAACATCGACGTCGGCATCCAGTACCTCGAGGCCTGGCTGCGCGGCGTCGGCTGCGTGCCGATCTACAACCTCATGGAAGATGCCGCCACGGCGGAAATCTCCCGCACGCAAGTGTGGCAATGGATGTCACATGGCGCGAAGCTTGCGGACGGGCGCCGGGTTACGGCCGACCTGGTCCGGCGCACCATGGCCGACGAGCTCGGCAAACTGCGGGACCAGCTGGGGGCAGACCGGTTCGATGCCGGCAAGTTCGACCTCGCGTCGACCCTGTTCGACCGGATGATGACGGGGACGGATTTCCCGGATTTCCTGACGACCGTGGCGTACGACTATCTCGATTGAAGGACGGAGGGGTGTCATGAAGCAGGAGTTCATCGCCGACCTGGAACGTCGCTGGGCCACGAGCCCGCGGTGGGCCGGTATCACGCGTCCCTACACCGCCGAAGACGTGTGGCGGCTCAAAGGGTCGCTCGATATCGCCTGCACTCTCGCCGAGGTCGGCGCCGCGAAGCTGTGGCGCCTGCTGCAGGACGAGCCCTACGTCGCGGCGCTGTCGGCCGTCACGGGCAACCAGGCCGTGCAGGAGGTGCAGGCCGGGCTGAAGGCCATCTACGTCAGCGGCTGGCAGGTGGCCGCGGACGCCAACACGTCCGGCCAGATGTACCCCGATCAGAGCCTCTACCCGGCGGATTCGGTGCCGTGGCTGGTGCGCCGGCTGCAGCGCGCCTTGCGCCGGGCCGACGAAATCCATCATGCCCGGGGCGACGAGTCGATCGACTGGTACGTGCCGTTCGTGGCGGACGCCGAGGCGGGCTTCGGCGGCAATCTCAATGCGTTCGAGCTGATGCGGTGGATGATCACCGAGGGCGTCGCCGCGGTGCACTTCGAGGACCAGCTGTCGTCGGTCAAGAAGTGCGGCCATCTGGGCGGCAAGGTGCTGGTGCCGACGAGCGAGTTCATCTCGAAGCTGGTCGCCGCGCGGCTCGCCGCCGACGTCAGCGGCGTGGAGACGCTGGTGATCGCGCGGACCGATGCCAACAGCGCCACCCTGCTGACGAGCGACGTGGATGCGTACGACCGGGCGTTCTGCACCGGCGAGCGCACCCACGAAGGATTCTTCTGCGTCCGCGATGGTGTCGACGCGGCGATCCACCGCGCCCTCGCTTACGCACCGTACGCCGACCTGCTGTGGTTCGAGACCGCCAAACCGGACGTCGGCGAGGCGAAACAGTTCGCCGCCGCGATCCACGAGCGGTTCCCGGGCAAGTTGCTGGCCTACAATTGCTCGCCGTCGTTCAACTGGCGGAAGCACCTGACGGAAGCCCAGTGCGCCTCGTTCCAGAAGGACCTCGGGGCGATGGGATACAAGTTCCAGTTCGTCACCTTGTCGGGTTTTCACGCGCTCAACATGGCCACCTACCACCTGGCCCGGGCCTACCGGGAGCGCGGGATGGCGGCCTACGCCGAGCTGCAGACGCAAGAATTCGGGGCACAGGCCGACGGTTATGAGGCGGTCAAGCATCAGGAGTTTGTGGGAGTGGGGTACTTCGACGACGTCACCCAGGTCGTGGCCGGCGGACGCTCATCCACGACGGCGATGGCTAACTCCACTGAAGAAGCCCAGTTCCACGAGCAGGCCCGGGTGACGGAACACGTGCCTCAGTAGTCGGAACACGTGGCCCAGTAGTTGCTTAAGCAGTCGTCGGCAAGGACATAGGGGAGGTACTCGCCGGCCAAGGCGGCGTCACCAGGCGTCGCGCCGGCGGCCGGGTGTAGTGCACGACGCCCGACACCTCCCCCCGAATGACCAGCAGCACTTGAACATAGGGGTCGGTGGGGAGTGGCGGAAATTCGGACCGGGAAGCGCTCTCCCCGCCGGTCCTCGACAACACGAGCCTCTGGACATAGCTGGGCGCGACGCGTCGAGGACTCTAAATCCTCGACGCTTCGTGTCTCAAGACAAACGGCCCGCGTGCCCTGCGCCACGGACAGGGAGCGGGTGAGTTGCACAAATTTGGTGAGGTCGTGACGACAGTGGCTGAAGTACGCAGCGGCACCTTTGGAGTTAACGACGTGAATCCGCGCACCGTGGACGGCGTTTTGAGAACCGCTGAGCTGCTCCTGGAAGCGCGGCGCTTCGAGCGCAACGGCCGGATCCGTGAGGCCATGGATTGCTGCATGGCCGCGGTGGCGGAGGCAGCCTGGTGCGGTGCCTGGGCGGCGCAAGCCGTGGGCCTGCGCCGGCTGGGCGTGCTCCACCGGCAGCGCAATGAGCTGCCCGCGGCCCGCGAAACCTGTCTCACGTCGGTCGAAGTCGCGTTGCGTGCTGGTGAGCCATCCATCGCCGTCGAAGCGCTGCTCGCCCTGGGGGACCTGGAGCTCGAGCACGGTAACCTGAGCGCGGCTCGGGATTCGTTTTATGAAGCGCTCGGGGCCCTCCCCGAAGAACGCGCCGACATGCGGACTCGCATCGAAGAGCACTTGGCACGCCTCGCCGAGGCACAAGCGAAGCTGGCCGGAGCCGGTCGCGCCGCTTGATCCGCCGTCTCAGCTTCCGCCTCGCGTACTTTCCGGAGAGGTATGTGCCTGGTGCTTGAGTGAGTTTACAGGGGCACACGGAAAACCAGTCTACTGTCCGAAATGCTACGACAATGTGTTTGTCACGCGAAAGAGCTTCAGCCTGCTGCCGAAGTCGTGGCTACCGCTGAAAGCCGATAGCTGATAGCTGATAGCCGGATTTCAAAAGAAGTCGTCGAAGCTGTGAATAACCGCATGGCCGCCGGCATCAACCGGCTTCTCGACCGACCGCACGCACAGCGCAGTCTGCATCCCTGACTGGCGCGCCGCATCCAGCTCCGCCACGACGTCCGACACGAACAGCATCTCCTGCGGCGCTCGCTCGAGCGTAGCCGCGATGCGCCGGTAAGATGGTGCCTCTGTCTTTGGTCCGCTGGTCGTGTCGAAGTACGCCCGAATGCAACCGGTCAGGTCGCCGGCGTTCGAGCAGGAGAACAACAGCCGCTGAGCCTGAATGCTCCCCGAGGAAAAGATGCAGATGTCCCGCCCCTGGCTGCTCCAACGCAACAGTGCCGGTGGGACATCAGGGTACACCTGCCCGCGTAGCTCGCCGGTGCGATATCCGGTTTCCCAGATCTTGCCTTGCAGGGATTTCAGCCCGGTGGATTTGCGGTCCGCATCCATCAACCACTGGACATAGGCGATCGCCGACGCGATTTCGTCCTCGGCGGTGTCCGCTCGCCAAGGCGGTGGGCCGAGCCCTCCTCCCGAGTCGGCGCGGTGTTCGGCCTGTAACCGTGCGATGTCGTCGCGGACCTCCGGGTCCCGGAAATGCCGCGCGACGAACTCCCGCAGGTGTGCTCGTGCGTAGGGGAACAGCACGCGGTAGACGAAATCGACCGGCGTTGTCGTTCCTTCAATGTCCAGCACGATGGTCCGTACCCGGTCCGCGTCCCCATCGAGCCGCTGACCTGGGCTCAGCGAGACACGTCCTGGAGCGGGAGGTAGGTCGGCCCGAGGCAGAGTGGCTGGTAGCCCTGGTCAGCCCCGCTGTCGGTGTAATGCGGCGTCCAGCCCGCCTTGTCCTGGAACAGGCGGATGGCGCGAATGTCGCGATCGGCGCAGAGATCGAACCAGTGCCACGTGCCGCGGGGCACGCGGATCAGATCGCCCGCTTCGACTTCGATGGCGATCACCGGACCGGTGCGGGGCCGGATGTGGAACAGCCCCCGGCCGCGAATGATGCAGCGGACCTCGTCTTCGTCGTGCCAGTGCTCGCTCGAGAACTTCGCCAGCATCGCCTCCAGCCCCGGGGTTTGCGCGGTCACATCGATGATGTCGGCCGTGACGTAACCGCCCTTGGCCTTCAGCGCGTCGATCTCCTCCGCGTAGGCGGCGAGCACGTCCTCGGCCGGCGCATCCGAAGCCAGCGGTCGCGGGCGCGTGCGCTCGTATTCGATCCCGATCGTGGCCAGGTACGCCCGGACCGCTTCGGCGTCGGTCAGCGTCCGGTTCTCATCGGGGATTCTCACGCTCGCCATGGTGCCCTCTCTTTCGTCCCGTGACTTCGAGCAGGAACTCCAAAACTTCCACATGCCGCTTGGCTTCCGCCAGATCCCGGCCCCACGTGTACAAGCCATGCCCGCGCAGCAGAAACCCGTGCGCGTCGGCATGCTGCGTCAACATCTGCTCGACCAGCGGCGCGCTCCCGGCCCAGTCCTGCGCGTTGTCGAGAATGGGGAGCCACTCCCGATGCTCGTGGGTGTGCACGCCCTCCAGGCCCTTCAGCATTTCATAGCCTTCGAGCACGAGGCCGCCTTCGGCTGCGGACGCGTCGGACAGGAGCGTGCTCCAGATGGAGTGCGTGTGCAGTACCGCTCCCGCCTGTCGCACCCGGACGATCGCCACGTGCAGGCTGGCCTCGGCCGACGCCGCGCCCGATCCCCGCACCACACGGCCCCCCAGGTCGATCTGCACGATCTGCTCGGCCGTGAGCTGCCCCTTATCCACGCCGCTGGGCGTAATCGCGAGACGCAGCGGCTCGCGCTGCACCACGGCGCTGAAGTTGCCGCTCGTCCCCAGCGCCCACCCGCGGGCGTAGCATTGCCTTCCGACTTCGGCGAGCAAAACGGCAACATCGGCGAACGCGGCTTCGGAAGCCACCACGAGCTTACAGCCGTTCCGGCGGCACCGACGGACCCGCCGCCAGCGGCTCGCGTTCCGGCTCCGGCGTGAAGTCCTCTCCCGGATTGATGAAGCGGTCCCGCTCGAAGCGATACTGCTTGTCGTACAGCTGCCGGTAGCGCCCGCCCGACGCCAGCAGCTCGTGGTGCGTGCCGCGCTCCACGATCTCGCCCCCCTCGAGCACCAGGATCTGGTCGGCGCTCTGGATGGTCGAGAGGCGGTGCGCGATCACGAACGTGGTCCGTCCCCGGCGCAGGCTCCGGAGGCCGTCCTGGATCAGGGCCTCGCTCTCCGAGTCGAGACTGGAGGTGGCCTCGTCCAGGATGAGAATGCGCGGGTCGGCCAGAATCGCCCGGGCAATGGCGACGCGCTGGCGCTGCCCACCCGACAGCTTCACGCCGCGCTCCCCGACCACGGTGTCGTAGCCCTGCTCGAAACCCCTCACGAACTCATCGCAGTGGGCGATGCGGGCGACCGCCTTGACCTCTTCGATCGTCGCATGGGGCCGCGCGAACCGGATGTTCTCGGCCACGGTCCCGTCGAACAGGAAGTTGTCCTGCAGCACGACGCCCAGCTGGGGGCGATAGTCCCGCAGCGGCACGCTCGCCAGGTCGCGCCCGTCGATCGCCACCCGCCCCGATTGCGGCCGGTGGAACGCCATCACGAGGCCGATCAGCGTGCTCTTCCCCGATCCCGACGACCCCACCAGCGCCGTCGTCGAGCCGGCCGGGGCGCGGAACGACACGTGCTTCAGCACGTTCACGTCCGGCTTGTAGGCGAATGTCACGTCCTCGAACGCCACCTCGCCGCGCAGCTCCGCCAGCGGCTGCCGGTCGGCGTCGCCCGCGTCTTCGGTGGTCTGGGCGCGGACCTCCCGGATGCGATCCAGCCCCGCAAAGGCTTCCGTGATCTGGGTGCCGATGGACGCGATCTGCACCACGGGGGCGGCCATCAACCCGGTGAAAAACACGTACATCACGAGATCGCCCAGCGTCATGGAGCCCGCGATGACGGCGCGGCCGCCGATCTGGCTCATGATGATCGCGATCATCCCGATGACGAGTCCGGAAAAGGCCCCGACGCCCGAGATGCCCGTCATGGTGGCAGCGATGTTGCGGAACATCTTGTTGACGCCGCGCGTGAAGACGAGTCGCTCCCCACGTTCGGCGTGATACGCCTTGACGATGCGAATCCCACCCAGGGATTCGGCCAGGCGCCCCGTGACTTCGGCGTTGATCTTGGAGCGTTCGCGGAACAGGGGGCGCAGCTTGGTGAAGGCGTAGGCCATGGCCCCGCCGAACACCGCCAGCACGACGATCGAGATCACCGTCAGACGCCAGTTCAAATAGAAGAGCACGCCCAGGGCGATCACCGCCGTAATCATTCCTCCGATGAGCTGCACCAGTCCGGTCCCCACCAGGTTGCGAATCCCCTCGGCGTCGTTCATCACCCGGGAGATCAGCACGCCGGTCTTGGTCGAATCGAAGTAACTGGTCGGGAGCCGCAGCACGTACTCCTGGACCCGGCGCCGCATGTCGGTGATGGCCTTCTGCGCCGCGACGCCCAGAACCTGGGACAACGCGAACGACGTCGCGGCTCCGAGCAGAGTCGCGCCACCCACGGCGAGCGCGATCCAGAGCAGCAGGTCCGGGCGCTTGTCGCCGATCACGTGGTCGATCAAGTACTTGGACGAGGCCGGCAGGACCAGCCCGGTCAGCCGGTTCACGACCAGGAGGGCCAGCCCCAGCCCGAGGCGGCGGCGATGCGACCACACGAGGCCCCGCGCTTCGCGCCAGGCTTCACGGGAAACCGAGAGTTTTTTCTTTTCAGCCATACCGGATGTTAGCTTGGGGGCGGACTTTCCGTCCACCCGAGAACGCGAGGAATCGGTGAAACGTTCCACCATAGGCACGCTGCTGGGCGTCGTGGCGGTGGCGGGACTGGTGCTCGTGCTCATGACCTCGGGCCAGACCGCCAATCAGTGCCGGGTCTGCGTCACCTACCGGGGGAAGTCCAACTGCGCCTCCGCGGCCGGCCAGACCGAGCAGAATGCGCGCGAGGGCGCTCAGACGACCGCCTGCGGCACCCTCGCCAGCGGCATGGATGAGTCCATCGCCTGCGGCCGGATCCGTCCCGACTCGGTACAATGTCGAACGCGGTGAGCGCATTCCAGCTGCCCCTGGTCGCGGTCACGGCGCGGATCACCCTGTCGCAGGGACCGCCGCACGTGGGCACGATCTTTCTTTCGGCGCGCGTCCCCCAACACGATGGCCCGGAGACCCTGCTCGAAATGCTCAACCGGCCCGAACCGTTTTTTCCGTTCCGTCCCTCCGATGACGGCGCGGTCTTGCTGCTCGCCAGGAGTCAGGTCGTGATCCTCGCGGTCGAGCATGGGCCGATCGAGGACCCCGACCGCCTGACCGCGGCGAAAGAGATGGGACTCGAGCTGGTGCTCTCCAACGGCACCACGATCGCGGGGCACGCCAGAGCCGAGCTTCCCTCCCAGCACGCCCGCACGCTGGACTATCTGAACGCCGGGGCCGCGGGGGCCGCCGGGGCCGCGCCCTTCATCGCGCTCTCGAATCACGAGAGCACCAACTACGTCAATCGCGCGCACGTGCTGTTCGCGCGGCCGCAGGACTGAACGTGCCCGCGCGCCTCAATCCCTTCGTCGACATCCTGCTGCGGGAGCAGGGTGACCAGCTCTACCTGCTGCCCGACGAGCCGGTGACGATGGTAAAGGACGGAAAACCCCGGAAGGTGAGCAAGCAGCCGCTGACCGATGCGCACATCTACGCTCTGCTGGCCGAGGTCGCCCCCTCGGATGCGGCCGACAAGATCGACCGTCAAGCGGAGACCGAATTCGACTACGTGGCCGACCGGGGCCTGGTGCGCGTGCGCGTCGTCCCGGAAAGCGGGCGGTTGACCGCGGTCCTCTCGCCCGCCCCGGTGGCCACGCCGGCGCGTGCGACCCGCGCGACCGAGCCCGCTCCGGGCGTCGCGACCGCCACCGGCGCGGCGGCCAAGCGCTCGGTCGGCCCACCGCCCCGCCCCGTGAAGCCGGCGGGGCCCCCGCCCCCGCCGCCGCGGCCCTCCGCCATCGCCGCGGCCCCGCTGATCGAGACTCCGGTGGCTCCCCCCGACCTGCGGGGCCCACCGGTCAGTTTGCCGGGCGAGTTCGCCGACAATCAGTACCAGGCTGCGGAATCGCGGCTGGGCACGCTGCTCAAGGATCTGGTTGAGAGCGGCTCGTCAGATTTGCACCTGCGCGTGGGCGAGCCCCCCGTGTTCCGCACCCAGGGCGAGATCCAGCGCCACGGCGAGA
>Ga0075434_100007398_pt1 | contig 10165 bp, 9 predicted proteins | sample RhiMethybrSRZTD3_FD_75298 | JGI IMG/M metagenome (GOLD analysis project Ga0075434, IMG submission 75298) | Populus rhizosphere microbial communities from Tennessee, USA - Rhizosphere MetaG P. TD hybrid SRZTD3 | ecosystem: Host-associated > Plants > Roots > Rhizosphere > Soil | place: USA...
GACACCGAGACCGTGTGGTGCGGCGCCCGAAACGGCCGCCGATTCATCAGCTCGCCGTGGCGCGGCAAGAGCCCCGCGACCGACCAGATGGTGGACGCTTCGATCACCTCGTCCTGCGTGAGCGGCGGAAGAATCGAGGCCAGCCGGCGGGCGAGCATTGTCTTTCCGCCGCCCGGAGGCCCGACCAGGAGCAGGTTGTGGGCGCCGCCCGCTGCGATCTCGAGCGCGCGCTTGGCGTACGCCTGGCCGCGAACGTCGGCGAGATCCAGGTCGTCCGTCGGCGGTGCCGGGGGTGTGTCTGGCGCGGCAGGAGGAGCCGGGAGCACCTCGCCGTTGAGAAGGCCCACGGCATCACGCAGTGTGTGCGCGGCGAGCACCTGGAGACCGCGGACGGCCCGCGCCTCGGTGTGGTTGGCGAGGGGCACGACCAGGGTGGAGATCCCGTGTCGCCAACACGCCAGCCCGACGGCGAGTGCTCCGCGCACTCCCTGGATCTGACCGTCGAGCGCAAGCTCGCCGACGACCGCGAATGGACCGATGCGCTCGCTGGTCACGGCGCCGGTGGCGGCGAGAATCCCAAGGGCGATCGGTAAATCGAACGAGGCGCCTTCCTTCCGGAGGTCGGCGGGCGCGAGATTCACCGTGATCCGATCGGACGGAAACGGAAACCCGGCGTTGCGGATCGCCGTGCGCACACGCTCGCGGCTCTCGCGCACCGCCGAGTCCGGGAGCCCGACCGTCGTGAAGGCGGGAAGGCCGGGCGCTACGTCGACCTCGACCCGCACCAGCGCAGCTTCGACGCCGACCAGGGCTGCGGACAAGATTCGGGCGAGCACCAGGAATTGTTCGATCGGCCGGCGGCGCGCGTCAATGTCGCGGTTTCCCGACAGTGGGCGAAGCCTCGCGGCGCCGCCACGCCCGAGCGGGAGATTGGTGCTAGAGTCCCGTCATGGCGCGCCCGGTGATTCTCGTCGTCGACGACGACCCCGGTGTCCGGGAGTCGTTCCGGCTGATCCTCGAGGACCACTACGACGTCGTCGACGTCCCCGACGGTCCGAGCGCGCTCGACGTGGTCCGAGCGTCGCCAATGGATCTCGTGCTGCTCGACATCCGGCTGCCGGGAATGGACGGAATCGAGGTCCTCGAACGGATTAAGACCATCGACGAGCGCGTCGAGGTGATCCTCGTGACGGCGGTGAAGACGGTCCGGACCGCCGTGGCCGCCATGAAGCTCGGTGCGTTCGACTACCTGACCAAGCCCTTCGAGGAGGACGAGCTCCTGTCTCTCGCGAGCCGGGCGCTCGAGCGCCGGACGCTCGAGCGGGAGGTGGCCCTTCTCCGCTCCGAGCTGGCTCGAACGCGCGATCTCGATGAGATCGTCGGCAAGCACCCGGTGATGGAGAAGCTCCACGGGCTCATTGCCCAGGTCGCTCGCACCTCCACGACCGTGCTTATCACCGGCGAGAGCGGGACCGGCAAGGAACTGGTGGCGCGGGCCATCCACCGGCACGGTCCCCGGCGCGAAGGTCCTTTCGTCGCCGTCAACCCGGCGGCCATCGTCGAGTCGCTCATCGAATCGGAGCTCTTCGGGCACGAACGGGGCGCGTTCACCGGCGCCCATCAGCGGAAGCTCGGAAAGTTCGAGCTGGCACAGGGCGGCACGATGTTCCTCGACGAGATCGGCACGCTCCGGGCCGAGGTCCAGGCCAAGCTCCTGCGCGTGCTCCAGGAGCGCGAGATCGAGCGGGTAGGCGGTACGCGATCGATCAAAATCGACGTCCGCGTCATCGCCGCCACGAACACCAACCTGAAAGACGCGGTGGGCCGCGGCACGTTCCGGGACGATCTCTACTATCGGCTCAACGTCGTCCCGATCGTGGTGCCGCCGCTCCGAGAGCGCGCCCAGGACGTGCCGCTCCTGGCCGAGCACTTCCTGCGCCGCGACACCCGCGACTTCAACAAACGCATCGAGGCACTGTCACCGGAGGCGGTCGCCGCCCTGCAGGCCTACCGGTGGCCCGGCAACGTCCGCGAGCTGGAGAACGTCATCGAGCGATGCGTAGTCCTGGCCGAGGGGCCGGTCATCCAGCTCAACGATCTACCCCTCGACGTTCTGTTGCCGCAGCAGGCCACCCGGGTGCGGGCGGCCGAGGCCCTGCCGCTGAACGAGGCCACCGACCAGTTCGAGCGCCAGATCGTCCTGCGCGTGCTCGAGCGGGTCGGATGGAATCTCACCGAGGCCGGACGCATCCTCGCGATCCACCGTAATTCTCTGCGAGTTAAGCTGGCGCGCTGGGGAGTTCGAGCGCCAGGCGGAGAGCGCTGAGCGCCCAGTCGTTGGGCGCCCAGTGATTGGGCGAGGCCGCCCAACGACTGGGCGCCAGGTGAAGAGGGAGTGCTCTCCCGATGACGCGTTCGCTGTCGAGAAACAGGCACTTGGAATCGGCCCTCATTATCACCTTTACGTGGCGATGAAATTGCTTTACTTCTCGCAAATTGCGACTCGGAGCCCTCACGGGGAGGGCTTCTCAACCGACAAGGAGGATAACGATGACGAAAGTGTGGACCAGCATCGTAGTGGTGGCGGCGGTGATCGGATCGTTCCTGCTAGCGGCGCCTGTCATCGAGTCGGCGACGTCCAGCACGACGCAGTTCTTCCAGGCCTTCGGCACCGCGGACAGCGGTGGCGACTAGTCGGTTCTCTGTGGAATTGGGGGGGCGGTTTGCCCCCCATTCTGCTCAGCGTTCTCCTGAGCGCGCTTCTGGGCGCCGGCCCGATGCCGGCTCGGGCCCAGGAGCAGCATGAGGCGAACGGCGGTGCCGTTTACCGGCGCCCGCTCGGGCACAATCCGAAGACGCTCGATCCGGCCCGCATCAGCGACATCTACAGCCGGGCGGTGTCTCAGCAAATCTTCGACGGCCTGGTTCAGTTCGACCAGACGCTCGCCATCAAGCCGGCGCTGGCCGCATTCTGGCGTGCGTCCAGGGACGGGCTTACCTGGACGTTCGAGCTTCGCAAGGGCGCCAAGTTCCATCACGGACGCGAGGTCACCGCAGATGACGTGGTCTATTCGCTCACGAGACTCCTCGATCCGAGGACGCGTTCGGAAGCCGCCGACCTCTTTGTCGGGGTCCGAGGGGCCCGCCAGTTCAGGGAAGGCCGTGTGCGGACCGTGTCGGGGTTCGTCGCGCTCGATCGACATACCGTCGAGGTCACACTCGACGAGGCGCTCGCCCCGTTCGTGGCGATCCTCGCCGTCGGCCACGCCAAGATCGTTCCGCGGGACCTGGTCGAGGCTCAGGGCGAAGCGTTCGGCTCCCAGCCGGTCGGCAGCGGACCGTTCAAGTTCCTTCGCTGGGAGCACGGGAAGGAGATCGTGCTGACCGCGAACGTCGAGCACTTCGAGGGACCGCCGAAGCTCGCGCGCCTCGTCTTCCGGATTTTCCCGGGCGACCAGCGCGACGCGATGTACGACGAGTTCCAGCGGGGCGGTCTCGAGGACGCGCCCCTGCCGTCGCACGCCGATCGGCGCGCGCTCGTTGCCGGCGACGGTCACATCTACGTAAAGCGGCCGATGAGCAGCGTGCGCTTCTACGGGTTCAACACCCGGATGAAGCCGCTCGGCGACCGGCGGATTCGCCAGGCCTTTCTATACGCCATCGACCGGGAGGCGATCGTTCAGACCGTCTACTTCGGTCAGTACACGCCGGCCCGCGGGATCCTTCCGCCGGGTACGCTCGGCTTCAACCCGAAGCTCGCCGGGTACGCGTACGACCCACAGAAGGCGCGCGATCTGCTCGCGCAGGCGGGTTACCCGGGTGGGCGAGGTCTGCCGCCCTTCGCGATCTGGTCCAGCGTGAAGCGGAACGACGTCGTCCTCGAGCACGAGCAGATCAAGAAGTCGCTCGCGGCGGTCGGCATAGCGGCCGAGATCCACTACCACACCAACTGGGCCGCGTTCTCGAAGATGGTCGACGACGGCAAGCTTCCCATCTTCTTGTGGGCGTGGTACGCCGACGTCCCCGACCCCGACAACTTCCTCACGAAGCTCTTCCACACGAGGAGCTCGCGTAACTTCTTCGGCTACTCGAATCCGGCCGTCGACGACCTGCTCATGAGCGCGCGCGCCAGCGGCGACGCCCACCGCCGGGTCGAGCTCTATCGGCGGGCCGAGCAGCTGATCCTCGACGACGCGCCGCTCATCCCAGTCTTTCACCACATGTACGAGCGGCTGTTCCAGCCCTACGTCCGAAGCATCGAGGTGAACGGGCTCGGCGACCCCTATATCCCGTTCCGCAAGATCTGGCTCGATCGCGCGCGATGATTCACTCGCTCCGCGCGAAGCTCCTGCTCGGCACGATTCTGGTGATCGTGCTGGTGATGGCGGCGGTCGTCGTGGTCGTCGAGCACACGCTCCGCGTCGCGATCATCGATGAGCTCGAGCGCCGGGGCGAGGCGCTGGTGCGAAACCTGGCCGCCACCTCGTACGGCCCGCTGCTGCTCTACAACTTCACCGCGCTCGAGCAGACCGTCGTGCGAGCGGCCGCGGAGCAGGACGTGGTCTACGCGATGGTGCTGGATGCCGACGGCAAGGTGGCCGCGCACAGCCGGTATCCCGAGCGGGTTGGCCTTTTGCTGCAGGGCGCCGTCCCGGAGCGGGCGGCGAGCGCGACCGAGCCGGTCACGCAGCAAACGGTGACCGGCGCCGGCGAGGCCGTGTACGACTTCGCGGTGCCCGTCCTGGTCGACGGCCGGAAGTGGGGAACGGCGCGGCTTGGCCTCTCCAAGCGCCGGATGGAGGCGGAGATCCGCCGGGCACGACTCGAGCTGGGAGCACTGACGGTGGTGACGCTCCTGCTGGGGAGCGTTGCGGCGGCGCTGGTGGCCCGGCGGATCGCCCGGCCCGTCCAGCAGCTCGCCGAGGGCGCCGCGGCGATCTCGCGCGGCGAGCTAAACCAGCGGATCGAGCCCTCGACGACCGACGAGATCGGACGCCTCGCCGCTGCCTTCAATCACATGGCGGCGCAGCTGTTCCAGCAGCGCACTGCGCTTGAAGAAGCGCACGCGGGCCTGCGACGGCAGTTCGAGGAGCTGGCCGACCTCAAGGGCTACACGGACAACATTCTCGGGTCGCTCACGAGCGGCATCGTCACCATCGATCTCGACGGCCGTGTCGTCACGCTCAACCCCGCCGCGGAGTTGCTCACCGGGTTCTTCCGCGGCGAGGCGGCGGGGCGTTACTGCACCGAGCTCTTCGCCCACACCCCCGAGCTGAGCGATCTCCTGACCGAGACTCTCGCCAGCGGCGCGCCGATCGCGAATGTTCCGCTGACGCTCCGGCGCCGGAACGGCAGCGCAGTGCCGATCGAGTTCAGCACCGCGCCGCTCAAGGGCGGCGAGGGCAAGGACCTCGGCGTCATCGGCGTGTTCCGCGACGTGACCCTCCTGCGCCAGCTCGAAAGCGACCTGCAGCGCTCCGATCGCCTGGCCGCGCTGGGCACGCTCGCCGCCGGCCTGGCCCACGAGATCAAGAACCCGCTCACCTCGCTGCTCACATTCAGCCGGCATCTGGAGCGCAAGTTCGACGACCGGAACTTTCGCGAACGATTCGGCAGCGTCGTACCCCGCGAGCTCGAGCGGATCAACGGAATCGTCGAGCGGCTGCTGGAGCTGGCGCGGCCGGCCCGACTGAGCTTCTCGCTCGTCCGGCTGCCGGAGCTTCTGGAGCGCGCCGCCGAGCTCTACGCCGATCAGCTCGCCGACCGGCACATCGACATTGTGCGCGAGTACGCGTACGACGTGCCGCCCGTCCAGGCCGACAAAGAAGCGCTCTACCGCGTGTTCGTCAATCTGGTGGCCAATGCGCTCGACGCTATGCCGCGCGGCGGACGGCTCACCGTGCGGGCTGGCTGGGTGACCGGGGGGGATCCGCTGCCGCCGGCGCGCCGGCGGGCCGCGAATCGCGCGAAGGTCGAGATCGAGGACACCGGGACGGGAATCGAGCCGTCGGAGACCGACCGGATCTTCAATCCCTTCTACACGACACGCTCGGGCGGGACGGGGCTCGGCCTCGCTCTGGCGCACAAGATCGTCCAGGACCATGGCGGGCGCATCAGCTTCACCAGCGCGCCCGGCCGGGGCACGACGTTCACGATCGTTCTGCCGCTCGTCGCCGAGCCGCCCGCCGCGGCCGAGGATTCCCGATGACATCGGAAGGCGGAGTGTTTCGGCGCGATCCGAGCACAGGGCTCGAAGAGGCGCTCGCCGACAACGCGAGCCTGCGCCGGCACGCGAGCAGCGTCGCGCACGACTTCAACAACCTGCTCTCGGTCATCACCGGCTATACCGAGATGATCCTGCGGCGCCTCCGCCCGGACGATCCGCTGCGCCGCAACGCCGAGGCGATCAAGCGCGCCACCGAATGGGGCGCGGCGCTGGCCCAGCAAATCCTCGTCGGGAACCGCCGGCCATCGTCGGCGCCGGCGCCGATCGATCTGAACCAGCTCGTCGGCACCGTGGCTCGCGTGCTGCAGCCGCTGCTCGGCGACACCATCGAGCTCGTGACGCGGCTCGAGAGCGGGCTGGGCCTCATCAGCGCCAACCCACATCAGATCGGGCAGGTCATCATGAACCTCGTCGTCAACGCGCGCGATGCGATGCCGCAGGGCGGTCGGCTCACCATCGACACGGCCAACGTGAGCCAGGTCGTCATGCTGGCGGTGAGCGACACCGGCTGTGGCATGGACAAGGAGACTCGCGCCCGGTTGTTCGAGCCGTACTTCACCACGAAGGAGCCCGGGCGCGGCACCGGCGTCGGCCTGGCGACGGTCTACGACGTGGTCACGCAGCTCGGCGGCCAGATCAGCGTGATGAGTGACGCGGGTGTCGGCTCGACGTTCAAGATCTATCTACCTCGCGTCCGCGAAACGGTTCCGACGGTCGAGGCGCCCGCGACCCCGTCCGGCGCCGGCGCGCTAGCCGACGGCAAGACGGTGCTCGTGGTGGAGAGCGAGCGCGAAGTGCGGGATCTGATCCGCGAGATCCTGCAGCTGCAGAACTACGTCGTCTTGGAGGCGAGCGATCGAGACGAGGCGCTCGCCCTCAGCAGCCAGCACGCCGGCCGCATCGACCTGATGGTCGTCGACGTCGGAATGCCGCCCTCGTTCGCGGACGAATGGGTCACTCGCGTTCGGGCGACCCGGCCCGAAATCCGCGTGCTCTACGTCTCCGGATATCTCGCCGAGACCGGGTCGGTCGACGCGCCGAAGCTGGGTCTCCTGCTCCAGAAGCCATTCACGGTAGGCGCCTTCACGAAGGCGATCGATATAGTAACGACCCAGACGAAGTGAGCGCCGCCGCGTTCCGCCGTTTCAGCGGAAACGCGGCATGACCTCCCGGGCGAAGAGCTCCATCGACCGGCGCACCCGATCCTGAGGCAGACCGCCGAAGTTCATCCAGCACAGCATCTCCCCGATCCCGAGCCGGCGGAACTCGTCGACCCGCTCTGCGACCGTTTCGGGCGAGCCGAAGGCCACGCTCTCCGCCACGAGCTCTTCGTAGCTGACCGTCGCGAATCGCTCTTGCAGCGCGCGGAAGCCGGGCTGCAGCAGCGGATGCACGCGATCGATCCGCTCGGGAATGAGAAAGCGCCGGAGCGAGTCCTGATACCACATCTCGGCGTCCCGGGCCTCGGCGAGCGCCTGGGCATCGGTGGGCGCCACGTAGACGTGGCGAGACACACCCCAGCGCGAGAGCAAGCTCGCGATCTCGGCGGACGTCCGGCCGGCCTTCTCACACGCCTTGACGTAGGTGTCGCGGCTCCGGGCGAGCTGATCGACGCCGCCGCGGAGGATCGAGTTGAGCATGGGCGCGCCGCGCAGCGCGGTGGCCTCGATCGTGTCGGGGCTCGTGCACACGACGTAGATTGGCGGATGCGGCTGCTGGAGCGGCTTCGGGATCACTCGCACTTCGGGAATCGTGTAGTGGCGCCCTTCGAACGAGAACCGCTCCTGGGTCCAGGCCTTGAGCATGATGGCCAGGCACTCCTCGAAGCGCTCGCGGTTCTCGATCTGCGGCACGCGGTACCCCTCGAACTCGACCGGGCGGTTGCCGCGCCCGACCCCGACGTCGAGCCGGCCTTCACTCAGGATGTCGACCATGGCCAGCTCTTCGGCGAGTCGGATCGGGTCGTGGAACGGCAGGATCGCCGCCGCCAGCCCGATGCGCACGCGCCGCGTCCGCATCGCGGCGGCCGTCGCGAGCACCGGCGGCGAGACCGAGAGGCCGTAGTCGATGAAATGATGCTCGGTGAGCCAGATGCTGTCGAAGCCGAGCTCCTCCGTCCACGCCATCTGGTCGATCTCCCAACGGATGACGTCGGGGTGCGTGACGGACGGCGGCGCCTGGAGGAAGTAGTATGTGCCGAAGCGCATGGTGAACGGACTCTACATCATCTGGCCGCGAAGATCATCTAACCGTGCAGATCGACCAGCAGGGCGGCGTGATCGCTCGCATAGCTCGCGCGCGGCCCGACGCGCCGGCCCCAGTCATGGCGGACGTCCCGCAGCCGCGACCTCGCGGCGTCGTTGATGAACGCCTGATCGAGCCGGAAGCCGTTGCGTCCGTTCGGAGAGTACCAGGTGTAGGCGCGTAGCGGTCCGTAGCGAAGGCGAAACGCGTCGAGCCATCCCGAGCGTTCGAGTCCCGACAGCCAGGCGTCCTCTCGGGGGCCGAACACCGGGGTCTCCTCGTCGATGCCGGGACGACCAGAATTGGTGTCGCCCACCACGAGCGCCGGGCCGCGCCGCCAGCGGCCGAGGAGCGCGAGAGTCGCCGCGTAGAACGCGTCCTTCCGTCCCGTCACGCGATTCGGCACGTGCATCACGCCCAGGGTGACCGCCTCCGGTGCCTCGATCGAGGCGAGGAGCATCAGTCGGGCGGCGTCGGCGCAGCTCGAGTACAGACGAATCCGCGTGAGCGGCCAGCGGGCGGCGAGGAACAGGCGATTTGCGGCCGGATTCACGGACTGGGCGGTCGTGCACTGGTGCGGCAGGCCGAGCGTGGCCAGCATGCGCGCGAGCTCGAGGCTCGGCGGAGTCGCGCGAAACTCGCAGAGGGCGACCGCGTCCGGTGCCCAGCGCTCGATCTGAGCAGCGATGGGCGCGATGCGGACGCCGCCGCCGGCCCGGATGTTCCAGAAGACGATGCGCATCGGGGCCGTCGGTCCTACCGCGAGGCCAGCGCTGCCTCCAGGAGCTCGAGGGCCCGCTTCGCGAATGCCCACATGTTCTTCTCGCGGTCGCCGTGAGCGGTCTCGAGCGTGACCGCCCGCTCGACCGGCCCGGCCACCGCAAAGCAGGCGTGACCGGCCGCGTCGCCGTAGCGATTGCCCGTCGGCCCGCTGGCGCCCGTCTCGGCGAGACCCCAGGTGGCGCCGAGCAGCTCGCGGACCGTCCGGGCTTTCAGGAGCGCGTACGGCTCGCTGCTCGACCGGATTCCCTTGACCGCCTCGTCCGGCACGCGGAGTAGGCCGCGTCGCGCGGCCTGCGTGTAGATGACGCCGCCGCCTAGGAAGTAGGCCGAGGCGCCGGGCACCGCGAGCAGCGCAGCCGAGATCAGCCCGCCCGCCGATGACTCCGCGATGGCGATCGTTTCCTTCCGTTCCTTGAGACGTGCTCCGAGTGCGGTGGCCAGAGGTGTCAGCTCGTTCATGATTGTGCGACCTTAGGCAGGCGCTCACCCCTTGTCAAGAGGCGAGGAGCAGAGCCGGAGCGCAGCCTAGACGACTCGCCGCGCCGGCGATGTGAGATCGCACTCGGCGATCTTGTGGAGCAGCGTCTTGTAGCTGACCTTGAGAATCCGCGACGCCTCGGCGCGATTCCAGCGGACCCGCTCCAGCACCTCGGCCAGCGCCTTGCGCTCGGCCTCGCGCGCGCCGCGCCGGGCGATGTCGCGCAGGCTCTCGGTGACGATGGTCGCGGGTCGCGGGGCCGGGGCGTGCCCGTTACGATTGCGGGCGGCTAGGGCATCGAACGCCTGCTCGCCGTCGCTCAGCACCACCATGCGCCGGATGATGTTCTCGAGCTCGCGGACGTTGCCCGACCACGAGTACTCGGTGAGCCGGGCGAGAGTCTCGGAGGAAAGCTGCTTCTGGCGGCCGTACTG
>Ga0075434_100007399_pt1 | contig 10164 bp, 8 predicted proteins | sample RhiMethybrSRZTD3_FD_75298 | JGI IMG/M metagenome (GOLD analysis project Ga0075434, IMG submission 75298) | Populus rhizosphere microbial communities from Tennessee, USA - Rhizosphere MetaG P. TD hybrid SRZTD3 | ecosystem: Host-associated > Plants > Roots > Rhizosphere > Soil | place: USA...
CTCTCCTCCGATGCTCATTTCACTCACGACACTCCTCGCCATTATGTCCTCGATCTTCCGTTCGTCAAATCGGCGTGCTTCAGCGATCCGCGAAAAAACGTCCGAAACTGACTCGCGGGGACCGCCTGTTGTGGGTCTGGTTGTCCCGCATCTGGAGCGACTGGCGCTCGACGGTGGTGATCGTCAAGCCAGAAACGGTCCTGGCCTGGCATCGCGTCGGCTTTCGCCTGTTCTGGACCTGGAGGGTGCGGCACGGCCAACCCGGACGACCGGTCATTTCCTGCGAGGTCCGCAATCTAATCTGCAAGATGTGCCGTGAGAATCCCGGTTGGGGTGCACCCCGCATTCACGGCGAGCTGCTCAAGCTCGGCATCGACATCGGGGAGAGCAGTGTCAGCAAATACATGGTGCGCGGCCGCAAGCCGCCGTCGCAGACCTGGCGCACCTTCCTGCAGCATCACGCCCAGCAGCTGGTCTCTATCGACTTCTTCACTGTACCGACCGTTCGCTTCCAGGTTCTCTATGTGTTTCTGGTGTTGGCGCATGACCGGCGTCGTATTGTCCATTTCAATGTGACTGCGCATCCGACGGCGACATGGACGGGACAACAACTGCGAGAAGCCTTTCCCTTTGACCAACTCCCGCGCTATCTGCTCCGCGATCGCGACGCCATCTTCGGCGCTGATTTCCGTAGCGAGGCAACCGACATGGGAATCCAGGAAATCCTGTCCACCCCTCGATCCCCCTGGCAGCGAGCCTACGTCGAGCGCGTCATTGGTTCGATTCGGCGCGAGTGCCTGGACCATGTGCTCGTGTTCCACGAAACGTCCCTCCGTCGTATCCTTCGTTCGTATTTGGATTACTATCACCGATCGAGAACGCATCTCTCCTTAGGGAAGGACTCGCCCGAGCCGAGATCGGTCCAGCCGGAGCCAATGGGGAGAGTCGTGGCTCTGCCCCAGGTCGGCGGGCTGCATCATCGCTACGAACGACGGGCCGCCTGAGATCCCGCCATCCTTAATATAGGTGCTGACGACGCCACGCCCGGCGCGATCCCGCCACGCCGAAAAGCTGACCCATTGCCGTTTTCGCGGCAGGAGCAGCGATCACGGACCTGGCCACCGAGGGATGCGCTTTCCGCAGGTACTTTGCTTCACCTTATCTTACTGAGATCGAGTTTTCGGTATGGACAGTCGGGAGGTAGAGAGCTGGTGCGAGTGGTGAAATCCCGGCCTCCCGTAACCTGATTCTCAATTTTGTATTTCTCGCGCGAATCGAATCAAAAAACAGATTTCGCGAACGGATTGGCTGGCGACGCTTAGCCTGTTGTCATCCTGTCGTTCACTCGCCAGCCCTTTTGCGAGCGCCAGCATTTCGGTTCTGGAAAGATCCCTGCTCAGACGAGTGCTGTAAGAAATGAATCAAGTAACGCGGAGTCAGTGGCTCTCCCGTGCCGCTCCGCATCAAGGTATCCATACTCTGTGCAGCCCCGCGAGAGTAGAAACTGCTTTTTAGATATTCGCCTGCCCTTTTATCCCAGTTTTTTCCAAACTCGTGGTCAGTCTTGTGCTGAATCTGGTACGCAACCATCTCGCCTACGACAAAACTTTGCAGGTAGATGGGATCGGAACCATACATGGGGTTGAAGGCCCACACCGTGGTGTCATGCATATCGACTCCAAGATATTCGGCGTGGATGCGGTTATAGACAGCAGATGGATCTTGGTCGGGATCTGCATACGCCTCAAATTCCGACAAAGAGTCAGCTATCGTACTGCGCACGGTGATGAGCGTCTTCAGTCGATAGGTTTCCCCGATAACACTTGCCTGCTGTGGGGTTAGCGCAAATAGCTTTGTATTCACCTCTGGGCGATAAAGCATTAATGCGATCACCTGTGCCATGCCTTCATCCATCGGTTCGGCATAATTGTTACGCAGCAGGAACGATGGCTCTGCCATCATCTGATAATGAAGTGCATGCCCGGTGGCGTGCAACAAGCGGTCATAGAAGTAAGTTCCTGAGTATCGGTTTGCCAAGATCTTTACTTCTCTTCCATACAGCACCGGATACGCGGCCCCGCCAAAGCTTAGGTCGGCGACGTGCATCTCCACGGGATCGAGGTTGTACCCTAAATCTGCCGTCAGCTCCTTGGCCTTAGTCCAACCATCCTCGGTCGAGAACTTCTGGGACTCAAAATCGTTAATGAAGTGCGAGAGATAGAAATCCAGATCCCAGGGCTCGATCTTCGCAATGCCAAGTTCGCGGCGCATGCGCTCCAGCAAGCGTTGGTATTCGGGCTCAGTCTCTTCCTTAATGTCCTCGAACCACTCGAACAGCGTCTGGACCTCCATACCTTTACGCTGCAACATGAAGGTGGAGAAAAGTTCGGAGGAATATTTTCTCGCAAGCTGGTTGCGCAGCTTGATGGCATTCCGAATGCGCTCGCTATTTGCAGTAGCAATCTGGCTGCTGGCCCGCCACGCTTGCTCACGCAACTTCCGGTCTGGATTGTGGGCCACAAGGTCGGTGAGTTCGGCACGGGTCAGCTGCCGGTCTCCAACCTTATATCGGATGGTGTTCTCTTCCTGGGTGATCTGCTCCACAACTCCTGTCAAAGCGGGATCATTCGTGATCCTGGTGTAGACGGCTTCATTGAGAAACAGCTTGCGCCGTGCCTTCAGGAGTGGGTCAGAAAAACTCGCGCGGTCGAGGTTTCGGAGAAAAGGATCATCGGAGACAACGGCACGAATTTCTTCTTGAATCGGCCGTGACGAGAGTTGGTGGTCTCCCATAGCAATTTTGTACTCGGTGCGCCAGTAGTCGGCGTACAAGTTCTCCAACTGCTGTTCGCGGCCATTGAGCCGGACTGCGACGACGGCAGGATTCTCCGCTGCAGTCGCGGACAACAGTACTATCGACATCAATAACTGGGCCACCATACATTCAATTGGACACAAACGTATGGGACGTGGGGAAGAGGAAACGGCGCGATGCCGTTACATAAGTCACAGAAAATCAGTGATTTTCTTTGGCAGTGTAGTTCCAATTGCCTACACGGCGGTTCCGTCCGTTCTGACGGGCTATCCGTAAACTATCCGTCGATAGGCAGGCGGGCATTTCTCGCTAGGGGGCTCGTGCGAATTGTGAAAGTTCGCGTCTTTTTATCCCAACTTCCGGATTGCCGCTTGCCTTGATCGGAAACCCGTCGGGGCAGACTTTTGCGCGGGAGGGGGTCTCGATCCGAGGCGTTTTCGATAAGACCTCATGCGCCTCTGGCGCGAACATGGGAACTTAGATTCGCACAGCCGGGCGGGGACTGGCCAGATCGTTTTAACGCAGCAGAGGAAAAGAGTGGCATTTGCATTGAGACTTGTGCACTTCTGGGAGGCGGACGAGGTTTCTGCGGAGCACACGAGGACGGAACCCACGCCATTTCGGGCCAGAAGTTAATGCACAATTCCCCCAATAAAGTTGGGGGTTTGTGCAAAGACAGATCCGCGCCTGAAATTATTGTAAGTAATTAATACTAAATAGCTTAAACGATTTAAGTCTGGCCGTTGCACGATTATGTATCATGGTGCATAATTCCCCAATAAAGTTGGGGGTTTGTGCAATGCTTGGACCTCATAAAAAGGCTGCGCGACGCCTCCATGAAGTAGCCCAATCGCAACAGGGATTCTTCACGACCAAGCAGGCCATCCGGTCGGGGTTCGCCGAGAAGACGCACGCCTACCATGTTAACGCCGGAAATTGGATTCGCGAGCACCGCGGAATCTATCGGCTGGCTGATTTTCCTACTCCGGAACGACCCGACCTGATGCTCTGGTATCTCTGGTCGCAAAACCGGCAGGAAGTCCCCGAGGGGGCCTATAGTCACGACACAGCACTGAGCCTTCACGAACTATCGGACATGATGCCGTCGAAGCTTCACATGACCGTCCCTAGAGCATTTCGCCGCAACAGTAAAATTCCGGAGATTCTCGTTCTTCACCACGCGCAACTCGACACAGGCAACGTTCAGGAAATGCACGGGGTACGCGTGACACGTCCGCTGCGAACGATCATGGATCTGCTGCAGAGCGGACACGTGGACCGAAGCCAGCTGAAGCAAGCCGTCGACGAAGCGATTCGGCGAGGTCTCATCGGAAGGAAAGAAATCGATCGCATGCCACACGATAAACTGCAAAGCTCCCTACGCGAGCTAGCCGGGCAGCCCACGTGATGGACGAACCGAAATCCTACAAAACGGCCGGCGCGTTTCGCACTGCTCTCGAGGCTCGCTTGCAGGCGCGCGCGCGCCAGGAAGGTACGGACCTTCAACGTCTGCGCAGGCAAGTGGCGTTCGACCGCTTCCTGGCGCGAATGTTTTCGAAGGGACCGAAGGCAACTTACCCGTGGGTGCTGAAGGGCGGCTACGCGATGGAATTGCGGATCCATTCTGCACGCACGACCAAGGATATCGACTTGACACTGCACGACGGGACGCGCCTGTCGAAAGACCCGAAAGAGCGGCGCGAACAGGTGCGCGCCATGCTGCAAGAGGAGGCGGCGACGCGCCTGAGCGACTATTTCGAATTTCTCGTCGGGGAAGCAAGAGAAGATCTTGAGGGCGCTCACGAAGGTGGCAGCCGGTATCCGGTCCAGGCCCAAATGGATGGAAGGGACTTCGCGCGCTTTCATGTGGACGTCGGTATTGGGGATGAGGTGCTGGAACCTCTGGACGTCGTGACAGGCCGGGACTGGCTCGGCTTCGGCGGCGTGCAACCACCCTCGTTTCCGCTCATTTCGGCCGAACAACAATTTGCGGAAAAGCTTCATGCGTATACGCTGCCGCGAGGCGAGCGAGCGAACACCAGAACCAAAGATCTCATCGACATGGTGCTGTTGATCCGCACAGAGAAGCTCGACAACGGCAAGACCACAGAGGCGGTCCGTGCGACGTTCGCGAAACGCGCGACACATGAGCGGCCGCGTGAACTCGATGTGCCGCCTACAGAGTGGGAACCTGTGTTCGACGCGCTGGCAAAGGAGTGTGGTCTCGCGATGAACCTTGGGGAGGGATTTGCCGTGGTGCGCGAATTCGCGCGAACGTTGGAGAGGTAGAGCCCGGGAGAGCGTGGGCAAGAAAATGTCGGAAGCGATGCTTTCGACACGTCGGGCGCTCCGGGATAAGGCGCCTCCACTACTTTCATGAACGGCAGCGAAGATGCGAAGCAAGGAAGACAAGTCTGCTTCGAGGATGATGTTGGACGGCCGATTGGCCATGATCCAGCCGGGTATTTGAGCGACGCACATCGAAATCTAGGCGTCGTGCGTTGTCAACCCAAGCTCATGTTCGCTCGCCAGCACCGCGGGACGAAACGCGGCATATTCCCCGGGCGTGACGCCGAGCGCCCTCTTGAAACAGCGGTTCAGGTGACTCTGATCGCAAAAGCCTGTGTGGTAAGCGACTTCTGAAATGGCTGCACCCGACGTCAAGAGCTTTCGCGCACGATTGACGCGCACGCTTGTCTGATATTTGTGAGGTGGGATTCCCACCTGTCGGTGAAATGCTCGCACTAAGTAGTAAGGGCTTAGGCCCACAAGACTCGCCAGAGAGTGTATCGACACGTTCTGCTCAGAGTTGGCGTCGAGCCAGTCCTTGACTCGCAGGACCGCCGCGTGCTCTCGCCCCGCATCGCTCAGCGCGTGCCCGCGCACGAGGTGGTCTGTGATCAAACGTGCCAGAACCGACAATAGCAATGACTCGTTCTGTAACAATGAATTTGACTCTGTCAGACTTGCGAACACGTGAGCGAGCCGCGTGGCCAAGACGGTGTCCCGGACCAATGGGAACTTGAACTTGACATCCACCGGCCCTTGCCAGTCGAGATTTCGGAGGAGCGTGGTCATAAGAGGGGGTTCAATGTACAGGTTGCGATAGATCCAGCCGTCTCCAGACGTGGCATGCCCAGTGTGCAACTCGCCGGGCGCTATCAGGTTGCATGTGCCAGGCGCTGCATCGCGAAGCTCACGCCGACAATCAAATGCGCCACGGCCTCCGTAATTGAGGCTAACCGCGTAGAAGTCATGGATGTGTGGGGCAAACGAATGCTTCACCCACCGCGCGCTCACGACTTCGAGACCGTCCAACCCGAAACAACGACAATATTGAGCGAAGTCCCCGGTCTTCATTCTTCGCAAGGAAGGCATTGGGTGCCTCGTCGGTTCAAATACTCACTTTAAGCAGTCGGATCAACGGCAGCGATCGTGTCGCTGCCGATGGGCACGAAAAGCGAAATGGTCAGAACACTTGAACGTCAAAGATATCGGCAGGCGGTTCAATGGGTATTGGACAACTTTGACCAAGGATTGGTTGCTGATTTTGCGAGCGGAGTGCCTCTTGCCGATCAACAAGCGGCCCCGACCTCTCGGATCACGTCCAACAGAGAGTCCACGTCCTCCCGGCGTAAACGGTGGTTGACACTGCACGCGCGAAGCACCCTCTTCCCATGGATCTTCGTCCCCGACAGAAACACCCGCCCGTCTTTTTCTAGCGCCTCTGGGAGCCGGTTGTTCAACTCATCCAAGTATTTCTGATCCCCGTGGACGGACACGTCAGGGGTGCGGTACTGGAAGCACACCACCGACAGCGGAACCGGGGCGAGACGGATAAAATCCTTCGACTCATCGATCCTGTCCGCCAAATACCGCATGATCTCGATGTTGCTCTCAATGGCCGCGCGCAGCTTCCTTGCGCCGTACGCCTTGAACATCATCCACACCTTCAAGGCCCGGAAGTTCCTGGAAAGCTGGGGACCATAATCCTTGAAATCGAGCGGCCCGTCGCTTCCAGCATCGCTCTCCTCGCGCAGATAGTCCGCCGCGATCTGGAAGGTGTCCCGAAGCGCTCTCGGTTCCCGGACCAGAATGCACGCCGCCTCCGCCGGCACGTACAGCCACTTGTGCGGATTGACCACGACCGAATCCGCCTGGTCCAATCCTCGAAGGAGTATCCCGGCGGCTTCGGTCCCTGCGGCAGGCCCTCCGTAGGCTGCGTCCACGTGGAACCACAACTCCTGCTTCCGGCAAAACTCCGCCAGCGCGTCCAGCGGATCCACGGCCCCGGTATTGGTCGTTCCGGCGTTTCCCACCACACAAATGGGGTCATATCCGTTCTTTCGGTCTTCGGCTACTTGCCTTTTCAACGCCTCCAGATCGATTGTGAAATCGTCGAGAACCGGGATTTTGTGCAATTGGTTGCGTCCCATCCCCAAGAGCACCATACTCTTCTCCAGCGATGCATGCCCCTCCTGCGACACGTAGACAATGACGACGGGACCTCCGTGCATTCCGAGAGAGTCTGTATCAAACTGTGCCTTCCGCTTTCTGGCTACCGCCAGCCCGATGAGGTTGCCAGCCGATCCGCCGCTCAATAGACACCCTCCCGCTTCGGGAGCATAACCGATGAACTGCACGATCCATCGAATCACCCGTCGCTCCACTTCGGAAGCAGCCGGAGAAAAATGCCACTTGGCGCAGAGCTGGTTCACCGCTGACGCCAATAACTCGCCCACAACGGCCGCCTGGTTTCCACAGCCATTGATATACCCGAAGAAACGGGGGCTGAGATACAAGGTTGAATTGGCAAAGATGTTGTGCTCCACCTCCCGCAAAATGCTTTCCATTGGCTGGGGCTCCTGGGGGAGCGGTTCGTCAAATAACGAGGCGATCTCCATCCAACTTTTCGCGGGGGTGACCCGGGCTTGGTCCAGCCTGCCGTAGAGCCGAACGACAAGCTCCGATGCCTTTTGCAAGTCATCCCGAAACGTTTTCAAGTCGGAATCCAGACTGGCTCCTTCACTGAGAGTTTGCGTTTGAATCGTTTCCATGCCTATAAAGAAAAGATAGGGCGCTGCAATGAGTTGGTCTTGGACGGTATTGCTACTTCTTCTTTGGTTCACGGGTCACACGTTAGAATCTGAGTTCTTGCTCATCGTTATCAGCGAAATGCGCCCACATGTACACCGACCCACCCGGAAAAGCTTCGCGGCGGTTTTGGGGCCCCAGTCACAAGCGCAGTTCTGTTTGCTGTGAAAATCGATCGCATCGTTCCTCCTAAGCAAGCGAGCGCGATTAACGATCGCAGTTCTCGCAATCGGCGTTCTACCTTTGTCGTCCGGACCTGCGTTTCGCGGGCGTCACCGGGCCCAGGGCTTCGAGTACCACCGCCGCGTAGGAGGACCAGTCGGTAGGTAGCACGGCCGGCGCCTCGTGCGCCAACTGTAGAAGGCCACGGTATGCGGCGTACGCGAACACCGCCTTCGCTTTAGCCTGCGGTCGCGCGAGCCCGAGGTCGCGGTAGCAGGCTTCAAGGTACTCAATTCGGGCCGACGCCACACGGTTCAGAACACGCCTTACAATCGGGTCCTCAGCGGCCTCGGCGAGCGCTGCGTACAATGAGCGTGATTTTGGTGACCGCGTGGCCGCCTCGAGGATGAGATACAGCCGCTGACGCGCATCGGTCACAGCCGACAGTCCTGCGAGAGCCTCCGTGGTAGCCCGTCGCTCCCAGCGGCCGAGCGCAGCGGCCAACAGCTCGGACCGTCCCTTGAAGTGCCAATAAAAGCTGCCTTTGGTGACGCCGAGCCGCACGGCGAGCGCTTCCACCGTGAGCGCCCCGAGACCGGCCTCCGCGATGAGGTGAAGCGCGGCTTCGGCCCAGTCGGTCGCCGTAAGCGTAGGCTCGTCGAGTCGCTTCGCGCCGGTACCTTTACGGGCCATAGCGATCTATTCTCCCATACTCTAAAGTATTGACAATTCCTTTTTCCATACTCTATAGTATGGAGCGTCTACGTAAACACGTTTGAAATGCGATGCCATGGATTCCCGCTTGGAGAAGTTGAAACAATCTCTGGACTCGGCGGTGGAAGGCATGTCCAGTGAGCAATTGAGCTGGCATCCACAGGGCAAGTGGTGCGCGGCAGAGGTGTTGGAACATCTGTATCTCACCTACACCGGAACGATCACGGGATTCGAGAGAGTATTGAGAAAAGGAAAGCCGCTGGCCACGCGGGCCTCCATCGCGCAACGCGTGCTGACCTTCGTGGTCGTGGGATTGGGGCACATGCCCGCCGGACGCAAAGCACCCGCGATAGTACTGCCGAAAGGCTTGCCGGCGGAGAAGGTGCGAAACGAGATCGGGGCAAAGATTGTGGCGATGGATGCGATCATCGCGCAGTGTGAAGGCCGCTTCGGGCGCCAGGTAAAGGTGCTCGACCATCCGATTCTGGGTCCGTTGAGTGCGACGCAGTTTAGAGAGCTTCATCTGGTGCATGGACTGCATCACCTGAAACAGCTTCTCCGGCTTCGCGAAAGCGCGACGAGGCAAATGGCCTGACCCCGGGCAAGCGCGGTCTTTTCTTCTAAATAGAGCCCGTTAATGGCCGATCTATCTGGAATGGGGGGTTCATGAAGCCGACCTCTCTTGTCGCCATCCTTCTCGTTGCCTGCTTTCTGGGATCAGTCCGCGCCCAAACCCGCGATAAAAAGGATGAAATTCCGATCGAACGCTGCGATCGCCTGCCAGTTGTCACCATGAAGGTTGCAGGAGAAGACCGGCGGTTCCTGCTCGATACAGCAGCCACCACGATCCTCAATCTGAAGTCTTTCACATCGGGTGAGTCCGGGCAGATCCGCATCTATTCGTGGAGCGGAAGCGCAGCCACCAGCGCCCGCGAAGTTTTGTTGCCGCAAGTAGAGTTGGGCACGCACAAGCTGCGCGATCTGAGGCTCCCGGCGATTGACCTGAGTCCCATCGGCAAGGCCTGTGGAGGGCAGATCGACGGGATCCTGGGTGTGGATTTGCTCGATCAGATGGAGATGACGATCGATTTGAAGCGGCGAGTTGCCGTACTTGCGCCAGCCGGTGAGCCGGGAGATTCCGCAGACGCATTTGCCGAGGTGGAACGGGACATGGGGTCCTGCGATGTCGCCTTCGATCAAGGAGACGTGAAAGCGATGGAGGAGTGCTTTGATCCGGAAATTGTTCTCTATACTCAGCATGGTGAGTACCGGGGGCGCGAGGAGGTCATGCGTTATCTGAGCCAGCGTTACTTCAAGTTTGCTCCCAAACTGCACTATGAAGTGAGGCCGCAAGACGTACGCAGCTTCGGCGACCTCTT
>Ga0075434_100007401_pt1 | contig 10163 bp, 10 predicted proteins | sample RhiMethybrSRZTD3_FD_75298 | JGI IMG/M metagenome (GOLD analysis project Ga0075434, IMG submission 75298) | Populus rhizosphere microbial communities from Tennessee, USA - Rhizosphere MetaG P. TD hybrid SRZTD3 | ecosystem: Host-associated > Plants > Roots > Rhizosphere > Soil | place: USA...
TGCCAGCTCTGATAGTCACCCGCGAACTCGTGGACGAAGACGAGGGGGACTCCCGCGCCTACCTCCTCGTAGAAAAGACCGATCCCGTCGACGCGCGCAGTGGGCATGCCCCTTTCATACGTCAATCCTCGCCGTGGAGGCAAGCGCGCATCTGCTGGGCCAGCTCGGCGACGTGGGTCGTGATCGCGCTCAGATGCGCGCCCGGGATACGCCGCATCCGGGCCCGCGGCGCGGCGCGCCGCCAGACGCGGGAAGAGCCCATGCGCACCCGCCGCGGCTCCTCGGTGGGCCAGAAGATGGTGAGCGGCCCGTCGAAGCGCCCGGGACGATAGCGGAGTAGCGCGGGGCGATACCGCTCGAAGAGCGTCTGCGGGGCGTGGGGCGCGGCAGGAGGATCCGGAGCGGGCTCCGGCCGCCGGCCGGCGAGTCGCGCCGCGCGCCGCCAGACGCCGCCCCAGATCCGCCGCGGCGTCCAGCGCGTGGGCGGCGGCACGGCCGCGGGCAGCACCGGGGCGATGAGGATCAGCCGCTCGACCCGCTCGTTGTCGGCCACGAGCGCACGCGCGATCTCGTACGCGACGAGCGCGCCGTTGCAGTACCCGGCGATGCGATAGGGGCCGTGCGGGCGTAGCCGGCGCAGGGCGGCCAGCGGCTCTGCCACCATCGCCTCGACCGTTGGCGGCAGCGGCGTGCCCTCCACGCCGTGCGGGGCGAAGGCGTGCACGGGCTGATCCTTGCCGAGATGGCCGGCAAGGGCCAAGCAATAGAATCCGCCGCCGTTCAGGTCGCCGTGCATGAGGAACAGCTCGGGACGCCGGACGCCGGAGCTCGGGCCGAGATTGCGACCGATGTATTTCCGCGCGCCACGACGGGGGTTCTCCGGATGCTTGAGCGCGGCGGCGAGCGATGCCACCGTCACGTCCAGCGAGCGCGCGGACGCGGGCAGCGCGCGGCCGCAGCTTCGCTCCACGCTCTGGATCATTCGCGCCGCGAGGGGAGGCGTCCCTCCGAGCTCCCGGAAGCGGTCGCTGACGCCGACCGTCGCGACGCCCAGCACGTCCTTCCAGATGTCGCGGATGATGACCTCGAGGGGGTCGAGAGGCTTCTGCCGCCTGGCGGGCGAGTCGGGCGGGCGGCCGACCGCGGTCATTGCCGCTCGGCGTTCAGGAGGGCCAGGCAGCGCGCGCGATCGATCTTGCCTGCGAGATTGCGCGGCAGCTCGGCCACGACGAGCAGGGTGTGCGGACGGGCCCAGGGCGGCAGGGACGCGGCGGCGTGGCTGCGCAGCGCGCCGGCATCGAGCGCGGCCTCGGTCTCGACGAGGGCGGCGATGCTCGCCCCGTTTCCGCTCGGCAGCGGCAGCACGGCGGCCTCGCGCACGTCGGGATGGCCGCGCAGCACCTCCACGATCTCCGCGGGATTCACCAGCTGTCCGGACACTGCCTTGAAGCAGTCGTCGAGCCGACCCGTGAGGGTGAGATACCCGTCCGCGTCGAGCCGGCCGAGATCGCCGGTGGGCCACCAGCCATCGCACTCCTCGCGGGGCTCGAGCTTGGGCGGGAAGCCATAGCCGTCCATGTAGATGGAGGACCGGAACCACACGCGCCCCACCCGGCCGGTGAGCCGCGGCCGGGACGGCTCGTCGCCGATGCGCACGTCGATGCCGGGCAGCGCGCGCCCGGCGGACGCCCACCGCACCGCGTCCGCCGGCCCGAAGTCCGCGGTGATCACGCCGCTCTCGGTGGAGCCGTAGCCGGGGCGCAGCGGCACGCCGAAGCGCTCCTTGAAGGCGTGGAACACGGGCCCCGGCAAATGGCCCGCGCTCACCCGGCAGATCTCCGGGGCGCGCGGCGGCGGGCCCGCCAGCGCGCAGCGGCCCAGGAGCTCGGCCATGAGCGGCGTGCAGGGGAAATAACGGTAATCACCCGATGCAAAGAGGGACAGCACGGTGCGGTGGTCGAAGCGGTCCAGGAGGGCGACGTGCCCACGAATCACGACCGCGGTGGCCATCACGCTCCCGAGACCGTGGGTATTCGAGAACGGGAGGGCCCCGATGATGCCATCGCCCTCGCGTATGCCGAGGGCCTGCGTGGTGACGCGGGCGGCGTCGAGCAGGCTCGGGGTGGCGCGGTACACGGGCTTCGGCAGCCCCGTGGAGCCCGAGGTGAACGCGACCACGCCGCCGAAGCTCAGCGGCTCGTACCCCGCATCGAAGGCTGAGGGCGGCGGGGCGGCGGACAGCGTGATCGCACGGTAGCCGCGGGATTCCGCGGCGGCGGCCAGCGCGCCGAGCATCGGCGGCAGCACGATCGGCGCGTCGACGGGGAGCGCGGGATCGCTTCGCCACGCAGTGGGATCCTCGGCGAGGGTCACCACCGCCGCGCCGGGGAGCGCGGACAGCGCGAAGAAGAGGGCCACGCCCTCGGGGTGCACGGGCAGCACGGTGGCCACGAGCGGCGGCGCGCCGGGCAAGGCGGCGCGCAGCTCGGCCCACCACGCGCGCGCGGTCGCGTCGAGGGTCTCCGGCGCCCACTCCTGCCCCTTGAAGCGGAGCCGCGGCGGCAGGGTTCTGCCCCATTCCCTCATCCCTGCTCCCGCAGCCGCCGGTCGATCACCGCGCCGAGGCTTCCCACGGTCGCGAGGGCAGCGTCGCCGAAGTCGGACGTGGGGTCGAAGCTCACGTCGAACTCGGCCTCCGCCGCCACGATCAGCTCGAGCAGCCCCACGGAGTCGAGCCAGACCCCGCCGTCCCGAAGCGGCGTGCCCGGGCCAAGATCCGCGGGGGTGCGCCCCGGCCCGGCCACATCCGCGACGATCTTCAGCAGCCGATCCATGGCGGCCGGGTCCGTCACGGAGCGAATCCTCCCGGCGCCACCAGCCGATCGGCGGGCACGCCGCGCTCGATGAGGCGATGCCGGCGGGCCAGCTCCATGAGGAGCTCGAGCTCGCCCCGCGTGAACGTCGGGCGCAGCTGCGACAGCACGATGCGCCGCGCCGTCTCCGGCGGAATGCGTGTGGAGCGCGCCAGGATGTCACGCATCCGCGCGGGATCGCGCTGACACGCCTCGAGGCCCCGCGCGATCCCGCGCTGGAAGCGCTCGATCAGCGGCCGGTGCGCGTCGTACCACGGCCGCAGCACCGCGTAGGCGGCGATGGACAGCCCCGCCGCCACCTGCTCCTGGATGGCGAGCTCAATGGCCCAGCCCGCGTCGCGCAGCACGGTCAGGTACGGCTCGGGCACGTTCGCGGCGTCGATGCGGCCCTGCTCGAGCGCCGTCACCATGTGGGGGAAGTCGATCTCCTGCCAGGTCACCTCGTCCTTGCGAATGCCCGCGCGCTGGAGCTCCTCCGACACCACCATGTAGTTGTGATTCCCGAGCGCGTTCACGCCGATGATCTTGCCGCGGAGCTGCGCCACCGAGGTGATGCCGCCCGCCTTGCGGCTCACCAGCGCGGTCGACGTCTGGGGGCCGGGCCCCACCGTGCCGGCGGGGGCGACCAGCGCGACCTCCAGCCCGCGCTCGGCGGCCTGGATAAGCGTGAGGGTGGCGATCATGCCCATGTCCAGCGACCCGCCGATCATGGCCTCGACGAGGCGCGAGCCGCGGCCGATCACGGTGGGCTGGACCTCCACGCCCTCGGCGGCGAAGGCGCCCGTCTCCATCCCGCACCAGAGCGGGAGATTGGCGGCGACGGGAATGAAGCCGACGCGGATGACGTCGGCGGCTTGTGCCGGAGCCGCGCCAAGACCGAGCGCGGCGACGAACGCAAGGGCAGTCGGGAGCCGCGTCACGCCGCCCCTCCCGCCACCGTCAAGTGCGAGCGCAGCGTCTCGCGCGTGAGCCCGCGCGCAGTGTCCAGGGCGCGCTCGACCCGCGCGGGCCGGCCGCCGAGGATGACGACGCGGCGCGCGAGGTGGAGCACCTCTTCCAGGTTGTGGGTGACCAGCACGATGCTGCACGGCTCCGACCGGTGGAGTGCCTGGATCAGCCCCTGCAGATCAGCGCGGGTGCCCTCATCCACCGAGGCGAAGGGCTCGTCGAGCAACAGCACGCGCGGCGCCCGGATGAGCGCCCGCGCCAGCACCACTCGCTGCTGCATGCCGCCCGAGAGCTCCCATGGGTATCGGCCCGCGCAGTCCTCGAGGCCCATGCGGGCCATGAGGGCGAGCGCGCGCTCGCGCCAGGCCGCCCGGTCCGCGCGGCCGAGGCGCAGGCCGAAGAGGACATTGTCGAGGGCGCGCTTCCAGGGCAGGAGCGTCGCGGCATACTGCTGGAAGACGAGCCCCACGCGCGGCTCGGGTCCCGTGATGGGCCGGCCGTCGAGATGGACCTCCCCGCGCGTGGGACGCTCCAGCCCCGCCATGATGCGGAGGAGCGTGGTCTTGCCGCAGCCGCTGCGGCCCACGAGGGCCAGCACCTCGCCCGCCGGCACGTCGAGGTCGACGCCCTCCAGCACGTGATTGCGCCCGTCGGAGCCGTGGAACTCCATGCCGATGCCGCGAAGGGCCAGTCCGGCGGGCGGCAGCCCGGTCACGGCGTCGGCCTCCGCTGCATCGCATGGTGCCAGGCGAGGAGCCGGCGATCGATGGCGAGGAATCCGCGATTGAGGAGAAAGCCCACGGTGGCGAGGGCGAGGATGAACCCGTACATCTCCGCGACGCGGAAGGTGCGCTCGGCTTCCAGGATCAGGTAGCCGATGCCGCTCGAGCCCGCCACCATCTCGGACACCACGGTCAGGATCAGCATGACGGCGAGGGAGATCCGCAGTCCGGTGGCGATGGTGGGGCTCGCCGACGGCAGGATCACGTCGCGCAGCGTGCGGACATAGCCGAGTCCCAGATTGCGCGAGGTCTCGATGAGCGGGGTGGGCACCGCCCGCACGCCGTCGAGCGTGTTGAGCAGGATGGGAAAGAAGCACGCCCAGGCCACGATGAACACCTTCATCGAGGCGCCGATGCCCAGAAAGAGAATGGCCACGGGGATAATGGCGGGTGACGGCAGCGGCCGCACGAACTCCACGATCGGCTCGATGGCCTGGCGCATCACGCGATGGTACCCGGCGAGAGTGCCGAGACCAATCCCCGCGAGCGCTGCGATGAGATAGCCGGCGCCGCCGCGTGCCAGGCTGGCTCCGATCGCCGCCACGAGCCGGCCGTCCCACAGGGACTCGGCGAGCCTGGCCAGGATGGTGTGCACCGGCGGAAACAGGAAGGGGTTGAGCCAGCGGCCGACGGTGGCGGCTTCCCAGGCCAGGAGGGCCACGAGCACGATGCCCGCGCCGATCAATCGCCCCCGATTGTTCACCATGTCCAGCAGAGCAACTCCTGTACCGGCCGGAAATCTCAGTGAGAACAGCTAGTTGATTGGTGGGGTCCCGGGGAGGCGATTCACTTCGTCAACTTCTCCGACAGGGCGTCCATGGCGCTGGTCGCGAAGGCGGTATCGACGAGATCGGCGTAGCGGTGATAGCGCCGGATGAAGCCGCCACTGGAGAGAATGTGCTGCAGGACGTCGTAGCCCGAGCGCCGAAGCAAGGGATCGCGCGCCCAGGTGTCCTGGCGCTGATACCGCGCGATGGCGGCCTCCAGCACGGGCGCCGACACCTCGGGATATTCGCGGGCGACCGCTTTCGCGATCTCGGCGGCGGCTCGGCCGGCGAGCCAGCGCTGGGTGCGGTAGACGGCGCGTGTGAAGTGGAGCACGGTCTCGGGCTCGCGCGCGAGTAGCGCGGGGGCGGCCATGTAGGAGGTGAAGGGCAGCGAACCGGTCGCCTGGCCCATCGACACCGCGATGTGCGCGGCGCCCTCCCGCACCAGCGTCTCGACGATGGGCTGCGTCGTCTCCAGGTAGTCGCCCTCGCCGGCGCGGAACGCCGCCGCCGCGTCCGCCATGGGCCGGTGGCGCTCGATGCGCACCCGCGCGGGATCCACCGCGTGACGCCGCAGGACCGTGAGGAGGCATTGCCATGGTGTCGGCGCCTCGAGGAAGCCGAGCACCGTCTTGCCGATGAGATCGGCGAAGCGGAAGCGCGGCTCGGGCCGGCGCGAGAGGAGGAAGAAGGCGTTGCGGCTGCACGCCTCGGCGAAGTGCGCCACGTGAATGCCCTCGCGATCGGCCAGCTCGAAGCTTCGCATGAGGCCGCCGAGGCAGATCTCGAGCTCCCCGTCGAGGAGCGCCTGCATCGTCCCGCGCGGATAGCGGGAGGCGGGCACCACGGTGACGTCGAGGCCCTCCTCGGCGAAGTGGCCGAGTGCGACTCCGGCGGGAAGGAGCGCATAGAACGGGGTGTGGAACGGCATGGGCACGGTCAGGCGGCGCATGGGCACCTCGCGGGTGGCGCGGAGTATAGCAGCGCCGCGCGGGCCCGCGCGCGCGCAATGTCGGCCACCCCCGGGCCGTGGTACCGTGAGCCCCGTGGCGTCGCTCTCGCCGAAGCGCTTCATCCAGGATGCTCTCGCCCGGCGCGGCTACGAGATCCGCGCGATCCCGCCCGTCACGCCCAACGTCCCCGAGCGCGTCGCCTTCGTCAAGGCGGCCGGCGAGATCCAGGGTCGCCATCGGGCGCAGACCCGCGAGCAGGTCGCGGCCCTCCGGGCCAAGTACGCACGGCCGCTCTACGGCCTCGTGAACACGTGGGATCTCCTCGAGGGGCTGGCGGCCTGCGTCGACCCCACCGACGTCCTGCTCTACGGCGCGAGCCAGCAGCTCCACATGCTGCAAATCCTGGCGGCGATGGAGGGGGCCCACGTCGAGGATCCCGTACTCCTCGCCGCCGCCATGCTCCACGACGTGGGCAAGCTCCTGCTCCTCGCCGGCGAGGCGCCGGAGCACGTGGTGGGCTCCCGCGCGCCCATCGGTGCGAACGAGCACGGCGGCGGGCTCGACGCCGCCTGGCTCCAGTGGAATCACGGCGAGTTCGCCTACAGCCGGATCAAGGACGACGTGGACGAGCCGGTGGCCTGGCTGGTTCGCTATCAGGGCATGGTGCCCGAGCGCTGCGCGCCGATCTTCGACGACCGCGACCGCGCGTACGTGGCGCGCTACCTCACGGCGTTCCGGCACTACGACCAGAGCTTCAAGTCGCCGTTCGCGCTTCCGCCGAAGCGCCTGGCCGACTACCGCCCGCTCGCCGCTCGCCTCCTGCCCGCCACCCTGGTGGTGTGAGCCGGCGCGCTACTGCACGCGCAGGCGCGGGTCCAGCACGTCGCGGAGCCCGTCGCCAAGGAGATTCAGCGAGAGCCCTGCGAGGGTGAGGGCCACCCCGGGGCACAGGCTCACCCAGAAGGCCTCGCGGATCACGTTCTTCCCGCTCGCGATCACGTTGCCCCACGACGGCACGTAGGGCGGCACGCCCACGCCGAGGAAGCCCAGAATGGCCTCGGCGAGGATGGCGTAGGCGAAGATGAAGCTCCCCTGCACCAGCATCGGCCCCACGCAGTTGGGCAGGATGTGGCGGAAGGCGATGGCGAGGTCGCGACGGCCCAGGGCGCGGGCGGCCTGCACGTAGTCGAGATCGCGGATGCCGAGCACGGTGCTCCGGATCAAGATGGCGGTGCGCGGCATGTAGACGACCGAGAGCGCCACGATCACGTTCCACACGCCCGGGCCGCGCGCGGCCATGAGGGCGATGGCGAGCAGGATGGCGGGAAAGGCCATCATCCCGTCCATCAACCGCATGATCAGCGTGTCCAGTCGCCGGTTGAACCCGGCGAGCAGCCCCACCAGCACCCCGCCCAGGGTCGTGAGCAGCATCGTGGTCACGCCCACCAGCAGGGACACGCGGCTTCCGTGGACGACGAGGCTGTAGACGTCGCGGCCGAACTCGTCCGTGCCCAGCACGTGGCCGGCGCCGGGCGGCAGGAGGCGGCTGCCCGGCACCAGGCGCGTCGGGTTGTGCGTGGACACCACGTCGGCGAGGAACGCGGCGAGGACGAACACGAGCAGGAGGGCCGCACCCGCCACCACGCCGGGGTGCCGCAGGAGCCGCCGCCACCAGGTCGGCCGCGCGCGGTCACTCATAGCGGATCCGGGGGTCGATGAAGGCGTAGAGGAGGTCCACCATCAAGTTGATGAGCACGTAGGCTGCCGCGGTGACGAGGACGACACCCTGCACGACGGGATAGTCGCGCCGGAGGATGGCGGAAATGATGAGGCGGCCGAGCCCGGGGATGTTGAACACGATCTCGGTGATGACGGCGCCGCCGATGAGAATCGCGGTGGTGATGCCGATCACCGCCACCACCGGCACGAGGGCGTTGCGGAACGCGTGGACGTAGGTCACGGCCCGGGGGTGCAGCCCCTTGGCGCGCGCGGTACGGATGTAGTCCTGGCCCAGGACGTCGAGCATGCACGAGCGCGCGATCCGCGCGATGAGGGCGGACTGGTTGAAGCCCAGCGACACCGCGGGCAGCACCATGTAGGTGAGGGCGGCCCGCGGCTCGCTGAGGATCGAGGCGTAGCCCGCCGCGGGCAGCCAGCCCAGGCGCACCGCGAACAGGAAGATGAAGTTGAGGCTCAGCCAGAAGCCGGGGATGCACACGCCGAGCAGCGAGATGAGCATGAGGCCGCGGTCCCACCAGGATCCGCGGTGCGCCGCCGCCACGATGCCCGAGGGCACGCCGATGACCATCGCGACCAGCAGCGCGCAGAGTGTGAGCACGATGGTCGGCTCCGCGCGCTCGGCGAGCGCCCGCGTCACCGGCCGGTCCAGGAAGTACGAGTGCCCGAGGTCGCCCCGCAGCACGCGCCCGTAGAACGTGAACAACTGCTCGTGAAGGGGCCGGTCCAGGCCCAGCGCCGCGCGCGTGGCCTGGATCTGCGCGGAGGTCGCGTCCGGCCCCAGCATGACGCTGACGGGGTCGCCGGGGATCAGGTGGATCAGGAGGAAGACGATGGTGACCACGACCGCCATGACGGGAATCACGGCGAGGATGCGGCGGACGACGTAGGCGGTCACGGAAGGGCGGCACGCCGCGCGAGGCGGGGCCGCCCGCGTGGCGGCCCCACCCCCGTCAGCCGGTTACTTCTCGAGCCACACGTTGTAGAAGCGGATGCGCTCGGTGCTCTCGTTGAAGCCCTTCACGTTGTTGCGGGCGGCCCGGAGCCCGAACAGATCGCCGTAGCGGATCACCGGCACCTTCTCGTAGAACTGGCGGGTCTGCTTCTCCCAGAGCGCCATGCGCTTCTTGGGATCCGTCTCCCGCGCCAGCTCCGCCTGGATACTCAGGATGTCCTCGTCGCTGGTCCAGCCCGGCCAGCTCGGCGTGAGGTAGACGGAATGGGTGGGGTCGTAGGCCGTGCCGATGCCCGTGGTGAAGGCGTCGTACTCCTTGGGGTTGTTCCGCCGCTTCACCAGGGTCGCCCAGTCCACCACCTGCAGGTCGATGTTGAAGCCCACGTCGTCGAGCTGCTGCTTGGTGACCAGCGCGAAGTCGTACATCCACTTGTACTCCTGCGTGGTCATGAAGCGGATCGGCTCCTTCTTGTAGCCCGCCTCCTGGAGGAGCTTCTTCGCCTTGTCCTTGTTGCGCTCGTTCCACGGCAGGCCCGACAGCTTGGTGTGCCAGGCGCTGATCTCGAGGGGCACCAGGCTGTTGTCCATCCTGTAGAACTCCGACTTCCCACCCGCCACCGTCTTCATGATGGGCTCGATGTCGATCGCCGCCTGCCAGGCCTGACGCAGCTTCTGATTCGTCATCAGGCCTTCTTTCTTGTTGAAGACGGCTACCAGCCAGTAGTAGGGCTTGGCCACGATGGGCCGCGCCGCGGGATTCCGCTTGATGCGATCGAAGGCGTCCAGGTTCAGATCGTCCGCGAAGTCCAGCTCGCCCGTCTCCACCTGCGCCACCCGCGTGGCGACTTCCGGCACCGGCACCCAGCGGATCTCGTCAAGGTAGGCGGTCTTGCCCCCGCCGTAGCCGTTGGGCTTCTCGCTACGCGACTTGTAGTCGTCGAAGCGGACCATGCGGATGTACTGGTCGGGCTTCCACTCCGCGAGCTTGTAGGGGCCGGTGCCGATATACTCGGTCGCCTTCACCGCCGGCTCGAACTTCTCCGCGATCTCCTTGGGGTAGATGGCCCCGAAGTTGTTGGGCACCGCCAGCGAGATGAGCACGATGGCCGACTTCTCCTTGAGCTTCATCTCCACCGTGTACTTGTCGA
>Ga0075434_100007402_pt1 | contig 10163 bp, 9 predicted proteins | sample RhiMethybrSRZTD3_FD_75298 | JGI IMG/M metagenome (GOLD analysis project Ga0075434, IMG submission 75298) | Populus rhizosphere microbial communities from Tennessee, USA - Rhizosphere MetaG P. TD hybrid SRZTD3 | ecosystem: Host-associated > Plants > Roots > Rhizosphere > Soil | place: USA...
CCAACTTCAAGCTCACCGAGCCGCCGAAGTGACGGCTCGCCTGTAGCGATCTGCTCCGCTCAGAAAGATTGCGGCAGCGATGCTTAGGCGTCGCTGCCGTTTTTGTTTGAAGCACCTCTGTTTGAAGTGCGTGGCGGAATCGTAACCACGATCGCAATGCTGCAATCCCATTGCAGCAATCCGCTTTGAAGGGCTCACTTGGGTCGCCGCTGGTGCTAGGTTGTGCGTTCTCAGCAGGCGCACATAGATCCATGCCGACCCTACGCGAGTTTGTTATCGGCCCTTGGCGCGCCGTGCTGGTGCTCGGTGTCACCCAGATACTGGCTTGGGGTGCGATCTTCTATCCGCCGGTCCTGACCTTGCCGCTGATCGCTGCCGATCTTGGCTGGTCGACCACCTTTGTGATGGGCGGCTTCTCGCTCGCGCTGTTGATGGCGGGCCTGGTCTCCCCGCTGATGGGGCGCCTGATCGACCGTCATGGCGGCCATCGGATCATGCCGGTGGGCTCGCTCCTCGCGGCGGTTGGCCTGCTCGCACTGGCTTATGTCGAGCATCGCATCAGCTACTTTGCGGTCTGGCTGCTGCTCGGCGTCGCAATTTCGGCATCCCTCTACGATCCAGCGTTCGCGACGCTTGGCCGCATCTTTGGCGCGGCGGCGCGCCGGCCGATCACCGCGCTCACGCTCGCAGGTGGCTTTGCCTCGACGGTGAGCTGGCCGGCAACGCATGTGCTGATCGATCTCTGGGGTTGGCGGGGCACTTATCTGGTCTATGCCGCGCTGCTTGCATTTGTGGCTGCGCCGCTGCACGCCTTCGTGTTGCCGCGCCAGCGCGCTGATCGCGATGCGGGGCCGGAGAGCGGACAGCCTGCTCCGGCGGCCGTGCTGCCACCGCGGGGATGGCCGTTTGCACTAGTCGCCGCGGCCTTCGCGGCCTATGCGTTCGTGCCGTCCGGCCTCTCTGCCCATCTGCTCGCGATCTTCGGCCGCTCCGGCATCGATGCCGGCAGCGTGGTCGCCATTGGGGCGCTGTTTGGTCCTTCACAGGTTCTGGCGCGCATTGGCGAGATCCTGTTCGCGCGCGCCGTTCATCCGCTGTTGGTGGCACGCTTTGCGGTCGGCATGTTGTTGGCGGGCTTCGCCTTGATTGCGATTGCTGGGCTCTCGCTACCGGTCGCCGCCGCGTTCATGGTGATGTTTGGAATGGCCAATGGCCTGATCACGATCGCGCGCGGCACGGTGCCGCTCGCCCTGTTTGGCGCCAGCGGCTATGGCGCCCTGCTTGGCCGCATCGCCGGGCCGTTCCTGCTGATGCAGGCGATCGCGCCCTTGGTGCTCGCGCTTGTCGTCGAGCACGGCTCGGATCGGGTAGTGCTGACCGTGGTTGCGGCGCTCGCGCTCACTGCATTCACGTGTTTTGTGGTCTTACGCCTGCCGAAGCACAACGCATAGCTCAGCTGCTCTGGAGAATGGCGTCGATGTCGTCCTGCGTGACGTGACCACTATCGCCGGCAAGCTTGGGACCGTGCAGCAAGCTGGGCTCGTTTCCGGCCGCGGCGGCAAGGTGTTTGAACGCCTCGGCGCCGCCCCAGATCTCCATCATCCGGGCAATTCTTTCATCGATGAACTGCAGCATCGCCATGACCTTGGCGATGCGCTGCCCGCTCAGATCCTGAAAATTGCACGCTTCGAAGATGCGTTGCACATTCTCCCGAATCTCCCGAGTGAGCGCGTCATCTTTGCTCTGCGATGTGGTCAGCGACTTGGCGGCCTTTGCGATCGTTTCGGCTGCATCCATGATTTGGTGAGCAGCGCGCTCGGTGCCGTCCACAACGGCGTCAAGCTCGCGCGCGGCGCGTGGCCCGCCATGACCGGACGCACCGGCATGCAGCATCGCGAGCTCCTGCTTGGTGCGCGCGATCGCGCCGTGGATCGCATCGGCTTCATGCTGAAGCTCTCGCAGGCCGCTCGATTCGATCCTGAACGATTGTCGTTCAATGGTGTCAGAAGAGGTTGCCGTCGGGTCGGTCGAGCTCATCTGCTCGACGCGAAAGACTTTACGTTGAATTGCCATGGTTTGTGAGGTGAGGCTCGTGATGCGCGCAATCAGCTGGTGTGTTTCTCTAGCGCACTCTCACTTAACGTGGCGTTCATGGCGCGACGGGAGTGCCGCTACCATTTGATTAACCATACGGCCGGGCGCTTTACCCAACTTAAACTATAAGTCGAGGAACCAATGATCGGTTACGAGCGTAGTTAAGATCGTCGCGGGGGAATTAACCAAAGCGACGTTGGTTGGATATTTACTATGGAGGAGCGGGGCGACGTACGGGCGCTCCCTAGGCGTTCAGGTCTGTGCAGCAGTCGTGTCCACTTGTGTCCAGTTGAGTAGAGTGAGTCCATCCATGCAGCGTCTTGTCCTGCCCGTGCTCGTCACGGTCTTCACCTTCACCACGGCGGCGGCCGGGCCGCTCAATCTCAATCCTTCGGCGGTTGTGCAACCAGGGTCGCCGGCAGACGGCGCGCTGGTCCATCGCGTCCAATCGCCGGGCCCTAATTTCGGCGGCGGCTTCCTCGAACTGCTGTTCCGTGGCCCCGGCAGCAACGATGCGTCACGCTACGAGCCGCGGCTGCCGTTCCAGCGTCAGCCAATGGAGCCGGTCGAGCAGGACCCGTCCGGCCGGCAATACACGATCGATCCGCGCTACCAGAAGCAGGTCGTCAACTACGACGGCCGGGAACGTGCCGGCACCATCATCATCAACACAAACGAGCGGCTACTCTATCTGATCCAGGATGACGGCACCGCGATCCGCTATGGCATCGGGGTTGGCCGGCCGGGCTTCACCTGGGCGGGCGTTCGCCAGGTCACGCGCAAGCGTGAATGGCCGGATTGGACTCCGCCGCCCGAGATGCTCAAGCGCCGTCCGGATCTGCCGCGTCACATGGAAGGCGGGCCGGAGAATCCGCTGGGCGCGCGCGCCATGTATCTCGGCTCGACGCTCTACCGCATTCACGGCTCGAACGAGCCGTGGACGATCGGAACGGCGGTGTCGTCCGGCTGCATCCGCATGCGCAACGAGGACGTAATCGATCTCTATGAGCGGGTCAGGGTCGGCACCAGGGTGGTGGTCATCTGACCGCGATGCCATCGCGCTCATCACCTGCTAGTCAGGCACACTGAAAAGCTAAAGGCCGCCCGAAAGGGCGGCCTTTTTTGCTAGGCGAAGCGTGCGTTGTTCCGTCATTCGAGCTTGAAGGCCGCCCGCACCTGCTCCTTCACTGCCTTCTGGGTCGCCTTGGCGGCCGCTTCGTTGTAGCCGACGTGCGGATCCGTCTCGACGCAGGAGTCCTTGTAGGTGAAGGGCTGGCCAGTTGAGACACTGACCACGACGCCGTTGGCCTCTTCTTTGAGCGTGCAGGCGCGCGTGCTCTGGGAGCCTTTCGCCACCGTCGGAGTCTTGGAACCGAGCGGATTGTCGTAGGAATGATGCGCGTCCGGATACTCGAACAGTTGCGCATCGCGCCCGGCGGCGCGCAGCCGCTCGAAATAGGGACGGCACGGCCCGACCGTCACATAGTCATCGGCGAGCCCGTGGTGCTGCCGGATCGGGCCGGTCACGTCGGTGTCGCGGACGAAGGTCGACGAGCATGACGCGTACAGCGGAATGTGCAGCGCGAACTGAGCGCGCGGGCTCCACATCTCCTGAAAGCGACGCATGCTGGAATAAAGTGCCGATTGTCCGCCGCGCGAGAAGCCCATGACCGCGATGCGCGCCGGGTCGATCCGTGGATGGGCGGCGAGCATCTCGTGGCTGCGATAGGCGTCGAGGATCATGTTGAGGCGGCCGAGCAGCGCCTGGTTGGCTGACGTGCTGACGATCCCGCGCGCCGAGAAGCTGTCGAGCAGGAATGACGCGACCCCCATCTCGTTGAAATGCCTGGCCCACAATTCGTGGCCGCCGCTGGCGCCGCCTGAACCGTGCAGCAGCACGACTGCTGGCATACGGCCGCTGACGCCGCGCGGGATACGAAGCTCGCCCGCGATCGTCACCGCCTTGCCGTTCTTGTCGCCGGTCAGAAACTGCTGGTCGGTCAGCGTCAGCGTTTCGATCGGACGCAACTCAATGCGGGCCGCGAGATCGCTCTCGCTCGGCTCAGCCAATGCTGCCTGGGTGGAGAATAAGCCTGCGATGCCAATGATCGCAGACGCTGCGCGCAATCCGCCTGTCATGGTTTCCTCCCGCGCCATCCGGCCGCTCATGTCGGCGGCCCGGAGGGACTGTAGAGGATGATCGGAGAAGTGGAAACCAGTTTTGGGCGAGAGAAGTCGAACAAAAAAAGCCGGACGCGATACACTCGTATCCGGCTTGATTTGTCAGCGGCTAGCGCTAGGCGATTAACGGCAGGAAAGCGGTGCGCTATTCGTCATCGCCGCCACCGCCAAAGTCGCCGCCGCCGTCATCGAAATCGCTGTCGTCGGTGAACTCGTTGGCGTTGTTCTCTTCCCCAGCCGCGTAGCTTGTATCATCGTCGGAGACATACTCGTTTCTGGCGTTCTCGCTGGCGTCATTGTCGACAACGCCATAGCTGCGGGGCGCGCCTCCGCCACCGCCGCTGCTCCGCCCGATATCGTCAAGGCCCAGGTCGCGAGCCATCTGGTTGTCGCCGCTGGTGCTGTTACCGCCCCAGGGCGATCCCTGACCTGCGCCGGCCGGCTCGTATGCGGCATGGGCCGAACCGCCCCGATGGCCCATCATCGAGCGGATGCTGTCCATCATCAGCGATCCGCCGATCACGCCCGCCGCAGTCGCGGCAGCGGTACCGAGAAATGAGCCACCAGCCGACGGCTGCCCCATCATGGGAGCCTGTGCCATCGGCGGCGCATCTGTGCGGTAGGCAGGTGGGGCGCCCATCGGAGCACTCTCGCCGCCGGGTCGTACGGTCGGCACCGAGCCGGCGCGTGGAGCCTCGCGGCGTCCGAAGACGCTCTCGCGCATGCTCTCCAGGAAGCCACCCTGCCGCGGCGGTTCGGCGCCGGCGCCGAGTTGCGCCTCAAGCTCGCGGATGCGGACGTCAGCGCGCTTGAGCGCCTCGTCCTGGATCAGCGCGGTCTGCACCAGTGCGTAGGTGGCATTGGGGGCCTGACGCAGCCCGTCTTGAATGAGGCGTTCGGCCTCCCGATCGCGCGGGCTCTCTTCCAGCCTGGCCAAGCGATCGAACAGGTCGGTGACGAGATTGCGTTCCTCTGGGGTCATGGGGTCCTCCTGTCACGCAAGCGTCTATGTAGGTGCCGGGGTCGGCGGCGGAATGCCCGGTTCCACAAATATTTAACGGCCCGCAGTCCTACGCCAGCGCGACGCCATGACGCGCGAGCAGGCCAGGAAAGGTGTCCTGCGCCAAGAATGCGTATTCCTGCTCCCGCAGAGTGGTAAGCGGATCGAGCTTCTGTAGCTCTGAGTCGACGAAGCCCGGATGACACATCACCACGCTGCCCTCCGGCAGCCCGTCGAGAAAGTGTGGAAAGGTCGCCGCAAAGTCCGCCTGGTCTCGGAACGTGTAGGTGCCGGCGAAGGCTGGATTGGTGTGCACCCCAAGCGCGGCGGCACGGCGGCGGAACCCACGGCTCAGCACATCGAGGAGAAGACCCTTCTGGTCGACGAGAGCGTCATGGAACGGCAGCACGCGCCCGCATTGGCGCACCCAGGCGGCCGGCGCCTCGCGCTTCGCGACCGCGAGAAACGCATCGCGCACCTTCGGGAAAAGCTGCACATGCTGGTGGCCGTCGATGAAGTCGGGCGGGCGTCCAAAGTGCTCCGCGAACAAGCGTACCTGTCGGGTGATCTCCGTGATCAGCGCATCTTGCTCGAGCGAGCGCAGACCGGCGCGCAGCAAGAGTGTGCCGACCGGCAGAAATGCGCCGTCGCGCAGCGGCCGGAATCCTTCGCTCAGCGGGCGGAACGGCGCCGTCAGTGTCACATGCAGCCCAATCGCCACATGTTGCGCCTTTGCATTGAGCGCCTGCAGGGCGAGCGCTTCGCCACGATGGGAACTCGGTGCCACAACCATGACCGAGGTGGCGTTGAGGCGTCCGCGCACGACAAGATCGCGGATCGCGGCATTGACCGATGGCGAAATGCCGTAGTCGTCCGCGCAGAGCCAGATGCGAGTCATTCCGCGGCCGAGCGCGACGACGGCTCGTCCAGCGTGCGATCCGTGCCTTCGACCGATTTGAGCTCATGCTCGGCGACGAAATAGACCGGGCGAGCTTTCAGCTCGGAAAGGATCTTGCCAATATATTCGCCCACGATCCCGATCATGATCAGCTGCACGCCGCCCAGCACCATCAGGCCGACGACCAGCGACGGATAGCCAGGCACGGACTTTCCAAAGAAGACTGTCTCGACCAAGATCTGCACACCGAATACGAAAGCGGCGCCTGCGAGTAGCAGGCCGAGCATGCTAGCGAGCCGCAGCGGTGCGACCGAAAACGAGGTGAGGCCTTCGATCGACAGGCCGAGCAGCGAACGGAAGTTCCAGGTACTACTTCCATGCCCGCGCGCGGCCGGCTCGTAGTCGACGCGCAGTTGCCGGAAGCCGATCCAGCTGGCGAGACCCTTGAAGAAACGGTTGCGCTCGGGGAGCTGACGCAGCGCGGCGGCAGCACGCGGAGAGAGCAGGCGGAAGTCGCCGGCATCCTCAGGGATCTTGTGGCGCGCGCCCCAGTTGATGATGGCATAGAAACCGCGCACCGACAGCCGGCGCAGCCAGGGCTCGTTCTCGCGGTGGGCCTTGGCGGTGTAGACCACGTCATAGCCGTCATCGAGCCAATGCCCGACCAGCGTTTCGACCAGCGATGGCGGATGCTGACCGTCACCATCCATGAATAACACGGCGCCGAGCCGTGCGTGATCGAGGCCGGCGAGCAATGCAGCTTCCTTGCCGAAATTACGCGACAGCGAAATCACCTGGACATCGAGCGCATCGGCAGAGAGCCCGCGCGCAACTGCCAGCGTGTCATCCCGGCTGCCATCGTCGACGTAAATGACTTCAGTGACCAGCCGCCTGCTGTCCCGCAGCGCAGTCGCAACCTCGACGATGCGGGCGTGCAGCCCGGGCAGGTTCCCGGCCTCGTTGTAGACCGGAACTACGATCGAGAGGCCGGCGTCGGCCCGCCCACGCGGCCGCGCCAGCGAACCGGTATTGCCCAGAACTATCGGATTGGCTGCCATTTTGGTTGCCTTTTCGGCGCCTTCTGCGGCTGCGACTCATATAGCATGCCGGCTACCCTGTCGCGCGGCCTCGACTGCGCCTTTTTGCCCTTACTTAACGGTCATATGCGGCTTGGTCATGCGGCCCAGACATGGTGAGGCTCGGCGCGGCGCGCCAGCCGTGCTAAGCGGTGCGCCCCATGGGAATCTTTCACGCATTCGACGGTCTTTTGCGCCGCCTCCGGAAGATCGATCGCGCGATTCTGGTCAAGGCGGTCAGTTTTGCCTTGATCGGTCTCGTGAATACCGGGATCGATTTTGGCGTATTCACCTTCACCTACTACTATTTGGGCTGGCACATTCTCGTCGCCAACCCGATCGCCTGGCTGCTGGCGGTCAGCAACTCCTACGTCCTGAATTCAATGATCACATTTGCGGCGGAAACGGGACGCCGACTGAGCGTAAAAGCTTACATTACGTTCATCTTGACCCAAGCCGGCGGCCTGATCGCCAATACGACGACCGTCTTCGTCCTGTCTTATTTCATGCCGGCGTGGATGGCGAAGATTCCCGCGATCGGAGCAAGCTTCATTGTCGACTTCACGCTCTCGCATCTCGTGGTCTTTCGCCGCCGCGAAGAGCTGTCCAAGAGTTAGCGATCAAGGAGAGGCGCGCGTGCTGCACAACGAAAACCTGACGGCCGAACGGCCAAGCTTTGTCACGCATCTCGAATGCGCTTACACGGGCGAGCATTACCCGGCCGACGCGGTTCACAATCTCTCGCGTGCGGGCAAGCCACTGCTCGTGCGCTACGACCTTGAAGGTGTGCGCAAGGCCCTGAGCAAGGAGGCGCTCGCGCGCCGTCCGGCTGATCTGTGGCGCTATCGCGAGCTCCTGCCCGTGCGCCTCACACGCGACATCGTCAGCCTCGGCGAAGTGGTTACGCCGCTGGTGCCGCTGCCCAAGCTCGCCGCACCGGGCGGTGAGCTGATCGTCAAGGATGAAGGGCGGCTGCCGACCGGCTCGTTCAAGGCACGCGGCCTCGTCATGGCGGTGTCGATGGCGAAGGCGCTCGGCATCAAGCACATGGCCATGCCGACCAACGGCAATGCCGGCGCCGCACTTGCCGCCTATGCATCGAGCGCCGGCATCAAGACAACGATCTTTTGCCCCGAAGACACGCCCGAGGTGAACGTCAGTGAGATCGCGTTGCAGGGCGCGACCGTCTATCGGGTCAACGGACTGATCGACGATTGCGGCAAGATCGTCGGTGAAGGCAAGGCCAAGGTCGGCTGGTTCGATGTCTCGACGCTGAAGGAGCCCTATCGCATCGAAGGCAAGAAGACGATGGGGCTCGAGCTGGCCGAGCAGCTCGATTGGGATGTGCCCGACGTCATTCTCTATCCCACGGGCGGCGGCACCGGTTTGATCGGAATGTGGAAGGCGTTCGCGGAGCTCGAGGCGATCGGCTTCATCGGCAAGAAGCGGCCGCGCATGGTGGCGGTGCAGGCCGCGGGTTGCGCCCCGATGGTGCGCGCCTATGAGGCCGGCGAGGAGCACGCGCCGCGCTGGGAGAACGCGCATACGATTGCGTCCGGCATCCGCGTCCCGCAGGCGGTGGGCGACTTCTTGATTCTGCGTGCGGTGCGCGAGAGCGGTGGTTTTGCGATCGCAGTCGATGATCACGCCATCACGGCAGCACTCGCGGAGGCAGCGCGCGTGGAAGGCTTCCTGATGTGTCCGGAGGGCGCCGCCACCTTCGCGGCCTACAAGCAGGGCCTCGCCGACGGCCGCATCCGCCGCGACGAGCGGGCCGTGCTGTTCAATTGCGCGACCGGGCTCAAGTACCCGCTGCCGCCCATTCACCGCACCCTTGATCGGCACAAGCCGATCGACTTCGCGGCCCTGTAGCGGCGCTGTGACCCTGTAGCGGCGCTGTCACGGCGTGGTAGGCTTCCGAAACCCTTGTCGGGAGGATGCCTATGCCAAGGCTGCTGGTCGCCGTCACGCTGGCCGCAATCGTTGCTGGCCTTTCCCATGCCAACGCGCAGACTTATCCCGCGCGCCCGATCACCATGATCGTGCCGCTCGCGCCGGGCGGCTCGACCGATGTGATCGGCCGCATCATGGCAGAGGGCATGCGAGCCTCGCTCGGGCAACCGATCGTGGTCGAGAACGTGACCGGTGCCGGCGGCACGATTGGGGTGGGGCGGCTCGCCCGCGCGACGCCTGATGGCTACACGTTTGGCATCGGGCAGTGGGGCACAAACATGGCGAACGGCGCCATCTACTCGCTCCAATACGATCTCGTGACGGACTTTGAGCCTATTGCGCTGATCTCGACCCAGCCGTTCCTGATCGTGACCCGCAAGAATCATCCCGCGAAGGATCTCAAAGAGCTGGTCGCGTGGCTCAAGGCCAATACCGACAAGGCTTCGCAAGGCAATTCTGGCATCGGCACGCCAAGTCACGTGGCCGGAGTGTTCCTGCAGAATGCGATCGGGGCGCGCTGGCCGCTGGTGCCTTATCGCAGCGCCGGCCTGTCGATGCAGGACCTCGTCGCCGGCAACATCGACCTCACGCTCGATACGCCTGCGGTCTCGATGCCCCAGGTACGTTCCGGCAACATCAAGGCCTATGCGGTGACCGCCAAGAACCGCATTGCAGTCGCGCCGGAGATTCCAACGACTGACGAGGCCGGCCTGCCGGGCTTCTATTTCTCGTTCTGGCACGCGCTCTGGGCACCCAAGGGCACGCCGCAGCCGATCATCGCCAAGCTCAACGAAGCCGCCGCGAAGGCCCTTGCCGATCCGGCGATCAAGCAGAAGCTCGTCGACCTCGCGCAGGACATCTTCCCGCCCGACCAACTTGCGCCGCAGGCGCTGCTGGCGTTCCACAAGGCGGAGATCGAGAAATGGTGGCCGGTCATCAAGGCCGCCGGCATCAAGGCGGA
>Ga0075434_100007406_pt1 | contig 10162 bp, 8 predicted proteins | sample RhiMethybrSRZTD3_FD_75298 | JGI IMG/M metagenome (GOLD analysis project Ga0075434, IMG submission 75298) | Populus rhizosphere microbial communities from Tennessee, USA - Rhizosphere MetaG P. TD hybrid SRZTD3 | ecosystem: Host-associated > Plants > Roots > Rhizosphere > Soil | place: USA...
GAGGGCGGGGTGGGACCTAATGAACTGGCGCATAATTTGGGCGAGAAGCTTCCCCAAGGCGGGTGAAGGGAACGACTGACTTTTTTGAATGTGGGAGGCCGTCTCCGACGGGCGATACCCACTGTACGACCACGGCCCAGCGCCGCTTGGAGAGCGCCTCCCACATTATTCTTGGGGCACTGAATTCCGAAGTTATGCCCCGGCTGCAGTCAAGACGGCACCCAACCACTGCCTGGCCTGCTGGTCTCCCGCCCATAACGCCGGACCCAGTGGCGAACCGAGAACCGTCATGCTCCCTCTGCCCATTTTGCGCCTCACACCGACGGTCATGTCCTGAACTTGTGCGATCTTCTCCCAGCCTGGGGCAGAAAATGGGACTACCCGGCTAAAGTCCCGAACCTTCGTCGCCTTGGGCCACAGGTAGTCTACATAAGGCACGCAACGATAAGGCAATGCCGTTGACCACAGTTGGACAGGCGGTTCGATGGATAGGTCAAAACGAGATTTGAAGAGTCGCCGCTGTGCGCTCAAGATTGTGGCTTCAGCAAAAGCCAAGCCTAACTCCAGGAGCACCGATCCCCCATTTTCCACAAAGCCGAGAAGCTGGCGGGTCAGCATGTCATCCATTGAAACGGCTCCAGGGATGACAACCTGTCGCGTTTGCTCAAGCAGCTTGGGAAGTGCCTCCACAGAAAAGGTTACGGAATGAAAGCCCAAGCCGGCTGAGCAACCTCGATACCCGCTCAAGGATTCCGGCAGACCGCATTGTTCACCGAGATCAAGGATCACGTAACCTGGCGTCGACAACCCCTGCGGAACCGACGAAAATCTGAAATCGAGCGGCAGTAATGCCGCCGAGCTACCCAGAACCACAAACTTGCGACGGGTCATCTCCATTGTTAGAGCCTTCCCGAGATCAGCCGATCTATAGCTGCAGAGGTGTCATAAAACTGTTGGTCCTGCGCATACTTGTAGCGGCCCTCCATTTCTGCAATCAACCAACCGTCATAATTCACCTTTTGCAGGGCGGCCCGGATCGCAGGCCAGTTGTTATCTCCCAGGAATAGGTTGGTATAGACGCTTTCATTTCCGCATCGCCCGCGGTGTTTCAACACGTCTTTTAGGTGAACCCGAGTAATACGTGGACCGTGAATCTCAATCCACTGTTCGGCAAAACCGGTGTCATGGATGTTGCCCACATCCAGGTGAATCCCGACGTGAGGGCTGTTGACGTCGTTGAGGAACTGCCAAAACTCACGGGGCGAGTGCAGAAAGCGCTGCTCAGAGTTGCAATTCTCGCAGCCAATTTTGACCTTGGCCCGCGCGGCCTTCTCCGCCAGCATCTTGATGCCGTCCACGGTCCGCGCATAGACTTCGTTGTAGGGCACTTCCTCTGTTACCAAACCCGCCACCACGAGGATGGCATCCGTCTTGAGCAATGGTGCCACTTCAATCTGCCGCCCGATATGCTGAAAAGCTCGTTCGCGGACTTTCGGATCGCGCGAAGAGATCGGATAGTCCCAGTCCAGTGTATTGGAAACATTTGAAACGACCAGCCCCGCACTTTCGACTTTTCGAAGCAGCTCGATGACCTGGCCATCGGTCGTGCTCAACTGGAACCAGGGGTTGGCCCCGAGCCAAAGCTCGACGCCATCAAACCCGGCTTTCTTGATCAAGTCCAGGCCCTTCTCCAATCCCCAGTCCTTCAGAATCATGTTGTCGCCAATCGATTTTTTCACGGAGCCTCTCGAATTCGAGCATAGCTTCCATAAAACATCATCAGTGCGTCAAGCGAAAATTCTGCGGTCTCGATAGTGTGCCGTTAGGTCTTGGAGAAGGGCAACGTACCCCGGCTATGCAGGAAGGTCTTTCAGGTTGGGAGCACTCGGATTTTCTATGAGTTGTTGCTGAATTCCATTGGCCTGTGGAACTTCACGCCTACTATTCTCTCGCCCCCTCGTTCCGTGACGTGACGGATTTCAGCCTTTAGCTTCAAAACTTTCTGTCGGTGATAAATCACGATGTCTAGCCGGCCATCGAAACTGGGTTCATGCTTGAGAATCAGTCCCATACCGCTGTGACTGACATTCACTGTTTCAGTCGGCTCGGAAAATGGAACTCCACTCTTACTCGTCCCGTTAACAACGATAGGAATCGGAAGAGGCAGCCGTTTATCGCTGCGTTGAACTACGTAGCTCTGATTATTCACAAGCCATCTAATCGGCAGTTCAGATTCTGAGTATTAGGAATGGGCTTTCAGAGAAGGGATTCTTTGTTTGATGGGATCTCGATCTGAATTGCTCTTCCTTAACCGAGAAGAAGGGAGAATGAGCAAAATTACAAGCTCAACACAACTTGGGGTGTCTAAGGGGGATTTAGCCCCGTGGCTTCGAAACTTGCGCATCGAGCGTTAGGATCCCCATGTTCTTCCGGATGAGCGTAACAGCGGGAAGCCGAAGTCCCTCTGGACCATCCAATGGAAATTCACAAACTGTCTTACGAAGTATCCGAAAGGCTTTGTTCCACGTCGGTTCAATATTGACCCCCTGTAGCCCGTCCAGCAGCGCTTTCCCACGAGATTGCAGCGAGGCATATTTGCGGCCTCGACAAATTTGCCTCGTCCTGATTGGCTCACGCAGTTCTGGCGTCACATAGGCGGGATCCATCGTACTCCTGCCCAATTTCTTTTGAGACCAACAGTTTCAGCGAGGCAAGTTAATTGGCGTTTCCCCGGTCTCAAGCGTGCAGAAGAATCGCGCCAAGGCGAGGGAGGTGTCCCCATCTCCTCTGTCGTTTTATTTGGAGATACAAAATGGCCACGGCGACAGTGTTCTACTCTCCTCATCAGGACGACGAAGCACTGGGAATGGCGGGAGGCATCCGGCAAGCGATCGAGGCTGGCCGCGAGGTCTATCTGGTCCTGATTTCCAACGGTTTTCCAAGCGCTGTACTGCTTAGTCGTTATAATAGCAATTTCTTTTGTACAGCCTGCGGGTGGCAACATCACTTTCGTTACTCTGCCGAGCAATTGGTCGAGGCGCGACTGGCTGAATTCCGGGCCAGCGCGGCGGTTCTGGGAGCGTGCCGAGTTGAGGAGATGTTATTGGACGAGCGGTGCTCAAGTGAAGAGAAGTTTGCCCACAGCATCAAAGACAAGATCCTCGAATATGAATCAGGCCTCCCTGGTGCTTCGCACCGCCTGGTCAGCGGACGAAAGGATTTCGTGGTGAATCCCGCTCACTTCGCTTGCACAAGGGCAGCGGAGCAGGCGCAGAAAGAAGCGGGCGGAAGGCTGGATTTGCAGTTGTATCGCGTCTATGAGTATCGCAGACGCTTGTGGCAAGGAAAGGGGTGCGATAGGGTTATTACTCTCTCCGATTGCCAGTGGGAATACAAGCGCAAGGCCCTGGGCCAGTATCTTTGGTTCAATCCCGATGAGGGAAGGCTCGCCTACGGCTTGCACAGTGTCCCTGACCTCTTTGGGCTTATTCTTGGGTGGAAGGGCAAAGAGAATCGCTACGAGTTCATCGATCTGCTTGAGAATCCCAGTGCAGAGCGACTTAAGTAAGATGTGCTGCGCTTCCTGGATAATCGAAGCTTGCAGGCATGCAGCGGTTGGACACGGCCCTGGTCGTGGCTTGAACCTCCCCTAGTCAGATGTCTCCAAATTTCTGCTCTGGACACCGGATTCTTAGATGCTTAGCCAGGTGGGCGAGAAAGCTACAAACTCTTAGCTGTGTGGTGACCGGCGGCCTTCTCCGGCACTTGATGGGTTTGAGCGTTTAGGCGATAGCGACAAAGTTCCGTGTCAGTCGTAGTCAAGCCGTGGGCGTCCGGCACGGCTTGGTGCTCGTGGTAAGACCGGATCCAATCGGTCCAGCGCTGGAATAGCCGCCTTTTCATCGACACAATAGATGGGCGTGGGTTTTGGAAGATCTCGTAGTGTAGTTATTGGTGCGGAAGGAGGGACTTGAGTCCTCATGGCCTTGCTCTAACCAGTCAGACGCCCTCTTTGATGTTCAAAGCGAGGGGGAATGCATTGTTGCTGAGTTGTGATTCTAGATAGTCTGCCAGCCGAAGCGATAGAGCAGCCAAGCTAAGCGTAGGGTTTGCACTTCCGCTCGTCACGAAGACTGAACTCCCAGCCACGAAGAGATTCGGGACTCCGTGGACCCGGAGATTCCGATCGACGACGCTGGTTCGCTCGTTATCTCCCATTCGGCACGTCCCCATATGATGATGGCTCCAGATATCCTCTGGTGATTCTTGCACCCCTTGCACTCCCAGCCTACGGTAAATATTCAGCACCGTTTCTTTTGCGCGTTCTCTCGTCTTCACGTCGTCTTCGGATGCCTTGAGAAAAAGATTGCTGACGGGGTTGCCAAAATAATCTTTGACCTCCTTGTCAAGTATCACCCGATTTTCGACAGACGGTTTCATTTCTGCGCCAAAACTGACCACCAAATCGCGGGTTAGTATTCGATCGAGGATTCTTCCGGGGTGCCCACCATAGATTTCCTTCCAACTAATCGGCCCATGCAAATGGAACCGAAGTCTGAGTCCTCCCAGACCTTGCTTTTTGAAGCTCTCATAAAACTGGTACGAGAAACCGGTCAATTGAGCAGAGTTGAAACTGCTCCAACCAACTTTGACTTGACCCGTAAAGACAGCCTTCCGATGCTCCATAAAGCATCGGCCTACCCATCCATAGCGATTGCCAATCCCTTCGGGAAAGCCGCGAGAGCGTGAAAGGAGCAGCAAACGCGGGGATTCCAATCCGCCACAAGCAACCACGTAAACCCGGGCGCGAAGGATCTTGATATCACGGTCGAGATTCCTAACCTCTGCGCCTCTGACATAGCCACGCTCGTCAACCAGCAGCCGAGTAACCGTTGCTTCAGAGAGTAGAGCGCCGTACCGAGATGCCTGGAAACTGGGTAGATGGTCTTCGGTCATTCGCAGGAAAGGTCCATAGCGACCACTCAAAATGGAAGAGTCGCGAACCACGGGAGTCGAAAAGGGTACATCTGAAATTGCTATTCCCACTCTCTTTAGCAGTAGCTGCAGAGGAGCAAGGTCGCGATCAGCCGGTAGTGGGAAGTCAACCTTTCTTGGCGGTTCGTGTTCCGACGGTTTTCCTCCTCGCACTCGTAAAGCCTTTTCAGCCTGATCGTAGTACGGCTCCAAATCAGCATAGGCGATCGGCCACTGCGCCTCTCCCGGTATATACGAGTTTTTTTCAAAGTCTATGGGGTGCAGCCTGGTGCAAAAGCCACCCCATAGCCAAGAAGTTCCTCCTAAACCACGAAAACGAGTGCTGGCTACGGGATATTCGATGGGGCCACTGGTCCGGAAAACTTCAAGCTCTGAAAAACGGGAATCAACCGTCCCCCGAGGGTCTGGTCCGGACTCCAAGACCACCGTTTTTACGCCTCGTCTAACAAGTGATTCTCCAAGAATTGCTCCGGCAAAGCCCGAGCCTATAATGCACACATCAAAAATCCTGTTCTCGTCAATATCTCCAAGGCGTCCGGTCGGTCGGATCAAGCTGGGAGGTTCAGCAGCAGCTCCAGTAGAGTTAGAGCGATGAGTGGAGGCGGCAGCTATCATGCCTCCCACGCCTGCCAGGAATGATCGACGATTTGGTTTGACCCGTTGCCGCATGACGTACTAGAAACGCAAGAATTGGCAGTCAGAACAGGATTGGCCTGACGAGTGAAGGCCGCCCGCGGCGGCAAAGGCGACTAAATTGGAAATACCCAGGTTTCTCGATCCAGCAGATGGCGACCTGAGTGACGAGTCAGCGGTGGATTCATCGCTGAGTTGTCAACTTTCTGTCGCGCTCTGCAACGTGACGATAACGTGACAGCTCGAAACTGGTCATCTTCTGCCTGGCGTCGCCAACCCCAAACGCATTGCTCATAATCTTACCCGCTGCGTCCGCCATCAAAGCTACCAGAAGGGCAGGAAGAACAGGAAGGGGGAGCTTCCCAGTCCGTCTCACTCGACGCATCTCGGACAGTGATCGTGTCAAGCGAACTCCAAGAATGAGGGGGGCTACGGCGATATTAAGAAGACGCCTCCAAAGAGACCAACGCCCGTGCCGTGCACGTTCTGCCTCATAGCATCGGGCCGCGTAAAATTTCAGACCAATTAAGGAAAATATCCGTGACACATTGAGATGGTTTACCTTGGCCGCCGATTCCAGGTACAGTTCGTATCCCCGCGCTCGCAAATCATCGTGCAGGACCGGTTCCGCTTCCAGCATGGCGCCCAGCTCAGGGCCGTAATCTAGAAGGATTTCGGACTTGTAGACGGTTTGATGTGGGGGCGTCCCAAGGGTCGGACCCGCGGGTAGTGGTTCCAGCCAACGGCCTTGACCCGTGAACATGTCGGCCCAACTGATCGTGGTCGTCGGATTGGCATTGATCAGGACGCACCCAACTGCTGCCCAGGACTGGCGGTGGGCCTTGATCAGAGCCTCTGCCCATCCGGGGTGGGGATAGGCGTGCTCCTCCGCATAAGCCACAACAGGGGCAGTCGCTTTCCGAACCCCCCTAGCCAGGGCTTCGCCTGTGGACTCGATCGGGCCCACCTCTTCAACCCGCCATCGGCCAAAACCCTTCAACTCGGATTCATCCAACTCAAGCTCATTAGCCGATGGAGCGACAATGATGATTTCGAGCCTATCTCTGGCCGTCTGGGCTCGCAGACATTGAATGGCTTTCCGAATGACCTCGTAGTGATTCAGCGTAATTAGCACTACCGACATCTCAAGGATGTGGTGGCTCATCTCTCTCGCCTCTCGCGGAGCTCGCCTGTAGCACCATTGCCTTGCTCTTGAAAAGATTCGGAAGCTTGATGAGAGTCCATCAATCGGATTACTCCCCCACTCTTGCCGCGTCGATGTCAAACAGACTGAACGCGTCTGGGCCTATTCGTGCCTTCAACCGTGACCAAATCTTTCTAACTTGGAAACAAAGGCAGACTTAGAATTCTTTGTGTCCTTGGTTTTCTTTTTGGAGATCGGGCTACCCCCAAGGGGTCCGATTTAGAAAGTTGGATCTGTCACTTGTGGATAAATTGGGCGCGGACGGGCGAGCTTGAACCCCGGATGCAGAACGTGATTTGCAACGCGCATTGCCGAATACCCTGGAATGCAAGACCACAATGGGATACAGGACATTTCGTACATACCATAACACTCTCGAAAGGTTTCCCCAAAATGGTTTTGGGCTAAGCAGCGAAATTTTTTAGATTATTGATGGGTTTGGTGCGGAAGGGGGGACTTGAACCCCCATGGCCTTGCGACCGCTAGAACCTGAATCTAGTGCGTCTGCCAATTCCGCCACTTCCGCTCAATGACTTACGGCGAGGTAACTTTTCGTGTGGGGACTCCTGTAGGGACAAAACTCGAACCGATTCTTTCAAGACTTTCCGCCAAATGCTCTTCAGACAGGTGCGCGTATCGCAGAATCATCTTCGGTTCCTTCCACCGACCCAGCTTCTGAAGCACGAGGTTGTTAACTCCAGCCATCCCCAACCTCGAAGCAAAGGTATACCTCAAGTTGAGGGTGTAACGCCGCGAAGCTTAGCACGCGTACAAGCGTTTGTAAAGGCGGTCCACACCGAGCAAACGGGGCCGCCAGCCTGCCCTTCGAAGACGTCGCCACTGACACTCTCCTTCATTCTCGTTTCTAGCGGTTCAATAAGTTTAGAGTGGATGGGAATGGTTTGAGTCTCCATTCTTGGATAGGCGCCTCGACCGTCAGCAAACGCCGCGATAGGTCAACATTTTCCTTCTTCAAGCTCCTGCTTCGGCACTGATGCGAAGTCCAGCAGGTACCTCCGGACTACCTAAGACGACGGAAGAGTACGGCCATGAAATGCTGAGACTTGTTGGACTCTGTCTTTGGAGGGGGGTTCCCTGTTGGAATGCTGAAAGCGCCTTCGTGGAATGTGCAGGCCCAGGCGTCGAGATGCCTTTTCAGGCTTCGTATCCTTTGGGGCCTCTGACTAACTTTACTTCAGGTCTTGCCCTTGAAAGAAACCGCTCGGCCCGGCGTCGCTGTATACTCTGGAGGTTGCAATAACAGGCTGGCCGTTGGTGGAGATGACCTCCAGAGGACCGAAGTTGTTCTCTACCCCCACATGTTCCAGAATATTGGTATTGCTGAAATACCCCTGCGCTGGAATGAGGAGGTTACGTCGCTCACCGGTGACGTTGCCGGTGGTGTCGTGAGAGACGATGTCCACCAGGGCATCTCCCTCACCAGTGTTTACGATGACGAGGCTGGATTTGAAGCTGCCCACGTTGGCTGTAGAATCAAGGAGCAGGCCTATTGACCCTTGCTTTTGCCCCTGAGCAAAGCCTGGATCATTCGTGACATTGTCGATGACCGCGGCCCAACCGAAGATTGGATGGTTGGATTCCAAGCGAATGTAGCCCTCGAAGTTCGATACGGCCGGCTGACCCAAGAGCTGTCGCGCCACGTTATTGATTTGGGACAGACCGTTGGGCTGGACCACGACTTCTTGTGCAGCTAGCTCTGCGCCATCCTGACTCATCAGTTTCACCTTTACCAATGCTGGCTGAGCGTTGATGTTGTTAATCCCGAGGTTCGTCCTCAATTGATCTGTGTCGATGATCTGAGGAACGATCTGAATCATGGAAGCATCGCTGTATTTCAAACCCTCAAAGAATCCTCCGGTCTTTGTGGTGCTGGAGACACGAGAGCTCGCAATCAACGGCATGTTGTTAACCGAAGTGATCTCGAGTGGACCATACTTGCCATTGACGCCGAGAGTTTTAAGAACATTATCAAAACTGAGCACGCCGTTGGGGTCAATGGAGAGAGGAGCCGATGTCTGGCCCAGCACCGAACCACTGACGTCGTAAGCTTTCAAATTGACCAGGGAAGAATCCGTTCCGACATTCATTATTACGAGCGACGAACTGAAAGACGAGACATTGGCAGCAGAAGGGATCAAGAGCTTGGTAGCTCCGTTGCGTTTGCCGAGCAGGAGGCTGGGATCATTGGTGGTGTTCTCAATTTGAGACGCCCAAGCAGAGATTGGTTGATCGCTTTCGAGGTAAACGCTACCCTCCATCCCATTTCCCATAGTGTCAAGAAGGGATCGAGCCATGCTGTTAATTTGCTTGAGCCCCTTGGGATCTACCTGTAAGGTCTTGGTTCCTAGTGCCATTCCTCGTTTGTCCACCAAAGTAATGCTGACGTTAGCGGTGCTCGTGCCAGTATTGTTGATACCCAGATTAGTTCGGAATCCAGGGTTCTCGACAATTGAGGGTATGAAAACAGCTTGCGAAGAGGGTTTGGCTTGTTGATTGAGCTGATCTGAAGTCTTGAATGTCAAAATGGCTGAAGTGATCGAATTGTTATCAATAGGTGTCGCCGTTATTCGGTAGTGATAGAGAGTGGATGGCGAGAGCCCCTTGAGTTGGGTTGAATGCTTCATTGTTATCGCCAGATCAGTAGCTCTGTGATCCGAGACAGCAACCACCCCGAACTCAATCACGCCACTTGTTGGCTTACTGGTGCTCCAATCGATGGTGACCGCACTGGTTCCTACGCTGGAGAGCATGATCTTAGTAAACCCATTGTCCGAGGCGGCCGCTGTGGTGAACGTTTGATCAGAGGAGGTTGCCAAATTACCCCCGGCATCACGGCTTTTGACTCGGTAGTGATAGGTTTTGGAGGGCTGCAGGTTCGACAATAGAACGGCATGGGTAGTGGCTAGCGGGCCGACCGGCATAGTGGAATTATTGTAGCCGTCGGCTGTCCAGTACTCGACTTGCGAATCACTGGCCTTGTCCGTTATCCAATTGATTTTAGCTGAAGTAGGGGTGATCGAAGAAGCACCAACACTTGAAATCACGGGCGCGCTACCGTTGTTCGCAGTGGTAAACGAGAAGTCAGCGGAGGTTGCCAGATTTCCGGACCCATCGCGGCTCTTCACACGATAGTGATAAAGAGTCGAAGTCTGTAGCCCGGAGAGATTGACCGAGTGGTTGGTGACCAGGGCAGAGGCAACGTATGTGGAGCTGCCATACTTTGCGGTAGTGCCGTACTCGACTTGAGTGTCGCTGGTTTCGTCCGTGGCCCAAATAATGGTGGCTGCACTGGCCGTGACGGAAGAGGTC
>Ga0075434_100007408_pt1 | contig 10161 bp, 7 predicted proteins | sample RhiMethybrSRZTD3_FD_75298 | JGI IMG/M metagenome (GOLD analysis project Ga0075434, IMG submission 75298) | Populus rhizosphere microbial communities from Tennessee, USA - Rhizosphere MetaG P. TD hybrid SRZTD3 | ecosystem: Host-associated > Plants > Roots > Rhizosphere > Soil | place: USA...
GCGACGTGCGGCGTCGCCATCGACGTGCCGCTCGCGTATCGGTAGCCGCCTCCGATCGTTGTCGAGTAGATGATGTCCCCGGGAGCCGCGAGCGGAACCGTTTCGGAACCGTAGTTCGAGAAGTACGCGAGGGTGTCGCTGCTCGTTGTCGCGGCAACGGGCAGCACATTCTCGACCGGATAGGAGGCCGGATACTGCGGAGTAATATCGATGTTCAGGCCGTTGTTTCCCGCGGCCACGGCGAAGAGCATGTTGGCGTCGTTGGCCGCGGAGATCTCGTTCTGCAGCGCCAGCGAGAACGCGCCGCCTCCCCAGCTGTTGTTCAACACGCGGATATTGGCCTGGGCCCCCCAGAGCGCCTTCGTCTGGAGCATGAACTCAATCGCGTCGATGGCGTCCGACGTGCTTCCATGTCCGGTCGAGTCGAGGAACTTGCCGGCGATGATGCTCGTGGCCCAGTTCACGCCCACCACGCCGGTGCCGTTGTTGCCGACGGCGCCGATCGTGCCCGACACATGCGTGCCGTGGTAGTAATCGTCCATCGGACTGCAATTTGTCAGTGCGGTCCTCGGCTTCGGGATGGCGTTGTAGCCATGCGAACCGGCGGGGCAGGTGAACGTGTCCCCGCCGATCGACACGGTGAACGCCCCAGGCGCCGACCAGATGTTGGCGGCCAGATCAGGATGGGTGTAGTCGACGCCGGTGTCGATCACGCCCACCGCGATCGACCGCGAGCCGGTCGAGATGTCCCAGGCGGGAACGGCGTCGATGTCGGCGCCGGCCACGCCCGTGACCGTGCCGATCCGTTGGCCCGTGTTCAGCAGGCCCCAGAGGTTCGGAAAACTCGGATCGTTCGGCGTTGTGTCGACCGACAGGATGTAATTCGGCTCGGCGAACACCACGTCCGGCTGATTGCGGAAGTGCGCGACCAGCGTCTCGACGTCGAACGCGCGAGAGTGGAACCTCCGAAGGCCGCCGCGGCCGACCGGCACGTTCACGTCGGCATCGATCTGCTGCGCGAGCATCGCTCGTGCAGCGCCGGTCGAGCGGCCTCCGAACTGCACGAGCACTTCACCCGCAACGGCCTCATGGCCGTCGATCGTGACGGTCCGCAGCGCCGGCGACTGCGGTTGCGAGCCCAGGCGCGCGACCTGCGTGGCCGCCGCTGCGAAGATGCAGAGGAGCGCAAGAAACACTCTGACGCGACGGAAGCCGGCGGCCTGATCCACGGCGTTACCTTGCCTTCTTGATATCGAGCTCGTCGTCGATCAGTCGTTTGAATTCTTCGAATGACGGATTGCCGATCAAAGGGCGGCCGTTGATGAAAAATGCCGGCGTTCCCATGACTCCAGCGGCCGTTCCCGCCTTGACGTCGGTTTCCACCTTCGCGCGGAACTCGTGCGAATCGACGCACGCGTCGAAGCGCGCGGCATCCAGTTCCAGCTCCTTCGCGCTCTGCTTCAACTGAGCGTCGCCGATCTTGGTCGGGTCGCCGAACAGCCGGTCGTGATACGGCCAGAATTTTCCCTGCGCGTCGGCGCACGCGGCGGCTTCGGCGGCCGGTCTGGCGTTGGCGTGTTGTGCGAGCGGGTAATGGCGGTACACAAGGCGGACGCGCGGGCCGTAAGCCTCCAGGACCTGCTTGACGACTGGCGCGGCGCGCCGGCAATACGGGCACTCGAAATCCGAGAACTCGACGAGCTCGATTGGCGCGGTCGCCGGCCCGAGGGTGGGCCCCTCGCCCTTGACGACCTCGCGCGGCTGCTCGAGCAGGACCTTCACCGCCGTCTTCGCCTTCAGACGTTCGACGTACGCGACGCGTGCCGCCTCGGTGCGTTCGTCCACCAGATACTTTCGGATCGCGCCGCGCGCCTGTTCGAGCGTGGCGCCCTGGACGCGTTCCTGGTTCGCGAGGTACCACGCCGTCACCTCGGCGTCGGTTGGCGTCGCCACCTTGCCGACGACTTCACGTTCGAAGAGCTTCGCAGGCTCGATGTGTTCCGCGCTGGCGGCGGCGTCGGTGAGGCGCTGCGCAACGAGGTTCTCGATGGCCGATCGTCGGGCGGCGTAAACCGCTTGCTGCAGTCGGAGATTGCCGAACTGATCGGCCGTCTGCTTCATCGCCACAGCGTCGACATCCGCCAGCGTGATTTTCGTTTCGCCGACGGTGGCGACGATGTCCGCAGGCGACTGGTTGTGGATTGTCTGGGCGTGCAAGAGGGCGACGCCCAGCACGCCGAGGACACCGACGGCCACACGCGGGAGCATTCGCATACAAGTTTGTTGGTTGTCAGCACCGACTATGCCAACGATTGCGTCGGCACGGGGTGCGTCGCCCAGGAAATCCAGCGAATTGCTAGAGATCTTTGCTGAAAGACAGGAACGCGCCGAGTATATCACGCGCGCCGCGGAAGTCACCTCATCGGGAGACTATTGTCGCCATTCGAGAGTTGCCTGCCGGAATCAATGACCCCTGATTGGAACACCGTACTTGAACCGGTATTCCAGATTCGCGGCCCATTCGTAGGTGACGTACCAGCGATCGTACGGGCGGCGCCACCATCGTGCGGGATCCGCGACAGAGTAGGCCGATGCGGGCAGGATTCCGACATCGACTCCCGAGCCGCTCATGACGTGCTCGAAGACGTGGAGAGCGCGCCGGCAATGGTACGGCGAGGTGACGACCACGAGTTTGTGAAGTGGATGCGCGGCCGCGTACGCGCGCACCGCGAGCGCTTCTCCATACGTCGTCGAGATCGGATTGGGTTGGAGTTGCACGATTCGGTTAGCCGCGACCCCTTCGTGCTGCAGCCACGCGGGCCGCTCGCTGCACAGATGACAATTGAATCGCGTCACCGCGATGGGAATTGTCAGCAGCACGACGCTCGATGGATATTCTCGCGCAAGCTCGGCGGCAGCCGGCAGCCGCTCCCATTCGTGGCTCGCGAGCATGACGATCGCGTCAGGCGGGCCGATATCGCGGGACACGACGAGAACGCGTCCGGCGTCGAGCGCTCCCCATACCGCGGCAATCAGGAAGATGACGAGGAGGACGCGGACGCGCGTCGAGCGAAGGCGTCTCATCGGGCGCCGCGCGCCAGCACCATCCGCTCCCAGGTGTTGATCAGCCGCTGGAATTCACTCGAGTCATGGCCGGCCAGCGCCTCGGGCCGGATCCACTCGCCGTCCGCGACGCGCACGCGTCCGGTCCGGAAGTCGTACACCGTTCGCGATATCTGAGTCGCGAAGGCGATTTCGCGCGGCTTGTCGATGCGGCCGAGGTACTGGAAAACGGTCTTGTCCGGCCGCGCGACGATTCGCGGCGCGGCGTCCCCAGTCCCGATCACCATCGCGGCGTTGACGGCGTCGCGCAAGTCCGACTGGCCGAACGGCTCCTCGACGACGATCGGCAATCCGGCGGCAATGAAAGGGATGCGGGTCTGCACGTCGTTGAGCGCGTAGCCGTGTCCGAGAAACCCTTCGTCGAAGAGGCTCTCGCCATGATCTCCCGTCACGATCACGGCGGGCTGCGCGCCGAGATGCCGCGTGATCGTTTCCAGCGTCGTCCCGATCGCCGCATCGACATTGGCGGCGGTGTTGAAATACATGTTCTTCACGGTGTCGGCGCGCGACGGCGCGATCTGCGATTCGCTCAGCATGTCGGCAGATACGAGCGGCCGCAGACCGTCGCGATGATACGGGTAGTGCGTGTCGTGGAAGTTGACGTAGAGGAAGAGCGGCCGCGCGTTGCTTCGATGATCCAGAAACTGCGCCACGCGCTCCTGGACCACGTCGAATGGCACGGCGAGGCTGCCGGCCGTCGAGAAGCTCGTATAGCGGCGCTTCCGATCCTGACGCGCGTCGTACGCGACGTCGGCGCGATCCATGCCGACCGAGTAGGCGTCTCCGCCGAACGAATCGTCCTGACCCGAGAAGTAGCCGACCTCGTAGCCGTTGGCCTTGAAGTCGTCGATGAGGGACGTTCCTCGGCGCAGGCCCGCGAGGCTTCCGGAGAAAATGTGAAAGCGTGACTGCGCGGTGTAGCCGTTGTGCGAAAGCGCGCGCGAGGTTGCGACGCCCGTTTTGCCCAGCGCGTCGAGCACGGGCGTGACCGGCTTTCCATTCAGGACCTGCCCGAATGCGTCGGCCCGAAAGCTCTCGAGAACGATCAGCACCACGTTCGGCTTGCGCTGCCACGGCGCGTGCGGCACGTCCTCGGAGTAGGGGGACGTTCCGGCAGGCAGGTCGCCGCCGATGCCGTCTTCATCGATGCCGTCGCCCGGCACGTCGGCCGCGTACGGATACACGGCGCCGTTGAACGGATCGGGATCGCCGGGCGAGTGGCCGAATCCAAACCCGTCACCGTCCACGTCGGTGACATGCTCGGCGACCCATGACGCGAACTGCCCGCTCGGTTTGCGGCCCAACCCATCGTCCAGCGTTTCGCTGATCGTCGTCGCGGCGGCTGTCAGTCCGACGCCCAGCACCATCACCGCGACCGCCATCACCAGCACTGACAGCCTCGCCGGCATCGGCGCCGCCGCGCGCCGTCCCAGCCGGTTGACCAGCCAGACGAGGCCCCCGGCGGCGCCGCCGGCGCTCACGATGAGCACGAGCGGGGCAATGAGATGCGCCGAGGCGACCGCTGCCAGCTCCTGAGGCTTGCGACCGGTCAGATCGAACAGCAGCGAGAGATCGAACGCGTCACCGAGGTACGACGTCAGGCGGTAGCTGACGAAATCGGCGAGGAGCAGCGGACTGACGGCAACGATGAGCGCAGCGAGGAGCCGTGCGACGTTCGTCAGCCGGCGACGGGCGGTCAGCGCAAGCGTGACGGCGGCCAGCAGTCCGACCACCGCGGCATCCGAACAGAGCGATGCGACCAGAAACGCGAGCGTTTCGGCTGGACCCTGTGCGTGTGTGCCGGCGAGGAAGCCGCCTGTGAAGAACGCCTTCTTCTGCTGCAGCAGCGCCGCATCGAAGGCGGTGATGAGGAGAGCGCCGGCGATCGTGACGTTCAGCCAGGCGCGCCGCACTACCGATCCGCAGCAGGGGCCTGCGCCTCGAACGCGGCAATCGCCGCGAGGAGCACGCGCGCAGCGGGCGAGTCAGCGGCGCGATCGCGGGCTCCGGCGAGATCGCTCGCCATGAACAGCGTCATCGGCTTGCGGCCGCCGACCAGCAGCTCCGCGGACGTCTTGAGCTGAAACGCTACCGGGTTGGCGATGAACTGCCCGTCGTAGAGCAATGCGTACACGGCGACACCGTGCTGATCCTGCCGTTTCGTCGTGACGATGTGAAGCGGAACATCGGGGCGGCTGGCCGCATACGCGATCCCGGCCGGCTCGGTTTCATATGCCCGCAGCAGCGCGAGCTCCGGATGATGATACAGACGCTTCGGATCGTACGACCGTCCGACGAAGAGGACCACATCGTCCGTTCCAGCCAGATACGTGCGTTCGATCCAGTCCTCGCTCTGGAAGTTGTTCATCACCCACACCGCTTTTCGGGGAGTCGGCGTCGACGACATGCCGTCGAGGATCGATGGCACGTTCGACGTGCTGAGCCCATCCCGCGCGACGGCACCCCAGTAGCTGTGAATCGCCGTGGGGATCAACGCGAGCGCGAGCACCAAGGCGACCGACGCGGCGTGGCGTGTGCTGATCACGACTTGCTCTCCTGGCCTGTCGGCCGGCCGAGCCAGAGGATGACGGGCAGCGTCAGGGCAAACGTGAGCATCCCCGACGCGGGGTGCAGCCAGGTCTGGAGCGATTCCATTCCCAGTGCTCGGACCACGAACACGAGCAGGATGACGCGAACGACGTTTGACGCGATCGCAAGAGGAATGGCCATGCCAAGCGCCGTGATGCGGCCGCGCCAGTTGTCGCAGCTGTAGGCCGCGAGGGCGGCAACCGCGCAGGCGGCGTAGAGCGTGGAGAAGCCGCTGCATCCGTCGCCAACCTGCAGGATTCCCTGGCGCAAGTGAAGCGTCGTCCCTTCGGTGTACACGGTGACGCCAAGCCACGGCAACGCCGCGGCAGCCCCCGCGGTCGAGATGTGCCGCAGGACCAGATGAACGCTCTCCGTCACCGCGAGCGGGATCGGAAGCATCAGGGCCATGAAGGCCAGTGGGAACGCGATCGCTTTTGTGCGCGCGATGCCGAGGAAGAGCAGGCTGAGGCCTGGCAGCGCCAGGACGATCGAGGCTGCGGACAGGATTTGCGTGTGTATGCCTGTGTCGAGCACCTGAATCGTGAGGGCGGGGATCAGGAACGCCCATCCCCAGGCGCTCCCTTCGCGCGGAAGGCCGCGAAGGGGCCGCAATTCCTGCCAGATGAACCACGCCACGACCGGCGGGATCATGAAACCGTGGGCATTGTTCCAGACGCCCATCGTCCACCGGTCGACGAGCCACCGCCAGGTGGGTGCATAGAGCAGCACCAGCTCCACGGCGACGATGACGAGCGCGGCGCGGCGAACGAGGCTCTGTTCCCCGGCCTTCGCAGCGGACCGGATCTCAGTCGAAGGTTCCGCCGTGGCGACGGCAATGTCCATTCGCGATCAGCCTTTCAGCGCCGCCAGCGCTTTACGGGCCTCCGGCGCCGCCTCGGCATCCGGCGCGCGTTTCAGCGCCTCCTGCAGAATCTGCCGCGCCTTGCTCACTTCGCCCGCTTTCGCATACGCGAGGCCGAGATGGTACTGATACATCACGTTGCGCGGGTCCTTCGCGACGCTGGCTTCGAACGCCTTGATCGCCAGGGCCGCCATATCCTTCTTGTAGTACACGTACCCGAGGGTGTCGTCGACCTCGCCGCTGTCGGGCATCGCCTGCTTGGCCGTCTGTGCGAGCTCCAGCGCGGTGTCGAGCCGCTCGCCGCGCGTCGCATAGATCCACGCCAGATTGTTGGCCGCGACCGGCGCGCGGTTCCCGCCGTTCACGATCCCTTCGTACACCTTCATCGACTGCTCGGGCTTCTGTTGCGCGTCGAGGATCATCCCGATCATGGTCCGAGCCTGGATCGAATCCGGCTGGCGTTTGACGATCTGTTCGAATTCCTGGCGCGCGGCGTCGAGCCGCTGCTGCCGTGCGTACATCTCGCCGAGTATCTGGTACGCCTCGAGCCGCGACGGATCTTTCTGCAGCGCCTGCCGCAGGTATTTCTCGGCGTTCGCGCTCTCGCCGGTTCCCTGCTCGAACCGCGCGGCGAGCATCAGCACGTCGGCGGAGCCTGTCGACTGGATCGCCTTGTCGAGCCGCGCGCGTCCATCCTGCGGCCGGCGGTTGCGGACGTCAATCGTCACGCGGCCGGCAAGCGCCTGCCGGTCAGTGGGATCGATCTGCAGCGCCTTGTCGAACTCGCGCGTTGCCTCCGGCCAATTGCCGACGCCCATCAACGCCTCGCCGTAGAGCGAGTGGACTCTGGGCAGCGATGGATCCTGCGCCACGAGGGTTTTCAGCTCACGCTCCGCCGCCACGGCTTCATTCGACGCGAGCAGTGCGCCTGCAAGCTGCAGGCGGACGGCGGGGTTGTCCGGTTCCAGTTGGACGGCCGTGCGTGCGTGCTTCAACCCGTTGTCGCGATCGCCGCGCGCGAGATACAGAGCCACCAGCTGTGCGTCCGGGCCGATCATGCGCGAATCGTGCTTGAGCGCCTCGTTGAGCGCCGTGATCGCGCCATCGGTATCGCCGCGCTCGCGCAGGATGCCCCCAAGCGTGAACTGCGCGGTCGCGGACTGCGGCAACGCGGCCACCGCCTTCTTCGCGGTTTCCAACGCATCGTCGAGCCGGTGCTCGCGTGTGAGCAACTGCGCCTTGACCGAGAGCAGCTGCGCGTTCGACGGACTTGTCTTCAGCTCCGCCTCGAGACGGGCCAATGCTTCCGATTTCTTTCCCTCCACATAGTCGAGCGTCGCGAGTTTCGCGATCGCCCGTGAGCGGAGAGACTTCTCGGTGAGCACCTGCTCGTACAGCGGTCGCGCCTTGGCCGCGCGTCCCGTACGGGCGTACAGGTCTGCCAGGCTTATCGCGCCGAGAGGGTCCTTGTGATTGGTGAGCCTCAGCAGAGGAGTCTCTGCTTCGTCCTTTCGATCCTGCTGCAGGTAGAAAGTGGCGAGCAGCCGGTTCGCGCTCTCGTTCTCCCTATCGACCTCCAGCGCGCCCTTGATTGCGGCCTCCGCGTCGGCAACCCGCTGCGTGTTCCAGTAGTACAGGCCGAGTGCGAGCCGCGCATCGATGGATTTCGAATCGATCTCCATCGCCTTCTTGAAAGCGGCTTCCGCATCTTTGTTGTTGCCAAGGCTCGCGTTGATGCTTCCAAGCGAAACGTACGGCCGGGCGTCGCCCGGCGCGCTCGCCATGACCTGCTCGAGCTCCTTCGTGGCGGCGGTGGGATCCTTCAGGCCAGCCATCGCCGTCGCGAGCAGAATCTGCCCTTCGACCTGCTTCGGATCCGCCTTCACGGCGTTCTCGGCGTACTTCCGCGCAGCCTCGAACTGCTGTCCCGCAAGGAGCAGCGATGCGGTCCGGATCTGCACGTCGGCGCGGTTGGGCAACAGATCGGCGGCTCGCATGTACTCACGCAGCGCCTGATCCCCGTCCTGGGTGTGCCCATACGCTTCGGCGAGACGATAGCGCGCTTCGCCGAACCTCTTGTCGGCCTTGAGCGCGTTCTTGTATTCGAGAATCGCTTCCGCGTAGTTGCCCTGCGCGGCCAGCGTGTCCGCCTTCTTGAAGTATTTCTGTTTGACGGTCTCTTTATCCGCGCACCCGCTGACGGTAAGCGCACACAACAGCAGCGAAGCGGCGAGCGATCGACGCGGGGACATGAAACCTCTCTTTCGAATGTTCGCGTCGACATGAGCAAAGACTCCGCCATGCTTTTGTCCGCCTTTTCGCGGAGTTCTGTGGCGCTGGCGCCTGAAATCAACCTATAGGCAGACTAATGTCTCGGGTTTCCCACCCGATCCCAGCCAGCCGCGCAAATCGCGCTGCGAGCCGGGCCTCCGAGGCGAGTGCGATCGTTCCGCCACTAAAGTCTGCGCCAGCGATGAATTTCTGCTGGAGATGGGCCCTAATCGACCGTGTGCACATACGTGTAACTGCTTGCAACGGCGTTCGTTAGGTTACGTGCGCCACACCCACTTCTGTCTGGCAGCGGCGTTGCTCAACGCGCAGTGGACCGCCACTGCCAACGGCGACAATCCAACCTCCGCGGCATTGTGCCCGGGTGGAAAGAGGGAGAGACACTATGCTAAAGCGGTTAGGACTGTGCGCCGCGGCACTGCTGTTCGCCATTGGAACAGCGACCCCGGCGCACGCAGCCCTCGTCACATTTACGACGACGGGCACATTCGGTAGCTCAGGAACGTCGACCTTCACGGCGGTGCCGGGCGTTACGATCTCGTTCCTGACGGGCGGAGCGTTTGGCGGCGCCACTGGCACCGCGACGCCCAGCCACGTGACACTCGGAACGTTCTCGACGGTCGGGACGTCGACGACGACCTCCAAGACGGTGAGTGACACGTTCACCCTGAAGATCTTCCAGACCTTGCCGGGTGCAGGCACTGGAACGTTCGTCGGATCGCTCACGGGCACGCTCCGCGTGAACCAGAGCAAGGCGTACGTCCAGTTTTCGGGTCCGTTGACGATCGAGATCGCCGGCATCAGGTACCACCTGACCGAGGCGGATGCTGGTATCGACGGCAGGGCTGAACTGAAGCCGCCGTCTTCGGGCGGGTTGTCCACTGTCGAGGCTGATATCGTGCCGGAGCCCGCATCGGCGCTCCTGCTCGGGCTCGGCTTTCTCGGTTCCGCGGCTGCGGCCCGTCGCCGCCGCAAGACTCAGGCGTAGTCGACTCGACGGTACCATTTGAACGGGCTGAATCGGTCGTCCCGGTTCAGCCCGTATTTTTTCGTTGCGTGCGGGTCAGTACCTAATGCTACGATTCGACGTTCCCTTCCACCGACAATTTAGACCCTGAAGACCAGGAAAAACCGTGATGGCGACATTTCAGCAGACATTGGCTCGCGGCGTACGCATCGCCGGGGCACTCGTGATCAGTGTGTTCGCTTCAGGATTTCTCTCCGCCGCGCAGGCGCAGGGACCTGACGTGAACACCGTGAGGCGGATCCAGACCGTCGACGGCGTCGTCGAGATCGAA
>Ga0075434_100007409_pt1 | contig 10161 bp, 7 predicted proteins | sample RhiMethybrSRZTD3_FD_75298 | JGI IMG/M metagenome (GOLD analysis project Ga0075434, IMG submission 75298) | Populus rhizosphere microbial communities from Tennessee, USA - Rhizosphere MetaG P. TD hybrid SRZTD3 | ecosystem: Host-associated > Plants > Roots > Rhizosphere > Soil | place: USA...
AGCTGCCGGATCCGCTCCCTGGTGAGGCCGAGCGCCCGCCCGATCTCGTCCAGCGTGTGCGGGTTCCCGTCGTAGAGGCCGAAACGCATCGCCATGATGGTCGCCTCCCGCGGGGTCAGCGCGTCCAGCGCGTTCCTGAGCTGGTCCGCCATGAGCTGACGGTCCACCAGCTCGGACGCCTCCGGCGCGTCCACGTCCTCGATCAGGTCGCCGATGCTGGTCTCGCCGTCCTCGCCGATCGTGGAGTCCAGGCTGATCGGCTGGCGGCTGGTGCGCAGCAGCTCCTCGATCTGGTCCGGGGTCCGGTCCAGCTCCACCGCGAGTTCCTCCGGGGTGGGCTCCCGGCCGAGCCGCTGGTGCATGTCCCGCTCGACCCGGCTGAGCTTGGACAGCATCTCAAGCACGTGCACCGGCAGCCGGATGGTCCGTGCGGCGTCGGCGAAGCCGCGCTGGATCGCCTGCCGGATCCACCACATCGCGTAGGTGGAGAACTTGTAACCCTTGGTGTAGTCGAACTTCTCTACCGCGCGGATCAGGCCCAGGTTGCCTTCCTGCACCACATCCAGCAGGGACAGTCCCCGGTCGCTGTACTTCTTGGCCACCGAGACCACCAGCCGCAGGTTCGCCTCCAGCATGTGTGCCTTGGCGCGCCGGCCGTCCTCCGCCACCAGTTCCAGGTCGCGGCGGTAGTCCTCGTCGAGGTCCGGCTCGGTCTCCAGCTTGTGCTCCGCGTACAGCCCGGCCTCGATCCGCTTAGCGAGGTTCACTTCCTGCTCGGCGGTGAGCAGGCTGGTACGCCCGATCGACTTCAGGTAGGTGTGGACGGAGTCGCCCATCGTGGAGGTCTGATCGTCCAGATCGACCTCGGCCACCGCGGGCGTGACAGTCTCGGCGTCCATCAGCGCCGCGGCCTCCGCCTCTGCGTCGAGCCCATCGATTCCCACCATCTCGGCGATCTCCTCGGCGGCGGGCTCGGTCTGCACAGCAGTCTGCATGACGTCCTTACTGGTTCCGGTCCCGGTCTGGGCAGGGGTCTTGGTAGCGGTCGTCCGGGCAGCGGTCTTGGCCGGCTTGCTGGCGGTGCGCTCAGCGGCCTTCCGCGCCGGCGCGGTGCTAGTGGTCCTCGGCATGAGGCACCTCCTTCCACGTGCGCGCGCCTGTCGACGCATCGCTTGGCGGTCCCCCGCAGCCGGTGCCGCCGTCGCGGGGACGGCATCCGGCGAATCGGCTGGTACTGTGAAGCGCGGGCACTAGTTCTAACGCTCCACCCGCCAAGTTGTTCCCGTGGAGTTCGACCGTGCGCGCCTTCTTCTGCGTGACAATCGCCACTTCCGTCGGATAGAGTCGCTGGCTTTCTTGCGCGCCATCGCCAGAACTTCCGGCCTGAGGGCGCCGCTGCTCCCTACAGCAACCTTCAGGTGGCCTGATCTCTTCCGATTCCCCGCACGGTGGCTAGGTCTGGCTTGCCCGAGGGGAGGAGTGGCATCGCGCGGACGATGAGCAGGGCGCGCGGGGCTGCGTAGGCGGGAAGCTTGCGGCTGACGGCGGCACGGAGTTCTTTCAGGTTCGGGGGGTTGGCGAAGGACGCGGGGACCACCACCGCGGTGACCCGCTCTCCCCAGTGGGAGTCTGGCTCGCCGAAGACGGCCGCCTCACGGACGCTGGGAACGGTTTCGAGGATGGCGGCCACCTCGGTCGGTGCCACCTTGTGGCCGCCGGTGTTGATCATCTCGTCGGCGCGGCCGTGGATGAACAGGTGCCCTGTCTCGTTGACTTCGCCGAGGTCTGAGGTGGTAAACCAGCCGTCCTCGCCGAGGACCTGCGCGGTGAGGTCGGGGCGGTTGCGGTAGCCGGAGAACAGGACCGGGCCGGTGATCTGGATCCGGCCGCCGGGTCCGGCGCGGACACCGACGTCGTCCAGCGGGAGGCCGTCGTACACGCAGCCGCCGCAGGTTTCGGACATGCCGTAGGTCGTGATCACCCGGGCTCCGGCGGCCCGTGCGCCGGTCAGCAGGCCGGACGGGATCGCCGCGCCGCCGAGCAGGATCGCGCCGAACGCCGAGAGGCCCGCGCCGGCGTCCAGCATCCGGCGCAGTTGCGCGGGGACCAGGGACACGTACTCGCAGCCGAGCCTGGCCAGGTTCCGCTGCGCCGGGTCCAGCCGGTCGACGACCACGGGGGCGGTCCCGCTGACGATGGACCGGACCAGCACGCCGAGCCCGGCGATGTGGCTGGTGGGCAGCGGGCACAGCCAGCGGGTCCCGGGGATGGCGCCGATCCGGTCCAGGCTTGCCCGCGCGGAGGCCAGCAGCGCGTCCGCGCTGAGCTGGACGCCCTTGGGCTCGCCGGTGGAGCCGGAGGTGGCTATCACCACCGCGGTGCCGTCAGGCAGGTCCGCCCCGGTCCCCGGCGCGGCCGGGCGCGAGTCGTCGGGGCGCCATCGTTCTGCACCGTCAAGTGTTTCTACTGTGGCTGGAGTGAAAGCGTGCAGCAGATCGGCGACCCGGGCCGGCGGCAGGCCCGGGTTGAGCGGGAGGATCGCGGGACCGCTGCCGTCCAGCGCCGCTGCCAGCGCGTCAAGCAAGCGGTCGGCCCCGGCGGCGGGCGGGAGCAGGAGGGCGTGCAGGGGGGGTCCGGCCATCAACGTAAGGTTAACGGGCAAAAACTCCAGCGGAATGGGAGGGTCAGGCGTGACCGAGTGGCAGCGGCCGGAACCTGCGACGGGCCAGGACTACACCGACGTCGTGTATGAGACCGCGGACGGCATCGCGAAGATCACCATCAACCGGCCCGAGGTGCGCAACGCGTTCCGCCCCACCACACTGTTCGAGCTTTCGCACGCGTTCAATGTCGCCCGCGACGACCCGGGCATCGGCGTGATCATCTTGACCGGGGCGGGGCCCGACGCGTTCTGCTCCGGCGGCGACCAGAAGATCCGTGGTGACGACGGGTATCTCGACGCGCACGGCGTCGGGCGGCTCAACGTGCTCGACCTGCAGGTCCAGATCCGGCGCACGCCCAAGCCGGTGATCGCCATGGTCGCCGGGTACGCGATCGGCGGCGGCCACGTGCTGCACGTGTGCTGCGACCTGACGATCGCCGCGGACAACGCGGTGTTCGGGCAGACCGGCCCCAAGGTCGGCTCGTTCGATGGCGGGTACGGCTCATGGCTGCTCGCCGCAACCGTCGGCCTGAAGAAGGCCAGGGAGATCTGGTACCTGTGCCGCCAGTACAGCGCGCACGAGGCGCTGGCGATGGGCCTGGTGAACACGGTCGTGCCGCTCGACAAGCTGGAGGAGGAGACGGTCACCTGGGCCCGCGAGCTGCTGGACAAGTCCCCGCTCGCGCTGCGCATGCTCAAGGGCGCGCTGAACACGGTCACCGACGGCGCGGCCGGGATGCAGCAGTTCGCCGGGGACGCCACCCTGCTCTTCTATATGAGCGAGGAGGCGCAGGAAGGCCGGGACGCGTTCAAAGAGAAGCGGCGGCCGGACTTCGCCAAGTTCCCGCGCCGGCCGTGACCGAAGGCGTCCTGGACCAGGTGGCGGGTCTGCTGGACGGGATGCGGGCGTTCGCCATCCCGATGCGGACCCGCTTTCGCGGCATCACCGTGCGCGAGGGCGCGCTGATCGAGGGGCCGGCCGGCTGGGGGGAGTTCTCCCCGTTCGCGGAGTACGGTCCCCGGGAGTGCGCCCGCTGGCTGGCCTGCGCCGTGGAGGCGGCGACGGCCGGGTGGCCCGCGCCGGTCCGGGAGCGGGTGCCGGTGAACGTGACCGTGCCCGCCGTGGACCCGGCCGCGGCGCACGCCCTGGTGACCGCGTCCGGATGCCGCACCGCCAAGGTCAAGGTGGCCGAGCGCGGCCAGTCCCTGGCCGACGACACGGCCCGGGTGGAGGCGGTGCGGGACGCACTGGGCAGCACCGGGGCGATCCGGGTGGACGCCAACGGAGCCTGGGGCGTCGGCGAGGCGGTGCGGGCGCTGCGCGCACTCTGCCGGTTCGGACTGGAATACGCCGAGCAGCCGTGCGCCACCCTCGCCGAGCTGGCCGAGCTGCGCCGCAAGACCGACGTGCCGCTCGCCGCCGACGAGTCCATCCGGCGCGCCGAGGACCCGCTCGCGGTGCGGGCCACCGGGTCGTGCGACATCGTGGTCCTCAAGGCGCAGCCGCTGGGCGGGGTCCGCGCGGCGCTGGCCGTGGCCGAGGCCTGCGGGCTGCCGGTCGTGGTGTCCAGCGCGGTCGAGACCTCGGTCGGGCTGGCCGCCGGGGTCGCGTTCGCCGCCGCGCTGCCCGAGCTCCGCTACGCCTGCGGGCTGGCCACGATGAGCCTGCTGACCGGCGATGTCACCGCCGCGCCGCTGGCGGAGGAGGCGGGCGTGCTGCCGGTGGTGCGGCCGGGTATTGACCCCGAACGCCTCGCGGCGTGGGAGGCCGATCCCGCGCCGTGGCGGGCCCGCGCGCTGGCGGCCGCGCGGTACCTGGATGCGGCATGAACCCGGCCACGGCGCTCGCGGTCACCCTGGTCGACGAACTGGCCAGGTGCGGGCTGGCCGAGGCCGTGCTCGCACCCGGGTCCCGCAGCGCGCCGCTGGCCATGGCGCTGTGGGACCGCGCCGGGGAGGGTTCCGGCGTGCGGCTGCACGTGCGGATCGACGAGCGTTCTGCCGCCTTTCTCGCGCTCGGCCTGGCCAAGGCCAGCGGCCGGCCGGTCGCGCTGGTCTGCACCTCGGGGACCGCGGCCGCGCACTTCCACGCGGCCGTCATCGAGGCCAGCGAGGCGGGGGTGCCGCTGCTCGTGCTCACCGCGGACCGGCCGCCGGAGCTGCGCGGCACCGGCGCGAACCAGGCGATCGACCAGGTCAAGCTCTACGGGGACGCGGTGCGCTGGTTCTGCGAGGCGGGGGTGCCCGAGGCGCGGCCCGGGATGAACGCCTACTGGCGGTCGCTGGCCTGCCGGGCCTGGGCGGCCGCCGGCGGCGCGGACGGCGGGTTCCCCGGGCCGGTGCACCTCAACCTTGCCCTGCGCGACCCGCTCGTGCCCGACCTGCCGGACGCCGCCGACGTCGCGGGCGCGGCGGGCGGCTGGCCCGAAGCGCTGGACGGCCGCCCGGACGGCGGGCCGTGGACCCGATTTCCCGCCACCCGGGCCGGCGGGCCGGTGCTGGAACTGCCGTGGACCGAGCGCGGCGTGGTCGTCTGCGGTGACGGCTGCGGCGACCCGGCGGCGCTGCTGCGCCTCGCCGAGCAGGCCGGCTGGCCGGTCCTCGCCGAGCCCTCGTCCGGGGCGCGGTCCGGGCCGATGAGCCTGGCTGCCTACCCCTACCTGCTCGACTCGCCGGAGTTCGTGGCGGGCCACCGGCCGGACGTCATCGTGTCCGCTGGCCGGCCCGGCCTGTCCCGGGCGCAGCTTGGCTATCTCAAGCCGTCGGTGCCCGCGGGCGCCCCAGCCAGGCACGTGGTGATCGCGCAGGGCCCCGGGCACTGGGCCGACCCGGTGCGGGTCGCCACGGACGTGGTGCCCGCGGTCCGGCTGGCGGGCGGGCCGGGGCCGCGGGCCGGCACGGCGTGGCTGGCCTCCTGGCGCGCGGCCGACGCGGCCGCCCGCGCCACGGCGGCCAGCGTGCTCGACGACGGCGAGGCGCTGTCCGAGCCGCGGCTCGCGCGCGACCTGGCGGCGGCCCTGCCCGACGGCGCCCTGCTATGGGTGGCGTCCAGCCTGCCCGTCCGCGACCTGGATCAGCAGATGGCACCGCGCGCCGGGCTGCGGGTGCTGGCCAACCGTGGCGCGAGCGGTATCGACGGGCTGATCTCCGCGGCGGCGGGCGCCGCGCTGGCGCACCAGCGCGCCGGGGGCGGGCCCGCCGTGGCCCTGCTGGGCGACCTGGCGTTCCTGCACGACGCCCCCGGCCTGTTCGCCGGGCCGGGGGAGCCGCGGCCGGACCTGGCCGTGGTCGTGGTGAACAACGACGGCGGCGGGATCTTCTCGCTGCTCGAGCAGGCGGAGTTCGGCGGGCCGTTCGAGCGGGTGTTCGGCACGCCGCACGGGGCCGACGTAGGCAGCCTGGCCGCCGCGGCGGGACGCCCGGCCGTCACCGTCGACCGCGCCCGCGACCTGGCGGGCGCGCTGCGCGGCGGCGGGATCCGGGTGATCGAGGTGCGCACCAGCCGCGAGGCCGGTACCGCGCTGCGCCGCAAGCTGCGGGAGGCATGCACCGCCGCCGCGGCGGCCGCCGGGTAAGCCTCAGGCCTCCAGCGCGAACTGGATGACGGCGAACTTCGACTGCGTCTCGGCAAGCTCGGCCGCGGGATCGGAGCCCGCCACAATGCCGCACCCGGCGAACAGCCTGGCGCGGTTGCCGTCCACCTCCGCGCACCGCAGCGCGATGCCCCATTCCCCGTTGCCGCGCGCGTCTATCCAGCCGACCGGGCCCGCGTAACGGCCCCGGTCCATCGCTTCCAGGTCGCGGATCAGTTCCATCGCCGGCTCGGCCGGGGTGCCGCACACGGCCGGGGTGTAGTGCAGGGCGTCGGCGAGGGCCAGGACGGAATGGTCGCTCGCGGGCTGCCCGCGATCCAGTCGCCCGGTGATCCAGGTGGCGAGGTGCTGCACGTTGGCAAAGCGCATCAGCGACGGGCCGGATTCCACCTCGAGCCGGTCGCACCGGTCGGCGAGCACCGAGCGCACGCCCACCACCGCGTACTCGTGTTCCTCGCGTTCCTTGGCCGAGGCCAGCAGCGCGGCGCCCAGCCTGGCGTCCTCGGCGGGGTCCTGGCCACGCCGGGCGGTGCCGCCGAGCACCAGCGAGCTGATGTCGTCGTCCTGCCGGCGGATCAGCAATTCCGGGGTGGCGCCGACCAGGTTCGCGCAGGCGAAGGTGTAACAGTCGGGGTAGCGGTCGGTGAGCCGGCGCAGCATGACCCGGATGTCCAGGTCTCGGGCCGCGGTCGCGTACAGGTCCCGGGCGAGCACGACCTTGCTGAGCTCGCCGTCGCGGATCCGCTGGACCGCCGTGGCGACCGCGCGCTGCCATTGCGGCGCGGTCAGGCTCCCGTCGTGCCACCGGATCTCCGCCGGGGCGGCCAGATGCGCGGAGAACTGCCCGTTGCCGCCCGGTATCCCGGGCACCGGGGCCGGCGTAGCCGTCAGGGGCCGGATGGTGGTGAGCCAGGACGTGCCGCCGCGACGGCCGATGATCGTCTCCGGAACCACCAGCACCGAGCCGTCGGAGGCGGAGTCGAAGGTGAAGCTGCCGAAGGCCACCGGCCCGCTGCCGGGCTCGGCCACCTGGTCATCGATCTCCGCGCCGTCGAACAGTTCGCGGAGCCACTTCTCGCCGGCGGTGAACCTGTCCTCACCCGCGGGCAGCGTGATCCGGGCCGTCTCGCCCCAGCCGGCCAGGCCGTCGCCGTGGCGGATCCACGCCACGCCGGCCGGTTCCGGCAACAGGTCGACCAGGTCGCCGGGGTCGGGGATCTCGACGGTGCGCACAGCAAGCCGTTCCGGCGCCCGCTGGCCGGTGTCCTGGGGGAGTGCCACGGCAGACAACTTTACGTGGGCACGAGCACTGCCGTGCCGTCAGGGACGGGTGATCCGCGGCTGGCCTGCAGATCTCTGCCGCTGATGAGAGACGGGGCGGTCTTGTGGTAGCGTCCCGTCCAAGGCTAAGTCTATAAAAACGATCGGATTAAAAGGATGAGCATCCGCACCGCCAGTACGTCATTGAGCCAGGCCCGGCTGCGGCAGCTGGTCCAGGGCGTGGCCGCGCGCGAGCACGAGTGGCTCAGCTTGGTCCGGTACGACCTTGACCGGCGCTGGTACCAGCGGCTGGCCTGTGACGACGACCACGAGGTATGGCTGCTGAGCTGGCTGCCCGGCCAGCGGACCGGCTTCCACGACCACGGCGAATCGTCCGGCGCGTTCACCGTGGCGCGCGGCGCCCTGCGGGAACGCACCGCGCCGGGGCACCGCCCGGGCCCGTCGGTCGCGGTGCCCCGGGGGCAGGCAAGATCGTTCGGCCCCTGGTACGTCCACGATGTGATCAATGCCTCAGTGCAGCCGGCGGTCAGCGTGCACGCGTACTCGCCGCCGCTGGCGACCATGCGGCGCTTCGAGTTCGGCCCCGGGGGGCTGGAGCGGGTCAGCACGGAAACGGCGGAGCGGTGGTGACGGGCAGCTGCGGGGGCGCGGCCCGGTCCATCGACGAGATCCTGGGGGAGGCCCGGGCCCGGCTGCGGCGGCTGGGCCCGGAGGAAGCCCGTGCTGCCATGACATCCGGCGCGGTACTCGTGGACATCCGGTCGCAGGCCCAGCGCGCCGGGCAGGGCGTCGTGCCCGGCGCGCTGCACGTCGAGCGGAACGTGCTCGAATGGCGGTTCGACCCGCGCTCGCCGGCGCGGCTGCCCGAGGCGAGCTACCGCCTGCGCGTCATCGTGATGTGCGTAGAGGGCTACACCTCCAGCCTGGCGGCGGCGTCGCTGCAGGACCTCGGCGTGGCCGGGGCGACCGACCTGGCGGGCGGGTTCCGCGCCTGGCAGCGGGCCGGCCTGCCGGTCCTGGCCGGCCCGGTCGTTCCCGGCTCTGTCGTCCCGGGTTCTGTCGCTCCCGGTTCCGCCGCCCCGGGTTCCGTCGTCCCGGGTTCCGTCGTTTCCGGCGCCGTCCTTCCGGGTTAGAGCAGCGTGAGCTGCTGCGGCGGGGGCTGCACCGGGGCTGCCGCTCGCGCGGCAGGCGGGGCAAAGCGCCGGGGCCGGCCGCTGGGCGCGTCGCGCCCGACGCCATAGCGCCGGGCCAAGGCGCGCACCTGCTCGGTTATCTGCTTCTGGTAGGCCGCCGGTGCGTAGGCGCCGCGGTGGTACAAGGCGCGGTAGCGCGGCAGCAGGTCCGGGTGCGCCTCGCCGAGCCAGTGGAAGAACCACTCCCGCGCCCCCGGGCGCAGGTGCAGCACGATCGGGGTGACCGAGGTGGCGCCGGCCTGCGCGATCTGCCGCACGGTGGCGTCGAGTTGCCCCGCGGAGTCGGACAGGAACGGCACGACCGGGCCCATCAGCACCGCGCACGGCAGGCCTGCCGCGCTGAACGCAGCGCACACCTCCAGCCGCCGCTGCGGGCTGGGCGTGCCCGGCTCCAGTTCCCGCCACAGCGCGGTGTCCGCGCAGCCCACCGACACCGCGAGCCCGACGTCGGTGACCTCCGCCGCCCCGGCGATCAGGTCCAGGTCGCGCAAGATCAGCGTGCCCTTGGTCAGGATCGAGAACGGGTTGGCGGCGTCGCGCAGGGCGGTGAGGATGCCCGGCATCAGCCGGTAACGCCCCTCCGCGCGCTGGTAGCAGTCCACGTTGGTGCCCATCGCGATGTGCTCGCCGCGCCACTTCGGCGCGGCGAGTTCCTTGCGCACCAGGTCGGGCGCGTTGACCTTGACCACGATCTTGGAGTCGAAGTCGTGGCCGGAGTCCAGGTCGAGGTAGGTGTGCGACTTCCGGGCAAAGCAGTTGTGGCTCACCACGCCGTCGGCGATGAAGTCGCCGGTCCCGGTGGTGATGTCGAACATCGGCAGGTCCAGCCCAAGCGGCTCGACCGACACCACGTTCAGCCGGGCGCCGCTCTTGATCGCGACGTCATCGAGCGTCCGCTTGCGCGTGATCGCCGGATCAGTCGTGTGGAAGAACCGGAGCGCCTCCCTCAGCCCGCCACGCAGCCGGAGGTAGGTCAGGTTGTTAGGCCTGGTCCGGAACTCGGCGGCCACGCCGAAGCCCAGCGCGGCCATGGAAGCGATGGTCCAGCCGAGGATCGCCCGGTCGGTGTTGGAGATGCGCAGGATGCCCCGGCTGTAGCTGCCTTCCGCATCGAAGATGCCGGCCAGGAACCCCTTCTGCCAATCAATGCTTGGCGAGCCGGGCCAGCGGATCAGCCACTCGATGAACCGGACTTGGTCGCGCGCCGCGGTGCGGATGGCCATCATCCGCTGCCGGGTCTGCGTGGCTTCGGCGAACATGAACTCGCGTGCGGCGATCCCGATTCGGGACAGGTAGCCACTCGTCCGGTCCAAGGCCTCCTGGTCGGCTAGGGCCAGTCGGAAGGAGCAGACGCGGGTGCCCCCACCGCCGGTGCGCTCGTACGCGTACTCCCCGATGTGCCCGTCGCCACGGATCATGCCGCACAAGTAGC
>Ga0075434_100007414_pt1 | contig 10154 bp, 8 predicted proteins | sample RhiMethybrSRZTD3_FD_75298 | JGI IMG/M metagenome (GOLD analysis project Ga0075434, IMG submission 75298) | Populus rhizosphere microbial communities from Tennessee, USA - Rhizosphere MetaG P. TD hybrid SRZTD3 | ecosystem: Host-associated > Plants > Roots > Rhizosphere > Soil | place: USA...
AACCGGCTGTGCGGCTCGGGCATCCAGGCCGCAGTCAGCGGCGCGTACCACGTCCTGACGGGCGAAGCCGATATCGTGCTCACCGGCGGAATCGAGAACATGAGTCAGGCGCCGCATGTGATCCGCGGACTGCGGTCAGGCCTCAAGTTGGGACAGGGAGCACTGGAAGACTCGCTCTACGAAGGACTGCGCGACACGATGTGCGGCATGTTCATGGCGGAGACCGCCGAGAAATGCGCTCGCAACTATGAGATCTCGCGAGAAGAGCAGGATCGGTATGCGATCCGCAGTCAGAAGTGCGCGGACGATGCGTGGAAGCAGGGACGATTCGCGGACGAAGTCGTACCCGTTGAAATCAAGACGCGGAAGGGCACGACCATTGTGGATCGCGACGACCACATGCGACCGGAAACGACGTTAGAGGCGCTTGCCAAGCTGCCGACCGCATTCTCCAAGGAAGGCACCGTCACTGCGGGCAACGCGAGCGGCATCGTCGATGGCGGCGCGGCGGTGATTCTCGCGTCGGGCACGGGCGTGAAAGCGCGCGGGTTGAAGCCCATTGCGCGCCTGGTCGGGTGGGCGACGGTCGGCGTCGACCCGAGCATCATGGGCATGGGACCAGCACCCGCGATTCGCAAACTGCTCGAGAAGAATGACCTGGCGCTCGAGGACATTGACCTCTTCGAAATCAACGAGGCTTTCGCAGCGCAATATCTCGCCGTCGAAAAAGAACTTGCTCTCGATCGTGAGAAGGTCAACGTCAATGGAGGCGCGATTGCGCTCGGCCACCCGCTCGGCGCGACCGGCGCGCGCATCCTGCTGACGCTGACGCTCGAGTTGCGGCGGCGTCGCGCCCACCGCGGCATCGCGGCTGCGTGTATCGGCGGAGGGCAGGGGATCGCCGCTCTCGTGGAGACGGTTTAGATGGCAGCGATTCGGACTGTCGGCGTGCTCGGCTGCGGGCTGATGGGATCTGGCATCGCGCAGGTCGCGGCCGCCGCCGGCTACAAAACAATCGTGCGCGAGGTGAACGACACCGCGCTGCAAGCCGGCATGAATCGTATCCGGAAGTTCCTGGCAGACGGTGTCGCCAAAGGCAAAGTCACCGAAGACGCGCAAAAGACGACTCTCGGCAACCTGACCGGCACGACCAACACCTCCGATCTGAAGGACTGCGACGTCATTATCGAAGCCATCGTCGAAAATCTCGACGAGAAGCGCGCGATTTACGATGCCGTGGAGGCGGCCGTTCGGCCGAAGGCGATCATCGCGTCGAACACGTCATCGCTCTGCATCACGGAACTCGCCGCGGCGACGAAGCGGCCGGATCGCTTCGGCGGCCTGCACTTCTTCAATCCTGTGCCGCTGATGAAGCTCGTCGAGGTGATTCGTGCGCTGACGACGAGCGACGAAACGAACAGCACGCTGACCGAATTTGCGGCCTCGCTGGGGAAAGAGCCGATCGCCGCGCCCGACCGCCCCGGCTTCATCGTCAACCGGCTGCTGGTGCCGTACCTGCTCGATGCGATTCGCGAGTACGAACGCGGTCTCGGCACGATCGAGGACATCGACAAAGGGATGAAGCTCGGTTGCGGTTATCCGATGGGGCCGTTCACGCTGCTGGATTTCGTTGGTCTCGACACGACGTATTACATCGCGAACATCATGTTCGAGGAGTTTCGCGAGCAGCGGTTCGCGCCGCCGCCGCTGCTGAAGCGGATGGTGCTGGCGGGGTACCACGGGCGTAAAACCAAGCGCGGTTTCTATACCTATTAATCGCGCGTCAGCATCACATGCGCGATTGCCAGGTCGCGCGAATGCGTGAGCGTCAGTAACGAGCTGGTGCCACCCATCGACCGAAAGCGCTCAGCGGCGCCGCCATGAAAGGCGAGACGCGGCGGACCGTGCCGGCGCACGACCTCGATGCCCGTCCAGAAAACGCCGCGTGAGTGGCCGGTGCCGAGCGCCTTCATTGCCGCTTCCTTTGCCGCAAAGCGCGCCGCAAACGACGACGCGAAGTCGCGCTTGCGCCGGCAGTAGGCGATCTCGCCTTCGGTGAACACGCGGCGGATGAAGCGCTCGCCGTAGCGTTCGATCATTTCGGCGATGCGCGCAATTTCAGTCGCGTCAAGGCCGACACCTATAATTTCCATTCGTCTTCGGATCCTACATGACGCGCCCTGAGGTACCCGCGAGCTTCTACTGGACGGATGAATCGTGGGGTCCTGCGCTCCGCTGCCGTGCACTCGACCCGATCGCGCAACATCTGTTTACAACGCGGCAACTGGAGTTACCCGCGCCCGCGGCGTGGCAGGCGCTTGCGGCTGCCGTCGGCGTTCCGGCCGATCGTGTCGTGTCGCTGAATCAGGTTCATGGGCGAGACGTCGTCGTGGTCCGCGAGCACCTGCCGCCCGAACGCCCGAACGCCGACGCGCTGGTATCGAACCGAGCGGATGTGGCGCTGGTCGTAAGAGCCGCGGATTGCGTGCCGATGCTCATCGCCGATCGCACGACCGGTGCCGTCGGTGCGGTTCATGCCGGGTGGCGCGGAACGGCCGCTCGTGCGGCTGTCGCCGCGATCGAGGCGATGGCGCAGGAATTCGGCAGCATTCCCGCGGATCTCCTCGTTGCCATCGGCCCGGCCATTGGCTCCTGCTGCTACGAGGTCGGTTCCGATCTGGTCGACGCGTTTGCCGCCGCCGGACATGCACGCTATCTAATCGATCGGTGGTTCCTGACACCACGGGAGCAGAAGATGCGGCTTGATGTCGTCGGCGCCAACCGCGATCAGCTGATTCTTGCGGGTGTACGCGAGGACAACATACACGTCAGCGGCCTGTGCACCGCGATGCATCTCGAACTGCTTACCTCGTACCGCGCGGAAAGGGAAAAGGCCGGACGTATTGCCGGCGTTATCCGCGCTCGTTGAACGGCGTGGCAACACGAGTTACCACGTTCCGAGCGTCCATCGCGGCGCAACTGACGTGCCGATTGCTAACGCTTGCGCGCCGAGAGAGTTGCGCCGACAGTTGATCTCCCGACCATTGGGCGCGGTCTTTGCCATGTGAAGTTGCGCCAGCGCACCGCTAGTGCGGTCCGCCCAGCACCGCATTGTCGGGTCCGTCGCGAAGCGGCGCGACCCGTGGAGGACGCCGTGGTCGTCAAAATCATCTCGCCAACAGAGAAGAACGCGTTGCCCGGCAAGCTCGCCGAGGCTGAACTACATTTCACCGAAGGTGTGCTCGAGGGCCTGAAGCTGATTGGCTTTACGGTATGGGAGCGGCGGAGCGGCGGTGGCCGCAACGTCACGTTTCCGTCGCGAAGCTACTCCGTCAACGGCGAACGCCGCAGCTTCGCCCTGCTGCGGCCGACAGCGGGTGACGCCACGTCACAGGACCGTATGCGCGAGATGATTCTCGAGGCCTACGCCGAGTACGAGGAAAAGGCGGCCGTCGCATCGTAGCGTTCAATGGACGCGGTCCACCGGCCAGGAACGGTGCGCACCCCGGTCTGCCGGATCGTAGAGGAACACGCGCGTTTCGTCGCCGAATTCGCTGCGCGGCTGCCAATCGAGCCGCGCGTTGATCGAGCGCGGATGCTTCTTCGCGATTTGCGGCGCTTCCCAGTCCTCGATGAGGAGCACGGGATGGCGCCGCGTCGCACGGAGGGCGGCGACGGCCGTGTCGAGGTCGACGTCGAGCTGATCCCAGCGAAGGATCGGCAGCTTCGTGTAGTAACGTGCGCTGCCGCTTTCCTGCGATGTCACGATTACGGTGTTATCGGGCACCGCGGACGCCAGATAGAGACCGGCGAGACGGTAACGGGACTCGTAGCGGTGCATGGCAAACGCCTGCTCGTCCTGCGCGCGCAGGACGTTCACGGATGCGATTGCCGCAAGTGCCGTCAACCACACAACCACGCGAATCGGCGCCGGCAGCTTCAGCAACGCGCCGGTCATGAGCGCGCCGATCAGTACGAAGACCAACGGAAAGGCGGGCAAAAGGAATCGAAGATATGACCATTCGGCGAACACGGCATACGGCAAGTACGACACGAGGACAACCACGAACGCTGTCGTCGCAAGCACCATCAACCGTTTCAGTGGTGGTATGTCAGCTCGTCGTCGCGCGAGCGCGAGGATGGTGATGGCCATCAGCCCGGCAGCGATTGCCGGGCCTTCGCCGTGCACCAGGCGGCGGGCGTAACCGATGGCATTCGGCAGGATGCTGCTGAATGCGTACAGCTCTCCAGCGGAGCCGTAGCCCGAGGTAAAGGGACTGCCGTAGAGGCGCCACTGCATCAGGAACTGCGCGCCAACCGCAGGAAGCATTCCGGCGGCAAAGCCTTTTAGCCGATCGAGCCGACGTCTGCGTTCCTGATGACCGCGAGGATAGTTGCTGACAGCGAGCGCGATGACCAACGCGAACGGCAGCAGGTTCGGACGCGTGAGCACGGCGAGACCCGAGGCCGCGCCCGCAGCGATGGGCCCGCCTCGCACGGGCGACAGCGCCAACACGAGTGCCAGCGCCCACCATGCGGTGACTGCAACATCGCTCATCGGCTGAACGATCTGAAACAGAGCGATCGGGCTCGTGGCAAGAAAAAGAGCAGCGGCAATCCCTGCGGTGCGCGACTGGAGACGCGCCCCGATGCCGTAGGTGGCAAGCACGGCAGCCGCACCGAGGAAGGGGACGACCAGAAATACGGCGAGCTCACCGCCGACGAGCCGCGCCGCCGCCAGCACCAGCGGCAAACCTGCAGGATACGTAGGTACGAGCTCGCCGGGCTCCCTGCCTGGGCGATATCCGAGCGGCGCAAAGGCCCACGTCGCGTTTGGCCAGGCGACGAGGCGTGCGATCGGTTCCTCGTCGTCGAGCCGTCCCGACACAAATAGCCGCGATTCGCTGACGTACCCCGACGCGTCGGAGCTCGACGCCGACTGCGTGCCGTAGGCGATGCCCACACCCGCTGCGGCGGCTGCAATGACGATGGCGACGGCGAAGGCATGCCTGTCGATAAACGACCACGATTCGGCCGCGGCAGCGGCGAATGCAGCACGGCCGCACGCGATGCCGGTGATGCACGCCAGCAACGCGACGAGGAGCGGAGCGCGCCAGTTGTGCGCCGACACATGCAGAGGACCGGCATCAACCGTGAAGCCGCCGGTAATCGTGACGATGACAAGAACGACGAGCGCGGCGCTCCCCACCGCGGCGGCCAGCGTCGGCGCTACTGAAGAACGGGCAGCAGCCGTGCGTTTTCCTTCTGCCGTTTCGGCGGCAGCGTCCATTCTTCGCGAAGGGATTTGTCGAACTCGGAGCGGAAGAAGTGATCCCTGAGACCACCGTCGATGATGTCCCACGGCAGGACCGGATCGGCGGAGCGGTCGCGGAACACGTAGAAGTCGGCATCCACGTCAGCTTCAACTACAGCGGCGCGCCAGTTGCCGCCGTTGCGCTCCGCAGCCTCGATCGCCGCCGCCACGCGCCGATCGCCGAGCGACAGCAACGCCTGGTAGAACGAGTGACGCTCGGACTTGATGTTGAAGTAAACGTTGTCGATGCCCGCTATCAGGCTTCGCACCCGCTTGATCTTGCGATCGATCGAGCGATCGTCCTCCATCGGCAGCCACTGATACGCAGTGCCAGGTTTCGGCACCAGCGGGTTGACGCTGCCGATGATGCGGCCGAGATGCCCGCGTCCGCGCTGATGGCGGAGCATGATCTCGCGCAGCTGCAGCGTCATGTCGCGAATGGCGATCAGGTCCGCATCGCACTCCGTCGGCAGGCCAATCATGAAATAGAGCTTCAGGTTCTCGAACCCACTCTCGAAAATCATGTTGGCTGCGGTAAGGATTTCTTCGTTCGTGACGGTCTTGTTGATGACGCGGCGCAGCCGGTCGGACCCGGTCTCCGGCGCGATCGTGATTGTCTTTTCACCGCTCCTGCGAAGCAGCGACAGAATGGTCGGCGTCAGATCGTCCAGACGCAGCGATGCCGGGCTGATCGAATAGCCCATGTCGACCAAGCTCGTGAGGATCTCCTCGATCTCCGGATGATCGCAGAGCGCAATTGACACCAGACCCGCACGGTCCGAGTACGGCCTCGCCTTCCTGGCGAGCTCGAGAATCCGATCCTTCGGAAACGCTCGCACGGGGAGATAGTTGTAACCCGCCCAGCAGAAGCGACAGAGGTTTGCGCAGCCACGCACCACTTCGACGAGGAAGCGCGACCCAAGCTCCGTATCCGGCGTGAAAACGGTACTCGCCGGCGGATCCACGGCTTCGGTCGTCTTCAACGCCGCCTTCTTCACCATCGGCGGCGCGCCGGTTTCGGGTCTCGGCACAAACGCCTCGATCGTCCCATCGTCGCGATGCCTGACGTCGTAGAAGGTCGGAATGTAAAAGCCACGCTCCACGGCGAGGCGGCGAAGCAGATCGTCGCGATCGGTGGCGGTCTTGAACGCCGCCAGCAGCGGCGGAATGAGCGCTTCGCCTTCGCCGGCGGCGATGACATCGGCGAACGGCGCCAACGGCTCGGGATTCACGAACGTCACCGCTCCGCCGATCATTACAAGTGGATCGCGTGGCGTGCGATCCGCGGCGCGCGGCTTCAGGCCGGCGAGCTTCAGCAGCGAGACCACGTTCGTGTAGTCCCACTCGAACGAAACGGAAAATGCAAAGATGTCGAAATCGTTGACCGGCGTCTGCGACTCGATGGTGACGAGCGGCGCACCGCCGGCAAGCTGCGCGGCGAGTTCCGTCTTCGGCGGCAGGAAGACCCGCTCGCAGACAATGTCGTCTTCGGCGTTGAACAACTTGTAGACGGTCTGAAAGCCGAGATTCGACATGCCGACGAAGTAGGTGTTGGGGAAAGCCAGCGCGACGCGAAGCCGTCCGCCGTGGGGCTTCGACACGTAGCCCACCTCCTTCGACAGGATCTCGCGGGCACGATCACGCTGCTGCCAGTTCTTCATGGGGAATCGTATAAAGGCCGGCGTTGGCCGGCCCTTCAGTGTACGGTTCCCGCAGCCCGCGCGCTAGTTTTGTCGTCGCAGAAATGCGGGGATATCCAGCGGCGACGAGAGGTCGAACCCGTTGTCCTCCGAGCCCGGCGCCATGGCCCTTGCCGCATCACCTGCGGCACTCAGAGGCAGCGTCAGCTCCAACGCCGGCCGGCGCGTCACCGTGAATGCTGGCGGGGCGACGTCGCGCATCATGATGTCGCGCTGGGCCTCGCGCCCTGTCAGTTCGCCCGCTGTGAAGGCGGCGGGCTGCGCTACCGGTAGCGGCTCAGGCGCAACCGCCTCTGCGGCGCGCGCGATGTGCGCCGTGTAGCTCGTCAGGTCCGTAGGCGTTGGCACTGCCGCCGCCGGAGCCCGCCGCGCCGCGTCGGTGCGATCGAATCCGGTTGCGATCACCGTAATCTTCACCTTGCCATTCAGATTCGGATCGATCACCGCGCCGAAAATGATGTTCGCCTCGTCGTGCGCTGCTTCCTGAATGACGCACGACGCTTCGTTGACTTCCATCAACGACATGTCGGGCCCGCCGGTGATGTTGATGATCACGCCGCGTGCGCCGTTCATGGAGCTGTCCTCCAGCAGCGGGCTCGAGACCGCACGTTGTGCCGCCTGCATGGAGCGTCCGTCTCCTTCGCCGACGCCCGTGCCCATCATCGCCACGCCCATTCCCGACATGATCGTCTTCACATCGGCGAAGTCGAGGTTGATCATCCCGGGCACGAGAATCAGATCCGAGATGCCCTGGATGGCCTGTCGCAGCACATCGTCCGCCATCGCGAACGCCTCACCCATCGTCGTGCGCCGATCGACGACCGCCAGCAGCCGCTCGTTGGGAATGGTGATGATGCTGTCGACACATTCGCGCAGCGCTTCGAGTCCCAACTCCGCGTGCTGCGCCCGCTTCTTGCCTTCGAACTTGAACGGCTTTGTAACCACACCGATGGTCAGCGCGCCAAGCTCGCACGCGAGGCTGGCGATCACGGGCGCCGCTCCGGTGCCGGTCCCACCACCCAGGCCAGTGGTGACGAAGATCATGTCCGCACCCGACAGGGCCTGGATGATCATGTCGGTGTCCTCGAGCGCTGCCTGCCGTCCGATGTTCGGGTCCGCGCCGGCGCCGAGCCCCTTCGTCAGCTTCTGCCCCAGCTGCAGCTTGATCGCCGCCTTGCTGTGATCGAGCGCCTGCGCGTCGGTATTGGCGACGATGAATTCGACGCCGCCGAGGCCGACCTCCACCATGCGGTTCACGGCGTTGCTGCCGCCGCCGCCGACACCAATGACTTTGATCTTCGCGCCGCGTCGTGCGGCCGGGTCGAGCGTCAGCCGGAGTTCCTGTGCCTCGCGCCCTTCGGATTTTTTCATGTCGCCTCCTGTTAACCAGGTCCCTGCAAGGCGGATCCTTTCGGACCCGCCAGATCAGAAGAATTCCTTGAATATCCCGCGCAGCTTGCCCGCCATGCGGACAAACGCTCCGGCACCGGCGCGCACCGGCTCCGGTTCACGATTGCGATGTGCGTAGAGAACCAGGCCGACAGGCGTCGCAAACGTCGGACTGTTCACGTGGTCGGCGAGACCACCTACCTCGGTCGGCGCGCCGCGTCGAATCGGAAGGTCGAAAATCTGTTCGGCGATCTCCGGCATCCCCTCGAGAATCGCTCCGCCGCCGGTGAGCACGATGCCGGAGTTGAGTGACTTCTCGTAGCCGGCGCGGCGAATCTCGTCCCACACGAGATGGAAGATCTCTTCGGCTCGCGGCTGCAGAATCTCCGAGAGGATGCGCCGCGCCATCAGCCGCGGCTTCCGTCCGCCGACGCTCGCCACTTCGATGGTGTCATCCTCGTCGACCATCGACGACAGCGCGCAGCCGCCCTTCCGTTTGACCTTCTCCGCGTCGGGAATCGGCGTGCGCAGGCCGACGGCGATGTCGTTGGTGAAGTGGTCGCCGCCGACCGCCACCACGCCGGTATGCCACAGGCTGCCGCGCTCGAAGATGGCGAGGTCGGCGGTGCCGCCGCCGATATCGACGAGCGCGACGCCGAGCTCCTTTTCGTCCTGCGCCAGCACCGACTCTGACGCGGCGAGCTGCTCGATCACCGTGTCGGCGACCGTGACGCCAGCCCGGTTTACACAGGCGATCAGGTTCTGCGTCGACGAAACGGCACCGGTCACGATGTGGACGTTCACTTCCAGCCGCGCGCCCGTCATGCCGACGGGTGCGCCAATCCCGTCCTGCTCGTCGACAACGAAGTCCTGCGGCAGCACGTGCAGGATCTCGCGGCCCGTCGGCAGCGCCACGGCCTTCGCCGCATCAATCGCGCGCCGCACATCATCTCGCGTGATCTCCCGGTTTTTTCCGGCGACGGCAATCACCCCTCGGCTGTTGAAGCCTTTGATGTGCGGACCGGACAGCGCAAGATGGACCGAGTCGATCTCGACCCCCGCCATCAGCTCCGCTTCTTCAATGGCCTTCTTGATCGAATCGACGGCCGCATCGACATTGACGACCACGCCGCGCTTGATCCCGCGCGACTCGGCGACACCGATGCCGACAATATCGAGCGCGCCGTCGTCCATGCTTTCTCCGACGACAGCGGTAACGCGTGAGGTACCGACGTCAAGGCCAACGAGATAGCGTTCTCTTCGCGCCAATTAGTTCCCCCCTCGCCTGGTGGGCTTGGCGGATCCAACAGGACCAGCCCGCCCCGCTACGGGTCTGACGTAGACGCGCTCGTCAAATCGCAGGTCCACGTAATCGATCGCTGCGACGCGCGCGCGCAGCGCCGGCGCCAGATCGAGGTACGACTGCAGCCGTTCTGCGAATTGTTCGGAGCCGACGCGCACGAGCGCGGTATCGCCCTTGAGAATCAGCACCGCGTCATGCACGTCGCTGACGTCGATCTCTGAGACACGCCTGCCGAGCGACGGTTTGATCTGCAGCGCGGCCAGCACGCGGGCAGCGAGCGCCGCGCGCGCTTCGTCGATGAGCAATCCGTTGTCGCGGGGCGCGGCAGCGAGTCCGTCGATCACCGGCAGATCGAAGTCGGCATAGTTGGGTCCGTACTGGTCGATGATGCCGCCGCGGTCGTCGATGAGGTACAGGTCGTCGTTGACACGGCCGATTCCCATCGGCT
>Ga0075434_100007415_pt1 | contig 10154 bp, 9 predicted proteins | sample RhiMethybrSRZTD3_FD_75298 | JGI IMG/M metagenome (GOLD analysis project Ga0075434, IMG submission 75298) | Populus rhizosphere microbial communities from Tennessee, USA - Rhizosphere MetaG P. TD hybrid SRZTD3 | ecosystem: Host-associated > Plants > Roots > Rhizosphere > Soil | place: USA...
ACCCCGACTCCGTCCAGCTGGACCGTGGCTCCACCCGGCAACGGCGGGTCAAACGCGGCTGATCTCCGCGGGTCAGCGGGGCCGGCTACTCAGCGGAGCCGCTGGCTATGACGGCGAAGGGCGCGCCCTGCGGGTCGGCGAGGGTGGCCATCGGGCCCTGCGGGGTCGGCTGCACCCGGGAGAGCACCCGCGCCCCCAGGTCCTGGGCCTGTTTGACGGCGGCGTCGGCGTCGGCGACCTCGAAGTAGATCCCCCAGTGCGGCGGGAGCTCGCCCATCTCCGGCGTCGGCGGCATCGCCCCGCCGACCGTCCGGCCGTCCACCTTGACCAGCTTGTAGACCGGCATGGTCGGGTCGGACCCGGCCATGTCCTCGAAGCTGACACCGATCGTGGCGCGGTAGAACTCGGCCTCCTTGTCGATGCCCGGCGCCACCAACTCGTTCCACACCACGGTGCCGGGCTCGTTGACCAACTCCGAGCCGGTGTGGATGCCCTGCTGCCAGACGGCGAAGAGCGCGCCGGCCGGGTCGGTCGCCAGCGCCATGCGACCCTGGTCGGCGATGTCCATCGGCGGCCCGACCACCGTCCCGCCGGCGGCGGGCACCGCGGCGGCGAACGCGTCCGCGTCGTCGACGGCCAGGTAGGTCACCCAGGCGGGCCGCATGTCCGGGATCATCGTGCCGGACAGCCCGACCACCCGCTTGCCCCGCAGCAGCGCGATCGAGTAGCCGCCGAAGGCTGGATCCGGGCTTACCTCCCACTCCCAGCCGAACAGCCCGGCGTAGAACGCGCGGCCGGCCGCCGGATCATCGGTCCAGATGTCCGCCCAGCACGGCGTGCCCTGCGGATAACCGGTGCGCTCGCTCATGACCGACCTCCTCGCCGGCGGTCCCGGCCCGGTGCCGGGGCTCCCCGTTGCGGCGCAAGACTGCCACCGACCACCGACAGAATTGGCGACGGGAGTAAAACTGGGTCGTGAACTACGACGGCGGGGTCGCCGGGGCCAGGGAGACGGTCGAGAAGGGCGGCGCCGCGCGCTACCACGAGGCCAACGCGGCCAGGGGCAAGCTGTTCGCCCGCGAGCGCGTCCGGCTGCTGGTCGACAAGGACTCGTTCGTCGAGGACGGCATGCTCGCCAACGTCATGGCCGGCGACCTGCCGGCCGACGGCGTGATCACCGGACAGGCGCTGATCGACGGCCGGCCGGTGTGCGTGATGGCCAACGACTCCACGGTCAAGGCGGGCTCGTGGGGGGCGCGCACCGTGGAGAAGATCATCCGCATCATCGAACGGGCGTACGCGACATCCGTGCCGATGGTCTACCTGGTCGACTCGGCCGGGGCGAGGATCACCGACCAGGTCGACCTGTTCCCGGGCCGGCGTGGCGCCGGCCGGATCTTCTGGAACCAGGTGCGCGCCTCCGGTTCCATCCCGCAGGTGTGCGCGCTGTTCGGGCCGAGCGCCGCCGGCGGGGCGTACATCCCGGCGTTCTGCGACGTGGTCGCGATGGTGGACGGCAACGCGAGCATGTATCTCGGATCCGACCGGATGGTCGAGATGGTGACCGGGGAGAAGACGACGCTCGAGGACATGGGCGGAGCCAGGATGCACACCGGCGAGTCCGGCGTGGGCCACTTCCTCTGCAAGGACGAGCCCGAGGCGCTCGACGTGGTCCGCCGCTACCTGTCCTACCTGCCGTCCAACTGGCAGGGCGAGCCGCCCGCGATCGAGCCGGCCGGGCCGGGCGGCGGCGACCTGCGGGCGCTGGTGCCGGACAGCGAGCGCCAGGCGTTCGACATGCGCCGGTACGTGCGGGCGCTGGTCGACGACGGTTCGTTCTTCGAGATCCAGGCCCGCTGGGCGCGGGAGGTGACGATCGGGTTCGCCCGGCTCGACGGCAGGGCGGTCGGCGTGGTCGGCAACAACCCGCAGTTCAAGGGCGGGGTGCTGTTCGTCGACTCGGCCGACAAGGCGACCCGGTTCGTGCAGCTGTGCGACGCGTTCAACCTGCCGCTGATCTTCCTTTCCGACGTGCCCGGCTTCATGGTCGGCTCGGCGGTGGAGAAGCAGGGCATCATCCGGCACGGTGCCAAGATGATCAGCGCGATCGCCGAGGCGACCGTGCCGAAGTTCTGCGTCGTGGTCCGCAAGGCCTACGGCGCAGGGCTCTACGCGATGGCCGGGCCCGGCTTCGAGCCCGACGCGACGCTGGCGCTGCCGACCGCGAAGATCGCGGTCATGGGCGCCGAGGCCGCCGTCAACGCGGTCTACGCGAACAAGATCGCGGCGATCGAGGACGAGGCCGAGCGCGCCGAGTTCGTCCGCAGCCGCCGGGAGGCGTACGAAGAGGACATCGACGTGCTGCGGCTGGCCAGCGAGCTCGTCGTGGACGCGGTGGTGGAGCCGGAGGACCTGCGCGCCGAGCTGGTCGCCCGGATCGCCGCCGCGCGCGGCAAGGACCGAGGATTTTCCCGTCGTCGGCATGGGGTGACACCGGTATGACAACTGTGCTTCTCGCCGAGGACGACCCGGCGATCTCCGAACCGCTGGCCCGCGCGCTGCAGCGCGAGGGCTACTCGGTGCTGGTCCGCAACGACGGCACCAGCGCGCTGTCCGAGGCGATGGGCGGCGACGTCTCCCTGGTCGTGCTCGACCTCGGCCTGCCGGACATGGACGGGCTCGAGGTGTGCCGCCGGCTGCGGGCCGGGCGCAACTCGGTGCCGGTCCTCGTCCTGACCGCCCGGACCGACGAGATCGACCTGGTGGTCGGGCTGGACGCCGGCGCGGACGACTACGTCGCCAAGCCGTTCCGGCTGGCCGAGCTGCTGGCCCGGGTGCGGGCGCTGCTGCGGCGGCGGACCGGCGACGTGCTCGAGGCCAGCGGCGTGCGGATGGAGCTGGCCTCCCGCCGGGTCTGGCAGGACGACGTCGAGCTGCACCTGAGCAACAAGGAGTACGAGCTGCTCCGGGTGCTGCTCGAGGAGGCCGGCGCCGTCGTCACCCGCAACCGGATCATGCGGGAGGTCTGGGACGACGCCGAGGGCGGTGCCTCCAAGACGCTCGACATGCACGTGTCCTGGCTGCGCCGCAAGCTCGGCGACGATCCGCAGCGGTCCCGGCTGCTCACCACGGTGCGCGGGGTGGGCTTCCGGTTCGAGCGCGGCTGAGGCATTGGGCTCCAGGGTGCCTCCCCCGCCCGACTGGCGGAGCGGGCCTACGCCCGGGCGACCGGCGGCGTTGTCAGGGACCGACCGTCTCCGCCGTGCCCCGCACCCGCCCAGGCGAAGCGCGCCCGGTGACCGGGCCGTCCACGGACGACCGGGGGAGGCACCCCAGTGCGCCGACGGCTGATGGCCGCCACGCTGGCGGTGGTCGCGGTGTCGGTGTTCTCACTCGGGCTGCCGCTGCTGGTGGTCACGGTGCGCCTGGTCGCCGACAGCGCCCGCACGGAGCTGCTCCGGCAGGTGCAGACGGTCGCCGCGGTGGTCGAGGACCCGACCGCCAGCGGTGCCCCCACCCCGGATCGCCTGACCCGGCTGGTGCCGCCGGGGGAGCAGGTCACGATCCGGGACCCGGACGGGCAGGCGACCACCGCCGGCCCCGACCCCGGTCCGAGCCCGTACTCGGCGCAGGCCCCGTTGCCCGGCGGCGGCCAGGTCGAGGTGGCCCGGCCGGCCAGTGACGTGCGGGCCCGGCAGTACCGGTTCGGCTTCGGCGTGGTCGCCGGGATGGCCGGCTCCGCCGTGCTCGCGGCGATCGCGGCCGTGCTGCTGGCGCGCCGCCTGGCCGAGCCACTGCGTGACGTGGCCGGACGGGCGGCCCGGCTCGGCGCGGGCGACTACCGGGCCTCGCCGGCCCGGCCCGGCATCGACGAGCTCGACCGGATCTGCGACGTGCTGGACCGGGCCGCGGCCCAGATCTCCGCGGTCATCCAGCGGGAGCGCACGCTCGCGGACGACGTGTCACACCAGCTGCGCAGCCGGCTCACCGCGCTGCGGATGCGGCTGGAGGAGATCTCCATGTCGCCGGAGCCGGACGTGAAGCGGGAGGCGACCGCGGCGCTGGAGCAGGCCGAGCGGCTGTCCGCGGTGGTGGACGAGATCCTGGCTCAGGCTCGCACGGCCAGGGCCGAGGGCGCCGGCGACGTCGAGGTCGGTCGCGAGGTCGCCGCGGTCGTCGACGAGCGGGAGCCGACGCTGCGCACGCTGGGCCGCCAGGTCGAGGTGGACGCGCCGGACACGCTGATCGCCCGGGCAGAGCCGGGGCGGCTGCAGCAGGCGGTCGGCGTGCTCGTCGACAACGCGCTCGAGCACGGCCGCGGCGTGGTCAGGGTCGGCGTGCGCAGATCCGGCCGGCACGCCGTGGTCGAGGTCACCGACGAGGGACCGGGGGTGCCGCCCGAGCTGATCGGCAAGATCTTCGAGCGCGGGGTGAGCGGCGGCGACGGGACCGGGATCGGGCTGGCCCTGGCCCGGGCGCTGGTCGAGTCCGACGGCGGCCGGCTGGAGCTGAGCCGGCCGGTGCCACCGGTCTTCGCGGTCTACCTCCCATTGGCCGAGGAGCCGGGGCCGTAGCGGCCAGGGCGTGTCCCCGGACACGCCCTACTCCACGGCGGTGGCGCCGGCGCCGACGGTCGCGGGGTGCGGCGGGAACACGAACCGCTTGTACGACCAGAAGCGGAACACCGTGCCGATGCCGATGCCGACGAACTTCGCCACGTTCAGGGCGAACGCGCTCTGCGCGCCGACGACGTAGAACGTGAACGCGATCACCACGCTGGAGATCCCCAGCGCGATCAGGTTGATCGCGAAGAACAGCACGTACTCCCGGCGCAGGCCGGTACGGGCCCGGTGCGAGAAGGACCAGTGCCGGTTGCCGAAGTAGGAGAGCGTGGTCGCGACGCTGGTCGAGATGATGTTCGAGGTCGTCGGGCCGAGCCCGATGCGGAAGTGCATCAGGTTGAACAGGCCCACGTCGACGAACAGGTTCACGACGCCGAGGACGCCGAATGCCGAGATCTCCTTGAGCAGAACACGCCACGGCGTGCCGAGACGATCGAGCAGAGGCACCGGAAGAGTGTACGTGGCCGACCTGCACCCGGTTTCCGGCCGCGTCCCGGGGTGACACGATCGAGGGCATGCCCGACCTCGACGCTGACCAGGAAGAGTTCCGCCGCACCGTCGCCGACTTCGCCCGGACGGTCGTCGCGCCGGTGGCGCACGACTACGACGAGCGCGCCGAGTTCCCGTACCCGGTGGTCAAGCAGATGGGCGAGCTTGGTCTGTTCGGGTTGCCGTTCCCGGAGCAGTACGGCGGGATGGGCGGCGACTACCTCTCGCTCTGCCTGGCGATCGAGGAGCTGGCCAGGGTCGACTCGTCCGTGGCGATCACGCTGGAGGCCGGCGTGTCGCTCGGCGCGATGCCGGTGTTCCGGTTCGGCACCGAGGAGCAGAAGCAGGAGTGGCTGCCGCGGCTGTGCAGCGGGCAGGCGCTCGGCGCGTTCGGGCTGACCGAGCCGGGCGGCGGCTCGGACGCCGGCGCCACCCGCACCACCGCCCGGCTGGAGGACGGCGAGTGGGTGATCGACGGCACCAAGGCGTTCATCACCAACTCCGGCACCGACATCACCGAACTGGTCACGGTGACCGCGGTCACGGGCACGCTGGCCGGCGGCGGATCCCGTTCCGATGGCTCACCGCGGGTGGGTAAGGAGATCTCCTCGATCCTCGTGCCGGTGCCGCGGCCGGGCTTCACGGTGGCCAAGTCGTACTCGAAGGTCGGCTGGCACGCGTCCGACACGCACGAGCTGTCGTTCTCCGGCTGCCGGGTGCCGGCGGAGAACCTGCTCGGCGAGCGCGGCCGTGGCTACGCCAACTTCCTGTCCATCCTCGACGAGGGCCGGATCGCGATCGCCGCGCTCGGCACCGGGCTCGCGCAGGCGTGCGTCGACGAGTGCGTCCGGTACGCCCGGGAGCGCGAGGCGTTCGGCCGCAACATCGGCGCGTACCAGGCGATCCAGTTCAAGATCGCGGACATGGAGATGCGGGCGCACCTGTCCCGGCTGGCCTGGCGGGACGCCGCGGCGTTGCTGACGGCCGGCCGGCCGTTCAAGCGCGAGGCGGCGATCGCGAAGCTCTACTCGTCCGAGGCCGCGGTGACGAACGCGCGGGAGGCGACGCAGGTCTTCGGCGGGTACGGGTTCATGAACGAGTTCCCGGTCGCCCGGCACTGGCGGGACTCGAAGATCCTCGAGATCGGCGAGGGTACGTCCGAGGTGCAGCGGATGCTCATCGCCCGGGACCTCGGCGTGTCCTAGCGTCTCCTGCGCCTCCTGCGTCTCCTGACACCTGCTAGGGGAGCACCACGAGCGTCCCGGCGGGGATCGGGGCGCCGGCGGCGCCGTCAGCCCGGAGGGTTCCGGACGCCGTACCGCCCGGCACCGCCGCGGCGGTGACGTCGACCCGGACGTGCACGGTGGTCTGGTCGCCGCCGTCCAGGGCGTCGAGCGTGCAGGTGGTGACCGCGCCGGCGGTGCAGGTCCAGTTGTCGCTGCCGGAGCCGCCGCGGGCGGTGATGCCGGTGGGCAGGCGGAGCGTGACGAGCAGGCCGCGCGAGTCGTCGTCGCCCGTGTTGCGGATCGGGACGGCGATGGTGCCGGTCGCGCCGGCTGAGAGCGTGCCCTGGGCGTGGGGAGAGCCGGCGACCACGGTGCCGGCGCCGACCGCCGGGGCGGACCCGGTGGGAGACGGTGGGCCGCCGGGCGTCGGTGTGCCGCTCGCGGTCGGGACCGCGGTCGGGCTGCTGCTCGGGCTGCTGCTCCGGGTGCTGCTCGGGGTGCTGCCGCTGGGCGTGGCGCCCGGGCTGAGAGGGCCGGCGGACGGGGCGCCCGAACCGGCCGGGCCGGCTTCGCTCGGGCCGGGCAGGCCGGCGACCGTGGTCGCGGCGATCGCCGGAGTGCCGCCAGGGCCGGGGCCGCCGTCCTGGGTGACGACGACCGCCGCGGTGCCGCCGATCACGACGGCGGCGACGGCCGCGGCGGCGGCCTGGCCGGCGTGCGAGCCGGCCACCCACGCCGTCACCGAACCCAGCGCCGAACCACCGCCACCCGCACCACCCACCCCACCGGCTGCTGCTCCACCGGCCGCTCCGCTGGCTGCTCCACCAGCTGCTCCACCGACCGCTCCACCTGCCGCTCCGCCGGCTGCTCCGCCGCCGGCTGCCGCGCCGCCGGCTGCCGCGCCGGCTGCCCCGCCGCCAGCCGCGCCGCCAGCCGCGCCGCCGGCTGCCGCGCTGCCGGCTGCCGCGCTGCCTGCAGTGGCGAGGCCGTGGGCGGCGACCGCGGCGGCTTCCGCGGGGGCGGCGTGGGCGGCGAGGTAGGCGCCGGCCGCGGCCGCACCGAGCACGAGCGGCGCGATCACCCCGCGCAGCCCGGCGTTGACGTCCGCAAGCTCGCCGGCGAGCGCCCGGCAGTCCGCGCAGGTCGCGAGGTGCGCCTCCACCTTGGCCCGCTGCCGGGCGGTCAGCCCGCCGCGCGCCCACGCGCCGAGCCGGTCCACCGTCGCCGCGTGCCGGCGGCCGTCGCCGTCGGCGAGGTGTTCCTGCAGGTACGCCTGCCGCAACCCCTCCCGGGCCCGGTACGCCAGCGCCGCCACGCCGTTCGGCGTCAGTCCGAGCAGCGGCGCGACGTCGGCCGGCGACTCCTGCTCCACCTCGGTGTGCCAGAGCACCGTCTGCCAGCGCTCGGGCAGCCGGTGGAAGGCCCGCGCGGCCAGGCTGGTCTCCAGGTCCGCGACCGCGGAGTCCTCCCACGGCACGCCGGGGTCGTGCCTGCTCATGTCGTCGGACCAGGCCAGCTTCTTGTCCCGGCGGGCCCGGTCGTAGCGCACGTTGCGCAGCGTGGTGAGCAGGTATGCCCGGAACGCCACGTCCGGCCCACCGCCGCCGCGCAGGATGTCCAGCACCTTCGCGAACGCCTCCGCGACCAGGTCGTCGGCCTCCGCCCGGGAGCCGGTCAGCTGCCGGGCCAGGGTCGTCGCGGCGCCGACGTGCCGCCGGTACAGCAGCCCGTACGCCTCGACATCACCGGACCGGACCGCCTCGATGAGCTCGGGATCGCCGGGCTCGATCGGGCCGTCGGATTCCACGGTCCGCGGCAGCGGTACGGACATGCGGTGCGCGCTCCGTTCACGGTCGGGGACCCGGACCTCACCAGCTATGCCCACCGATCGGCGTCACGGAACGCCTTCGCGCCCGTCCCACTCCGCACCCGACCGTTCGCTGGACGGTCTGCTGGCACCGACTCGGCCCCCGTGGGGCGGGTGGCTCGACCACCCGGCGGGGCCGAGCGGCGCCGGGCCCGTGCTCTAACCTCGCCGGCATGCACGAGACCACCGGCCTGCCCGTGGTGGGCATGGTCGGCGGCGGCCAGCTGGCGAGGATGACCCACCAGGCCGCGATCGCGCTCGGCCAGTCCCTGCGGGTGCTCGCGTCCTCCCCGGACGACTCGGCCGCGCTGGTCGCGCGCGACGTGATGCTCGGTTCGCACACCTCGTACGCGGACCTGGCGGCGTTCGCGGCCGGCTGCGACGTGGTCACCTTCGACCACGAGCACGTGCCGACCCAGCACGTGCGCGCTCTCGCCGCGGCCGGCCACACCGTCCTCCCGGGAGCCGACGCGCTGCTGCACGCGCAGGACAAGCAGGTGATGCGCACGCGGCTGGGCGAGCTCGGCGTGCCGGTGCCGCGGTGGGCACCGGTGGGCTCGGTCGGCGAGCTGGCGGCGTTCGCCGGCGGCACCTGGCCGGTGGTCGTCAAGGCGGTGCGCGGCGGGTACGACGGGCGCGGCGTGTGGGTCGTGCCCTCCGCCGCGGAGGCGGCCGAGCTGTTCGCGACCGGCACGCCGTTGCTGGCCGAGGAGCTGGTGCCGCTGCGCCGGGAGCTGGCCGCCGTGGTGGCGCGCTCGCCGTTCGGGCAGGGAGCGGCCTGGCCGGCGGTGCAGACCGTGCAGTCCGACGGGATCTGCGTGGAGGTGCTGGCCCCCGCGCCGGACCTCGATCCGGCCGTGGCGGCGGACGCCGAGCGGCTCGCGCTGCGGATCGCCGGCGAGCTGGGCGTGGTCGGCGTGCTCGCGGTGGAGCTGTTCGAGCGGACCGACGGCGCGCTGCTGGTCAACGAGCTGGCCATGCGGCCGCACAACAGCGCGCACTGGACCATCGAGGGCGCCCGGACCTCCCAGTTCGAGCAGCACCTTCGCGCGGTGCTCGACTACCCGCTCGGCGCGACCGAGCTGGCCGCGCCGGCGGTGGCGATGGCGAACGTGCTGGCGGGGCCGGATCTGGAGGGCGCGGCCGGGCTGGACGAGCGGGTGCACCACCTGTCCGCCCGCTGGCCGCACCTGAAGATCCACCTGTACGGCAAGCAACCCCGGCCCGGCCGCAAGATCGGCCATGTGACCGCGCTCGGGACCGATCTGGCGGCGCTGCGCCGGGACACGACCGCGGCCGCCGCCTTCCTGGCCACCGGAGTGTCGGACGAGGTGAGGCACCAGTGAACCCCGTCGTCGGCGTGATCATGGGCAGCGACTCGGACTGGCCGGTCATGTCGGCCGCCGCCGAGGCGCTCGCCGAGTTCGCGGTGCCGTACGAGGTGCGGGTGGTCTCGGCCCACCGCACCCCGCGGGACATGCTCGACTACGCGGCCGGGGCGGCCGGGCGCGGGCTGCGGGTGATCGTCGCCGGTGCCGGCGGTGCGGCGCACCTGCCCGGGATGGTGGCGAGCCTCACGCCGCTGCCGGTGGTCGGCGTGCCGGTGCCGCTCAAGCACCTGGACGGGCTGGACTCGCTGCTGTCGATCGTGCAGATGCCGGCCGGGATCCCGGTCGCCACGGTCGCCGTCGGTGGCGCCCGCAACGCCGGGCTGCTGGCGGTGCGCATCCTGGCCACGGCCGACGAGCAGCTGCGCGCTCGGGTCGCGGACTTCCAGACCGCGCTGGCCGAGACCGCCCGCTCGAAGAACGAGTCCCTCCGCGACCGCCTCGGCTAGACACCCCACGGGTGTAGGTGGTCAAGCGGCGGCGGGTGTGGTGTCGGGTTGGGGCCAGGCGAGGGCCTCGTCGTAGGGCCGGCTGGTGGTCAGGCAGTGATGGAGTTGGCCGA
>Ga0075434_100007419_pt1 | contig 10150 bp, 6 predicted proteins | sample RhiMethybrSRZTD3_FD_75298 | JGI IMG/M metagenome (GOLD analysis project Ga0075434, IMG submission 75298) | Populus rhizosphere microbial communities from Tennessee, USA - Rhizosphere MetaG P. TD hybrid SRZTD3 | ecosystem: Host-associated > Plants > Roots > Rhizosphere > Soil | place: USA...
CTTCTCGTCCTTCGAGCCGCTCGGGCGAGATGTACTGGATCGTGCCGAGCAGCGCGCGTTCGGAGGTGAGCGGATGCTTGACGGTGGGCGTGCCCTCGAGCGGCATCTGCAGCGGCGCCGCGGCTCTGAGCGTCGCCAGACCGAAGTCGAGCACCTTCACGCCCGACGTCGTCAGCATGATGTTGGCAGGCTTGAGATCGCGGTGGATGACGCCCTGACGATGCGCGTGATCGAGCGCTTCGGCAATTTGAATGCCGAAGCGAACGACGTCGCGGATCGGAAGCGGACCGCCCGAGAGCCGCGATGCCAGCGTCTCGCCCTTCACGTACTCCATGACGAGAAATGCGGTGTTCTGCTCGCGGCCGACATCGTGCAGCGCGCAGATGTGCGGGTGGTTCAGTGCGGCGACCGCCCGAGCTTCCTGCTCGAGCATTGCGCCGTGATCGATGTCGGCGAGCGCGGCGCCCATCACCTTCAGCGCAACGGTGCGATCGAGGCGCGTGTCGTGCGCCTTGTACACCTCGCCCATGCCGCCGCTTCCGAGCGACGCGGTGACCTTGTACGGACCGAGACGTGTCCCAGGCGAAAGCGTCATCGGACGGTCGAAGCGATCAGTCAGCCGTAGTGGTGTCCCTCAGCCGCAGATTCCGCAGCAGCCGATGCAGGTATGTCGGGTTGATCCCGAGGAGGCGCGCAGCCGCCGTGAAATTGCCGCCGGCGCGATCGATCGCATCGAGAATGAGGCGGCGCTTCGTTTCGAGCACCGTCTGATGGTAGGGCGCCTTCTCGCCGCCCGGCAGCGCCGCGGACGCGTCGAGCATCGGCTCGGGCAGATCGTCGGCGACGATCCGGTCGGAGCAGCCGAGCACGACGGCGCGCTCGAGTGCGTTCTCGAGCTCGCGAACGTTGCCCGGCCAGTCGTACGCGCGCAGCACGTCGAGCGCTTCGGGCGAGATCGTCATCGCGCGGCCGCGGCCGTACTTCGAGGCGAAATGCGCGGCCAGCATCGGAATGTCCGCCCGCCGCGCGCGCAGCGCCGGCATCGTCAGCGTCACGACGTTGAGGCGATACCAGAGATCCTGACGGAACCGGCCCGCGGCGACGGCGGCCTGCATGTCCTGGTTGCTCGCCGCGATGACCCGCACGTCGACTTTGATCGTGCGCGTGCCGCCGACGCGCTCGAACTCATGGTGCTGCAGGACCCGGAGCAGCTTCGCCTGCAGTGCCGGCGCGAGCTCGGCGATCTCGTCGAGAAATATCGTCCCGCCGTCGGCGACCTCGAACTTGCCTTTCTTCTGTGCGACTGCGCCGGTGAACGCGCCCTTCTCGTGACCGAACAGCTCGCTCTCGAGCAGCGACTCGGTGAGCGCGGCGCAGTTGAATGCCACGAAGGGGTTGCGCGCGCGCGGACTGTTCTGGTGGATGGCGCGCGCCGCGAGCTCTTTGCCGGTGCCGGTCTCGCCGCAGATCATCACCGAGCAGTCCGACGGCGCGACCTTTCTGATGCGCTCGTACACGACACGCATCGGCGGGCTGTCGCCGACCATGTCGTGCGCCTGCAGCGCGACGCGGCCGGCAAGGACTTCCGCGACGATTGCGCCCGGCGAGTCGGCGGACGCCGCAGTCCCGACCGGAACGATCCGCTGCGTGCGATCGTCGCGCGCCCATCCGGGTTCCTCGATGCCGGCGTGCCCCTTCCGATCGGCGTCGAGAAACAGCAGCACCGAATCGCCCGCGCGAATGCGGTCGCCGTGCTGAAGCGCGTGCTCGCGGACGGGAATGCCGTTGACATACGTGCCGTTCGAGCTGCCGAGGTCGCGGATCGTGAAGCGTCCGTTCGCGGCGTCGATGGAACAGTGACGCCGCGACATCAGATGATCGGGAACGCTGAGCTGTGCGGCCGTATCGCGACCCACGATCGTCGTCCCGGCCGTAATTCCAAGTGTTTCACCGCAGCGCGGTCCGGAGAGAACGACGAGCTTTGCGGTCATGACACTACTTCGAGATCTCGACACAAGCAAAAGGACTGCCGAGCTGCAGATGTCTATCCGTTCGGCGTCGTAGCGTATCCGATCGGAGAGGGTTTCATCGATCGGTCGATCGCGTCACACATGCGGCAAGCGGGGCGCATGCATCGAATTGCTGAATGTTTGCGCGTGCGGCCGTCGCGGCCGCCGCGATCGCCGGCCGAGTTCCGTGCGGAATGCTCGTTGCCCTACACGCGCGCGTGCTGGGCGATGTTCGAGACACGTGGTCTCCCCGCCCCCGCCTTCTCGACGCCCGGCGCATTTCCACACGGCGGTTCGATGCCGCGGTCGTTCAACGGCTGGGGTTGAACGGACGCGGCATCGCACTTCTACAAAAGGAGCGAGAGTCCGTGGGCTATCCGGCGATCGCGATGGCAATCGCCTTGTCTTACAACAACGACACGCGCTGCGACTACCGGCGCGGAGACGAGGGGCTCGCGCGGTTGATTGCGGCGCTGTGCGCGGGCGCTGCCCTGAGCGGCGAATCACACGCGCGCAAGCGACGACGCACGGACGGCGACGGCCGCGATGCCGAACGCATGGCCTTCGCGAGAATCGCGGAAGAGGCTTACGCGCTCTATGTCGAGCGCGACCGCGATGCCAGCACGCTCGCCGAATGCTGGCGAATCGCGACGGAACGCGTGCTGCACAAATAGATCAGCGGATCCGCACGCGGCTCTGCTCGCGCATGAACTGCTGGACGTAATACGGCCCGCCGGTGCCGCGTCCGGTCGATCCGCTCGCTTTCCATCCGCCGAACGAATTGATGCCGGGCCACGCGCCGGTCGTCGCGCCCGCACGCCGGTTCGCGTACGTCACGCCGGCCTGGATGCGGTTGAAGAACTGCTCGATCTCGCGGTCGTCCTCCGAGAAGATGCCGGCGGTCAGCCCGTATTCCGTTCCGTTCGCGAGATCGATCGCTTCGTCGAGCGACAGCACTTCGCCGATGATGGTGATCGGGACGAAGAGCTCCTCTGAAAACAGCGGATGGCTGTTCGGCAGGCCGTCGATGATCGTCGGCTCGACGAAGTAGCCGTGCGCGAGGTCGCCCCGGGTGATGCGGCGGCCGCCGACGAGAACCCGGCCGCCGTCGGCCTTCGCTTGCGCGATCGCGCGCTCGTAGGTCTTTACCGCGTCTTCGTTGATCACCGGCCCGAGGTACACGTCGCGATCGAGCGGGTTGCCGATCTTGATCTTCTCCGTCTTCTCGACGAGCAGGCGCACGAACTCGTCGCGATTCTGCTTCGTGACGTAGACGCGCGAGCACGCGGAACACTTCTGTCCCTGCGCGCCGAACGCCGATCGCATGACGCCGTCGCTCGCCTTGTCGAGATCGGCCGACTTCATGACGAGCGCCGGGTTCTTGCCGCCCATCTCGATGATGAGCGGACGCGGGATCGGACGCGTCGCGTTGTCGCGAATGAGGCGCATGCCGACCTCTTTCGATCCCGTGAACACGATGCCGTCGACGTCCTTGTTGTCGATCAGCTCCTGTCCCGCGGTGCCGCCGCCTCCGGTGACGAAGTTGAAGACGCCTGCCGGCACGCCCGCTTCCATCATCAGCTCGTAGAGCTTGTAGCCGAGGAGCGGCGTCACCGACGCGGGCTTGAAGACGACGGTGTTGCCGGCGACGAGCGCGCCGCCCGATGGACCGGCGGCGAGCGCGAGCGGGAAGTTGAACGGCGAGATCACGGCCCACACCCCGTAGGGCCGGAGCACGCTCAGGTTTTCCTCGCCGGGCCCGAGCGCGCCGAGCTTCGTGGTAAACCCTTCGTGCTGCTCGATCTGGTTGCAGTAGTACTCGATGAGATCCGCGGACTCTTCGACGTCGCCGACGCACTCGAGACGGTTCTTGCCCGCCTCGTAGCCCATGAGCGCGGAGAGCTCCCAGCGGTGTTCGCGAATCTTGTCGGCGACTTTCTTCAGCAGCGACACACGATCGCGCCACGGCCGCGCGCTCCACGCGGGGAACGCCGCCTTCGCGGACGCGATGGCGTCGCGTACCTGTTCGCGGCTGCCGCTCTGGAATCTGCCGAGCAGGATCCGCGTATCGATCGGGCTGCGATCCTCGAATTCGCTCGAGGCCTTCACCTCGCGTCCGCCGATCATCAGCGGATAGCTTCGGCCGAAGGTCGACTTCACTTTTTGAATGGCGGCGTCGAGCTCGCGATGGAGATCCTCCATCCGATCCGCGGTCATCGTGGCGTAGGTGATCTTCTGCTCGGTGCGTTTGGTATCTGTTTCCATTCACGATCTCCATTACTCGCGAACACAACGAAAACCGCGTGCTCGGCGGTTAGATATGGCCTACCGCTCGAGGGCCCCGGCGACGCGATTGAGCGCCGCGGTCAGCCGCGAAACCTGGTCGGCGACGCGCGCGCGATCGCCGGCCTCGATCGCTTCGGCGATCCCCGGAAGCACTTCTGCCGCGTACGTCGGCTTCGGCGCATAGATCAAATGACGATACCACGGGCGGTCCGGGATGCCGTCGCGATCGATGAAGCCTCGCTCGGCTGCGATCAACGCTTGATCGATGGAAGCTGTGGTGCTACGCGTGCCCGCGGTGCTATTGGTGCCAACGATGCGTTGCGTGCCAAGGGCGGTGTCGATCCTTCGCTGCATCCTGTTCGCGGCTGTCTCCAGTCGCGAGATCGCGGCGTCGATCGGCGCAAGCGCGGTGCGATAGGCGGGGGCGCGGGTGACGAGTTCGCGCACGAACTCGCGCAGGCGCGGCGGATACGCCTGATAGTCGAGCGGCACGACGTTGGCGTTCGCCAGGCGCAGCGCCATCACGCCCCACAGGCGCGTCATCGCCGCGTGATAGCGGAATCCAGGATCGCCGAACTTCGTCATCCACATGTGGTTGTCGTAAATCGAGTGATACACGCCGTACGGTCCGCTGAACGACATGTCGACGATCGGAACGCCGAGGAAATTCAGAAACACCGTGTAGTCCGATCCGCTGCCGAGACGGTTGTTTACGAGATCGCCACCGCCGGCGGTCGGAAGCGCGCCGACATCGTGACGTGACGTCCGAAAGACATCCGCGACGCTCCGTCCGGTGTCGGGATCGATCACGGCGTCGGCCGCTTCCGCGATCAGCCTGTTCAGCGCGGGCACCGCGGCGGCGCCGAAGTTGGGACCTGACGCCGAGCTGTCGACGTTCAGATAGGCGACCGCGTGATCGGACAGCTCACGCGCATGCTGCTCGCCCCATTCGGTCGACGAGGTCAGCGTGAACTCTTCCGCGTCCCAGCTGGCGAACACAATCGTCCGCTTCGGACGCGCGCCCTGCCGCGCGAGCGTGCCGAGCGATCGCGCCAGTTCCATCAGAGACGATGTCCCGCTCGACGGATCGACGCCGCCGTACACCCACGCATCGCGGTGGTTGCCGACGATGACGAGTTGATCGGGTTCGGTCGTACCGGTAATGCGCGCGTCCACCGTCCAGATGGGACGAATCGCATCGTCCATCCGCACGCGCATGTGAACCGCCGCGGGACCCGCGCCGACGTGATATTTCATCGGGAGACCGCCCTGCCACGCCGCCGGCGCGTCGGGACCGCCGAGCGCGGAGAGGATGACGCGTGCGTCCTTCCAGGACAGCGGCGCGCTCATGATCTTCGGCAGGGACAACGCGTCGGCTGCCGGGATCCGTTTCGCACCGGGCAGCGACGCCCATCCCGGCGTGAGCGGATCGCCCGGCACGCGGAAATCGTACACGACGCCGCCGCGCTGAATGTGGCTCTCGGGACCCCACGGACCGTTCGGATACACCTTCCCCTTCTTGAACCCGTCGTCGGCAGGATCGGAGTAGATGAGGATGCCGGCGGCGCCGCGCTGCTCGGCCGTCAGCGCCTTGTAGCCGCGGTAGCTGTACGGCACCGAGTAACGCACGAGCGCGATCTTGCCTTTGATGTCGACGCCGTGCGCCGCGAGCCAGTCGTAATCCGCAGGGTTGCCGCTGCCTGCGTACACGACGGGCGCCGTCACATCTCCCGACGCCGAATACGCGTGATACGCGGGACCGACCTCGCGCGCCGAATACGGATCGCCGTCGACCGGTTCCTCTTTGAATGACGCGCGCCACCGTTCTCCGTGCTCGCCGCGACCGCCGGGCGATGTCATTTCGACGCGCATGTCGGTCGGATACGGCAGCAGCACGTCGTGCGTCGTGATCTCGATCTGCTCGAGGCCGTACTCGCGCCAGCGATCGCGCACCCATTCGGCCAGCACGCGATCGCGCGGCGATCCCGCGACGTGCGGTTCGGCCGTGAGAAATGCGTGCGCGTCCCTGGCCTTCGCCGGCGTCGGCAGCAGCTGAAAGCGCCGTTCGAGTGACTGTTCTCTGGCTGCCGCCGGTGCGCTGAACCCGTACATCCGAGTCGACGCCCGCGCGGCCGTCAGAAGATATCCGGCGCCGAGCGCACCAACGACGGCGACCGCAATTTTCATGCGCTTCACGCCGACCGCCTTGACGCGTGCTTCGCGTCTCGCACGATCTGCTTCGCGGCGAGCGCGCCTGATCGGCCGGTCGCGCCGGTTCCCGGGTGCGTGCCGGAGCCGCACAGATAAAGGTTGCGGATCGGCGTCGCGTACCGCGCGTGGCCGAGCAGCGGGCGTGTGATGAACAGCTGATCGAGCGCAAGGTCTCCGTGAAAGATGTGGCCGCCGGTCAGGCCGAACGTGCGCTCGAGATCGAGCGGTGTGATGACCTCGCGCGCGCGCACGGACGATTCGAAGCCCGGCGCGTAGCATTCGATTGTTTTCGCGGCGAGCGAGCCGACGCGGTCGCGCTCCGCCTCCCACGTCGAGCCCCGGAGGAAGTATGGCGTGTATTGCACGTACGCCGAGACGACGTGCCGTCCTGCCGGCGCGAGATCGGGATCGGCGATCGAAGGAATCGTCAGCTCGATCCACGGCGTGTCGGCGATGCCGCCGTACTTCGCGGCGTCGAACGCGCGCTCGATGCCGTCGATATCGCGCGCGAGCCGCACGCGGCCGGACAGCGCCGCGCTCTGCTCGGTCGCGTCGCGCCTTGTGAGACCGGAAAAGCGCGGGAGCGCGTCGACGGCGAAATTCACTTTCGCGAGCGTGCCGTGCCCGCGGATGTTCAGCACGCGCCTGACGAACTCCGGCGCGAGGTGCATCGGGTCCACGAGTCCGAGCAGCGTATGTTTCGGATCGGCGCTCGAGACAACGATGCGGGCGGCGACATGTTCGCCCGACGCGAGCGTGACGCCGGTGGCGGCGCCGTCGGCGATGTCGATCGCTCTGACGTCAGCGCGCGTTCGAACGTCGACACCAGACGCTCGCGCGGCGCTGCCGATCGCGTCCGCGACCGCGCCAATGCCTCCTTTCGCGGACCACGTGGTCGCAATCGGCTGTCCTTCCGCGGCGCCGAGCAGCAGCAGCAGGGCGGCGCTGCCCGCGGACCACGGGCCGAGAAACGATCCGAGCACGCCGCCGGCGGCAACCGTGGCGCGCAGCGGCTCGGTGTCGAACCACTCGCTCACCAGATCGGCGACGGCCATCGGCATCCAGCGGAGCAGACGGTACGCGTCCGCTTTTCCGAGCGCGCGGAACGCGCGGCCCGTTTTCAGCAGCTCGAAGAGATCGGTCGCGCTCGGCGCGTCGATCGACGGCGGCGGCGATCCGAGCATCGTACGCAGCACGCCGCTGATGCGTCGAAAGCTGTCGAGAAAGCGCGGGTACTGCTCCGCGTCTTTCGGCGATATCGCGCGAATCTCCTGAGCGGCGCGCGCCGGGTCGCGCCACAGCACGATCGCGCGGCGGTCCGGCATCGGCGCGCACGCGTCGGCATCGGTCCGGAGGATCCGGAGGCCATGGCGCTCGAGCGCGAGCGCGCGAACGATCGCCGGATCGATCGAGACGCCGTGCGTCAGCGTCGGCACGCGAAAACCCGGCGCGATCTCCGAGGTGCGAATGCAGCCGCCGATCCGATCGCTCTGCTCGAGGACGAGCGTTTTCAGCCCGGCTTTCGCGAGGAACGTTGCGGCAATCAATCCGTTGTGGCCGCCGCCGATCACGATGACGTCAGGCATCTGCATATTGCGGATTGCGGATTGCGGATTGCGGATTGATTGAGGATTCGATGATTGCGCTATTGCGGATTGATTGAGGATTGAATGATCGACCCGCAGCCAATCCGCGATCCTTGGATGATCGATCGGCGATCAATCCACAATCCTCAATCGGCAATCAATCCGCAATCCTCAATCGGCAATCAATCCGCAATCCGCAATCCTCAATCCGCATTATGCGCGTAAGATCCGAAGCGCCGCATTCCGACCCGGCGCGCCCATGATGCCGCCGCCGGGATGCGTCGCGGAGCCGCACATCCACAGGTTCCGGATGGGCGTCGTGTACTGCGCCCATCCCGGAACCGGGCGCGCGAAGAACAGCTGTTCGAGCGTCAGCTCGCCCTGGAAGATGTTGCCTTCGGTCAGCCCCCACTCGCGTTCGAGATCGAGCGGCGTCACGACCTGGCGATGCAGGATGATCTCGCGGATGTTCGGCGCGTATTCGGCGAGCGTGTCGACCACCGTATCGCCGAACGCCTCGCGCTGTTCGTCCCAGTTGCCCGACGCCAGTTTGTACGGCGCGTACTGCACGAAGCAGGACAGGATGTGTTTGCCCGGTGGCGCGACCGACGGATCGGTGAGCGTCGGGATGACCATGTCGATGTAAGGCCGCCGCGAGAACTCGCCGTACTTCGCCTGGTCGTACGCGCGCTCCATGTAGTCGACGCTCGGCGAAATCGAGACGGCGCCGCGCAGGTGCGGCCCCTCGCCGGGCAGGCACGTGAAGTTCGGCAGGGCGTCGAGCGCGAGATTCACCTTTCCGGACGAGCCGCGGAACTTGTATCGCCGCACTTCGTCGAGGAACTCGTCCGGCAGCTCCTTCGCATCCAAAAATTTCAGGAACGTCAGGTTCGGATCGACGCTCGACAGCACCAGATCCGCCGTCAGCTCGTCGCCGTTCGCCAGCACGACACCTGTCGCCTGTCCGTTCTTCACCGCGATCCGCGCCACTGCCGCCTTGGTTCGAATCTCGACGCCCGCTTCACGGGCGGCGGCGGCGATCGCATTCGAGATCGCGCCCGTGCCGCCGCGCGCGAAGCCCCACGACCGGAACGCGCCGTCGATCTCGCCCATGTAGTGGTGCAGGAGCACGTACGCCGTTCCCGGCGATCGCACGCCGAGAAACGTGCCGATGATCCCCGACGCCGACATCGTCGCCTTCAGCACGTCGGTCTCGAACCACTGATCGAGAAAATCGGACGCGCTCATCGTCATCAGCTGGACCTGGTTGTAGCGGTCCACATCGGCGAGGCCGCGAAACCGTCTGCCGAGGAACACGAGTTTCATCAGCTCCCGCGGATCCAGCGACATCGGATCGGGCGGCGTCATGTTGAGGATCGGCTTGACGAACCGCGCCATCTCCACCATCGCCTTGCCGTACTCATCGTACGCCTCGGCATCCAGCTTCGAGTGGCGCGCGATCTCCCGGCGCGTCTTCGCGTGATCGTTGACGCGCCACAGGTAATCGCCGTTCGGCATCGGCGTGAACGTCCCGTCGAGCGGCAGAATCTCGAGGCCGTGGCGCGGCAGATCGAGGTCGCGGATGATCTCGGGCCGCAGCAGCGAGACGACGTACGAACACACCGAGAACCTGAAGCCCGGAAACACTTCCTCCGTCACCGCCGCGCCGCCGACCACGTGCCGCCGCTCGAGGACGAGCACTTTGCGTCCCGCGCGCGCGAGGTACGCGGCCGCAGTCAGGCCGTTGTGGCCGCCGCCAATGACGATCGCGGCATACTTCATTGCGGATTGAGGATTGCGGATTGCGGATTTATTGACGATTGTCGATTGAGCATTGCGGATTAATTGACGACTGTTGATTGTTGATTGTTGATTGTTGATTGTCGACTGTCGACCGTTGGCTGTCGACCGCTGACTCTTGACGGTCGACTGTTGACTGTTGACTCACTCGGTCAGCGACTTATACCACTGTACACGACGCCGCCTTTCATCACCCACGTCACGCGTTCGAGCTCGGTGATGTCGCGCAGCGGATCGCCGGGGACCGCGATCAGGTCG
>Ga0075434_100007420_pt1 | contig 10150 bp, 10 predicted proteins | sample RhiMethybrSRZTD3_FD_75298 | JGI IMG/M metagenome (GOLD analysis project Ga0075434, IMG submission 75298) | Populus rhizosphere microbial communities from Tennessee, USA - Rhizosphere MetaG P. TD hybrid SRZTD3 | ecosystem: Host-associated > Plants > Roots > Rhizosphere > Soil | place: USA...
CAAGGCTGGTTCGCGCGTCTCCTTTACCGGCGCCTCCTTCACAGGCGCCGCCGCCGGGGGGCCCGGCGCCGCCGCCAGCTGGCGCATCACCGCGTCGAGGTTGAACGATGCGGCCTTCTGGCGCGGCGGGTACTTCGCGAAGTTCTCGACCTGCGCCGCCACCACCGCCTGCATCTCGTACAGCAGGAAGGCGTGGTACATGATCCAGTCGTAGTACGTGTTCGAGTTGTGCTGGGCGCGCTCGAACGGATCGCGCCGCAGGTTGAACATCAGTGGCACGCGCAGCTTGACCAGCGGTTCGGCCCACACCTTCATCTGGTGTTCGCGCTGCTCGGCGACCACGTACTTCCAGTCGCCGTGCCGGAGCGCCATTACGTCGCCATCGTCCGAGATGTAGAAGAACGACGTCCGCGGACTCTCCTTCACCTCTCCGGTCAGGTACGGCAGCAGGTTCATCCCGTCGATGTGAACCTTGTAGGTCTTGTTGCCGATCGTATGGCCGTTCAGCAGCTTCTTGCTGATGTCAGCGTCGCCGGCCGCAGCGAGCAGCGTGGGGAGCATGTCCTGGTGCGAGCCAATGCCGTTGAGGACCGTGCCTTCCTTGATCTTGCCCGGCCACCGGAAGAAGCACGGCACCCGCCACGCGCCTTCCCAGTTCGTGTCCTTCTGGCTGCGGAACGGCGTGTTCGCGCCGTCGGGCCACGTGTCGTTCTCCGGTCCGTTGTCGGTTGAGTACATGACGATGGTGTTGTCGGCGATGCCGAGCTCGTCGAGCTTGTCGAGAATCTCGCCGATCTGCTCGTCGTGCGTCACCATGCGGTCGCTGTAATCGTCCTGGCCGCTCTTGCCACGGTTCTTGGCGGCGAGGTGGGTCCGGAAGTGACAGGCCGTGGAGTTGTACCAAAGGAAGAAGGGCTTGTCGGCCTTGGCCTGCTTCTCCATCCACCCGATGGCAGCCGCGGTGATCTCCTCGTCTATCGTCTCCATCCGCTTGATCGTCAATGGGCCCGTGTCCTTGATCGTCTGGCCGCCCTTGCCGTCGGCGAGGCAGTGGAGCACGCCGCGGGGGCCGAACTTCTTCTTGAACTCAGGGTCCTTCGGATAGTCCGGCAGCTCCGGCTCCTCTTCGGCGTTCAGGTGGTACAGGTTGCCGAAGAACTCGTCGAAGCCGTGCATTGTCGGCAGGTACTCGTCGCGGTCGCCGAGGTGATTCTTGCCAAACTGGCCGGTGGCATACCCGAGCGGCTTCAGCAGCTCGGCGATCGTCGGGTCTTCCGCCTGCAGTCCCACCGTCGCGCCGGGCAAGCCGACCTTCGTCAGTCCCGTGCGCACCGGGTTCTGGCCGGTGATGAACGCCGCACGGCCGGCCGTGCAGCTTTGCTGGCCGTACCAGTCGGTGCACGCCGCGCCTTCGGCGGCGACGCGGTCGATGTTGGGTGTGTGGTATCCCATCATGCCGCGGCTGTTGTAGCTGATGTTCCAGAACCCGATGTCGTCGCCCCAGAGGACGACGATGTTTGGCTTCTTTGTTGCCATGTGCCCTTCCTTTTCAATCGATGAAGGTCGCCATTACGTCCGACGGAGGCCGCCCCTTCATCAGCAGCGTTGCCATCGTCTGCATCGTCGGCCGCGTGTGCGTGAAGAACAGCTCGAGGCCGCGACAGAGGTAGTTGTGGCCGGGTTCGCCGTCGCGCGAATGCGCAAACCGGTCCTTCGGACAGCCGCCGTTGCACAGCGGGCGCACGGCGCATTCGCGGCACTGCGCCGTCAGCGCGTCGCGCTTGCCGTCACCGAAGGCGCGCTGCTCGCGGGATGAGATCATCGTCAGCATGTGCGTCTTGTGGATGTTGCCGAGCAGGAACTTCGGCTCGACGAAGTGATCGCACGAATACAGATCGCCGTTGTATTCGAGCGCCGGGCCGTAACCGCAGGTCGGCGCGTGGACGCAGAGGAGGTGGCGGCCGAAATAGGCCTCGAGCGTGACGTCGAAGAGCTGCACGTAGATGCGGCCGACGTCATGTCGTACCCAGTCCTCGAAGATATCGACGAGAAATTGCCCGTACTGTTCGCTGCCGACCGACCGCTCGGTGACGAGGCTGCCGGCCTGCGTGTAGAGCAGCCGCTTCGTGCCGGGGCGTTCGCTCCAGCCGCGATTGGCGATCTGGATGGTCTCTTCCGTGGCGCGCTCGACGATCGGGATGAACTGCATCCACGTCGCGCCGAGCTCGTCACGGAAGAAGCGGTAGATGCGGCGGCCATGATTCTGGTTGGCGGCGTTCACGGTGCAGAGGATGTTGAAATCCACCGCATGCGATTGCAGGTGGCGCAAGCCGCGCATGACGCGGTCGAAGGTGCCCCGACCTCCGCGATCGCGCCGGTAGGCGTCGTGCAGGTCACGCGGCCCGTCGACGCTCACGCCCACGAGGAAGTCGTGCTCCTTGAAGAACGCGCACCACTCGTCGTCGAGCAGGATGCCGTTCGTCTGGAAAGTGTGCTTGACGACCTGCTCCGGCTGTCGGAACCGGTCGACGCACGCGACGGCGCGGCGAAAGAAGTCGAGTCCCATCAGCGTCGGTTCGCCGCCCTGCCATGCCACGGTCACCTGCGGCGTACGATGCGATTCGAGCAGTTGGCGGATGTACACCTCCAGCGTGGCGTCGGACATCCGGTGCTGATCGTTCGGATAGAGCGCTTCCTTCGACAGAAAGAAGCAGTAGGTGCAGTCGATGTTGCATGTCGATCCACTCGGCTTCGCGAGCAGGTGGAATCCTGGCGGCGCGACGTTCATGACGGAATGTCCTTGCGACTGGTCCGGCGAACGATGCGCGCGACGGGCCCGCGCAGGACCAGGTATGGAACGACCGCGAGGACGGTCGCGGCGAGGACCGCTTCGCCGGGATGGATCCACCCCGCCACCATGTACTGGTAGATGCCATCCATCACCACGGCGAGGACGAACACCCTGCCGATGTCCTTCCATGCCTCGTCCGCCAGCTCACGCCGGTCGGAGGCGTCCCGCACGAGCATCGAGAAGTACGGCGACTTCCCGTCCCGCACATCCGCCAGCCCGGCTCGCACGGCGAAAAACGCCGCCATCGCCGGCTGAAGGATCAGCCTGAACCGCAGCGGACCGCTGACGCGGTCCATCACCGCTGCCGTGACATCGGTCCATGCGAGGTCCATCACGCGGCTCTCCGCGCGCTGCTGCCGCCCGGCACAATCTGCTTCCAATGGTCGTGCACGGCGACGAGGCGGAACACGAAGGCGGCGAGTACCGAGACGAGCGTCACCGGAAAGAACGTCGCGCTGTCTTTCATCGCCACCGCGATCACCACATAGATGCCAGCGGCGATGACGGCTGTCGTCGCCACGTGCTCCGACGGCCGCACGATCTCCGGCGTCACGCCTGAGAACAGGTCGATGAAGACGCCGCCCGCCGTGGTCGCGATGAGGCCGATGACGATGGCGGCGAAGATCCCGAGATCGTGTTCGAGCGCCTTGTGCGCACCGAGCACCGCGAACCACGGCAGCGTGAACGACTTGAAGAATGCCAGCGTCCGGGTGCGGAACTGCTCTTCCTTCGATGCCGCGTAGCGGTAGATGGCGAGGCCGAGCAGCCCCATCAGCACGCACAACACCAAATAGCGTGGATCCTTGACAGGCGACGGCACGTCGTTGAGGAGCACGTCGCGCGCGACGCCGCCACCAATGCCGCCGAAGAACGCCATGAACAACAGTCCGTCGAGGGCGTACCCGCGGTCATGCGACGGATTGCGCGCCACGAGCACACCGTTGAGAGCGTTGATGCCAGCGGCAAACAGGTCCACGCTGGGATAGCTGGGCAGAATCATGAATGAGACCTCGTCACGCGTGCAGAACTCGCGCTTGATGCGCACCTCGATCACGTGGCCGGGCGGCGGCGGTGCAAGCGCATCGCCACGCGTCGCGGCACTACGAACAAGAGGCGTTAGTGACGCGCTCACATGCGGTTGCGCGATGCGACGCCGCGCTGCCGCGCCCACGTGACGGTTGGTGCCGCGACCGGCAGTCAGCGCATGACAGCCGCTTGATATCTGCACGGGATCGCTCCGTGCAGCGGAGCGTGGCGTGTGGGCAAGACCTGAATCGGAACGCGACACGGTCCCGGAATTCTCGCTGGTGTCTGGCGGCCTGGTCTTCCGGCTTCTTCGCCGCGCGAAACTGGCCGGCACTTCGATTCCCGTGATGCGGCGGCGAATGGTCGTCACGGCGTCGATCGTCTGGATGCCGCTTCTCGTCCTGTCGTTCGCGGACCAGCGATTCCTGCCGGGTGGTCCGGGTGTTCCGTTTCTTCAGGACATCGAGGCGCACGCCCGATTTCTGATCGCATTGCCGCTGCTGATCGCCGCGGAAGCGTTCGTGGACGATCGCGTCAGCCCGCTGGTGCATCGTTTCGTCGAGCGGCGGATCATCGCAGCGCGCGACCTACCGGCGTTCAGCGCCGCGGTCCGCGCCACGACACGCGCCTGCGAGTCGCTCACCGTCGAACTCGCGCTGATAGGTGTCGTATACGTCGGTGGCGTGTGGCTGTGGCGCAGCGAGCTGGCGCTGGCCGATCCGACTTGGTATGCGCGGCCGGTGGGTGGACACCTCGCCCTGACGCTGGCGGGACACTGGTATGCGTTTGTGAGCATTCCAATATTCCAGTTCCTTCTGCTCCGCTGGTACGTGCGCATGACGTTCTGGTTTCACCTGCTGTGGCGCATCTCCAGGTTGCCGCTCCACCTCGCCGCGGCGCATCCCGACGGCGCCGGCGGCATCGGCTTTCTCGGCAACAGCGTCTATGCGTTCTCGCCGATCCTGTTCGCACAGGGGACGCTGCTGTCGGGCCTGATTGCGACGCGTATCCTCTTTGGCGGCCAACATTTCGGCGCGTTCAACCTCTATGCGGCGGGATTGATCTGCGCGATGGTCGTATTCGTGCTCGGGCCGCTGTTGATGTTTACGCCGCAACTCGACCGCGTTCGGCGGAAGGGTGTGGCAGCCTGGGGACTGCTCGCGATGCGCGAGCTGTTCGCCTTCGAGGCGCAATGGCGACCGGCCGACACCGAGGCGCTCGCGCACATCTCGCGAAACTTCTCCAACGCCCGCGCGATGCGCGTCGTGCCATTCGCACGCGACGACGTCGTGCGCCTCGTCGCCGTCACGGCCGCGCCGCTGCTGCCGCTGGTGCTGACGATGTTCTCGCTGCGGGAAGTGTTGAAGTGGCTGGTGAAGGTCCTCTTCTGAACCATCACCGGGTTCCCCGTCACTCGCCGACGGTCGCCAGGCAGCCGCCGCTTCGCGTCAGGCCGACGATTGAGACGTCTACACCCGCAGTGTCCGGCGGGAGGGCGTTGAAGTCTGCCTGCAGGACAGCCACCGAGCCTGCATCCGCGTAGAACGTCACCTGCCGGGACATCGTCGCCGCCGACACGCCCGAACGCATGAACGGCGTATTCGGAACGTCCACGGCATGTTCGATCGTGATGTTGTTCAATTGGATGCTTGCGACCAGGTTGAGCAGCAGGAATCCGCCGCTCCGTGCTGCCGGTCCCAGCCGTACGCCGATCTGCTGAATCTTCGCTGTCGCGTTCGGCAGCCGGATCGAGAACGTGGCGTGGCCGAAACCGTTGTCGGAGACAACGACGTCAAGGTGCGCGGCCTGCTGGAATGGTCGCTGGACGCAGACGGCAGCCGTTTGAGGCGTCGCCGTCTGGGCTGCGACGGCGCCGAATGCCCCGGTGCTGAGAATGACGACGACGAGCAAAGTCCCGAACGGCCGCATGGCTCCTCCGATGTACGCGCTGAACCAAATGGAGCAAGAGGGCGGCCACGATGGCGACGCGTCGACGCGCCGGATCGAGCCGCTTCTCAGGACCGAAGCCGTCGTCTAGCTGAATCTTGAGAGCGCCTGACGAATCGCCGGCGGCGCCGCTCAGGTGATGCCTTCAGGCTTCGAGCGCGAGGCTCTGCGCGTGGGCAACCGAATACGCGCGCCGTACCTGGACAGCCGCGACGCTCACGCTGACGATCACCAGGATCGCGAGCGTCGAACGCTGTTTCATCGGGTGATGCCTTACTTCTTGCGCGGCAGCAGAATGGTGATTGCCGCGCGGATCTTCCACGTCGCCCCGTTGTCGGGGTGGACGACGAAATAGCCGCCTCCCAGCTGATAGCTGGCGGGAAAGGTGCCGAACGACGACAGCTTGGCGACCAGACCGTTGATCGGCACGTTCCACCGGCCATCACCGTCGATCTGCCAGTTCGCCGTTGACTCCGATTGCGCGGTGAACGTCCACGCGCCGCTCGTGGTGTAGGCGACAAACGGCTGGAGAAACATCTGGCTCACGTCCTCGCGGCTCGCGTTGCCGGCGAACGACCAGACCTGGTTAACCAGCGCGCCGTACGTCAGTCCGCCTTCCTGTTTCAAGACGACGGCGGTCGGACCTGCTGACCATTTCTCCGTACCGAGCGTCGGCACGGTGGTCGAAGGCACGCTGACCACGGGCCCGACGCCCCAGATGACCGCACTCTTGCTCGGCGAGAAGAAGAACGAGGTGAGGACGTCGCTGACGCCGGATGCCGCAACGCCGCCAGGAACCTGAGGCGCCGGCTGGCTCACGATGGGCGCGATGACGCGGACGATCATGTTCACCTTCTTGTTCAGCGTGAAGGGCATGACCGGCTGGATGTTGAGGATGTAGCGTGTCAGGTCGAGCGGGCCGATGCCGTTCTCCCAGTTGAACTGGAACGGCAGGCTGACGAGATCCGCGATCGGATTCGACAGTTTCTTCGCAAGCTCCGCGTTGTTGGTGTCTTCGTCCGGCGCGGCCGCAGGCGCGGCCGCTGGCGCCGCGGACGAATCCGATGCGCTCGCCTGGTGCGCGGACGCGTTCGTGGCGACTGCAACCAGGATCACCGTGAAGATCGCCAGGAGAGCTCTCGCTGTTTTCATGACGCGCGGGGGCTGTCTAAGCCTCACTCCCGGCATGTCGCGTGATCGACTCGATCTACGCGGCTCCGCGACGCACGTTCACGATATTTCGTGAGCGCGGTGACATGCGGTCAGAAACGGAACGTGCTGCCAACCTGAATCTGGCGGGCGCGCTCGCGATGGTCGTCCTTGTTGATCCGGATCCCGGTGAGGAACTCCGTGACCAGATCGAGTTTCGGCATCGGCGACCAGATGACGTTGGTGGAGTAGCGGCGCGTCAGGTGATATGCGTCGCCGGACTGGATGCCGGGATTACGGACGAGGACGCCGCCCGCCGCGACGGTCGAATGAAACCGATCGGTCCACCAGTGCTCGTAGCCGGCGAAACCGGAAAGGGCGTGGAGGAGCTGCACGGTGTTGGTCGCGGCGTCGTAGACGCCGTCCTGGTCTTTGGCCGCGGTCAGATCCGTGATGTAGTGGCCGATGCCGGCGCCGCCCGTGACCTGAAAGAGCAGCCGGTCCTGCTCGCTCCACAGCGGCGACGGCCAGCGGCCGCTCGCCGTCGCGCCCCATCCGTTCGCGCCGACGATATTGGCGGATGCGTCGGACGGAAAGCCGCGCAACTCTCGGACGAGCACGGCGGCCTGCAGGTGCTGCTCATCGTGCGCCTGCCAGCGGAGGCGCGCGATGAAATCCGGACGCCGGCTGGCGGCGGTGAGGCCGGCAATCTCCATGGTGGGATTCTCGAGTCCCAGCGCGACGCGCACGCGTCCGGTCGTGGGCCACGTCCAGCGAACCTGCGGCTGCCGGAAGCGAACGATGGCGTTCAGCCCTTCGAAGTCGATCCCGTCCGGTTCGGCCTTGGGGTCGGCGAAGGTTGACCAGGTCTGCCCGAAGAGGAGGTTCCGCCACTGCCCGAAGGCGTGGCGCAGCCGCAGCGTGTTGCCGCTTCCCGCGAAGTCGGCCTCGAGGTAGGCGCGCATGTAGCCGACGCCGGTCGGTGTGCGCAGATCGAAATTGAACCGGCTGGGAATCGCCATCACGTCCACTCGACCGCCCACCGGCGCGCCGGCGACGTCCACGGGAATGTCGGCGGTGATGAACCGGTCGTCCACGAGCAGCGGGTCCAGCGTCGTTACCCAGTTGACGCGAACCAGGCCGCCAAGTTTGAACGCGGCGTCGCTGCCGGGAATCTTGAACGAACCCGGGAACTCGCCTTCACGGACGACATCAGCGGGCGCTTCCGGCTCCTTGCCTCGCGGATCGCTCAAAGGCTGCGACTGTTGCCCATCGGTCGCGGCCCCACGGTGCGACGTCAGATCGTCGAGCCGCTTCTGAAGCGCATCGATGCGGCGGCCCTGCTCGTCGATCAGCTTCTGCTGCGCGTCGATCAGCCGCAGCAGTTCTTCGACGGTCGGCGGCACCTGCGCCGAGGCTGTCGTGCCGAGGAGGCAGAGACTGACGACGACGATCGCTGGACACGTACGGATGTGGCGCCTCGCGCCACGCGCCTCACGCAAGAAGACGGCCGATCACGCGCACCGCCTGCGGCCCGATGGGCCGCCCGTATCTGGGTGCCGCCATCACGGCCCCTCGTCACCGCGACGCGATCGCCGAACAATCGCGTGCGCCGGTGACGGCAGCGGCCTTGCTCGAAGCGGCCGGGCATGGAGGCACGTATGAAGAACTGGTTTGCCGCAGCGGCCGTTGTATCGATGATGACGGCGGCAGCGTACGCGCAGAAAGTCAATGTCGATTCCGATCCGGCCGCGGCCTTTGCGACCTACAAGACCTACGCATGGACGACGGGGACGCCCGCGCCCAACGCCCTCAACGAACAGCGGCTGCACGCATCGGTGGATGCGCGCCTCGCCGGGCGGGGGCTGGCGATGAATACCACGACGCCCGACGTGATCGTCGCGACGCACGTCACCACGATGGAGCGCCAGCAGCTGATCTCGAACGGATTCGGCTATGGACCCTGGTGGGGAGGCGGCCTCGGCACCGCGAGCATCGAGACGTACACCGAGGGGACGCTCATCGTCGATCTCTACGATGCGCACACGAAGAAGATGGTGTGGCGCGGCGTGGCGACGGCGACGGCGAGCGACAAGCCGTCGAAGAACACCGTGAAGATGAACAAGGCGCTCGACAAGATGTTCGAAAACTTCCCCATCTCGGCGACGCCGACCAACTGACATCGAGGATGACATGACTACTACGCTTGGCCGCATCGGGATCGTCATTGCCGTGTCGTCGGTCTGTCTCCTCACACAGGCCCTGCCGGCGCGCGCGCAGATCCGTGGCCTCTACACGCCGGGCATGGCCGCGACCAACTCGGGCGTCCTGCCCGGCGCGGGCCTGACGTATCAGGCGCTCTTCCAGCCGTACTCCTTCGACGAAGCGAAGGCTGCCGACGGACGTCATCTGCCGGGCAACGGCAAGGCCTCGGTCCTGGTGGACCAGAACATCTTCCTCTGGGTCAGCAAGCTGACGGTCCTCGGCGGAACGTACGCGGCGATGGCGGATCTGCCCGTCGCCAACACGTCGCTCACCACCGTCAGGTTCGGCGCCCTTGCGGGCGGCTCCGGCTTCGCCGATTCGTACTTCTCTCCGTTCACGCTCGGCTGGCATCAGCCGCGCGCGGATCTCCAGGCGGGATACGGATTCATGGCGCCGACCGGCCGGTTCAGTCCGGGGGCGGACGACAACACGGGCGGTGGCTACTGGGGCAATTTTCTGACAGCGGGCCAGACCGTCTACGCCACGGCGAGCAAAGGCACCGCGATTTCCGCGTACGAGGTGTACGAGTTCCACACGACGCAGAAAGACACAGACCTGCATCCCGGTCAGACGTTCGACATCGACTATTCGGTCACCCAGATGCTGCCGCTGACGCACGACAAGCACACGCTGTTGCAGCTTGGCATCGTCGGGTATGGGCAGTACCAGACGACCGATTCGACGCGGCCGCTCATCACCACCACCGATACGCCCTACAGGGTCAATGCGCTCGGCGCGTCGGCGGGCGTCGTGCTTCCGGAACGGAAGGTCTCCGTCGACGTGAAGTACTTCAAGGAGTTCTCGAACGAGGCCACCGTCGAAGGTCACTCGCTCCAGATCTCGGCGGGCGTGACCTTCTGATTCAAGCCTCAAGGCTGAACGAGAAGCTCATGATGAGAACTCTACGAGGTG
>Ga0075434_100007424_pt1 | contig 10148 bp, 8 predicted proteins | sample RhiMethybrSRZTD3_FD_75298 | JGI IMG/M metagenome (GOLD analysis project Ga0075434, IMG submission 75298) | Populus rhizosphere microbial communities from Tennessee, USA - Rhizosphere MetaG P. TD hybrid SRZTD3 | ecosystem: Host-associated > Plants > Roots > Rhizosphere > Soil | place: USA...
GGCCGGAAGGTGGCGCTCGTCGGCAAGACCGGCTCGGGCAAGAGCACCCTCGCCATGCTGCTCCTGGGTCTCTATCCGCCGACCGCGGGCGAGGTGCTCTACGACGACGCGCCCCTCGGCGAGCTCGATCTTCGGGCGGTGCGGCAGCAGCTCGGCGTGGTACTCCAGGAGTCGCACCTCTTCAGCGGCTCGGTGCGGCGCAACATCGCCTTCCACGATCCCGCCATGTCGCTCGCCGAGGTGCGCGAAGCGGCGCGTCTGGCCGCCGTCGACGAGGAGATCGAGGCGCTGCCCATGGGCTACGAGACGCTCGTCGCCGAAGGCGGCATCTCCTTCTCCGGCGGCCAGCGGCAGCGGCTGTCGATCGCGCGCGCCCTGGCGCACCGGCCGTCGATCCTGGTGCTCGACGAGGCGACGAGCCAGCTCGACGCGGTCACGGAGAGAGCGGTCGACGACAACCTGAGCCGGCTCGCCTCGACGCGCATCGTCATCGCGCACCGCCTGAGCACGGTGCGCAACGCCGATCAGATCCTCGTCCTCGAAGCCGGCCGCGTCGCCGAGCGCGGCACGCACGAGGAGCTGATGGCGCGCGGCGGCGTCTACGCGGAGCTGGTGCGCGCGCAGCTCGACGGCGATGCGGAGGAGTCCGCGTCGCCGAACGATGAATTCGTTCTTCACGGGTCGGTGGCCACCGGAAGACCCTGAAGGAGCGCGGTCGCGGAGGCCGCAAACCAAGCAACCCGGTCCATGTGAAAGGAGGACCCATGAGCAAGAAGGACGTCATCCGCGCCTGGAAGGACGAGGAGTACCGCGACAGCCTGAGCGAGGCCGAGCGGTCCGTCCTGCCGGCGCATCCGGCGGGCCTCGTCGAGATCCGCAACGAGGATCTCGAAGGGGTGGCCGGCGGCACCGCCACCACCAACTGCACGCAATGGAGCGCTCACTGGCCGCGCTGCTGCTGCTGAGCCGCATTGTGGCGACCATCTGGAAAGGAGAGATTCATGACCAAGAACGACGTCATCCGTGCCTGGAAGGACGAGGAGTACCGCCACAGCCTGAGTGAGGCCGAGCGGTCCGCCCTGCCCGTCCATCCGGCGGGCCTCGTCGAGATCCGCAACGAGGATCTCGAAGGGGTGGCCGGCGGCACGGCGACCACGAACTGCACGCAGTGGACCAACAAGCTGCATCACATCTGCTGCTGCTGAACCCTGTCGCGGCCCGGCGGCAGACGTCCGCCGGGCCGTGACGCTCAACGTCCTAGCGCCAGAAGGAGACACCTATGAACAAGAAGGACATCATCCGTGCCTGGAAAGACGAGGAGTACCGCGACGGACTGAGCGAGGCTGAACGCTCCGCGCTGCCGTTCCATCCGGCGGGGCTCGTCGAGATCCGCGACGAGGACATCAAAGCGGTCGCCGGCGGTACCGCAACGACGATTTGCACCCAGTGGACCGGCACCCATTATCCCAACTGCTGCTGCTGAGCCCGCGAAGGCGGCCGGCTCGTAACCCCAGCGCGGGTGGGCCCGCCCGCGCCTCGAGGGTTGAAAGGACCAGACCGCTTAGGGTAGGGGCGGGTCTGGACGGATGGGAGGGGGCGCGACCCGCCCTGGGAGGCGCCGGCATCGCTCCAGGGCGGGTCGAGCCCCCAACCGCCGTCCAGACCCGCCCTACCCTAGGCGCTACAGACAAGTTAAATCATCTGGGCGCAATGGAGACCGCATGACGACTCTCGATTCCGCACCGCCAAGCACCGCCGCGGGCCTCGCCTGGGGCCGCGCGCTGATCCTCACCGAACGGCTGGCCGCGCTGCGCGGCGGCCGGCTGCGCGTTCCGGACGCCGAGCCGGCCGAGGTCGAACGGCGCATCGCGCGCTGGCGCTCGGAGCTCCCGTTCGGCGACGACCGCTGGTGGACCGCGCGCCTGGCCGCGGACGATCTGGACGAGGCGGAGCTGCGGGAGCTCCTCGCCGCCGCGGCTGCGGGGAGCCTCTCCGGCGACCCACCGCGCTGGTGGCAGGAGCTGGCCGAGGCGAGCTCCTTCCCCGGGGGAGTCGAGCTCGACCGCGATCTCGGCGAGCTGGCCGGTTTCTTCGCCACGGTCGAGCCGATCCTGGCCTGGAAGCTGACCCAGGTGCGCCGCCGCATCGCCGAGATGGCCGCGCGCGGACCGTTGCCCTTCGATGCAGGAAACGTCCACCGCCTCATCCTGCAAGCGTTGCCCGAGCGCCTGGCCGGCGCCGTGAGCCGCACCCTCGCCCTGGAGCTCAACGTCGCCCGCCTGGAGGGCCGCCTGCAGGGCGAGACCGCGGAAGAGCGGTTCCGCTCGTTCATCGAAACGCTCCTCCGGCCCGGCGCCATGGCGGCGCTGTTCGAGGAGTATCCGGTGCTCGGCCGGCAGGTCCTCCACCGCGCCGACGCCTGGCTCGACGCCGGCGTCGAATTCCTGGAGCACCTCGCGGCGGACTGGCCGCGCCTCGTCGAGACCTTCGCGGCGGGCGACGATCCGGGTCCGCTCACCGATCTCCAGGGCGGCATCGGCGACCGCCATCGCGGCAGGGAGGTGCTGATCGCCACCTTCGCCTCCGGCCTCCGCGTCGTCTACAAGCCGCGCTCGATGAGCGCCGACCGGCACTTCCAGGAGCTGCTGCAGTGGCTCAACGGGGAGGGCCAGGAGCCGCCGTTCCGCACCGTCGCCGTGCTCGACGGCGGCGGCGATCCCGGATGGGGCTGGATGGAGCACGTCCCGCACGCGCCGTGCGCGAGCCGCGACGAGGTCCACCGCTTCTACCGGCGCCAGGGCTCGTATCTGGCGCTGCTCTACGCCATCCAGGCTTCGGACTTCCATCACGAGAACCTGATCGCCGCCGGCGAGCACCCGGTGCTCATCGATCTCGAGTCGCTCTTCCAGGCGCGGGTCGGCGACCTGGACGTCCAGCACTCCGACCTGCTGGCGGGAGTCGCCATGGGCCGCTCGGTGCTCGCCGTCGGCTTCCTGCCGCAACGCGTCTGGGGCGATCGGGAGCGCGAGGGGATCGACCTCTCGGGGCTGGGCGCCGCGCCCGGCCAGATGCTGCCGCGGCCGTTGCCCTACTGGGAGGAGGCGGGCACGGACGCGATGTACCTGGGGCGCCGCTCCGAGGTAACGCCCGAGGGTCACAACCAGCCGCGCCTCGCAGGCGAGGAGATCGATCTGCTCGACTACAAGGAAGACCTGGTGGAGGGCTTCCGCGGCACCTACCGGCTGCTGATGCGTCGCCGCGACGGCTTCCTCGCCTTTCTCGACCGCTTCGCGGGGGACGAGGTGCGCTCGGTCATTCGTCCGACTCAGACGTATAGCCTGCTGCTGACGGACAGCTTCCATCCCGACTTCCTGCGCGACGCCCTCCACCGCGACCGGCACTTCGACCGCCTGTGGGTGCCGATCGAGAGCCGGCCTTATCTGGCGCGGGTGATCCCGTTGGAGAAGGCGGATCTCTGGCGCGGCGACGTCCCGATCTTCACCTTCCATCCCGGCTCGCGCGACCTCTTCGGCAGCGACGGCACGCGCATCCCCGACTTCTTCGACGCGACCGGGCTCGCCATGGTCCGCGAGCGCGTGCGGCAGCTCGGTGAGGACGACCTCGAGCGCCAGCTCTGGTTCCTGCGCGGCTCGCTGCTGGTGCTGACGATGGACCTCGATCGCGCCCGCTGGCCCTCCTACGAAGTGGCGCCGCCGAAACGGCCGGCAAGCCGCGACCGGCTGCTGGAGCAGGCAGCCCGGATCGGCGATCATCTCGCGCGCGTCGCCATCCGCGGCGCCGGCGAGGTGACCTGGATCGGGCTCGTCACCGAGCTCGGCCGCCATCCCGCCCTGATCCCCCTGAAGCTCGACCTCTACAGCGGCACGCCGGGCCTGGCGCTGTTTTTCGCGCACCTCGGCGCGGCAACCGGCGAGGCGCGGTTCAACGGCATCGCGCGAGAGGCCTTCCAGGGAGTGCGCCGGCTGGTGGCCAAGAACCCCGCGCTGGTCGCCTGCCTCGGGGCTTTCGGCGGCTGGGGCGGCCTCGTCTACACCTGGACCCAGCTCGGCGCGCTGTGGCAGGACCCGAGCCTGCTGCGGGACGCCGAGGCGATGGTGGATCTCTTCTCGGGCCAGATCGGCGGCGAGCCCTATCTCGATTTCCTCGCCGGCTCGGCCGGCTGCATCGCCGGGCTGCTCGCCCTCCATTCCATGCTGCCGTCCGACCGGGCGCTGGCCGCCGCGGCCGCTTGCGGCGAGCGCCTGCTGGCCACCGCCGTCCGGCAGCCGGACGGCAGCCTCGGTTGGCTACGGGAAGGCAGCGGCGACCGGCCTTGGGGCGGGCTCTCGCACGGCTGCGCCGGCATCGCCCTCGTCCTGCTGCGGCTCGCCGCGGCCACCGGCGACGGCCGTTTCCGCGACGCCGCGCTCGCCGCCATGGCCTACGAGCGCGCGCTGTTCAACCCCGAAGTCGGCAACTGGCGGGACGCGCGGGAGCTGGACGAGGTCCGCATCGCCGTGCGGATCGGGGAGGAGCTCTACATGACCGCCTGGTGCCACGGCTCGACTGGAATCGGCCTCGCCCGGCTCGCCGGCCTCGACCTTCACGACGCCGCCGCGGTGCGCGCCGAGATCGAAGCCGCGCTGGAGGACACCCTGGCCAAGGGCTTCGGCCAGAACCACAGCCTGTGCCACGGCGACCTGGGCAATCTCGACCTGCTGCTCGAAGCCGCGCGCCGGCTCGATGCGGCGCGCTGGCAGCCGGAGGTGGACCGCCTGAGCGCCTCGATCCTCGACTCGATGGACGAGCGCGGCTGGCTCTGCGGCGTGGCGCTCGGCGTCGAGACCCCCGGCCTGATGACCGGCCTCGCCGGCATCGGTTACGGCCTCCTGCGCCTCGCCGATCCCGGCCGCGTGCCGGACCTGCTCACCGTCGAGCCGCCGCGCCTGCCTTGATCGGGAGGGGCTCCTGGTCTAGCCTGCGACGTCAAGGAGACGGCAAGCCATGCAACGCAGCGGGAGACCCCGGCCTGGGAACGGGCGCAGGAAGAAGGGCGCGCGCGGCCGGCTCTCGGTCGTCGGCACCGGCTACATGATGGCGGGCCAGGTCACGGCCGAGGCGCTGGCGCTCATCGAGCGGGCCGAGAAGCTCCTCTTCCTGGTGACCGATCCGGTTTCCCGCGCCTGGCTCGAGAGCCTCAACCCCACGGCGGAATCCCTCTTCGACGTCTGCCGGGAAGGGCGGCCGCGCATGGAGATCTGCCGCGAGATGGTGAAGAGGATCTTGGAGCCTGTCCGCGCCGGGCTGGAGGTCTGCGCCGCCTTTTATGGCCATCCGGGAGTGTGCACCTGGCCCGCGCACGAAGCGGTGCGCCAGGCGCGCAGCGAAGGCTACGCGGCGCGCATGCTTCCCGGCGTCTCCTCGGCCGACTGCCTGTTCGCCGACCTCGGCATCGATCCCGGCGAGCGCGGCTGCCAGATGTACGAGGCGAGCGACTTCCTCTACCGCCGCCGGCGGTTCGATCCGGCGACGCCGCTGATCCTGTGGCAGGTGAGCGCCATCGGCCTGACGAGATCTCTCGCCGCTCCGCCCGCCGCAGCAGGCTTGCGCCTGCTGGCCGAGGCGCTGGCCGCAAGCTACCCGCCGGAGCACGAGGCCGTCCTCTACGAAGCGTCGCTCCTGCCCACCGGCGCGCCGAAGGTGGCGCGGGTCGCCCTCGGCAAGCTGCCGCAGGCCGAGGTCGGCGGCAGCACGGTGCTCTACTTGCCGCCACGGGAGGAGATGGAGTACGACTGGGACGCCGTCGAGCGCGCGCGGCAGCTCGATCGGAAGAGCGCTCCGGCGGGCCGAGCGGCCTTACCGGCGGAGGCACCCGGCACCCCGGTGCCGGCCGCGGTCGTGGGCTTGCTCCGCGCCCTCGCGCTCGATCCGCGCAAGATGGAAGACTTCTGCGCCGATCCCGGCCGGGTACCCGAAGCCGCGGAGCTGCCAGAGGACGACCGCGCTCTCTTGCGCAGCGGTGACATCGACGCGATCCGGGCGCGGTTCGGGCAGCGCCAGGCCGGTGCGACCGACGTCGGGGCCTGAAGTCTGCGGCCCGCGTCAGCTCCTTGACGAAAGCGTGGCTGAATAGTAGCGTAGAGACGAAAGTTTTCAGATTGCCGGTTCACGGCTCGGCGCCGAGCGAGTCGTATTCGTTTCCGCAAGGAGAAGATGTGCCGCAGGGTCGTCTGAACGTCGTCGGCACCGGCTACCTCGTCGCCGGCCAGACCACGCCGCAGGCTCTGGCCTGCATCAAGCGCGCGGAAAAGCTCTTCTATCTCATCGCCGATCCGGTGACCTGCGCCTGGATCGAGGATCTGAACCCCTCGGCGGAATCCCTGGCGGACGCCTACGGCGCCGACAAAGAGCGCCTCGACTCCTATAACGAGATGGTCGAGCGGATGCTCGCGCCGGTGCGCGGCGGGCTGGAGGTCTGCGCTGCGCTCTACGGCCATCCCGGAGTGTTCGCCTTCCCATCGCACGAGGCGATCCGGCGCGCCCGTCGCGAGGGCTTCGAAGCGCAAATGTTTCCCGGAGTGTCCGCCGCCGACTGCCTGTTCGCCGACCTCGGCATCGATCCCTCAGCCGGCTGCCAGATGTACGAGGCGACCGATTTCCTGCAGCGCCGGCGCAGGTTCGATCCGGCGAGCCCGCTCATCCTCTGGCAGGTCGGCGCCATCGGCATCTCGACCTGCCCGGCGGCGCTCTCCGCCACGGCGGGACTGCGGCTGCTGGTGGAGATCCTGGCGCGTGACTACCCGCGCGAGCACGAGGTCATCGTCTACGAGGCCGCTCAGCTCCCGGTCTGCCGGCCGAAGATCCTGCGCGTCGCGCTCGCGGCTCTGCCGGGCGCCGAGGTCAGCGGCTTTTCTACGCTCCTGGTGCCCCCCTGGGGCACCGCCGAAACCGATTGGGAGATGGTCGAGCGGCTCGCGCCGCGGTCGGCTTGAACCGTCTCCAGGGAGGGAACATGTCTCAGAACGCCGTCCGTTTCTTGGTCGATCTCTCGCAGGACCCGGTGAGAATGGAGGACTTCTGGCACGACCCCGAGTCCTTCTTCGAGGCGGCCGGGCTGACGCTGGAGGAGAGGGACGTCATCCGGAGCGGTGATTCCGGAAGGCTTCAGGCTCTCCTCGGTCGCTACGTACCCTTGCTCTTCAGCCAAACGCCGAAGCCGCCACCGCCGCCGCCTCCCAGGCCGAGACCCAAGCCCAAGCCGAAGACTGCGCCGGCCGCGCCGAAGCCCAAACCGAAGCCCAAGGCCGAGGCTGCCTGACCGGCGTCAGCGGCTGGGAGTCTGCGCGGCCGAAGGATCACCGCCGCACGAGACGGTAGGGCTCGCCTGAGGCGGATGGCGCCCGGCCGCCGCTCCGTGGCGGCTGGGCGGCTTGGGTACGGACGCGGCTGACGAGCGCCTGGAAACGGGGGTCGCCCCGCAGGCTGTCCCATTGCCGCATCTGCTCGAGCCAGAGCACGAACGGATCGTGCCGATCGACCGCCTTCGCGAGCCAGGCGATGGCCCGGTCGCGATCGCCGGCGAGCGCCGCGATCTCGGCGATCAGCCAGCCGCCCGTGTCTCCGGACCGGGACTCCGCCAGGCGGTCGCACGCCGCGAGCAGAGCCGCGCGATAGCCGGACGTGGCATAGACGCTGGCGGTGCGCCGGGCTGCTTCAGGATAGCCGGAGAGGGAGAGGGTCTGCTCGAGCTCCGCGATCGCCTCGGCCGGCTTGCCCTGCGCGTGCAGGGAGCACCAGAGCTGCTCGTGTGCCGTGGCGTAGCGCGGCTCGAGCTCGACCGCTTTGCGGGCCTGCTCGACGGCGCGGTCGTAGTCGCGCATCATCAGGGCTTGCTCGGCGATGCTGGTGACGATCGTTGACGAGAATGGATTGAGTTGCAAGGCGAGACGCAGGTGCTGCGCCGCCTCCTCGAAACGGCCAGCCGAGATCAGGTAAGCCGCCAGCCAGTGGTGCGCAGCGGCGTAGCTGGGATTCAGCGCGAGGGCCTTGCGGTAGGCCCGCTCGGCGCCGGGGCCGTCCCAATCCATGCTCAGCGTCACCAGGCCCAGCGAGGCGTAGGCTTCGGCGAGCGAACCGTCGAGCGCCAGCGCCCGGGAAGCGGCGGCTTTCGCCTGCTGGAAAGCCGGCTCGCGGGGCTCATGCCCGAGGAAGCCGAGCAGGCTGTAGGAGTCCGCGAGGCCCGCGTAGGCGGGCGCGTAGGTCGGGTCGGCGGCGATGGCCCGCTGGAAGTACTCGACGGCCTGGTGCAGCCCTTCGGGAGTGCGCTTGTTCCAGTAGAACCGCCCCTGGAGGTACAGGTCGAACACCGCCGGATCGACGGGACGGGCGTCGGCGAGCCGCGCCTTCTCCTCGTCGGTCAGCTCGAGCCGCACCTGGTGAGCGACCTCGCGCGCCACGTCGTCCTGGAGAGCGAGGACGTCTCTCACGTCGCGGTTGAAGATCGCCGACCAGAGCTGCTGCTCGGGCTGGGCGCGCACGAGCTGCGTCGTGATCCGCAGCCGCCCGCCCGAGCGCGTCACCGTGCCGGTCAACACGACGTCCACCCCGAGCTCGCCGGCGATCGACGGCAGCGGTTTGTCGGAGTTCTTGTAGCGCATGACCGACTGCCGCGAGATCACCCGCACGCGGCCGAGGTTGCCGAGCGAGGTGATCAGGGCCTCGGTCATGCCGTCGGCGAAGTACTCCGGCTCGTTGGAGAGGTTGTGCAGCGGCAGCACGGCGAGCGCCGAGATCGCCGGCCGGAGACCCGAGTCCGCGCCGGCCGGAGCCGAGCTTGCGCTCTTCCTGCCGCCTCGCGCCACGTACCAGCCGCCGGCCGCGAGCAGGAGCACCAGCGCGGCGCTGGCCGCTACGGTACGCCAAGGCCGCGTGCGGCGGGCGGGTAGGCTCCCGCTCGGCGGACGGCTCTCCCGCGCCGCAGCCGCGGCGGCCTGCGAGGCCACGGTCGATGACCTGCCGCCGGAGGTTGGCTTCCACTCGGCAATCGTGACCTCCTCGGTCGGCTTCGCGGGACGCTCTTGCGTGCCGTCGCTCCGCATCGTGGCGGCGGTTCCCGAGGTCGGGTTCAGCTCCCGCAGCAGGTCTGCGAGGTCGTGGCGCAGGGCACGCGCGCTCGGATATCTCCGCCGCGGTTCCTTTTCCAGACAGCGCAGGACGATCTCGTCGAAGCGGGCGCCGAGATCGGCGCGCATCTCGCTCGGCGGGCGAGCCGGCCGCTCCAGGATCGCCAGCATCTCCGACGTGGTGTCCGAGCCCCGGAAGGGCCGGACCCCGGTCGCCATCTGGTAGAGGACGACGCCGAGGGAGAAGAGGTCGGAGCAGGGGTCCAGCGGCTGCCGCCGGATCTGCTCGGGCGACATGTAGGCGACGGTGCCGATGACGTTGCCGTCCTGCGTCAGGGGCTCCATCTCGCCGGCGAGCGTCGCCGTTTCACCGGCCGGCGGCAGCCGCTTGGCGATGCCGAAGTCGAGGATCGTCACCCGGCCCTCGGCACTCACCATGAGGTTGCCGGGCTTGAGGTCGCGGTGGACGATGCCGTGCTCATGCGCGGCGGCGAGCCCGTCGGCGAGCTGGATGGCGATATCGAGGAGCTGCCCGAGGCTCATGCCTTTGGGCGGGATCAGCTCCGAGAGCGTCTTGCCCTCGACGAGCTCCATGGTCAGGAACGGCAGCCCTTCGTGCTCCTCGACCGAGTAGATCGTCACCACGTTCGGGTGGCTGACCGCGGCGAGCGCCCGCGCTTCGCGCTGGAAGCGCGCGAGCTGCAACGGCTGGTGCAACAGCTCGGCAGGCGGCACCTTGAGGGCCACTTTGCGGCCGAGGCGCGTGTCCTCGGCCACGTAGACCTCACCCATGCCTCCGGAGCCGAGGCGCGCCAGCACCCGGTAATGAGAGAGGGTGAGTCCGATCAAGAAGCAGACCTTCGGATCATTTGCCGCGGAGCTCTCCGCCTGTTCAGCGGGTTCGTCTCTATGCTAACCCACTTCGAGGCGCAGCCGAGGCGCGCCGTTCCGGAGGCTCGCCTAGAAGCAGGAGAACGCCGCGGTGTCCTGGATCGGCACGAAAGGCCGGTTGAGCGGGTTCCGGTA
>Ga0075434_100007425_pt1 | contig 10147 bp, 11 predicted proteins | sample RhiMethybrSRZTD3_FD_75298 | JGI IMG/M metagenome (GOLD analysis project Ga0075434, IMG submission 75298) | Populus rhizosphere microbial communities from Tennessee, USA - Rhizosphere MetaG P. TD hybrid SRZTD3 | ecosystem: Host-associated > Plants > Roots > Rhizosphere > Soil | place: USA...
CGGCACACCCGGCTTGGCCGCAGGAACCTGCTGCACGCATTCGTTTGGCGTCGTCAGATAGTGTCCGGCAGCCGTTGCGCTGGTCACGCCCATGACTACGAGCATGACTTGGCTCGAGCGCTTCATCGCCAGCTCCTCACAGCGCCATCGAGGCCGCGCTGAGCATGCCGGCCGTGACGGAGATGAGCCCAAGCCAGATTGCGGCTGCAAGCTCGCCTTTCTGGATCCGTTCCGACAGATCCGGAATGGTCAGCCGCACCAGATAGTAGACCGCGATCTGAACGATCAGTGCAATTACGCCCCAGATCGTGCAGTCGATGACATTGGCGGAGTGACCGATGGCGCTCGTCAGCGGCAGCGCGAAGCCGATGGCGCTCAGGCCAAGCGCAACAGCTGCGCCCGGCACATTTCCACGGATCAACGTGAATTCGTCGTGGCGGGTGACGGCGCTGTAAATGACCACGTAGGCGGCCAGAAGCGCCGCCGCGACCAGGAGATAGCCCAGAAAGGCCGGCACTCCACTCAGCGATTGCAAGATCATGGTGAGCCTTCATCTGCGCTCCGGCGCGGGCGCATCATCGCACCTTCAGCTAACGGAATCTTTAACAATGGCCGATGGGTGTTGGTAGGCAGGTTAGTTGGCCGGCCCCATGGCCGTCCGCAGCGTACCGATCACCTCCGGCGACACCTCGGCGAGCGCACGGATGATGGCCTCCCCGCGCGGGACGCCGACGTAGCTATAGGCAATGCCATTCTTTGCGACCGACTCCTTGATGAACTCCGGATCGTGGGAAGCCCGCTCGAAGCCGCCTCGCAAGGCAGACAGCGCCGCGGGCGGCATTCCGGGCGGCGCAAGCGCGATGAACGACAGCTCTCCGACCTGATTGCTCAGCCAGTTGAACGCATCCCATGTCGGTCCTGATGGGAGCTTGCCATGAATCTCCTTGTAGAGGTCTGGGAACGCCGGCATCTCGGTGACGAACTTGCTTCTCTCATAGTGGCCGTTGGCCTCAACCGGAACCAGATAGGAGACGCCGATGCCCTCGCCGGCTTTGATGAAGGCGGCGCTGCGGGTGCGAAACGTTCCGATGCTCGTGTTGTGATACTGGACCTCACCGCGCTGCATTGCGAGGAAGATGTCGCTCCCGCCGCGATACCCGGTAATGCGCCGGGCCTTCACGCCGAGGACCTGCAGCGCCAGATAGGCCAGCGTTCCGGAAAAATCGGTGCTGCTCTGCTGTCCGACGATGACGGTATCGGCCCTGATGATGTCGCTGGGCTTCTTCGCGCCGCCCGGCACGGTGTCGACGCGCATGTAGTCGACTCGGATATCGCCCGTTGCGCCGACGTAGTCGAGCTGATCATAGCGCGTCCGCAGTGCCTGATCGCCCAAAGCCTGCGCCAGCGGATGGAATGGATTGTAAAGGATGGTCAGTCCATCGGTCCCCGCGCGCTCGGCCAGATAGTTGACTGCGCTGTTGCCGCCGGCACTCGGCATGTTCTGCACGACGATGGTCGGGTTGCCTGGAATGTGTTTCTTGAGATGCACCGCGAATCCGCGGGCGAAAACATCCGCTGTGCCGCCAGATTCAAGACCGACGATGATCCGCAGCGTCTTGCCGGCATAAAAGTTGTTGCTCTGCGCCGCAGCGACCCCGGAAAGCTCAGGCGCTGCAAGCGGAAGCGCTACAAGCAGCAACGCTGTGCATCCGCCAACCGTCGACGCGAGCCGCATGACGTCCTCCCGGCGAGTTCGAAAAGTCCGCAGTCAACACAATCGATATCTCAAAGGCTACCAGACGCTTTGTCGCGTGGAAATCGCGCCGGACCCTAAGACTGACTAAAGCCTCGCGCCGGCAACGACGACCAGCAGCTCGCGCATCAAACGCGCCGGATCGGCTGAGCGCATCACACCCCCCATCACGGCGATGCCGAGCGGGCCGGCCGCCAGCACCTCGGCGGCGCGCATGACATTGAGCCCACCGATCGCAAGGATCGGCACGCGCGCGGCGCTCGCGATCTCAGAGAGGCCTTTGCGCCCGATCTCGGGGCCGTAGCCGGGCTTGCTCTCAGTCTCGAAAGCAGGACCCGCGATCGCGTAGTCGACGGTTGCGGGATCAATCGTCTCAGCCTCTCCAGCCGAGTGGATCGATACACCAATGAGCTTGTCAGCGCCGAGCAGTTTGCGCGCCGCATGCGGATCGCTGCCGGCCGGCAGATGCACGCCGTCGGCTTTGACGGCCTGTGCCAGTTCAGGCGTGCCGTGCAGCGAAAGCTTGCCGCCATGGCGCCACACCATCGGCGCCAGCATGCGGGCGAGCGCGATCTGTTCGCTATCCGGCAGGTCCTTCTCGCGCACGCTGACCCAGCGGCAGCCGGATGTCAGGCATGCGGCGACCACCTCGACCAGGGTGCGGCGCGTCTGATGACGGTCGGTGATCAACAGCAGCGGTGGTTCAGGAAGCTTCATGGCTATTCAATGCGGTCATTGCCGAACGCGCAAAGCAACTGTCGTGAATCCATTCTTGCGTTGAAAATATGGATTCCGGTTTTGCACCTCTAGTGCATAGGAAACGACAAGATGTGGTCCTACGTGCCAACAAGACCGAATTGCGGGCTCGATGGCTCCGCGTGGGTGATCTTAGGAATGCGTCCGGCGAGTCGCGACCAGCGGCCGGCCTCGACCGCAGCCCGCATGCTCTTGGCCATGGTGACCGGATCGCGTGCCTTCGAGACCGCCGTGTTGAGCAGCACGGCCGAGCAGCCCAGCTCCATCGCGAGGGCGGCGTCGGAGGCTGTGCCGATCCCGGCGTCGAGCACGACCGGTACCGGTGAGCGGGCGCACACAAGCTCGATGAGATGTGGATTGCAGATGCCAAGCCCGGAGCCGATCGGCGCACCGAGCGGCATCACCGCCGCAGCACCGACGTCAGCGAGCTTGCGGCAGACCACCGGATCCTCGGTGCAATAGGGCAGCACCACGAAGCCCTTCGCCACCAGCGTCTCGGTCGCGCGAATGAGCTCCTCCGTGTCGGGATAGAGCAACTCGCGGTCGCCGATCACCTCGATCTTGACCCAGTTCGTTTCCAGCGCCTCGCGCGCAAGCTCGGCGGTGAGGATCGCGTCCTTGGCGGTCTGGCAGCCGGCGGTGTTGGGCAGAAAATGGATGTTCTTGGGAATGAGATCGACGAGGCTCTCGTCGTCGCCGGCAAGGCTGATGCGGCGGATCGAAGCGGTCGCCATCTCGCTGCCGCTGGCGGCGAGCGCATCGAGCATCAGCTGGCGGTTCGGATAGCCCGCAGTTCCAAGAAACAGGCGCGAGCGGAACTCGCGGCCGGCAATCACAAGCGGATCAGACATCTGTTGCTCCTTCACCCGCCTCTTTACCCACCTTGGCGTGCGCGCACGATCTCGATCGTGTCGCCCGCACGGAGCGGAGTTTCCTTCCAGGCCGCGCGCGGCACGACGGCACCATTGAGCGCCACCGCAATGCCGCGCTGTTCGGTATCCACTGCTTTCTCTTCCAACAGCGCAGCAAGCGTCGGCGCGCTCAAAATCTCGTCCTGGCCGTTGATGCGAACGTGCGCTTGCGTCATGTCTCAAGCCTATTCCGCTGCGCGCACCGGCGCAAAGCGCTCGACCCCGAACGGCCGGATCGCAGGCTCGACCGTGCCGTCGAGCACAAGGCGCGCGATCGCGTCGGCTGTAACTGGTGCGAGCAGGATGCCGTTGCGGTGATGGCCGGTCGCGTAGACGAGCCCGGCCAGCGGCCCTGGCCCCAGAATAGGCGCGTCGTCGCGGCTGCCCGGCCGGTGGCCGACCCACATCTCGTCGATCGGCAGCTCCTCGATCGAGGGTACGGTGCGCCAGGCGGCATCGAGCAGCGCCAGCACACCGCCCGCCGTCAGCGTGGTGTCGAATGCCTTCTCCTCCACGGTGGCACCGAGGATCAGGCGCCCGTCGCGGCGCGGCACCAGATAAAGGCCAGGCGCCCAGACCACATGATTGATCAGTGGCGCGGACGGATCCATGCGCAATGCGATCATCTGGCCCTTGATCGGCCGCACCGGCGGCCGCAGCTCGGAGGGAAGCCCGCCGATGCTGCGCGACCAGGCGCCGGCCGCGAGCACAACTGCGTCGGCCGCAACCTTGCTGCCATCCTCCAGGATGATCCCATCGGTGCGCCCACCGGAGATCGAGATGTCCTTGACGGGCGTGTGCTCACGCACGATCGCGCCCGCGCGCTCGGCGGCCTTGCGCAACGCCGGAGCAAGCTTGCGGTTCTCGACCTGGTGATCTTGCGGGCTCCACACTGCGCCTGCGAGCTTGCCGGCGAGATGCGGCTCGCGCCGACGGCTCTCCGCGGCAGTAATCCATTCGAGCGGCAGGCCGAGCTTGTGCTGGAACACGAGGTGATGCTGCAGCCGCGCCTGGTCGTCGGCGGTGAGCGCCACGATGATGGTGCCCTCAGTGCGCAGCTCGACGTCGATCCCGGTCGCGTCTTGAAGCTCCGCCGCAAACGCTGGCCAGCGCGCCTGGCTCTCGCGCCCGAGTGCCACCAATGTTTCCTCGCCCGGTTCTGCCTCGCAGCAGGCAGCCAGCATGCCGGCGGCCGCATGCGAGGCGCCTCCCCCGGCGCGCCCGCGGTCGAACACTTCGACCGCAACGCCGCGCGCGGCCAGCCGCCAGGCAATGCCGAGCCCGACTACGCCCGCGCCGATAATGGCGACGCGATGCTTTTGCTTTCCAGTGTGAGATGAGAGGTCCGTCACGCGGCTCCCTTCGCTGGCATGACCCAGACAGGTTCGATGGGTTTGATCTCAGCCGCGATCAGCGCGGCACCCCAAGCCAACCCTGATAATGGCGGCTCGGTTGCCGTTGTACAAGTCCCTAGATGGGACAAGTTGTTCAAATGAGATGCGCGCTGCTCAGCCCATGGAGAGCAGCGCGAAATCAGTTCCACCAGGGCTTGATACGGTCTGGCCAGCAATCCTTGTGAGGACTGCTGGCCAGTGAACCAGTTCGGAAGCCTATCGCGCCGCAGCTTGGTTCGTCAGGTTGAGCATCGGGATTGCGCCGCCCGGGATCATGGTGGCCGGCAGCTTGCCATCCCACTTCTCGGCCTGGACGAGGTTAACAAGCGCCGGATTTCCAGCGAGCGCCTTGCCGCGTGCATCAATGGCTTCGGCCTCGGCATTGCCGCGCAGCTTGATGGCGTCGGCATTGGCCTGCGCCTCAAGCCGCACGCGATCGGCCTGCGCCTTGGCCTGCGTCACCACGATCTCGGCCTGCACGCGTTCGCGCTCAAGATTCTGCCGAAGCCGCTGGACTTCGACCTCCGCCTGCATGCGGGCCTCCACCGACTTTATGTAGTCGGGCGAGAAGTCGATGTTTTCGATCTGCACACCCTCGACGATGAAGATGGGATCGTAGGCCATTGAATCGGTGAGAGCGCGCATCACATCTGCATTAAGCGGCCCACGCTGCGTGATTGCGCGCACCGCCGTATACTGGCCAAAGACGATCTTGACGTCCTTGTTCATCAGCGGTGTCACGAGCCGTTCCACCGCCGCCTTGAGATCGCCGGCGAACCTTGAATAGACCTCGGGCACTTTGTCAGGTGAGGTCCGGATGGTGATCGAAACCTTTAGATCAGCCGGCTGCTGATCCGCCGAATAGGAGTTCACCTTCGCCCATGAATAAGTGTGGGTCTGCATGTCTATCTTGACGACGTTGTCGATCAGAGGCCACTTGAAGTGAAGGCCTGGTTGCACGACCTCGACGAATGCGCCATTGCGCAAGAGCACGCCGCGCTGCGTCTGGTCGATCGTGTACCAGCTTCCGGTCAAGATCATCAGCACGATCAGCGCCACGAGCGCCGCGCCCAGCCCTCCGATCATGCCGAACTGTTTCATCGGGGGCTTCCATTGAGCCATAGGAATAGTCTGAACCATGGGGAAAACCTCATAAGATGGAATTGCTGCCGCGCGTAACAATTCCTGGACAAGAATGAATTCTGCCCTGGCAAATTCGCTTAATTTTGTCGGACTGCGCTAAAAGACACGGAATAGGAAAATCGAAGCTCTCCAATAGGCTAGGAGACAAGCTTTAAGTGATCCCGGTTGTATTCCGGTGCCGCAACAATCGCGCGCACGCGAATCCCACCAGAAGCACCATCACGGCGCCGACGAGCAGCGTTGGCACCTCTCCCGCGTGCGCAAAGCCATAGCCATAGACGATTGGTCCGGAGGCCTGACCAAGATAAAAGAAACAGGAATGCAGCGAGGCTGCGACTCCTCGTGCGGTCGACGACAGCTCGGTCACGTGCACCTGGATCGAGCCGTGCAGCAGATAGAAGCCAAAGCCGAACAGCGCGAAGACGATCGTTTGAATGTACCAAGGAAAGTTGAAGGCGATGAACACCAGCGCGAAGGCTGCCATGCTGCCGCCCACGATCATCAGCAATCGCTGCTCTATCTTGGCCACCAGCACGGGCACCGATAAGGAATAGACGACGCCGCCAAGCCCGAACGCCGCAATGACAATGCCTGCGATGGAGGCGCGCGTCTCGCCCGAGGCGATCAGCAGGATCGCCACGTAAGGGAAGAGCCCGTGAATGAACACCGCTTCGACGAAGACGGCTGAGAAGCAGACCTTCGCGCGCGGATCGGCGAATACGCTGCGGAAACCGTCCACAATAGTGGTGAGACGAAACGCGCTGGGTTTCGGCACAGTGACATTGCGAAACGCAAAAAACGCTGCGATTGCAACAACAAGACCGAACAGGCCGAGCACCAGAAAGATGCCGCGCCAGCCAAACACGTCGCCGATCACGCCCGCGATCGAAGCACCGAGCAGATTGCCGGTGAGCCCGATCGCCAAGAGGCGCCCGATTGCGACCTGGCGCTGACCGACCGGAACGAGATCACCGATGAGCGCCATGGCGGCCGGAAACACGCCTCCGGCCACCAGGCCAGCGACGATCCGCATCGCTACCAGAAGCGAAAAGTCGGTCACCACCGACGAGATCAGCGCAGCCGCGGCGACGATCAGCAGCGCCGCGTTCATGACGCGGGTTTTGCCTATCGTGTCGCTCAGCGCGCCAAGGAGCGGCTGCACCAGCGCATAGGGAAATGTATAGGCGGTCGAGAGCAGCGCCGCGGTCTTGGCGTCGATCGCCAGATCGACCGCGATCTGCGGAATGACCGGATCGACCGCGCGCGTGAACAGCGTCGAGGCAAAGACCACAAGACCGACGATCTTGAGGACGGGAGGAACGGCGCGCGCGGAATCGCCTTGCGTCGTCATGCGCCGTCAGCTCATGACAGGCTGGGTCTTGGCAGGCTGAGTCTTGGCGAGTTCTTTGGCAAGCTGATCGAACGCGATCAGCTGTCGTAGCAGGCTTTCCATCGCCTTGAGCGGCACCATGTTGGGACCGTCTGAGGGCGCCTTGTCGGGGTCGGGATGCGTCTCGATGAACACGCCCGCGACCCCGACTGCGACGGCGGCGCGCGCCAGCACTGGCACGAACTCGCGCTCGCCGCCCGAGGACGCGCCCTGCCCGCCCGGCTGCTGCACCGAGTGCGTCGCATCGAAGATCACCGGCGCACCGGTCGTGCGCGCGAGTATCGGGAGCGCCCGCATGTCGGAGACGAGCGTGTTGTATCCGAAGGAAGCACCGCGCTCGGTGACCAGCACGTTGCGATTGCCGGCGCTGGTCACCTTGGCAACCACATGCGCCATGTCCCAAGGCGCCAGGAACTGGCCCTTCTTGATGTTGACCACCCGCCCGGTCGCGGCCGCCGCGAGGAGAAGATCGGTCTGGCGGCAGAGGAAGGCCGGGATCTGCAGCACGTCGACCGCCTCGGCGACGGCCGCGCACTGAGCTGCCTCGTGCACGTCGGTGAGCACCGGCACATCCAGCGATGAGCGCACCTCCGCGAAGATCGGCAGCGCCTCCTTGAGCCCGATTCCGCGATTGCTGCGGGCACTGGTGCGGTTCGCCTTGTCGAACGAAGTCTTATAGACCAAGCCGAGCTTGAGCCGCGCCGCGATTTCCTTGAGCGCGCCTGCGACCTCGAGCGCGTGCGTGCGGCTCTCGAGTGCGCAAGGCCCGGCAATCAATGCCAATGGCAGCGTCTGGCCGAAGCGTGCCGCGCCGACGTCGACAATAGGATTGGGTGCCGGCTCAACCTTTGTCATTTCACCTCTCGTTGGCCGACCATGACGGCCACAGGCCCCATCGGTCAACCGCCGAATTCGGGAGTCTCGAACACCAGCGTTGCGCCTAGCGCAGCTGCGGGCGCAATCACAGTCTGGCCCATGTGCTCAGAGAACCCGATGCCACCCGCCGTCAGTGTATCGTGAAACGTTTTGCGGTCACGCACAGTGAAGCGCACTGCGGCAAGCCGAGCACCACCGGATGGGTCCGGCGGCTCAACCCCAAAGCGCGTATGAAAAGCGGCCGGGTCCATGATCCGGATGTCGCCGCGCGGCGTCGGCGCAGTGAGCACGCCCGAGCCCGCATGCAGCTCGCGCACGCCGCTGTAGGCGGTGAGAAAAATGTGATGGTCGGTCGGGTTCTCCGCGACCAGGACTGCGCCGGTGACACCGGTTGCCCCATTGGCATGCTGCTGGAGCGCGGGATTCCAGAACAGCTGCGGATTGTGCTGGCGGCAGACAGCAAAACCGATCTCGGGTGCGCGCGGATCGCGCGCGAATGCGAGCGAGAAGCCGACCGTCACCGTGCTGCCGTCCGGTCCCTTGCCGGCGCGCTCGAAGGTGAGCGCGTCGGAGCGCGCAATGTTGCTGGTGCGGAATTGCGCCGCATCCGCCGGAACGTCGATGCTTTCGAGCATCATGAACGAGAGGCCCTCGTGCCGTTCGAGAAACCGGCGATGGAAATCGCCGAACAAAACCGCGAAGCCTTCGCCCTTGAGCTTCTCGGGTTCGGCGACCGCCAGCAGCTCCATGAAAAATCCGGGCAGCTGGACAAGGTGGTTCTGGGTTCCCCACGAATGGTGATTCCGCGCCCCAACGATGAAGCCCGCGCGGCGATAGAAATCGGCCGCGGCGTCGAGATTGCGGACAGCGTGAACGATGTGGTCGAGACCGCGGGGCATGGCCATGATCGATTGGTAGGAACCTTGGGGGCTGCTTTATGGGACCTTGTAGGGCGCCCGGAAGGCGGCGGGAAGATACTTCAGTCCCAACACCGCACCAGCACCGTCCGGCGGCAAGAAAGTCCACGGCTCGTGGAGACTTAGTCAACGCTCCTGCGGATGGATGTGAGCCTGCCGACGGTACCTGAGGCTGATTCTATCGACACATGTCAATCGGCAGAGTGGCGGGCAAAGCTCGGAGCATGTCCATGCTGCAGCGCCGTGATCCACACGATTGGCCGACGACCGAGGACTGGCTGCTCGACACCTATTTCGAGGGTTGGGCCGAAGCCGATGCGGACCTGATCCTCAGCGCCACCGGGCCCACCTATTGCTTCCATGATCCCCTGGTCGGGCGCTTCGCGCGCGTGTCATTGCCGCGCTATTTCACCCTGCTGCATGAGAGGTTCGCACGTGCTGGTGCGATGAAGCGCCGCGATGTCGCGTTCATCTTGCGTGGTCCGATGATCGACTCGCACGGGCGGCAGTTCTGGCGTGAGGCGCCGGGGCTCGGCCTGACCGGTACCAGCGAGATCATACTTGGCCCGCATGGCATCATGGCCGAGCGAGTCGCCTACGATCTCAACCTGGCCTGCAGCCAGTTGCGCCAGACCTGACCGACGCCTCTAGGCCTGATCGAGCGCGGCCTTCACCCGCTCAGGCGTGAACGGCACGCGGCGCAAACGCACGCCGGTCGCATCGAACACGGCATTGCCGATGGCCGCCGGCACCAGGCCGAGCGCCATCTCGGCCGCGCCGGAAGGCGCCTGCTCCGGTCGCTCGATCAGCACGATCTCGATCTTCTCGGGCAGATCGGGCGTGTGCAGGACCGGATAGCTCTCCCAATCGACGCTGGTCACCATGTTGGAATCGAAGCGCACCTCTTCGAGCATGGCGCGGCTGGTGCCGTAGACGAGCTGGCGATCGATGACATGCTTGAGCGTCTCCGGATTGACGATCATGCCGACGTCATGGGCGCAGACGTA
>Ga0075434_100007427_pt1 | contig 10145 bp, 8 predicted proteins | sample RhiMethybrSRZTD3_FD_75298 | JGI IMG/M metagenome (GOLD analysis project Ga0075434, IMG submission 75298) | Populus rhizosphere microbial communities from Tennessee, USA - Rhizosphere MetaG P. TD hybrid SRZTD3 | ecosystem: Host-associated > Plants > Roots > Rhizosphere > Soil | place: USA...
CCGCGCGCCGGTGCGTGGCGCGTGACCGTCGACGGTGCTTTCACGCGCGATCCCGGCGAGCACGGCGTGTGGGACGAGAGCCGAGGGAGCATTGCCATCGATCGGGAGGGGCGCGCGACGGCACTCGCGGGCGCGTTCGACGTCGTCCCGGGCGGCGCCCGGGGCTGGGGCGTGCGCTCCGCCGCCGCGGGCGAGCGATCGCCCACGTCGGCGCTCATCGGCGGCGCCGCGGGCGTGCGCCTCGGGCGGGCCGCGCGGCTCCTCGCGTATGGCGGACGCGCCGCCCGCGACGCGCGCCTCGTGGGCGAGGCGGCGTGGCCGTACGGGGGCCGCTACCATCGCACGCCGCTCGAGCTCTCGCGTCGCGGCCTGATCCGCGAGCGCCGCGAGGGAATCGTGCTCGGCCTGCCGGTATGGCGAGCCGAGCTCGGCTGGACGCGCGCGACGTACGGCGGCCCGGCGCCGCGCCGCTTCCCCGACGGCACGAGCCGCCGGCAAGGTGATTGGCTCTCGCTCGCCTGGAGCGCGGCGCGCGGGCGCAGCGAGATCGCGCTCGGTCCCGGCGGATCATGGGCCTCGCAGGCGAGGCTCTCGTCGCCGGGGGCATCGCTCGAGTGGCGTCATCGGAGCCCGGGATTCGCCGCACCCGCGGCGGTCCCGCGCGTCGCCATCCTCGACGAGGGGAGCGCCCGGCTCCGGCACCGCCGCGGCGCCACCGAGGGCTGGGCCAGCACCACGGGCCAGTCGCGCCTTCTCTCTCCGGCGTCGACGGGGGAGAGCGGGCGCGCCTGGGAGCGGCGTCTCGCCGTCGGCCTGCGCACGCGTCTGGGCGCGCGTGCGCTCTCCCTCTCGGCGACGCGCCGCGAGTCGGCGCGCGACGCGGCCACGGCCGACCTCCTCGCCGACACGCGAGCCTGGAGCGTGCAGGCGCGCGCCTCGTGGCGAACGCCTACCTCCGGCGCCGAGGTGTGGCTCGCGTGCTGGGTGCGGCCCACGGGCGGCGTGCGCGAGCGCTGGCAGCTCGCGGTGCGCTCCACGCGTCAGGCGCTTCGCTGGAGCGTGGTCGCCGACGTGCGGCCGGGAGGATCGCGCGGCCTCGGCGGGCCGCTCCCCGAGATCAGCGCCGACCCGCTCTCCGGAACGCGCTGGGAGGCGGTCACGGCACCCGCCCGGCTCGGCGCCACGCTCGGCTTCCCGCCCGTCCGCGGCGTTCGAGGGACGCTCGAAGCCCGCTACGGCACCCCTTCGGGGAAGCCGCGTTTGGAGTTATGGTTGTCGCTGCGCGGCGCTCGCAGGAGCCGCCGGCGCCTGAGGCGGCGGGCCCGCCCGCGCCCTTCCACCCGAGCCATCGTTGGATCCGGAGGCGAGGAAAATGGATTACGCCACCCGCATGTCCCGTCTCGGCACCGAGACCGCGTTCGAGGTTCTGGCGCGCGCGCAGGCTCTCGAGCGCCAGGGACGAGACGTCGTCCATCTCGAGATCGGCGAGCCGGATTTCGACACGCCGCGCCACATCCGCGACGCCGCGGTGCGTGCCCTCGACGAGGGCTGGACGCACTACGGGCCGTCGGCGGGGCTGGCCGAGCTGCGGGAGACGATCGCCGAGGACGTGTCGCGGACGCGCGGCATCGCGGCCCAGGCCGATCACGTGGTGGTGACGCCGGGCGGCAAGCCGATCCTCTTCTTCTCCTTGATGGCGCTGCTCGACGAGGGCGACGAGGCCGTCTATCCCAATCCCGGCTTCCCCATCTACGAGTCGGTCATCCGCTTCCTCGGCGCCAAGCCGGTGCCGCTCCGCCTGCGCGAGGAGAACGGATGGGCGTTCGATCCCGACGAGCTCGATCGCCTCCTCACGCCGCGCACCAAGGTGCTCATCCTCAACTCGCCGCACAATCCGACGGGCGGCGTGCTCAGCCGCGCCATGCTCGACCGCGTGGCCGAGGCGGCGCGGCGGCACGACTTCTATATCCTGTCGGACGAGATCTACTCGCGCCTCGTGTTCGAGGGCGAGGCGCGCTCGCCGGCGTCGTACCCGGGCCTGCAGGAGCGGACGATCGTGCTCGACGGCTTCTCCAAGACTTACGCCATGACCGGCTGGCGGCTGGGCTACGGTGTGATGGAGACCGGGCTCGCCAAGCACGTGGCGCGGCTCATGACGAACTGCAACTCGTGCACCACGAGCTTCGTGCAGCGCGCCGGCATCGCCGCGCTGCGCGGGCCGCAGGACGAGGTCGAGCGCATGGTGGCCGAGTTCAAGCGCCGGCGCGCGCGCCTGGTGGGGGGGCTCAACGAGCTGCCCGGCGTGTCGTGTCGCATGCCCGGAGGGGCGTTCTACGCTTTCCCCAACATCACGGGCACGGGCATGACGTCGCAGGCCATGGCCGACGGGCTGCTCGACGAGGCCGGCGTGGCGGTGCTCTCGGGCACCTCGTTCGGCGCCTTCGGCGAGGGCTACGTCCGGATCTCCTCGGCCAACTCGTTCGCCAATCTCGAGAAGGCGCTCGAGCGCATGCACGACTTCCTGAGCGCGCGGGTTCGCGCCTAGCCGGCGCGGCAGGCGAACAGGGTTCAAACCCTGTTCGCAAGACGACCATGTGTCCGCCGAGGTGACACCGCCGTCACCTCCGACGTCGCCTCTTCGGCGTCATGGCGCCAGTTTTCGCGTCCTTCCCCCGGCTCGATTCGTGCAAGGTTCGCCATCGCCTCCGGCACCATCGCCCCCGGAGGAATTCCGAACATGCTGCTGGCTTCCATCGTGTCCCGCGCCGCCCTCGCCTTCGCCACGCTCGCTCTCCTCGCCCTCGGCGCCACCGCCGCCCCCTGCGACATCCTGCTGAACGAGATCCTCGCCGGCCCCGCGCGCGACTGGAACGCCGACGGCGTCGTCTCGGCGCGCGACGACGAGTGGATCGAGCTCTGGAATCAGGGCGCGACCCCGGTCGATCTCTCGTCCTTCTTCGTCACCGACGCCGACTCCACGGAGCGCTACGCCTTCACCGGGATGCTGGGGCCCGGCGAGCTGCGCCTCGTGTTCGGCGCGCAGGCCGTGGAGTGGCAGCGCGCCAACGGCCGCTCGGTGGCCGGGCTCAGCCTCAACAACGCCGGCGACACGGTCCGCCTGTGGCGGATCGTCGGGCCCGACACGCTCCTGGTCGACGCCTACGCCTACAAGAGCCACGAAGGGGCGAACGACCGCTCGAGCGGCCGGCGCGTCGACAACGCGGCGGCGTGGATCCTCTTCGACGGGCTCGATCCGTACACCGGCTCGCTCGATCCGGCGGGGACCGGCTGCCCTCCGACTCCCGGCGCGGCCAACGTGTGTCCCGCCACCGAGGCCGAGCCCGTGTCGTGGGGGAGGATGAAAAGCCTTTATCGATAGCGCCGGCCGCAGCGGGGACGGGTTGCAGCGACGGCGGGCTTGGTGATAGCTAAGAGGGGCCGGCCTTCCCGGAGGCTCAGGGGCCGCCCCCTCCCAGCCCTGAGCCGTCCTCGAAGCTCCCTCCGCTGGCGCCGTTCGAACCCTGCTCGCTCAGGAACGCCCCGAATGCCCGAGCCTACGGCCGCGCTGTTTCGTGCCTTGTTCGATTCCCATCCGCATCCGCAATGGATCGTGGACCGGGAGTCCTACGTCGTCCTGCTCGCCAACCCGGCGGCGGGGCAGGCGTTCGGCTGCGCGGCCGGCGAGCTCATGGGCAAGCGGATCCGCGATCTGCAGTCCCCCGACGGGGAGAAGAGCCGCGGCGACGGCCACGGGCGGAGCGAGGACCGCGTCACGCAGGGCGGGGTGTGGCGGTTCCAGCGCCACGACGGCAGCGAGTTCCTGGGAGAGATCACCTCCGCCGAGCTGACCTGGGACGGCCGCCAGGCTCGCCTCGTCGTGGCCCGGGACGTCACCGAGCGCGAGGCCTCGCACCGCGATCTGCGCGAGCGCGAGGCGCGCCAGTCGACCGCGGTCGAGAACGTTCCCGAGTGCGTGGTCACCGCCGACGGCGAGGGCCGCATCCTCGAGTTCAACGCCGCCGCCGAGCGCGTGTTCGGGTACGCGCGCGCCGACGTCGTGGGACGGGAGATCGCCGACGTGCTGGTGCCGGCGGAATCCCGCGAGCGCCACCGGCGCGGGCTCGCGCACTACTCGGCGACCGGGGAGCGTCACATCATCGGCCGCTCGGTGGAGATGCGCGCGCTGCGCGCCGACGGGTCCACGGTGTGGGTGGAGATCCTGGTCTCGGCGGTGGTGCTCGACGGCCAGACGATGTTCGCCGCGCACATCCGCGATCTCACCGAGGCCAAGCGCAGCGAGCGCCAGATCTCGACGTTCTACGCCATCTGCCAGATCCTGGCCGAGGGTGCCGGCATGGCGCACACCGCGCGCGAGACGCTGCGCGTGGTGTGCGAGATCGGAGACTGGGACATCGGCCTGGTGTGGAACGTCGACCGCGGCACCGAGCTGCTGCGGCTGTCCGAGGTGTGGCGGGGCCGCCGGCTGCCCATGGAGCCGTTCGAGCAGAAGAGCCGCGAGCTGTCGTTCCGCCGGGGCATCGGCCTGCCCGGCCGCGTGTGGCAGAAGGGTGCCGCGCACTGGGTGCCCGACATCTCCAGCGATCCGAACTTCCCGCGCGCCAGCGTGGCTCTGGCCTGCGGACTGCGGAGCGGCTTCGCGTTTCCCATCCGGGCCGGCGCCGGCGTTGGCGCCGAGGTGCTCGGCGTGGTGGAGTTCTTCAGCCACGAGCTGCGCACGTTCGAGCGCGAGATGCAGGACACGTTCTCGGCCGTCGGCCTGCTGCTCGGCCAGTACAGCGAGCACCGGCGCCAGGAAGACCGGCTGCGCGAGACCAACGAGATGCTGCAGGCGCTGCTCACCGCCTCGCCGCTCGCCATCATCCAGCTCGACCGCGACCTCACGGTGCGCTTCTGGAACGCCGCCGCCGAGCGCATGTTCGGCTGGACGGCGCGCGAGATCCTCGGACGGCCGTATCCGGTCATGGTGCCGGCCGAGAAACGAGCCGAGTTCAAGCGCCTGTGCGACGAGCTGCTCAAGGGCGGCGAGCTGCGCGGCATCGAGACCTGGCGCAAGCGCAAGGACGGCTCGCGCGTGAACATCTATCTCTCCGCCGTGCCGCTGCGCAGCGACGCCGGCGAGATCACGGGGCTCCTGGGCGTGGTCGCCGAGATGCGGCTGCCGCCGCCGCCGGGGCCGCGCCTGTAGAGCGCTCCCGTTTGACAGGCCGGAATCCCTGGGGCTACGTTTCGGCCTCGGCCGGCGCCTCCTGGGGACGTTGCGCGCCGCCGATCGCGGTCCTCCGCCGGCCGTCCCGGCCCCATCCGACACGATATGAGGTCCCATGAGCACTGGCGTGGAACCCACCGCCCCCACGGCGCATGCCCGCGGCCGCCTCGCCTGGCCGGCGAGCGCGATTGCCGACAAGGCGCTCGAGATCCGGCGCGACATCGTCACGCTGCTCGTGGACGCGCAGTCCGGGCACACCGGCGGCCCGCTCGGCATCGCCGACTTCGGCGCCACGCTGTTCTTTCACGAGATGGCGCTCGATCCCGCGAACCCCAAGTGGGAGGGGCGCGACTTCTGGCACTTCTCGTGCGGCCACGTCACCCCGGTCATCTACTCGCTCATGGCCGAGCGCGGCTACTTTCCGCTGCGCGATCTGCTGAAGTTCCGCCAGTTCGACGGCCACTGCCAGGGACATCCCTCGGCGCACGACACGCCCGGCATCGAGGTCTCCTCGGGCTCGCTGGGGCAGGGGCTCTCGGTGTGCGTGGGCGTGGCGCTGGCCTCGCGCCTCGACCAGAATCCGCGCCGCGTCTACGCCGTGATGTCCGACGGCGAGCAGCAGGAGGGATCGGTCTGGGAGGCGGTGATGTCGGCCGCGCACTACGAGCTCGACAACCTGTGCGCCACGATCGACTACAACGACATCCAGATCGACGGCAAGGTCGAGAACGTGATGGGGATCGCGCCTCTGGGCGACAAGTACCGCGCCTTCGGCTGGCACGTGATCGAGGTCGACGGCCACGACATCCCCGCACTCCTCGCCGCCTACGCCGAGGCGCGCGCCACCAAGGGCACGCCGACGGTCGTCCTGGCGCGCACCATCATGGGCAAGCACGTGTCGTTCATGGAGGACGACTACCGCTGGCACGGCAAGCCGCCGAAGAAGGACGAGGGCGAGCGAGCCCTGATCGAGCTCGGCACCACCTACGAGGCGTGGAAGGCGCGGCTGCTCGCCGGAGGGTCCACGACATGAACATCGCGCTCGCCGATCCGGTCCCCATGAAGAAGACGCGCGAGGGCTTCGGCCGCGCGCTCGTCGAGCTGGGCGAGGAGAACCCCGACGTCTGCGTGCTGGTCGGGGATCTCTCCGAGTCGACGATGACCCACTTCTTCGCGCAGAAGTTCCCCGAGCGCTTCTTCCAGATGGGCGTGGCCGAGCAGAACATGTGCGGCGTGGCCGCCGGCCTCGCGGTCATGGGCAAGATCGCGTTCTACTCGACCTACGGCGCCTTCGCCGCCTGCCGCGACCTCGACCAGATCCGCGTCACGCTCTGCTACACCAAGCTCAACGTGAAGATCGGCGGCGCCCACGGCGGCATCTCGGTGGGTCCCGACGGCGCCACGCACCAGGCCATGGAAGAGTTCGCCATCATGCGCTCGCTGCCCAACATGAATCTGGTCGTGCCCTGCGACTTCCAGGAGGCGCGCAAGGCCACCAAGGCGTCGGCGGCGGTCGAGGGCCCGGTGTACATCCGCTTCGGCCGCGAGGACGTACCGGTGGTGACCGACGAGTCGACGCCGTTCACCTTCGGCAAGGGCGAGATCTTCGGCGAGGGCGGCGACGTCACCGTGATCGCCTGCGGCACCATGGTCTACGAGGCGCTGCGCGCGCGCCAGGAGCTGGCGCGCGAGGGCGTGTCGGCGCGCGTCGTGAACCTGCACACGCTGAAGCCGCTCGACGCCGAGCTCATCGTGCGCGCGGCGCGCGAGACCGGCGCCCTCGTCACCGCCGAGGAGCACCAGGTGAACGGCGGCCTGGGCGGGGCGGTGGCCGAGGTCGTGGTGCGCGAGCACCCGGTGCCGGTCGAGATGGTGGCGGTGTGGGATCGCTTCGGGCAGAGCGGCAAGCCGGCCGAGCTCATGGACGCGTTCGGGCTGCGCGCGCGCGACATCGTGGCCGCCGCGCGCCGGGCGCTCGGGCGGAAGAAGAACGCGCGGCCTTGACCGCGCGTGAGGCGCTGCCCTACGGTGCCGCGAAGACGTTTTTCGAACGAGCGGAAGTGGCGAAACTGGTAGACGCGCTGGGTTCAGGGTCCAGTGGGGGTAACCTCATGGGGGTTCAAATCCCCCCTTCCGCACCAACCGCGCTCCGGACAGGCAGCCTTCGGGCTGCCTGATTCGTCTGGGGCGAAGAAGCCATGGCCAAGGAAAGCCCAACCCAGGTCCCGCGCGGCCGCCCCGCGTCGCCATCCGGCGAGCGCCAGGGCGCGGCCAAGGGCGATCGCGTCATCGCCACCAACCGGCGCGCCTTCCACGACTATCACATCGAAGAGCGCTTCGAGGCCGGACTCGTGCTCGCCGGCAGCGAGGTCAAGTCGCTGCGCGACGGCAAGGCGCAGCTCGTCGACAGCTACGCCTCGGTCGAGGGCGGCGAGATGTTCCTCTACAACCTCCACATCTCGCCCTACGACCCGGCCAGCCGCTTCGGCCACGAGCCGACGCGCAAGCGCAAGCTGCTGCTCCATCGCCAGGAGATCCGCAAGCTCGCGGCCGCCGTGCAGCGCAAGGGGCTCACGCTGATCCCGCTCCAGCTCCACTTCTCGCGCGGCTACGCCAAGGTCGTGCTCGGCGTGGCGCGCGGCAAGAAGGAGTACGACAAGCGTCACGCGCTGGCCGAGAAGGACGCGGCGCGCGAGATGCGGCGGGCGGCGCGCGGCCGGGAGCGCGAATGAGGAAGCTCGCGCTCGCGGCGCTCGTCGCGTTCATCGCGGTCGCCGCCCTGGCGCACGCCGCCGACGCGCCGACCACGCTCGTGGTCGAGCGCACCGGCACGGGTACGTCCGAGCGCGTCGCCACGCGCACGTTCGAGGACCAGAGCTATCTGTCGGCGCGCGACCTGGGGCGCCTCGTGGGCGCGAGCCTCCACTGGCGCTCCGACGTGCGCAAGCTCGTGCTGCGCACCGTGCACCACGCGCTCAAGTTCACCGTCGACTCGCGCTGGGTGGTGCTCGACGAAGGCGAGACCTTCCAGCTCCCGGCGCCGGTGCGCCAGGTGAACGGAGAGGTGTACGTGCCGGTCGCCGCCTTCGAGAGCATCCTCTCCGGGCGCTTCGTGCCGCAGGCCAAGCTCGTGCGCGGGCGCCTCGTGCTGGTCGCCGACGAGGCCGACGCCGGGCCACCGCGGCTCACGATCGACGGCCCGGTCACGCGCCTCGTCCTCCCCGCCAAGCGGCCGCTCGAGGCCGGCCTGGTCTCGGCGCGCGCCCGCCGCTTCACGCTGCGCGTGCCGGGCGCGCATCTCACGCCGCTCCCCGGCGACACGCTCGTGGGCGCGGGCCTCGTGCGGCGCGCCGCCTTCCGGCGCGAGCCCGACGACCTGTGGATCGAGCTCCAGCTCGGCCCGGCGGTCGAGGGCTACCGCCTGCGCTCGCTCGCCGACCCGCTGCGCCTCGAGCTCGAGTTCGCGCGCGCGCCCGTGCCCGCGGGCTTCGTGCCGCTCCTGGCCGAGCTCGCGCCCGGCGTGCCGCGGCCGCTGCGCGTGCTCGTCCTCGACCCCGGCCACGGCGGCGCCGACTCGGGCTACGTGGCGCTGCCCGGCGTGCGCGAGAAGGATCTGACGCTCGCCCTGGCGCGCGCCGCGCGCGACGAGATCCGCGAGCGCCTGCCCGAGACCGAGGTCCTGCTCACGCGCGAGAGGGACGAGACGCTGGCGCCGCCCTCGCGCGTCGAGCAGGCGAACCGCGCCCACGCCGATCTCTACCTGAGCCTCCACTTCGACGCCGCGCCCGGGACCTCGATGGCGGGCATCACCGCCTACGTGGCGCCACCGCTCGGCGTCGATCCGCAGACGCTCGTCGGCGGCGAGGACTTCGGGCGCGGCCGGCCGCGCTCGCGCCCGGTGCTGCTCGTGAGCTGGCCGCGCGCCAGCGGGCGCCATCACGCCGAGGCGCGCACGGTCGCCGATCTCCTGCTGGGCTCGCTGGCGGCGGACGGGCACGGCCCGTCGCGCCTGCGCGTCGTGCCCACGTACGCCACCGAGGGTGCCGACTGTCCGGCGGTGCTGCTCGAGTGCGGCACGCTGGCGCGCGACGACGAGACCCGGAAGCTCGTGACGCCGAACGGCATCCGGGCCCTGGCCGTGTCGCTGGCGCGCGCCATCGAGCGCTACGCGCACGGGGAGGCGTGGCCGTGAACCTGGCGCGCCTGGGGCGCTGGTTCCGGGGACTCTCGGCGGCGACGCTCGTCCTCCTGATCGTCGTGCTCGCCGTCGTCACCGGCCTCCTCTACTGGTATCTGTCGAGCCGCGAGGCGCCGGAGCCGGTGACCGTGGGGGGCGAGGTGGCGCTGCCGCGCGGCACGCGCTCGGTCACGCTGTACTTCGCCTCGACGTCGGGCGACTCGCTGGTGCGCGAAGAGCGGCAGATCCTCGAGAGCGAGCGCGTCACCGAGACCGTGCGCACGCTGGTCGAGGAGCTGGTGCGCGGCCCCACGGGCGGCGGCCGTCCGGTGTTCCCGCCCGGCGTCGCCGTGCGCCACGTGTTCTTCGACGAGTCCGGGGATCTCTACGTCGACTTCTCGCCCGAGCTCGTGCGCCGCTTCCACGGCGGCTCGACCGCGGAGTACCTCCTGCTCGCGAGCCTCGTGCGCACGCTCGCAGGCTCGCTGCCCACGGTGTCGGGCGTGACCGTGATCGTGGACGGGCGGCCGCTGGCCACGCTCGGCGGACACTTCGGGCTCGAAGCGCCGCTGGCGGCGAGCGAGTGGCGTTGACCGCTCTCGGCCGAGACGCCAGACTGCGCGCCGTGAACAGCGACGATCGTCCTCTCGGCGTCTTCGACTCCGGCATCGGCGGCCTCACCGTGGTGCGGGCGCTCCTCACCGAGCTGCCCGAGGAGCGCCTGCTCTACTTCGGCGACAC
>Ga0075434_100007429_pt1 | contig 10144 bp, 5 predicted proteins | sample RhiMethybrSRZTD3_FD_75298 | JGI IMG/M metagenome (GOLD analysis project Ga0075434, IMG submission 75298) | Populus rhizosphere microbial communities from Tennessee, USA - Rhizosphere MetaG P. TD hybrid SRZTD3 | ecosystem: Host-associated > Plants > Roots > Rhizosphere > Soil | place: USA...
GGCGATGCTCAGCCGGCCACCGGGCTGGGCTGGCGGTCCGGGCCGTTTGCCGGGTCCAGTGCGGGGGTGAGGGTGCGGCCCATCAGCGGGGACAGGTTCGCGGCGATGCTCGCGATCTGGCGGATATCGGCGTCCACCAGTGCCTGGTCGCCGTCGCACAGGGCCGTCTCCGGCTCAGGGTGCACGTCGATGATCACGCCGTCGGCGCCGACCGCGATCGCCGCGCGGGTGAGGGGGAGGACCAGGTCGCGCCGGCCGCCCGAATGGGACGGGTCGACGATGACCGGCAGGTGCGACAGTCGCTGCGCGACCGGCACCGCGCTGATGTCCAGGGTGTTGCGGGTGGCGGTCTCGAACGTGCGGATGCCTCGCTCGCATAGCACGATGTCGAGGTTGCCGCGCTGTGCGATGTACTCCGCGGCCATCAGCCACTCCTCGACGGTGGCGCTCATGCCCCGTTTGAGCAGCACCGGCTTGGCCGCCGAGCCGACCGCCTGGAGCAGCGCGAAGTTCTGCATGTTGCGCGTGCCGACCTGGAGCATGTCGGCGTAGGAACAGACCAGGTCCACACTGCCCGGGTCGATGACCTCGGTGACCACGGGCAGGCCAGTCTCGGCCCGCACGTCGGCGAGGATCTTCAGGCCCGCCTCGCCCAGGCCCTGGTAGGCGTACGGGGAGGTGCGCGGCTTGAACGCGCCGCCGCGCAGCAGCGACGCACCCGCCGCCCTGGCCATCCTGGCCGCGACCAGCGTTTGCTCCGGGGTCTCGACCGCGCACGGCCCGGCGATCACGGTCAGCGTGTCCGGGCCGATCGGCACGCCGCCGACCCTGATCACCGACCGGTCGGGGTGGTGCTCCCGGCTGATGAGCTTGTACGGCACGGAGATCCGCACCACGTCGAGGACGCCGTTGCGGCTGCGCAGGTTGAGCGCGCCGAACTCATCCACGTCCCCGACCAGGCCGACGATCGTGCGGGACACGCCGCGGCTGACGAATGCCTCACCGCCCGCGTCCCGCACCAGGTCAACGATTACGTCCACATCTTCCTGGGTGGCCTCCGGGGCCATCACGACGACCATCGGGTCTCCTCTAGCGTTACTCGGCCGGTGTTAACAGCAAACAAGCCCCGGGCCTGGTGGCCCGGGGCTTGTCGTTGGGTCGTTTCGCGTCAGCGCAGTGCCTGGCGGGCGACCGTCCGGATGCCGGGCCGGTAGCCATACCAAAACTCGAACTGCCTGCGCACGGGTGCAGCCTAGCGCACGCCGGCGGTCACCTGCACCCCGGCCCCGGCCGGGCTGCCCGCCTGCCGCCGGGTCAGGAGTCGGCTGGTCACGAACGCCAGGCCGTAGAGCACGCCGATCAGGATAAGCAGGAACCGGTACCCGGTGATCAGGGCGACGTATTCCAGCGCCCCGCCCACCATGGCGCCGAGCAGGTTCGCCGCGAACGCCGGTCCCGACGACGCCACGTCGGAGAAGCGCTGGGCGAAGATGAGGTTGGCCAGGTAGATCGGCGCGAAGGCCAGCGCGCTGCCCGCGAGGAAGCGGGCGACGATGGGCAGGCCCAGCAGCGACTCCTGGGGCACCAGCCAGGTGAGTACCAGCGAGGCGATGAGCGCGGCGTAGAGCACCGCCGGGCGCGGCAACCGCACGTGACTGGCGGTCTCCACCGCCAGGTACACCGCGAGCAGCACGCCCGCGAAGACCAGCGAGTTCACCAGCCATGTGGTCCCGAACAGCAGCGCGAACTGCACGATGTTCTTGGTCTCCAGCAACAGGAACGCGGCTCCCATGAAAGCCAGGTCGACGTAGGACCGCATCTGGGAGAGCTTCCCGCCGCCGACCCGGACCAGCAACAGCGACAGTGCGAAGATCGCCGCGAGCATCCACAGGTAGGCCTTCGGGATGTTGTTGCCGGGCAGGTAGGGGAACGGGTGGTCATCGGTCGCCGGGGCGATCCGGCTGCCGTGGTAGAAGCTGGCACAGTTCGGCACCGGCCCGGCGGGACGCACCGTGAGCACGGCCAGCCGGCGTCCGCCGAGCGGCGGCCCGACTTCGGCGCAGGGCGTCCGGCCGAACGCGTCCTCGATCGTGGACGCGTACCGGCTCTCCAGGAACGACGCATAGTAGTTGTACATCGCGAACGTGCCGCCCGGCGCCAGGTGGGCGCGGACCGCCTGGAGTGACTGCTCGGTGAGCAGGTAGCTCTCCAGGCGGATCGCCGACTGGCCGGCGAGGGCGGTCAACGAGTCGGGCAGCGCGAACAGGATGAGGTTGTAGTGCTTCGAGGTGTTCTGGAGGTAGGCGCGACCGTCGTCCACGTGCGCGGTGAGCCTGGGGCTGGAGTAGGGGTGGTTCGGGTGCATGTGGCCGAGCCGTACCAGCAGCGGGTCGATCTCCACCGTGTCGACGTGCCGGGCGCCCTCGGACAGCGCGACGGCCGCGTCATTGCCGGTTCCGGACCCGATGATCAGGACGTTGCCCAGCGACGCCTTGGTGACGTGCCGGTAGGGGTAGAAGTAGAACGCCTTCTGTTGGTGCATGACGGCCAGTGAGCGGGCCGCCTGGTAGGGGATGTTGTTCGCGGACACGTACAGGGCGGCCGTGGCGCCTGTTGTCTGCTTGTAGGCGAGCTTGTTGTAGGGCGACCACCGCTGGGCCGGCACCACCGACTCCAGGAGCAGCAGGGTCACGACGCCCGCTACGGCCAGGACCTGCCACCAGCGGATCCGCGGAGCCAGCATGACCAGCACCCCGGCGCAGGCGATGCAGCCCCAGGTGCCAGGTGGCTGGTTCAGGAAGGACAGCCCGGTGAACGCCGCGATGCCGGCGAGGCTGCCGAGGATGTCGAGCCGGTAGGCGCGAAGCGGCCGGAACCCGACGAAGAGGCGGGCCGTGCCCTGGCCGAGACCGGCCATCACGCCCACCACCAGCACAAAGACGATGCCGAGGCTGACCGGCTGCGGCAGCGCCGGGGTGCCGCGCAGGCCCTGGAAGGGATCGGGGCCGTTCAGCGTCTGCAGGATCACCGGGAACGCGAGCACGAACGACACCAGCGCCAGCAGGGCCACGGGGGTCCAGCGCAGGTAGTCGCGGCCGGTCCTGGCGTTCAGGAAGCCGATGCCGATGCCGAGGAAGCTCGCCAGCAGAACGAAGTTTGTGGCCTTCGTCACATAGACGTTGTTCGCGGTCACCCACCGTATCAAGGCGAGTTCGACGAAGAGCATCAGGAAGCTGGCGAACACCAGCTTGGCGCGGTCCCTGGGGTTCTCCGTGGCGGCTGCGGGGGCCGGTGCCCCGGCGGGCCCGTCCTGCGGCTGCTCCTCGGGAGGCCTGGCGGCCTGGCCGGACGGCTGCTGCGCCGTGAGCTCCTCTGCCGCACTCGCCCTGGTGCGGCCTTCTCCTGAATCATCTGGCAGGTTTCGCGTTTTCACCATGCAACGGTAACGAACCCGGGCCAGCCGGGTGCGGCATCGGGGTGATTGCCGGGCGTGCTCACCCGGATGCGCGCCGCGATGGGGCCAGCGGCCCCATCCCGTCCCTGGCGACCAGGCTGTACGTGGTCACGTGGCGGGGCCAGGCCGAGATGGCACCGGCGCCCAGCCGGTCTTTCAGCCCGTGCGGAGCCCCTTGCGCACGTACAAGGTGAGGTTGTTAGAGGATTGGTAGATCTGCCTGAAGTGACTGGTCAGGTAGGCCTCAAGCTCCGGGGTCCAGGCGATCCGCCGGACGTTGGAGGGGGTGAAGAGCAAGTACTGGGCGTTGCTGAACGCCTGGTTCCACCAGCGGTTCACCGCTGGCACCTTCCCCGCTCCGGTGCGCGGTTTCAGCCCGTGCGACAGCGCCAGAGTGGTGCCCAGGCTGTCCACCATCTGCGGGCAGTGCGGGTCGGTGGACTCGAACCGGTTGGCGAGGAGGGTGACCGAGACCTGGTCGGTCAGCACGCACGCGTCGGGCGGGATCAGGCGGCCCACGGCAGCCGGGACCGGGCCGATCACCGGAGAAAACTCGGTCGCGGAGCGGAACTGGAAGACCGCCACCGCCGCAAGCGCCACCGCCGTCACGCTGACGATGCCCATGCCGAGCCGGCGGGCGGCCGGCGGCCCGGAGGTGCGCGGCCAGGAAACGGCGACGCCTTCGCCGGGTTCGTCACCGTACAGCAGCCGCGACACCGGCAGGGCGAGGCTCAGCGCCAGGAACGGGGCGAGGAACTGGGCGAAGTGGTAGTGGAACTGCGGCGGCCACAGGAACATGGCCACGATCAGCACCGCGGACGCCATCGCGAACCAGTCCAGCGTGGGCGGGGGGCGGTGGGTGACGGCCACGGCGCCCGCCTGGGCCACGATCACGAAGACCGCCAGCGCGAGGACGGCCAGCAGCAGGGCCGTCCTCGGCCAGCCCATCGCGTACGGGAAGCCGATCATGTCCCGCAGGCGGCTGAGGAACGCCACCCGGACAGCGTGGGCGCGGTAGCCGACCTGCGCGGTGATGAGGCTGTGGTAGAACTGGCGAGGCCCGGCGAGGGCGAACGGCAGGACGGGGATCAAGAAGCCGGCCGCGACCCCGCCGGCGTAGATCGCGGCCCGTTTGAGCTGGGGCAAGCAGAGCGCGGCGAGCACGATGACCGGGACGATCGCCCACGCCTCGACGGTGCCGGCGAAGCCGAACAAGACGCCGCCCCAGGCCAGGCGCTTGGTGCTGGTCGTGATCCGGTCGCGGTCGAACACCGCCACCGCTCCGGCCAGGCAGAACAGCACCAGCCAAGGCTCGACGAGCACCGTGTGGGCGGCGGCCACGGCGTCGGAGTAGACGGCCGTGATGCCGCAGGTCACCAGGACGGCGAGCAGCCCCCGGTGGCGGACGAGCAGCCCGGCGAGGGCCACTCCGGCGGTGCCGGCCAGCAGGGTGAGAATCCGGCCGATGGCCAGTCCCCAGGCGGTCCCGGTCCAGTAGCTCAGCAACGCGGCCGGGCTCATCAGCAAGGTGATCCCGGGGGGCTGTACGAGGACGAACTGGCGGTAGGGCATCGACCCGTGCACCAGCCGGACCGCGCTGCCGAAATACGGCCCGTCGTCGTATTCGGTGACGCCGAGCAGGAAGCCGGGGCGGGCGGCCTGGAAGTGGAGCCGCAGGGCGAACCCGACCAGGGTGGCGATGATGATCACCACGTTGACCGGCGTGAGCCAGGCCGGGCGGCGTCTCTGCTGGGCGGCCGGCGCACCGCCTTGGGACCCGTCAGCGGAAGTCCTGGCAAGCGTCTCGCTCACGGCTGGCCTCTCCCTCGACCTTCTGACTCTTTGCATTCGTAGACAGCCCGTTCGCCGACCTCGGACGTCGGGCGGAGCCCGGCGTGTGCGGGGGGAGGCGGCCATCGCCCGGCCCACAGCGGATCGTACCGGCCAGAACCTGCGAAACGGCTGATTGTCGCGTAACTTGCCGGCCAAGCCCGGTGGAAAATAATCGATCGCCCGGGCCGCTGGCCTGCACAGCCGCATTCCCGGCGGGGCTGCGCGCGGGTGCGGTACGGTAACTGCGGCATCGCGCTCGCGCCCCGTGCCGTGGGGAGACTGCGCACGACTGGTCCGGTCCTGACCTGGCTTGATCCCGGGCGGCTGCCGTGCCGATCGGGCAGGCGAGTGGTGCGCCGCGAGCCAGAGCACTCATGGGATGAATGCGCCGTATCACTCTGGCGCTGCCGCGCTGGCAGAGCAGGGGCGAGGAGCAACGTGACGACGCTCAGGGAGGAGACCGGGCCCGGCGCCGAGGGGGGCGGCCCGGACCCGGCGGCCACCGGCCCGGCATCGGTGCCTGCCTGGCGCCGGGCGCTGACTCGCCTGGTTCGCTTGGTACGGCAGCACTGGATCTTCGCGAGCGCCCTGGCCGCAGCGGCGCTGCCGCGGCTGGCCGCGTTGCTCGGCTTCCAGCCCGCCGTGCTGTTCCAGCTGGACACCTACGACTACCTCTGGGGCGCCGTTCACGTATCTCCCAACGTGGTGAACCCGAGCGGGTACTCGCTGTTCTTGTGGCTGCTGCGGCCGTTCCACTCGATCATGCTCATCGTGCTCCTTCAGCACCTGCTGGGCCTCGGCGTCGCCACCATGGTCTACGCGCTGGCCCGGCGCTACGGCGTGCCCGGCTGGGGCGCCACCCTGGCCGCGGCCCCGGTGCTGTTCGACCCGTCGCAGATTCTCGTTGAGCAGTTCGTCATGGCTGACCTGCTGGCCATGGCGCTGATGGTCGGGGCGTTCGCGATCCTGCTGCTGCCCAGGTCACCGTCGATGTGGCAGGTCATCACGGCGGGCCTGATGACCGGCGCGTCGGTGACCGTCCGCCCGACCGCGCTGCCGCTGATCCTGCTCATCCCGCTGTTCCTCCTGCTCCGGCGGGCAGGCTGGCGCCGGGCGGGCGCCTCGCTGCTCGCCGGGGTCATCCCGGTGGTCGGCTACATGGGCTGGTTCGCCGGCGTGCACGGCTCATTCAACCTGACCAACAGCAACGGCCTGTTCCTGTGGTCACGGACCATGTCATTCTCGAACTGCGCGGTGATCAAGCCGCCCGCGGACCTGCAAGCTCTGTGCCCGGGCGCCCAGCCGGGACGCCTCGCCGAGACGGACCCGTCGCAGCGGCTGACGCCCAGGTACTACCTCTGGAACCACCGCACCTGGCAATGGCGCGGCGAGCCGACCGGGTTCGTGCCGGACACCGCCGCGTTCACGCAGGCCAACAACGGCCGGGCGCTGCGCTTCGCGATCATGGCCATCGAGGCACAGCCGTTCAGCTATGTCAGCGTGATCGCGACGGCGGGCACAAAGCCCTTTGTCTCCACCACAAACAACCTGCGCTTCCCCGCGGTACAGCCGCATTCCTCGGGGGCTGCCTCGGGGCTGGTGCAGGCGAACCAGCGGTACGAGGTCGCGTCGATCCGGGACTACCTGGGCAGCGCCGAGGGCGTCGCCGGTGATCTCGGGAACGGCTACGGCACCCGGCTGGAGTCACCGTATTCGTCCCTGATGAACTCCTACCAGCACATCGTCTTCCTGCCCGGGCAGGTGCTCGCGCTGATCGTGCTCACCGGGCTGGCCGGCCTCATCCTGCCCCGTCGGCGCACAGCGGCCGCCGCGCTGCTATGGGCGTCCGCCGCCATCCTTATCGTGCTGCCGATCGCCGAGCACGAGTACACGTACCGGTACGTGCTGCCCGCGGTACCGCTGGCCTGCATCGCCGCCGCGATCGCGCTGCGCAAGCCGGGGCACGAAGCCGTCCAGGCTCAGGCCGCGGCCGTACGCGGCTGACTCGCGCGCGGCTCGGGTCAGTCGCCGATGTGTGGGAGCCCGGTGTAGAGCGTGATCGTGCTGCCCTTCGGGGCCTGGTCCGTCGGGCTGTAATTGAACACCACGTTGAACGGCCCGACCTGGTCGATCTGCACCACGAAGCCGAGCCGGCGCAGGATGCTCACCGCCTTGGGGACCCGCTGGCCGTCGACGTTGGGGATACCGACCATCGGCGGGCCGGTGGAGATGGTGACGGTGATGACCTGGCCGGCGGTGAACGCGCTGCCCGGGTGGACCGACTGCTTTATTACCGTGTCGACCGGCTGATCGCTCGCGGTGGTCACCTCGTTGAGGTTGACGCCGTTGGCGGTCGCCCATTGCTCGGCCACGGCCTTCTGCTGGCCGACGAGGTTGGGCACCGGCGGCCCGGCGCTCAGCACGATCGTGACCGGATTGGGCTGCGGCCAGGAGGTGCCGGCGTTGGGGCTGGTAGAGATCACGATGCCGGCTGCAATCGTGGCCGAGGTGACCAGTTTCACCTTGCCGGGGACTAGGCCAGCGTGCTTGATTGACGCTTGGGCGTCGGTGAGCTTCAGCCCCGTCACCTGCGGCATTTTGATCATGTGCGGGCCGGCCGAGACGATGAGGGTGATCTCGCCGCCGCGCGCTATCCGGGACCCGTTCGCCGGGATGGTCTTGATGACCAGGCCCTTGGCGACGTTGTTGTCCAGCACCGTCCTTGTCGCGCCGGGGGTGAGGCCCACGTTGCGCAGGTCGGCCTGGGCCGTCGCGGTGGCTACCCCGGTGACCTTCGGCACGACCGTGTACCGGCCTTCGAACAGCCACCAGCCGAGCAGGCCGAACACCACCACTACGGCGAGCGCCGCGGCCAGGTAGGCGAGCCTGCGGCTGAACAGCAGCCTCGACAGCCACGGCTCCCTGGCCGGTGCCGGGTTCCGGTACGGGTCATCGGCCGGGGAGACGATCAGTGTCCTGTTGGTGCCCGAGCGGAACGGGCTATCGGCCTGCCCGGTGCCCGGGGCGCCGTAGGACTGGGCCGCGGGCACCAGGGCCATGCCGGGGATGAGGTCTGGGGGATGGCCGTCTTGCGGGGGATCCGGCCAGCCGCCGGACTGCGCGGCAGGCGCGCTGGGCGATGAAGGGGGAATGGGGAGGTGGGCGGGGGGCTGCGTGCCCGGCCACGCGCCGGCCTGCGGGTCGGGCCAGGCCGGTGCGATCACCGGGAGTGGCGGGGCGGTCTCCGCGTTCGAAACGCTGGGCGAGGTGCCCGGCGAGGCGCCGGGGAACGCGGGCGGCGGCGAGGGGTCGGGCGGCAGGCCGTGGCGGGCGCCGGTGACGGTGCGCAGGAACTGCCCGGCGTCGGCCGGGCGCAGCCCCGGGTCCCGGCTCGTGGCCAGCGCCACCAGTGCGTCCAGGGCCGCCGGCAGACCAGGGACCAGGCTGGACGGCGCCGGTACGACCTCGTTGACGTGCCGGTGCGCCACCGTGAGCGGGGTGTCGCCGGTGTACGGCTGGCGCCCGGTGAGCAGCTCGAACAGCATGATCCCGGCCGCGTACACGTCGGCACGGAAGTCCGTGCGGCCACCGGCTACCTGCTCGGGGGCGAGGTAGGCGGCGGTGCCGATGAGCATGCCGCTCTTGGTATGGGTGGCATCGGTGAGCAGCCTGGCCAGGCCGAAGTCGGCCACCTTGATCGAGTGGTTGTTGCCGAGCAGCACGTTTTCCGGCTTGACGTCCCGGTGCGCGATGCCGGCCGCGTGCGCGGCGGCCAGCCCGGCCAGGACGCCCTCGAGGATGTCCAGCGCCTCGCGCGGGCGCAGCGCCGAGCGCTCGGTCAGCAGGTCCCGCAGCGTCCGGCCGGGCACGTGCTCCATCGCGAGGTACAAGGTGCGCCCGTCCGCGCCCTGGTCGTAGACGGTGACCACGTTCGGGTGGGAAAGCCGCGCGACCGACTTGGCCTCGGCTACGAAGCGCCGGACGAAGTCCTGGTCGCTGGCCAGTTCGGCGTGCATGATCTTCAGCGCGACCGTGCGGTCGAGCCGGGTGTCGGTGCCCAGGTAGACGGTCGCCATCCCCCCCTGCGCGAGATAGGCCTCTACCCGGTACCGGCCATCGAGGAGCTGGCCGACCGGCACGCGCGCCAGGGTCGTGTCCATTGCGACGATTCTAAAGGTGACACCCGGATTCAGCCCGAGAACTGCACGAAGGCCACGAGCTGGCCACAACCGGTGATCACGCCCGGACCCTGGCTGCCCCCTCAGGGCCAGCGCGGTTATGCCCGGCCGGATGCCTGCGGCGGGAGCGGCGCTCCTACCCTAGGGGCCTATGCGGATCGGTCGAGTGGTGATCGCCGGGGCTGGCCTGGCCGGGTTGCGGGCCGCGGAGGAACTCCGGGCCCGGGACTATTCCGGCGGCATCACCATGATCGGCGCCGAGCGCCGGCCGCCGTATGACCGCCCGCCGCTGACCAAGAAGTTCATGATCGGCGAGATCGATGACACCTCGCTGCGCGCGGACATGACCGCGCTCGGGGTGGGCCTGCGGCTGGGCGAGACGGCCACCGGGCTGCACGACGGCGTTCTTGGCACCGACCGGGCGGAGTACGGGTTCGACGCGCTGGTGGTGGCCACCGGAGCCACGCCGGTGCGGCTGCCCGGGCCGGGCCCGCAGCGGGTCCTGCGCACCTTCGACCACGCCGCGGCGTTGCGCTCGGCGCTGCGGCCCGGGCTGAAGCTCGCCGTGGTCGGGGCCGGCTGGATCGGCGCCGAACTGGCCACCAGCGCGGCCAAGAAAGGCTGTGAGGTCACCGTGCTGGAGGCGGCACCCGCCCCGCTGGCGGGTGCGCTCGGCGTG
>Ga0075434_100007430_pt1 | contig 10143 bp, 7 predicted proteins | sample RhiMethybrSRZTD3_FD_75298 | JGI IMG/M metagenome (GOLD analysis project Ga0075434, IMG submission 75298) | Populus rhizosphere microbial communities from Tennessee, USA - Rhizosphere MetaG P. TD hybrid SRZTD3 | ecosystem: Host-associated > Plants > Roots > Rhizosphere > Soil | place: USA...
GCCATCCGCGGCGCCACCGGATGTGCCCGCCGGCGACCGGCCGCTGCGCGTAATAGCTCACATGAGGCGGCGTGAGGCCAGTTACCAGGATGTGATCGCCTGTGGCGGTGCACTCACGCAAGTACTCAAACGGCAGGAACTCGTAATCGGGAGGGTATGCGATCAGCCGTGCAAAAGTCTTCCGCACGGAGCGTGACAATTCCAGCGGCTTATAGAGGTCATACACGGGACTGCCCCGCATCCAGACGAGGCCGGCAATCGTCGTCAGGACGCAAAGCGTCAGGACCGATCGGCGGACAAGCACATTCGGGCTTACAAGAAACTGCGCGGCCATTGCCGCGGTCACAGGTGCGACGACGACCACGTACGAGGGCTGGCGCAGCAGCGCGACGTCAATGACGCCGAGAGAACCGCCCGCCAGCAGCAGGCGGCAGGCCTCGCGACGGGCGATCGCCGACTCTCGGCCGCCGTGTCGCAGTCGCCCGAATCCCGTCGCTACCAACGCGAGGGGAATCAGCAGCGCCATCTGCTGGACCCACTCGATCGCGTCATTGTTTGACGCTGGCGGCGGAAGGCTGAACGTTCGAACCGAATTGATGTGAAGCAGCGACGCGTACGCAATCCCCGGCGTTCCCTCGAACAGTTCGGCGCGCGACCGCGCGTACTCCGCCAGGCCTTCCCTCGTCTCAACGGCAATGAGCCACGGCGCGAGTACGACCAGGACGGTCACGAGGTAGGCCCCCGCATCTCGGACGACCGCAGACGCGCGTCTGGACTCGTGAACGGCAATCCGCGCAAGAAGGAACGCGCCGACGGACGCCGTCCCCAGATAGACGCCGTAATCGTGCCGGAAGAGGAACGCAATCGCCGTCACGCATCCACAGAGAGCGGCGCGGCCGGCCGTCGGTTGGTCGATGTATCGCCAGCAGACCCAGACGATGAGCGGGAAGAAGAACAGCTTGTCGTGGTGGTAGATGGGTGTCACCGCGAGAACGGGCAGCATCATCGCCATCACCGCAAGGGTGGCGCGGATCGATCGCGACACCCGAAGACCGAGATGCGCGGCAATGCCGACGCCCGCCAGGATCAGGAGCCACTGGCGCACGAACTCGCCGATGAGTCGGTTACCCGAGAGCAGTTGAGCCGCCGCGGCCGTGTAGCTCGCCAGCGGCACGCCAGGTTCGAAAAAATCCAGATAAATACGGTCACCGGCGAGCAGCGACACAGCGTTCCCCATGGCGTAAAACGTGGCGTCGAAAATCTGGGTGCTCGCGGTGAGAACGAGCACGAATGCCGCGGTGGTGACGACCGCCGCGACCGTGCGTCGGCCTTCCGCACGCGAGGGCTCGCGACGCGGCGCAGTAGACATCTGATTATCGGAAGCAGGGGAACCGCATCAGCCCGAAACTGCCTGTCGGCCGCCGCCTCGTGTCCACCATGATGAATCCGTCCGTGCCATCGATCGGGGCGTAGTACGTTGCGAGGTAGGCTCGAATGCGAGGATAGCTCTTGAAGTTGTCCAGCACGGGATCCTCGGTTGATAACGCGATGGGGACTGATTGCCGTTGAAGAAGCGCAAGCGATTCTGCCTCGTGTGCGGGATCCGACCGCCAGCCGTAATGCCAGTTGATCTGGCCGCCTCCAATTGGACGATGTGCGTAATAGCTCACGTCGAGCGGTGTCCCCCCGGCGACCAGCACGTGATCGCCCGGAACCGTGCATTCGCGTAGATACTGCAATGACAGATTGCCTCGGTCGGGTGGTGAAGCGACCAGCTGCATGAACGTCCCGCGAACGGTTCGTATCAACTCCGAAGGCGGCTGATATAGCGGGCCGCCTCTCATCCAGAACAGTGTCGCGATGAGCGTGAGCATCGTCAGGATCATCACGCATACGCGGATTGCCATTGTGTGGCTTGCGAGAAATCGCGCGGACAGCGCCGCAGTCATCGGAGCCACGATCACGACGTACGAGGCCTGTCGCAGCAGCGCGACGTCAACCACGAATAGAAGACCGCCGGCAAGCAGCAGATGACGAGCATCGCCGGGCCCGGGGCGATTCCCGTGCGTCCACTGGTACGCACCCGCTGCGAACAGGGCGAGCGGCACCAGCAGCGCCATCTGCTGAACCCAGGCGATGACGTTCTCTCGCACGGGTAATTTCCCTCGTACGTCATGCAGGAGATCCCACTGAAAACCCTCCGTATCGTTCACGTACGGCTCGAGGTCGAGGAGCCGCATGTCGAACACGTTGGGTAATTCGTAGTGCCAGCGGCCTCGGCCGTCTCGCGCCACCAAGCGAAGCGCGTACCTCGTTTCAAGCTGCCGCTGGAGCCGTTCGTCGACAGTGTCGTCCCACGACACGACTACTGCTGCCGATCTCGGCGGCGGAAGTGAGGGCGGCGTGAACGTGTGAATCGGATTGACCTGCAGCAGCGACGCGTACGCGATCCCTGGTTGTCCTTGACGTAGCTGAGCGCGTGAACGTGCGTACTCCAAGACTCCTTCCGTCCCCTCGACGGCGATGAGCCACGGTGCCAGCACTAACAGTAGTGCGACGACATAAGCAGCCACATCGCGCATGATGGCGCGCGGCAATCGACGCGCGGGCACCGTGACACGCCCGAGGAGAAATGCACCGACGGACGCGGCTCCGAGATAGACGCCGTAGTCGTGCCTGAACAGAAACGCGATCGCGGTTGTGCAGCCGCAGAGAGCGGCGAGCCGGGCGGTCGGCTGATCGATGTACCGCCAGCCCACCCAGACGATCAGCGGGAAGAAGAACAGCTTGTCGTGGTGATAAATAGGTGTCACCGCAAGCAGCAGAAGCGGGATCGTCATCATCGCCAGCGTGGCTGCCGTCGATCGTGATATGCGCAGACCAAGATGTGACGCGATACCGAACCCGGCGAGGATGAACAACCACTGCCGTACGAACTCGCCAATCAGCCGGTAGCCCGAGAGTGCCTGCGCGGCGGCGGCTGTATACGCCGCCAGCGGCACTCCTGGCTCGAAAAAATCCCGATAGATGCGATCGCGGGCGAGCAACGAAACCGCGCCCGTCATGGCGTAGAAGTTCGAATCGAAGATCTGAGAGCTCGCCGTGAAGGTGAGGACGATCGCGGCGGCGCAGATGATCGCGATGATGGTGCGGCGATGCGCCGCGGGCGACGGGCCGGCATTGTCAGCAGAGATGTGCAATGCCGGCTTCCAGCGCGCTAGTCCGATACCTGCCGCAGCGCATCGCCGCGATGACGGAGATGTGCATTGGACCACGTGGTATCGCTCACGAAATACAGCGGCCGCCGCACGACTTCCGTGTAAATGCGATACAGGTATTCGCCCACGATGCCCATCATCAGGAACTGCAGGCCGAAGAAGAGTGTCATCGGCAGCATGGTGCTGGTCCATCCGAGAATCGGCTGTCCAACGATCCGGTGGTAGAGCAGGTAACCCGCCATGGGAATGGTCAGCAACGACACGATTCCACCGGTCACCGTCATGATTCGGATAGGCGTCTGCGAGAAGCCGATGAATGTGTCGTACATCGTCTTCACCATGCGTCCGTACGTCCAGCCCGACGTGCCGGTTCGGCGACGTTGCCGCTCGTATTCCACGACCTGTTCCGAGAATCCGGTCCAGGCGACCAGCGCGAAGGTGACGCGATTGTGCTCCTGGAACTGCGCGAAACAGTCGGCGACCTTTCGGTCGACCAGCAGGAAGCTGCCGGTCGTGAAGCGTGACCGCTGGGGCATCGCGCGTCTTCGAATCAACGATTCGAACACGCGGCTGGTCCAAATCTTCACCAGCGATTCGTCGCGCGACACGCGCTTACCCCAGACAATGTCGGCGCCGCTCTTCCATTGTTCGATGAACTGCGCGACGACATCCGGAGGATCCTGCAGGTCGCAGGCGAGCGTCGCGACGGCATCGGCCTCGCCGATATTCGCAAAGCCGGCGCTGAGCGCGATGTGCGAGCCGTAGTTGCGCGACAGGCGAAGGCCGCCAAACCGCTGGTCACGCGCGGCGATCGCGCAGATCTTCCGCCAGCTGTCGTCCGAGCTGCCGTCGTCGATGAAGAGGACGCGAACATCGCAATCGGATCGGGACAGCAGCGTCCGTGTCACGGCGCTTTCGTACGCATCCAGCCCCGCGCTTTCGTTGTAAACCGGCGTCAGAATGAGGACGAGCGGCAGGCGGATCGATTCCGGACTCACCGATGTTCCCACTCGCCGAACTCGGGTCCCACCAGTGCGGCCAGCTCGCGAATCGAGTCGGCGTAGCCGTGGCGCAGACGTTCGATGACGTCGTGTGGCATCACCTCACAGCGCTTTTCGGATGGGTTGACGACATCGAGTCCTTCGGCATCCTGTGGGCGCGGCGTCACATCGATGAAACGATGCAGCCGGGCCGTCAGCTCGCCTGGATGGCGAATGATATCGTCGAACTTGAGACAGAGCACCTGCTCTCGCGGGAACAGTTTCAGGTACGGCCGCAGCAGATTCGCATAAAAACCGCGTGACAGGTACGCGTGTGGCCTCGCGTACTTGAGCCGGGGCGCAACCGTGCGCTCGCGTTCTTCCTCTTTGGCGAGCGCCGTCTCGAAGTCTTCGGTCTCCATCCCGTTCATCACGGACCACATCCAATTAGAGTAGGCACGCTCCGCCGGCTCGCGAAGGATGAAGACCAGCTTCACCTGCGGGAGATGCGCGTGGATCCGCTCGGCTGCGGAGGAGCTTTCCAGGTAGTTCGTGCTTTTTTCCCCGGCCGCCGGATAAGCGGCGGCGCCGGCAAACCACGTGTCGTAGTAATGCTGGATGCCCCGGGCGAACAGCTCGTCCACAAGAAAGAACTTCGGCTCCGGCCGGGGCGGCTTCGCCATGAGCACATCGGGGTGGCGGTCGAGCAGCTCGTACAGCCACGTCGTTCCGGACCGGGGAGCGCCCGCGATAATAAAGGTTGGTCCTTGTCGTGGCATGGTTGGAGAGCGCTGGATCGCGTTGACCGGATCCCGCCAAATGTTACTATTCAGCAGTTAGCCGCGCTTTGGCACATCACACCGGCCCGGGTCACATTCGCAGCCGACCTCCTTTTCCGGGGCACGTACGTCAGACAGAGGCTTTCGAGCACGTTCTCGATTAGTGCTCGGTTCTGGGCAAGGTGTGGACAGGCGACGCGGGCAATCCGCCAAATCAGCGGCGCTGCACGTTTTTTTCGCCTGTACTGTGGGTGACAGGGCGAAGCTCTAGCTCCTCGCGTGAAAATCCTTTTTCTCGCTCGCCACTACTCGTACTTCCGAAACTTCGAGTCGGTGCTGCGTGAGCTGGCACAGCGCGGGCACGTTCTTCACCTCGCGGTCGAGCGCGGCGACACGCTGGGCGGCATCGCGATGGTGGAGGCGCTGGCGGCTGAATATCAGTCGCTCACGTACGGCGAGGCGCCCTCGAGGACCGTTGACGGGTGGTCCTGGGTTGTCCAGCGTCTCCGCCTCGGCCTTGATTACCTTCGATACCAGCATCCCGTCTTCGACACCGCCTGGAAGCTTCGCGAGCGTTCGCGCGAACGCACCCCGGGCGCGTTCGTGCGCATCGGCAGCGTGGCGCGCTCGCTTGGCGGCTGGTCGCGCCGCCTGGTTACACGGGCGCTCCGCGGCATGGAGCGCGCTGTTCCCGAGGATCCCGCTATTCGCGCGTACCTCGAGGCACAACGTCCCGATCTGCTCCTGCTCACGCCGTTGGTCGATCTCGGGTCGTCGCAGATCGAGTATCTGCGCGCCGCTCGAGCGCTTCGGGTCCCGACCGGCCTGTGCGTCTGGAGCTGGGACCATCTGTCGAGCAAGGCGTTGATTCGCGAGGCGCCGGATCGTGTGTTCGTCTGGAATGCGACGCAGAAGCGAGAGGCGGTCATGCTCCACGACGTGCCCGCCGAACGCGTCGTCGTAACAGGCGCCCAGTGCTTCGATTGGTGGTTCGAGCGGCAACCATCGCGCGATGCTGAAACGTTCCGGCGAGAAGCAGGCCTTGCGTCGTCGCCGTACCTGCTCTGGGTGTGCTCGGCATTGATCCACGGCAGCGATGCCGAGGCGCCGTTTGTCCGGAAATGGATTGAAACCGTGCGGCGCAGCGGGTCGTCGCGTCTCCGGTCGATGCCGATTCTGGTGCGCCCGCATCCCTCGCGTCAGGCGGAGTGGGACGGGGTCGATCTCTCCGGATTGAATGCCGTGGTCTGGGGTGGCAACCCGGTCGATGCGCGGTCGAGGGCCGACTACTTCGACACGCTGTACTACAGCGCGGCCGTGGTCGGTATCAACACGAGCGCATTCATCGAGGCGGCAATTCTGGGCCGCCCCGTGTACACACTCGTCGTTCCCGAAACGGCCGATAACCAGACCGGCACCGTGCACTTCAATTACCTCCTGAATGCCGGCGGCGGCCTGCTCGATGTGGCGCGCAGCTTCGACGAGCATGTCGCCCAGCTTGACGCGGCACTTGGGACGCCGCAGCAAGGCATCAAACCGTTCGTGCGCGAGTTCGTCCGGCCGCACGGCCTCGACGTCGCCGCCACCGCATGGTTTGTCGAGGGGATCGAGGCGATGGAGAAACTGACAGTCGCGCCTCCGCATGCGGATCCGCTGGCCGGGCTGTGGCGGTGGGCCGCGTCGCGGGCAGCGCGCCTGCGGGACGACGAGCGTTACGAACGCTGGACGCTCTCCCCGCGCGAGCTCGCGTCGCTCGAAAAGCTTCGCGGCGCGCGGCGTTTGAAAGCGTTGCGGCGCGCGGAAGAACGGCGCGCGCACAACGTCAATACTCCGGGCACCCCATGAGGAAGATCTGTATCGTCGTCGGGTCCCGCGCGAACTACAGCAGCATCAAGTCCGTGATGTGCGCCGTGCGCGCCACTCCCGAGCTGAAGCTCCAGCTCGTCGTCGGCGCCTCGGCGCTCCTCGACCGCTTTGGCTCGGTCGTCGAGGTCATCGAAGCCGACGGATTTCAGCCCGATGCCGAGGTGACGATGATCGTCGAGGGGGAGACGCCGGGAACGATGGCCAAGTCCACCGGTCTCGGGCTGCTCGAGTTGCCCACGATCTTCGGCATGTTGAAGCCGGATATGGTCGTCAGCGTTGGCGATCGCTTCGAGACGATGGCAACGGCCGTGGCCGCGGCCTACATGAACATTCCGCTCGCGCACACGATGGGCGGCGAGATCAGCGGCACGATTGACGAGAGCATCCGGCACGCGGTGACCAAGCTGGCGCACGTGCACTTTCCGGCGAACACACGGGCTGCCGAACGGATCGTGCGGATGGGCGAGGATCCCGCCGCGGTGCATGTCGTGGGCTGTCCGCGCATTGATCTGGTCGCCGAGATCGCGCGTGGCGACGGGCATCTCGAGTCGCCCGACTGGCTCGAGCGGGAAGGCGTCGGCGCGCACATCACGCTGGACAAGCCGTTCCTGCTCGTCAGCCAGCATCCCGTCACAACCGAGTACGGCCACGGTGAAGAGCAGATCGTCGAGACGTTGATGGCGCTGCACGAGCTGCAGATGCCGGCGATCATGATGTGGCCGAATGCGGATGCGGGCTCGGAAGACATCTCGCGAGGCATGCGGAAGTTTCGCGAGAAGTACCGGCCGGAATACATCCGCTTCTACAAGAACTTTCCGATCGACACCTACGTGCGCCTGATGTTGAGCTGCGCGTGCGCCGTCGGGAATTCCTCGGCGCCGCTTCGCGAAGGCGCGTTCATCGGCGTCCCGACCGTCAACGTCGGCACGCGTCAGCAGGGCCGCGATCGTGCGGACAACGCGATCGATGCCGGGTACGACCGCCGCGAGATCGTCGCCGCAATCAACAGGCAGCTCGCGCACGGCCGGTATCCGTCGAACCACCTGTACGGCGATGGCGGCGCCGGCGCGCGCATTGCGAAGGTTCTCGTCGACGCGCCGCTGCGGGTGCAGAAGCGGCTTTCGTATTGATGACTGTGCTGGGGGTCATCCCCGCGCGCGGTGGGTCCAAAGGCATTCCGAACAAGAACCTTGCACCGCTCTGTGGCCGTCCGCTGCTCGCCTACACCGCCGACGCGGCGAAGGCGAGCACGAAGCTGACGCGAACTATCGTCAGCACGGAGGATGAACGGGTTGCGGCATGCGCGAAGTCGCTGGGGCTCGACGTGCTGATGCGTCCTGCTTCGCTCGCCGCCGACGACACGCCGATGCTGCCGGTGCTGCAGCACGCGATCGATGCGATGCGCGCCACCGGATTCAACACAGACATCGTCGTCCTGCTTCAACCGACCTCGCCGCTGCGGCGCGCGGAGCATATCGACGCCGCCGTCGACCTGCTCGAGCGCAGTGGAGCCGAGTCCGTTGTGTCGGTCGTCGAAGTGCCGCATCAGTTCAATCCAGTGTCCGTCATGCACCTTGGCGATGACGATCGGCTGCAGCCGTATCTTGGCAGTCACGTGGTCACGCGACGCCAGGACAAGCCGCAGCTCTACGCGCGTAACGGGCCGGCGGTGCTGGCGGTGCGCGCCGAAGCGATCGCGCGCGGAATTCTCTACGGACCCAACTGTCGCGGCCTGGTGATGGCGCCGGAAGAATCGCTCGACGTCGACACGCCGGCCGACCTGGGGCTCGTCGAGTACCTCATCGGCAGGGTCCGGCTTTAGCCGGACCACCATGAACATTCCCTACAGACACGTCTCTGAATACCAGCCGGTTGACGTCGGCAAGCTGCGTCCGGGCAGCTCGTACAAGACGCTCATCGAAAAGCGGACGCACCCGATCGACGATCTCGTCGCGCGCTTCGGCCACATTCCGGAGGAGCTGCTCACACGCCGCGCCTGCCCGACCTGCGGCGGCACCGACGAGACGCTCGAATTCGAGAAGGACCATATGCGCATCGTCCGCTGCAGGGCGTGCGACCTGGTCTTCGTCAATCCAACGTTCGACGAGGCACACTACGAAGAGGTGTACGCGTCTCAGGCGTACCAGGAGATCGTTCGGGATCTCGGGATCAAGAGCCACGAGTACCGGGTGCAGCGCTTCGGCAGCGAGCGCGTGCGGATGATGAGCGAGCACCTGCGCGTCAACGGACGCCCGCCGAGATATCTCGACGTTGGCTGCAGCACCGGTTTTGTGGTTGAGGCGGCGCGCGACAAGGGGTGGGAGGCGACCGGGATTGATCTCAACCCCTCGGCGATCGAGTTCGGACGCTCGCGCGGTCTCGACATCCGCACCGTCGCGCTGGACGACGCAGGCTTTGCGCCCGGCAGCTTCGACGCGGTCTCGCTGTTCGACGTGCTCGAGCACCTCCTCGATCCGCGGCGCACGCTCCGCATGTGCGTGGATCTGCTCGCGCCCGGCGGCATCCTGTTCTTGTACGTGCCGAATTTCGATTCCGCGTCGCGCCTGTTGATGGGCGCGAATGCGCATTTCATCTGGCCGACGCATCATCTGAACTACTACACGCCGACGACCATTCGGGATCTGATGCTGCGTCATTCGCTGACGCCTGAACTGATCGTCACAGAAGGCCTCGACATTGAGGATTACATCTGGTACCGGCGCGAAGTGCTTCACCGCGAGTCGGACGGTCTGGCTGAGATCGCCGACGTGATCCAGTTCCTCGCCAACGCGGGGTGCTACGGCAAGAACCTGCGGGTGATTGCGAGGACGTCCGCCTGAAGGCGGACCGGGCGTTTTCGATGAAGGTCGTTTTCACCGCGCTGCACTTCGCGAACTATCGCAACTTCGAGTCTGTCATTCGCATGCTCGCGGCGCGCGGGCATTCGGTCCACCTGCTCGCCGACGAACCGGAGACCTTCGGCGGTCAGGCGCTGGTCGAGCGGCTGGCGGCCGAATATGCGTCGATCACGTTCGCGCTGACGCCGTCGCCGGCGGAGGAACCGTGGTTCCGCCTCGCGCAGAAGGTGCGCTTCGCCCTCGACTACGTTCGCTTTCTCGATCCGCGTTACGTCGAGGCCGAAAAGCTTCGCGTGCGCAACCGCGAACGGACGCCGCGCATCGTTCGATGGATGACGTCTGGCATCGGCGGGTGGCTTGTCGGCCACCGCGCAACGGCCGCGCTGCTCAAAGCGATCGAGCGACACCTTCCGCGAAGCCGTGCGATTACCAGAGCACTCGA
>Ga0075434_100007433_pt1 | contig 10139 bp, 6 predicted proteins | sample RhiMethybrSRZTD3_FD_75298 | JGI IMG/M metagenome (GOLD analysis project Ga0075434, IMG submission 75298) | Populus rhizosphere microbial communities from Tennessee, USA - Rhizosphere MetaG P. TD hybrid SRZTD3 | ecosystem: Host-associated > Plants > Roots > Rhizosphere > Soil | place: USA...
CCGAAAACACTGCGCCTGGGATCGCGGTCACTGCAGCTGAATGGGATGGGTGGCAAGGATTCCTGTTTGCGCATGACGGCGGACCGATCGACCAGATCGGGCGCCCAGTGACTAGATCAAAAGCCGAAACTCCGCCGCTCATTTCCGGATCGGCTCGATTGAAATCGTTGTTGGCGGCGTAGACGTTTTCGCCATCGACTGCGGGACCCCACATTATTCCGCCGCTGGCGCTGCCCTTGCCCATCCGTTGCTGCCAGATAATCTGCCCTTCCTTATCGGGATCCAATGCGGCAACGACGCTGGATTTGTTCGCGGCGATGATGACCTGCCGCCCATCCTTCACGCCAGCGAGAGTGGGCGCGGCAACGAAATCGAAATCGGGTGCATCTGCGTCCGGGCAAATCAGATCATTGCGATTCGGCGTCCGGCAGCTCATATTCCAGATGTCATTTTCCGTGAACTGTTTGATCCACCGAATTTTTCCGGAATTTAAGTCGAACGCGACAATCGAATCGGACGCGCTTGTTGTCGGGCTGGAATAATTATTGCCGGTGCCTGCGTACAGTACGCCTCGTTTGACATCGATTGCGGGAGCGTTCCACATGGCAACTCCCGAAGGTCCCCACAACTGAATTCCGAACTTGTTCTTCCCGATCTTGTGGGCTTCTTCCGGGACTGTGTAGGTTTTCCACAGCATCTTTCCCTTAGAAGCATCGAGGGCAACCATGCTCCCGCGGAACTGGCAGCACGGGTATCTCGGATCCGATACCTGAGATTCTTCACGCGAGGAAACGGGCACATAGAGGCGGCCGGAATATAGAGCCGGCGTCCCCGTAATTGCAGCGCGATCATGCTCATCAACTTTCGTTCTCCAGAGCAATTTGCCGTTCTGCACATCGACCGCATACATGTTGGCGGACTGGTCGCCGAAGTAGGCTAGAACCTGCCCGCCGTTCTTTTCTATGTTGATCGCGCTGCGGACGCCAGCGTCCGCCTGAAAATTCCAGTAAATGCATCCTGTCTTTGCATCGAGAGACCAGACGTCGCCTTCTGCATTGGCCACATAGAGCCGTCCCTCGTAGACAACCGGCTGCGATCCACCTGATGTCGCACCGGGATATCCAAATGCCCATTTCAGCTTGAGGCGCGAAACATCGCCGGCTGTCAAACCCGCCGCTGCGGCCGGTTGAAATCGAGTGTTTGTGATCGTGACTCCCCAGCCATTCCATTGCGGTGCCGATTGTCTATTCGCGGGAGCGGCGGGAGCATTCGTGCAGTACGCAGACCTGGGAATGAGATCGGGCGAACCACCAAACGCCTTACCTGAAAGATATTCGGCGAGCACAAGCCGTTGGGCACGGCTCCGTTCGGCGGCTTGCGCTTTCATGATTCCGTTTTCCATCACTTGCAGGATGTGCTCAGGGGTCATCTGTCGCAGTACCGAAAGTTCCGGACCTCGAGCGCCTTCACCCTCTCCTGGTTCGTGACAGATTGCGCAGTAGGTTTTGAAAAGGTAATTGCCATCCTGCTGCGCGAACAGGGGCACGGCAAACAGAGAAAAAAGACAAAAATTCCACAAAAGGAGATTACGGAATCTCATAGTCCCTCAGTGGCTCGTCGGCCCAGGTGATTTGAATTACTTTGCTTGCGGAGCGTAGTAGGCCGCTCCCTGTCCACTTTTTATGGCTTCTATTTCTTCAGGCTTCAATACGGTTGCGCCCAGTTTCACGAGCAGTGCCACTGTGTCTTCGTGAACCGTCCAGAACGCAGCGTTCATGGCATTCGAATAGACTCCGGATGCCATACTCCACGGCGTCTCTCCGTTTCTCGCTTTCACGTTAACGTTCGCTCCGTGGTCCGCGAGGAACTGAACCATCGCTGTTGCTCCGGTGAAGGCGGCAGCATGGATCGGAGCCTGTCCTGCCGTGTTGCGTTCGTTGACATCGACGCCTAATTCGACCAACAGCTTCACAGCTTCCAAAGCCTTGCTTTTTTCCTCTTCGCTTCGATACGCGTCAAACACTGCGCCGGCGGCGGCTAACAATGCCGTCGTATTCTTCTGGGCTTTAATCGACGGATCCGCGCCAGCCTCGAGAAGCGCTCGCATGAGATCGACATCGGCTGACAGCGCAGCCAGGAAGAACGGAGTCGCATCGATCATGCTCGGCGCACCAATTCCGTTCAGCGCGACGGTGGTGCCGAAAGTCACGATTATTTTTTTGATTTGAGCGTTTGGATTCGCCTTCTTCGCAATGAGAGCCTTCGCCAAGCGAGTCATGTTCGAAGGCCGTACTCTGTATGACAAATCGAACGCGGCCGTCGGCGCGATGTTGGTAATGTCGGCAATTCCTCGCGCGATGGAGTAATGCAACGGAGTGATTCCGAGGCTATCTGCGACATTCGGGTCCGCGCCTTTGTCCAGCAGGAAGAGAGCAACTCTTTCATTCCTGCTCGCGCTTGCGACGGTCAACGCACTTCCGTACTTCGGCGCTACAGCATTCAGATCCGCGCCGCTTTCCAACAAGACGCGGACTGATTCGAGGTCGCCCTGCTGAGCAGCGAACATCAGCGGTGTGAATCCATCGCGCGTGCGAGCATTGACGTCAGCGCCATTCTTGATGAGAACCCGCACGACATCGGCATGTTTTCCAGCCGCCGCCCACATCAGAGGTGTTTGGGCTTTTTCTGTTTCGCGTACGTTAACGTCGCCTTTGTGGTTGATAATGAGATTTACGGCATCGACAGTTCCGGTCCCGGCACACGTCATCAGAGGGGTTTCACCGGTTGATTGAGCCGCGTTGGGGTTGGCCCCTGCGGTCAAAAGCTTTTCAACAATGAGAGAGTTGCGGTTCGTGCAGGCCAACGAAAGAGGAGTAACGCCGTAAGAATTTGCGGCATTCACATTAGCACCGGCGCGAATCAAAAGATCGACGGCTTCCGCATCGTCCCGATACGCTGCCCAGGCCAGCGCCGTTGAGCCGTCGGCTTCAGACGCGTTTACATCGACGTGATCCTTCAGCAACGCTCGCGTCGCTTCTTTGTCCTCTTTCTTGACTGCCTCGATCAAGCGGACGTCGCTTCCGGGAGCAGCCATGCTGACAGCTGAAAGAAACATCATCCCGCATAGAAACGAAACTTTGATTCTGCCTCCCATCGTGTCCTCCGGTTTATGCCTTGGGGAGTTCAAGTCTCTTGATGCTGCCGTTACCGTTACCTTTCCAATGCGCCTCCATGGACACTCCCAGTTTGTCCATCAGCGTCGCGTAAAGATTCGTCATTTGCGTGTCCTTCGGGAACCGCACGTGACTTCCGCCGCGGATCTGTGCCGCCTTACCTCCAGCCAACAGAATGGGAATATCGGTGTAGGAATGGTTGTTGCCGTCTGCAATGCCGCCACCGTACACAATCAGGGAATGATCGAGTAGCGACCCATTTCCATCCGACGTCGATTTCAGCTTCTCCAGCAAATAGGAGAAAACCTGCGAATGAAAAACGTCGATCTGCACGTACTTTGACTTCTTGTTTGGATCATTCAGGTGATGACTGATGACGTGATGCGTATCGGGTACGCCGATTTCGCGGAAGGTCCGATCGCTTTGTTCGCGGCCCATCATGAACGTAACCACGCGCGTGAGATCGGTTTGGAATGCGAGCACCTCGAGGTCAAACATCAATTTGGCGTACTCATCGAATGTTCCCGGGATACTTCCTCCCGGCCGCTCAACTTGCGGCAAGTTCCTCGAGGCCTGATTTTCGGCAGTTTGTATGCGTCTCTCGACGTCGCGAATAGCATCCAGATATTCAGTCAGCTTGGCCCGATCGTTCGAACCCAGGTCATTCAGAAGGCGAGAGGCCGCTTGAGTGATCGAATCCAGCAGACTTCGATTCTTCTCGATTCGCGCCAGCCGCGCCGCGGAATCGGTGCTGTCGCTGTCTCCAAACATTCGCTCGAAAATTACTCGCGGATGGTTTTCGCACGGCAGCGGTGTGGTTGGAGTACGCCATGACAACGTATGCATGAACCCGCAACTCCAGCCCTTCTCGCATTGCCCCACCACATCCGTGTCGGCGAGGCCGATTTCAAGCGATGTCAATTGAGTTTCCTTGCCCAGTTCATTAGCAACAATCTGATCAACAGAAATTCCGAGTTGACCGCCCTTAGTGGGGTGCACGCACGTGAGAAATGCTCCCCCCGCTCGTTCGTGTGGAGCGTTGTCACCCTCACCGGGGCGGGCATATGCAAGATCGTTGTTAAGTCCGCCAAGCACGACGAAGTCTTCTCGAAAAGTCGCTAGCGGTTCGAGAATGGGAGTCCATTCATAATCGCGGCCTTCCTTCACAGGCCGCCATTTATCCATAAGCATTCCATTAGGAACGTACACGAAACCGAGGCGGAGAACCGGTTTCGGAGCCTGAGCAAATGCCGGCACCATGGCATCCAATAGAGGCAGCGAAAGCATCGCACCTGCTCCTCGCAAAAAAGCCCGGCGCGGAATGGCTTTCTTAAAAACCATCATGACGGTAGGGACCTCCTCATTTGAAAAGGCATGCTCTTGACGATATTCAAAATGATTGACGACCAACGGTAATCCGCAGGTGCCGCTTCTCGCATGATCTTTCGTATAACCGGTGCATCGTAGTATTCGATCTCACGCCCTAAAGCATAAGTAAGCAGCCTCTCCGTAACGGTAGCTACAAACTGTTCACGTTTTGTTTGCAACAACTGCCGGAGTTCGGCAGCCCCGCTAAATTTTTCGCCAGTCGGAAGAGCTCCTGACGAATCGATTGCGGAATCACCCTCATTCGTTCGCCACCGCCCGATCGCATCGTAGTTTTCCAACGCAAACCCAAGAGGGTCCATCAGCTTGTGGCACGTAGCGCAGGCAGGGTTCGCGCGGTGCTGCTCCATACGCTCGCGCATCGTTAGAACCTTCCCCTTCGGGTTGTCTGCCAACGCTGGAACATTCGGAGGAGGCGGCGACGGCGGCGTGCCGAGAATGTTCTCCATAATCCATTTCCCGCGCAAAGTTGGCGCGGTTCGATTCGGATATGAAGTGGCCATCAAGACACTGCCCTGACCGAGGAGTCCACGCCGATTCGCATCGGACAGGGTGACTCGACGGAAACGACTGCCAGACACGTTCGGAATACCGTAGTGTTTCGCCAAGCGTTCATTCAAAAACGTGTAGTCGGCGTTCAGGAGGTCCATCAAACCCCGATCTTCACGGACCAGGCTGTTAACGAATAATTCCGTCTCCGTGTGGAATGCCTCGCGCAGATTGTCGTCAAAATACGGAAACACCTGTGGGTCTGGGTTGAGCGATGGCAGGTTCCTGAGTAACAGCCATTGGCCTGCAAAGTTTTTTGTGAATGCCGTCGACCGGGAATCGGCGAGCATCCGGCGGACTTGCTGCTCCAGGACCGCGGGGTCTTTAAGACGTCCCTGTTCGGCAAGACCTAAAAGTTCATTGTCCGGTATGCTGCTCCAGAGGAAAAATGACAACCGCGACGCCAGTTCGATATCCGTCAGACGGTATGTCGTGTTTGGTTTTACACCCGCGGGGTCACGTTCGATGTGGAACAAGAATTCCGGGTCCAGCAGCATTCTTTCAAGCGCAGCCCCAATCCCGGCTTCAAAATCTCCTTTGCTTCGGCCATTCCTGTAGAACTGAACAAGGACTGCGACATCATTGTCCTTAAGCGGACGACGATAAGCGCGGTGAGCAAGCGTCGACAGAATCCTAGTCGCACACGCTTCTTCCTCGCTGCTGACCGAAGGACGGCAGATGAAAATTTTCCGGCGGGTTGGAGTGTCTCCGATGCCTCTCGTGTCGTAAGGTCCCCCGACGATGATCTCGCCGATCCCTGGAACACCCCCTGTAAACTGCGCGTATTCAATCTGAGTCAATCGGTCCTGAAGAGGTCCCTCCGGCAACGGAGCCTTCTTCAAGAAAGTGGCGGCGACGATATGTGTGCCTGCAGTTAGGTGAACGCGAACTTCGAGATCCTTATCCGCAGTCCGTTCATATTCTTCCTCGGCGGCGTCCTTGATATTGACCGATTTGAAATACTCGAACGGTCCTTTATCTTCGCCTCCGACCTTGAACCGCTTCATGCTCTGGCCATCCACCAATATGTCCATTTGGTGCGACTCATCGTGGAGACCGCGGATACTTTCCCGCGCCATTCTTTGAAGACGAACCTGAATCATATAGTCGCCCTCAACGGGAAAGTAGTGCGGTACAGCCGTGCCGCCACGCGAGCCGAAGGGGAGATCCTCGCTCATGCGATCGTGATCCTGCATGAGAAATCTCGGAAGGCTATGAGTTTCGAAAGCGGGACGGACGCTCGAATCGCCTATTGCGAAACGCACGATCTTTGGCGTCGCTGAAAGGTACCTCTCCATCAGAAGTGGAGATACGGAAAGAGCGGTATCTATATTGTCAAAGCCCTGAGCGGATTCGTCAGCCGGCAACAACTGTGCAATATCGATCGCGTCCGTGTCGATCCCGAGCAAATCGCGGACCGCATTGGTGTATTCGGCCCGGTTCAAGCGATGTATTACCGGCCTTCCGGGATTGGGATTTTCGGCGGCTAAACGATTGAGTTCCGTCTCGAGATAGGTTGCTGTCGAGTTGTAATCGGAATCACTCGGCCGTGCCGCGCCTGGAGGCGGCATCGCACCCGTTCGAAGTTTAGTAACGACCTTCTCCCAGACCGGCGCGTCCTCCCGCACATTCTCGACGCTGATCCTGTCGAGCTTCAAACCTGCTGTGTTCAGTTTTTCATTGTGGCAAGTAACGCAGTATTTGTTCAGCACTGCGCCAGGTTGCTCCTGAGCATTGAGAGCTGCATTTCCAAAGACTAAGAGGATAGCGGTATGAACAAGGTACTGGATAGCAATGCGACCGAGGCAAGATCCCCTAATCGTCAAGTCAGTTCCCCTCTCCTTGATTGGCGTTGGCCGAGATACTTACGGCGCACTGTATGCCAGCACTCAACAATGTTCAAGTAGTCACTTTTAGATAAGAATGACTAATTCGAGCACTAACAGCGAGATACGTCAAACAACGAACTGGCTTGTGCCAAAGCTGCGTGGCGTAAAGGCCTAGACCGTTTGGTTACTAAAAAAACTGCTGGACGAAACACTTCCGAGGACGAGTCCCTACTGCGCTTCGAGCTTGTTTCGACTAACAGAATGAACAACGTGAGGAATGTCTATCGGTGAGCGCGCATGGCGATAACGATCAGGTATAAGGTCGTCCTTCTTCCACTTGTCGACGATCTCGTGGAAGAACGTAAAACAAGGCACCAAATCCATCGTGCGACGTGTAGCGTCGTACGCCACCATCTTTTTTTGGGTTTTTTTTTCTACAATTCTGACGACCAAACCATGGGCTTCGAACTGATGTAGTCTGTGCGTCAGAAGACGCTTGGAGATGCCTCTAATGTCCCTAAGGAGAAGACCGAAGCGTATTGGGCCGTCCCTCAATAGTCGCGACATGATGTGGAAGCTCCAGGGTCGCGTCAGAATGTGAACGATGTCGTGAACCTGGCGATCCGCTGGGATACCCTGCCGAGGAGGCAGCCCTTGAGAATCTCTCATGCGGTGTTGTCATGAAGTTGTAGTCGGGCGCGCCCGTATCCTTCAGGAGTGCTATCTTCCCTTTCCCACTTATTGATCACTTCCCGAAGACAAGCAAAGCCGCTTTGAAGTTCAGCAGCACGATTCGTGAGACTGTACGTTGCAACCCTTGGGTTCGTCGATTCGACAATTCTTACGATCAGCGCATGGTCTTCCAACTGTTGCAACCGCTCCACGAGCAGACGCTGAGAAATGCCATTGATTCTCTGATGAAGCAACGAGAACCGACAAGGGCCTGCACTCTGCAATGTCACGATAATCTTGTAGGTCCATAACCTCGTGAGGAGATCGAGGAGCTCGTGAGTTGCGTGATCCGGTGAATATCTTTCATGACGACTAATCATATAGTCGTAGTTTCCCTCATCTGCTGCGCCCTTCTTCTACCAACATCCTCCGCGAGTGTCAAGCAAGCCAAGTTCTCACTTTGACCTGACTGTCATCGGTTCACCTAGATCCCTGCTGTTCATGCTAATCGCTATTACTACAACTTGCTTCACAGGTGAGATGACCTCTTACCTGCGATGACTCTTTCACGAACAATTGAACATCACAGCGAGAACCTCAAAATTGGTGCCTCCTCATTGATGATCCGCCGGAGGAATCACAGAAGTCGCTGGAGGAGCTTCCTTCATTGTTCCCTTCAGGGAAAAAAGCCAGATACTGTCCCCACGGGGGGATCCGGCAAATACGTTGCCCGCCGAGTACGCAACAACATATTCTTCGCCTTGATATTCAAAAACACTGACCGGAGCATTCATACCGGCTCCCGTTTGAAAGTCCCAAAGACGCTTGCCGGTCGCAGCATTCAAAGCGATCAGATTTCCATCGCTCCTTCCCACGAAGACAAGCCCGCCGGCTGTAGTTACCGAGCCACTGTAGCAGGGTTCCTTCCACCTCTGCTGCCAAACCAGGCGATTGGTCTTCATGTCCAGTGCTGCAAAGATACCTGACGCGTTAATAGCCGGACGCCCGAATGCTCCTCCCAAATAGTTCTGGCCTTCGGATGGCATCTTGTCGACTTCGTCGCCGCCCCTAAAGAGGCCTGCCTGGTCTGTGGCACATACATAGAAGTAGTTCGTGCTGGGATCATACGAACTGGGGGGCCAGTTTGCCCCTCCTCTCGTACTCGGCGTCGCGACGACCGGCTCCAGCCAGAATGGCGTGAAGGTACGGCCTTGGTTGACGAGCGAATGGCCTTCAGGAGCGATGTCTACTGCCTGCGGCACAAAAGCGTCTCCGCGGGGAATAGGCTGAGTTGAAGAAGTTGCCTGACGCGGTTCCTGCGGAACCGGCCTCTCATCGATTCCGATCAATGGCTTGCCATTGGTGCGGTCCAGAATGTAAACCCAGCCTGCTTTGTTTGCCTCAGCAGCCGCTTTTCGAACCCGCCCGTTAATTTTCAAATCGAAGAGGATGACCGGATTCGGACCGTCATAGTCCCAGAGATCGTGATGGATCTGTTGAAAGTGCCATTTGTATTTTCCCGTCCGCGCCTCGACCGCCACCATAGATGTTGCGAAAAGATTGTTTCCCGGCCGAATACCTCCGTTGAAGTCCGGTCCAGGGTTGCCAGTCGTAAAGTAGATAAGGCCTAATTCAGGATCCACTGCTGGCGTTTGCCAAACCGTGGCTCCACCGTACAACCATACACTCGAATTCTGCGGCCAGGTGTCATGACCAAATTCGCCTGGACCGGGAACGGTGTAGAAGGTCCAAACGAGTTTTCCACTTTTTGCGTCGTACGCTTTGACACGGCCGCGTGTAGCCCTCTCGCCGCCAGCGAAACCAACGATGACGAGGCCGTCGTAATACAGAGGAGCCGCGGTAATCGTGTAGCCGTCTTCTGACTTCTCAGCCTGAATGGACCAGACAGCATTACCCGTTTTCTGATTGAGCGCCACGAGCTTTCCGTCCAATTGGCCCACGTAAACTCTGCCATCGCCTAAAGCAACGCCTCGACTCGTCCACCCGCAGCACACGGTTTTGATTCCGTCGTCGAGGTGAGCTTCATACTTCCAAAGGACCTCACCAGTCTTGAGGCTCAAGGCAAAAACGTCATCCGCTCCTGTGACGATATAAATGACTCCTTCGTAAACGACGGGTTGGGCTTCTCCTGAGTACTTAGCCTTCGTCCCCGATCCATTCAGGTGGGTCCGCCAAACTCCTTTTAAGTTGGTAACCGTATCGCGGTTAATCTGTGTTACAGGCGAATAATTCTGGTTGAACAGATTGCCCCCGTTCTTAAGCCAGTTGCTTTTGGGAGCAGCACTCAATTCGTTATCTGAAAAGGCAGGACTCTCAACAATGGCATCCGCACTTATCGCTCTCAGAGCTACGGTTTGTAACGGGGATTGAGCGCCAGCGCCGGATAAGGAAAGGTAGAGCAGCAGGGCTACTGCTAAAAGGAACCATACAGACTTTTTATTTTCCATTCGGTTCTCCTGGTTCGGTTGCTTCGCCGCCCATGATTCGGCCGGTAATCCTAGTGACAAGT
>Ga0075434_100007434_pt1 | contig 10139 bp, 10 predicted proteins | sample RhiMethybrSRZTD3_FD_75298 | JGI IMG/M metagenome (GOLD analysis project Ga0075434, IMG submission 75298) | Populus rhizosphere microbial communities from Tennessee, USA - Rhizosphere MetaG P. TD hybrid SRZTD3 | ecosystem: Host-associated > Plants > Roots > Rhizosphere > Soil | place: USA...
CATTCGCGGCGGCCATCACTGCGCGCAGCCGCTCATGGCGCGGCTCGGCCTCGTAGCCACGGCGCGTGCATCGTTCGGGGCATACAGCACGAGCGAGGAAGTCGACGCGCTCGTCGACGGACTGGACACGGTGCGGCGAGTGTTTCCGCTGTGAGTCTAAGGTCGGACGAGTTCATCGACGTCGCGGGGCTGGACGATGTGCCGGAGATGGGCGTGCTCGGAGTCGATGGACCGGACGGCCAACCGATCTGTCTCGTCAGGTTCAAGACTCAGGTGTCAGCGTTCGCGGACGAATGCACGCATCAGGCATTTCCCTTGTCCGCCGGCGAGGTTCGCGCGGATGGGACGCTCGAGTGCATCTGGCACGGGGCGCGGTTCGACTGCCTAACAGGCGCCGTGCGACGCGAGCCCGCGACGGACGAGCTTACCCGTTATCCGGTTCGTGTCGACGGCGGGCGGGTCTTCGTCGGCCCGCGGGAGAGCGAGACGTGACGGGTCCGGGCTCCGACGCGCGACTTTCGGCACTCTACCAGGAAGTCATCCTCGACCACTACCGACGGCCGCGGAACCGGGGCACGTTGGCCGAGCCGACCGGGAGCGCGAGCCTGCGCAACCCGTTGTGCGGCGACGAGGTCGATGTGCACGTCGCGATGCGCGACGGGAAAGTGGAGGACGTGAAGTTCGGCGGGCGGGGATGCTCGATCTCGCAGGCGTCGGCGTCGATGATGACGGAGCTCGTGAAGGGACGCACGCCCGCCGAGGTGCACGCGCTCGGCGAGCGCTTCGCGGAGATGATTCGGGGGAACGCAGAGGCAGCGAAGGACCAGGCACTCGGTCAGGCACGGGCGCTGTCGGGTGTGTCGCGCTTCCCGACGCGCGTGCGATGCGCACTGATCGCCTGGGAGGCGATGGAGCGAGCGGTCAAGCCCTGACCCTCGGTCACGGAGTGAGCGGCGAAGCTCCGTGTCGCAAGGTCATGTCGTACGCAGCGATCGCGTAACCGCTCCGCTCGAAGCGGCGTGGCGAGCCCCACTCGTAGTACAGTCCCAGGTTGGCGAGCGCGCGCGGAATGTCCGCGTTGGGAAGCGCCAGGAACGTGAACCGTTCCGGTCGAACGGGCGCCTTCATGATCTCGCCGTGTTCGACCGCGGGAGGCGCGACCGTTTCCGTCCGACGCAATGTGCGTCGATGCGTTTGCCGGTCGAGCGGACCGATCGTGTACCAGCTCGTGTTGGCCGGGATCACGATCAGCGAGGCGCTATCCGGAGCGAGCGCGGAGAGCGCGTCGTCCATGACGTCGTGCATGCGCGTGAACTCGAGCGAGTACACGAGCTGATCGCGACCGATGCCGCAGCATTCTCCCGTCAGGCTCGTCATGCGCAGCATGTCGCGCGACCCGAACGGGAACGTACCCCACAAGCGTCGAGATATCGGATCGACGGTGCGCTCGGCAGAGATGCCAAGCATCAGCGCGTACGCGACGAGAGCGAGGCGCCGTGGACGCGCGTTCGGCGACAGGCGGAGAAGCGCCGCGTAGGCGCAAATGAGCAGGAGCGCAAACGCCGGGAAGAGGTAGCGAACGTTGCTGAATACGACGAACCGCGTGAGCGCGTACACCGTGGCGAGGAACAGCAGCGTCGCGAGCGACAGGACCCGCGCGTCGGCGCCGGCGGCAATGCGTCGGGGCAACCGACGGATGAACCGACGGCCACCGACGACGGCATCGGCCAGGAGCCAGGTGGACGGCAGCCAGGCGAAGTTCAGCACGAAGAGCATCGCCAGGTAGCTACCGAGGTAGGCGTCGACCCTCGGCACCAGGAACTGCCTGACGAGGGGCGTGTCGATCGCCGCGGTCCAGATCGCAGGCTGCCCGGGCCTCCAGATCCCGTAGAAGGCGACGTACGCGGCGAATCCCACGAGCGGAATCGCGGCGGGCCATGCCCTCCCGACCTCGCGCACGCGTGCCTCGAGACGTTCTTCGTCCGACCTGCGCACGGTCCACAACGCCCAACAGCCAAGGATGAGCGCATAGAGCATGACGCCGGTCTCCTTGGAGAAGACCATCGCGGTTCCCGTGACCGCCATCCACATCCAGCGCCGTTCGATGAGGAGCGCGATGATCCAGACGACTCCGACGAGAACGGGAAGATCGAGCCCGGGCTGCAGAACCGACGCGAGAATCGGCGGCTGGAGCAGTAAGACGGCGGCAAGAAGCGCGCGGTCTACGCGCTGGGCTTCGTCTGGGAACGCGGCGCGCGTGAGGCGGTGGAAGCCAGCGATACCGAGGGCGAGAAGGATCGCGTTGACGACGATCAGCGCCGTGGCGTTGCCGGGGTCGAACAGCTGCGAGAGCGCGAGGAGCCCAACGGAGACATGCGAGGCGTGACCCCAGCAGCGGAGGTAGAAGGGGGCGAGCTGGTGCAACGATGCCTCGACCGCGCACTCGGCGTAGCCGCGACCGTCCCACATGGGGACGAAGCCAAGGTGACTCGAGACGAGAGCGATGGCAGCGACGGCGGCGAGCGCGAGTACGAGGCGCGACAACGATGTCTGCGAAAGGCTCATGGCGGCCGTCGGGTCAGTGGCTCGCGGCACGGTCTCCGCCCTCTGGGTCGGTCATGACTCAAGGACGATCGTGCTGAGCGGGGCGGAACGAGCGTGTCTGCTTCTGCCGCTCACCGGACATCACGTCCGGCACGTGCTTATACTGAGGGCCGTCACAACACCACAGCGAGAACGGGACGATCATGCCGATACAGAGCGAAGGAGCAGGATGAAGCGAATGTGGCTAGATGGACTGCTTGAATGGGCCGGGCCGGGGGACCCTTCGACGCCAATCGGTCGTTCCCGCGAGCGATTCCGCCGCATCGGTCTCACCACCACAACGTCGATCGCGGCGCGCGGGATCGGCTTCGCAACCTCCCTGATCACTGTGCCGCTCACGCTGCACTACTTGGGCACCGAGCGCTACGGATTGTGGGCGACGCTCAGCTCCGTCATCGCTCTGGCGAGCTTCGCGGATTTTGGACTGGGCAACGGGCTGCTCAACGCGCTCTCGAGCGCTCACGGGCGCGACGACCACGAGGCGGGAGCGCGTGAGGTATCCACGGCGGTCATCATGCTGCTGACCGTGGCGGCCACGTTGGGTGTCGCGTTCCTGCTTGTGTACCCACACATCGACTGGGCCCGGTTGTACAATGTGAAGTCGCGCGAGGCCGCCGCCGAGGCCGGCCCGGCGACGGCGGCGTTCATCGGGTGCATTCTGGCGAATCTGCCGCTCGGTGTAGTGGCGCGAATTCGCCAGGGGTACCAGGAAGGGTACCGAACAAGCTTCTTCGACGCGGGTGGCAACGTATTGGGTCTCCTGCTGGTGCTGCTCGCCATCGAGCTCCGCATGCCTCTCGTGTGGCTGGTTCTCGCGATGGCGGGAGCGCCGGTGATAGCCAGCTTGACCAACACCGCTGTCCTGTTCTGGCGCGACCGACCATGGCTTCGGGTAGACCCGGAGCGGTTCGACAGGCGGACGGCAGTTCGGCTGCTACACCACGGCGGCCTTTTTTTCGTGCTGCAGGTTGGCGGGACGCTCTCGTGGGCGCCCGACAACGTGATCATCGCGCAGACGCTGGGGCCGACGTCGGTTGCGCAGTACGCCGTCCTGGCAAAGCTGTTCAGCGCGGGCCTTTTTCTCTCCGACGTCGCCTTCGCGCCGCTGTGGCCGGCCTACGGCGAGGCGCTGGCTCGGGGCGATCTCCAGTGGGTGCGCAACACGCTCAAGCGATCGGTTCAGCTGGCCGCTGTCGCCAGCAGTCTGTTCGCATTGCTTCTGGTCGTGGGCGGGAACGAAATCCTCGCGCGATGGATTGGCCCCGGGTTTGGCGCATCACTGGGGCTTCGACTCGGACTCGGCAGCTGGGCGATCGTCGCGACGGTGGGGCTGGCGGTCGCAATGTATCTGAACGCCGCGAACCTCATGCGCGTGGAGGTCGCATGCGCCGTGGCGTGGGTGCCGGCGAGTATCGCGCTCAAGGTGATGTTGGTTTCGCGTTGGGGACTCGCAGGGATACCGTGGGCGACGGTGATGGCCTACCTCGCGTTCGTGGCGGTGCCCCTCGCCGCGTTAGGCCTCGGCGGCCGGCTCGCGCCCGCACCGGACTCGCTGCGATCCCGTCCGACGCAGTGATCGCCATGCTCGGGGTGGCTCCCATGGCAGCAGCGTGACCAACCCGGCTGCCGTCGTCCGCCGCGTTGCCCGCCGCGTGCTGTACGGCGCGACATCACCGGAAGCGCTTCGGTGGATCGCGCGCCTGCTTCGGCTCGGCCCCCGTGCGGCCGAACCAGGCCCGGTCGACTCGCAAAGCGTGCAGCGCGTCCTGGTCGTGCGAGTCGACGAGCTCGGTGATCTCGTCCTGACGACGCCGCTGCTGCGAGAGCTCAAGAAGGCGTTGCCGGCCGCCGCCATAGACCTAGTCGTTAGGCGTGGCAACGCGACGCTGGTCGACGAATGCCCGTATCTCGACACCGTGTTCGAAATCCCGGTGAGCAGGCATCGCTACCTCGGGCGAGTCGCACGACAACTTACCGCGCTTCGGTTCGCGGCCGGCCCACTGGCTGGTCGACGCTACGATCTTGCCTTGGTGCCGAGGTGGGACTCTGACTATTTCTACAACGCCGCCGGCATCGCGTATTTGAGCGGCGCGAGGTGGCGAATCGGCAATAAAGAGCGGATGCCGGAAAACGCCAGCTCGGACTCGCTGTTCACGACGATTGTCGACCATAGCGACCTACGTCACGAGGTACTGCGCGCTCTGGCGGTGCTCGAACCACTCGGGATTAGGCCAAATGAAACCCGCCTCGAGATCTGCGTCGGACAGGCGGCGGATCGGCGAGTCGTTCAGCTGCTCGCGAACGCGGGCGTCCAACGCGACTACCCAACGGTTGGAATCGCACCCGGGGCCGGGCATCCACGACGACGATGGCCCGTCGATCGGTTTGCCGAGGTGCTTCGGTCGCTCATGGCCGGGGGGCGGATCAACGCAGTGGTGATTGGCGGACCCGAAGATCGCGAGCTCGGCGACGCGATCGTCGCACAGGTCGGAGGCGGCGTAGCCAATCTTGCCGGAATGACCGACCTAAGCGAAACGGCGGCCCTGCTGCGACACACACAGTTGCTTGTCGGCAACGATTCCGGTCCGATTCATATCGCTGCCACATGCGGCGTCCCGGTCGTTGTCGTGTCGTGTCATTCCCTGACCGGCGACCCGAACCACGCAAATTCTCCCGACCGATTCCATCCGTGGGGAGTCGATCATTGCGTCGTTAGGCCGGTACAGCCACGCCGACCGTGCAGTGACGGGTGTGCAGCGGAGTCCGCACACTGCATCGAGGAAGTCGCGATCACGCCTGTGATCGCTGCTGCGAAACGATTGCTGGGTGTGCGGGTGACGTGACTGGCGCTATCCGAGATCCGTCCAGGTCATCCACCGAACGCGCCGGAAACCGTAGAACGGCGCGAGGAGCAGAATCATCGCGGCCTGGTACGGATAAAAGAGGAGTCCGAACAAGCGACCATGATGCCGGTGCCGAACGCGCTCGAGCGGATAGCGCAGCAGCCGATGCCAGAACGTCAGCGGGACGCGCTCGTTCACGTACCGTTTGTACACGGTCTCGATCTCTCTCGTGATCCTCACTCCGCCTACCGCTGTCTTGTTCGTGTCGCTGAACCGCAGCTCTGCGAGGATGTCGGGAATGAAGTGCCATCGTGCGCCCGACGCGACGAAGTGGTTCCAGAGCTCGAGGTCCATGGTGTAGTGCAGCGACTCGTCCAGTGGCGGACGTCGTTTGAGCAGCGACCTCCGATAGAAGCACGATGGCTGCGGAATCTGGTTGGCGCAGGGAAGCAACTCCACGCTCCAAGGTGACGGAGCTACGATCCGATTCAGTCGAGGATCCGGATACGTTACTCTGCCGGCGCCGACGACCACGTCGGCCTCAGGGCTTGCTTCGAAGGCCCTCGCGATTGCGTGGAGCGCGCCGGGCAACAGCACGTCGTCGCTGCAAAGCCAGTTGACGATTTCGCCTGTTGCTCGCGCGAACCCTTTGTTGATGGCGTCGGACTGCCCGGAGTCCTTTTCACTGATCCACCACGCGATGTGTTGCTCGTAGCGGCGTATCACGTCCACGCTGTTGTCGGCGGAGCCTCCGTCCACAACCAGGATCTCGAGACGTGGATAATTCTGGTCGATCAGGCTCCGCAGGGTTGCGTCGATGGTAGCCCCGGCATTGTAGTTCGGAACGACGACCGAAATGGAGGGAATCATTGTGGTCGCAGCAAGACGTCGACGTACGGAGCAACGCGCGCCGCAATGGCCGGCAGTTGGCGCAGGTCCGCACGTCCTTCGACGATCGCACCCTCGTTCGACCAGATCGCTGCAACGTCGTACCCTGACGATGCGAGCAACGCGCACAGCTGCTCCGGTGTCCGACCGGCTCTCCGGATCAGCTCTGGATGAAACTCCATGAACACCAGTGGCCTGCTTGCCTGCAATGTCTGTCGTGATCCGTCCAGGATTTCATATTCGAAACCGTCAGTATCGATCTTCAAGAGTGCGACATCCACTCCCGAGAACAGCGTGTCCACGCTCATCGCGCCGACCTCGATCGATCCTATCGGCGTATGTCCGTCATATGACTTGATAGCGCCCGCAGTCCCAACCTGAGTGAAGATGCGGACCGGGACTCCATCCCGAGACGAGATCGCCTGATTGTAGAGCCTAACGTTGGTCGCGTTGTATGCACGCGTGTTCTCGGACAGCAGGTCGAAGAACTCAGGGACCGGCTCGAGACAATGAAAGGTGAGACCGGGATAGTCGGAGGCACGTGTCACCAGGCTTCCGCCGATGTTCGCGCCGATCTCTACAACATTCGTGGGGCGTCGAGAAGCAAGCTCCGCAAGCAGTGGCTCGAGCTGATTATCCCATCCTCGACCGGCCAGGATGTATTCGCACTGAGGGTCTCCCTGAAAACATCGAAAGCAGTGACCGCGGTAGTGCGCGTTCACGATCTGTCGTTCCCGCTCTCGGTGGGAAAACCGAACGACATCGTAACCGCGCGCCCTGAGCGCGCGGCGGACTGCACGTCTTAGGAATGCGAGCATAATGTGCGACGGACGTGATCATAAACCGGCATAGTTCGTAGCAGGCGGGCGATAGCGCCGGCTGCGACGCCGGCGAGCACGAGGACGAGGGGAGCTGCGGCTCGTCGTCCGGCCAGTGCTGCGTGTCGGTCATGAGACGCGGACGATCCGGGCAAAATAACCTAGAACGAATGCATCTTGTCCGGTGTCCGCGCAGGCGGGACGCAACGAGTGCGTGTCGGGAACATCGACACGCACTCGTTTGCACGCAAACGGCGTCAGAGGCCATGGCGCGCGCGACGGCCCGCACGCGCCAACGATCGGCCTGGCCCTAGAAGGATGTGATGCTGTTCGTCTTGTTGGCGAACCAGCTGGCGATGCTGCTGCCGAAGATGGTCACCACACCGATGAGGAGGACGGCGATGAGCGCGATCAGGAGGCCGTACTCGGTGACGGCGATTCCGGAGTCGTCCCGGGCGAAGCGGCGGAGGGATGCTGTGGTCATAGCACGAAGCAGTTTGGAGGTGAACGGCTCCAAGAAGCTACCTGGAGTCCAAAATCGCAATAGAGGAGTCAGCTTGAACGCCCGAAGCCTAGAGGCGGCATCCCTCGCGCAGCAAACAGTGGAACGCCGGCTCGAACCTCAAGACTTGCGTTGCTCCCGTGACGTCACCCGCCGCGGTACGCGGCGAGGCCTCAATACCGGCCAACGAAGACTCCGTTTAGAAGCGTCGCTGACGCTGCCCCGGTGTGTCACACCCGCCTTTCACCTGCGACGGCGCGCCGTCCAAAGGACCCATGCTAGCGCAGGTAAGTAGTAGCCCCACACAATCATGCGTGAGAGGTAGGCAGCATTCTGCGGAAGGGTGTCCAGGCCGGAGGGTGCGCACAGGTACGCGACCGCCGCAACCGCGTACGACCACAGCGAGCATACCAGCGATTGCCGGAACGTTTGCGCCAGGAGACCCAGTGCCAACTGATCGTAGAAAAACATTGACTGAGGGACCAGAGACATTCCGAGCAGCAGCCGGCCGTCCGCGGTGCGCCATCGGGTGGCAGCGAGCAATAGCAGCGCCCCGCCCGGTACGAGGACCGGGACGTGATGCATCTTCACTCCCGCGAATTGGATCATCGCCCGGAGCCATTCGATCGGCCAACGAGGGTCGATGATCAATGTGAGGGTCGCGCAGCCCGCCGCCATCAAGGCCCCTCGCCAGTCCACCCGGCGTGCCAGCATCGCACTGCCCAGTGTCGGTTTTATGGCGGCCACCCACCCCCATCCGCTTCCAAAGGCAGCGCAAAGGACCAACGGCGCCCACTGGCCGGTCGTCATCGCCGTAAGTGCCGGAAACGACATCAGAACGGGCAGTCGATGGTATCCCTCGCGGGTGAGCGCGAACCCCGAAAATCCCATCGATAGCCCGATGAAGATTACAGCAGACCAGGCGATGGGAAGCACGCTAAACGGCGCGGCGGCCACAGCGGCTGGTAGCGGATAGATATACATCGAGACGCGATACGGATTCTCGCCGTCAAGCAGTGCCCTGCCCGCCGCGACGAAGTATCCGAAGTCGTTGACGATCCCGCCCAGGTCGACACGCGTTCGTACGGCCGCGATGGCAGCCGCGGCGATTGCGACTCCGCACGCAACTGCAACGCGTGCTTTTGTCGTGGGCATCCCTGGAGATTCAGCCCCGCGAGCAAGCACGCGGGGTAGCCCAGTCTCCCGGCGCGCCTCAACCACGGGCCGTCGTTGTTCCGAAGCTTGTCATGATCCCGACGGGGAGGACGGCGACGATCAGGGCTCGTTAGGTCACCAACGCAACGTCCGCAGCGTGGAACGGGTCTGCCCGATCAAGGTCGGGACCCGGCGCGACCCGCTGGTCGAGGGGCAACGGCCTGCCCGCCCGCGGGGGCGAAACCCCACGCGAGGCCGTCTGGCATCGCAATGACAAGCGACGTCGGCGTAAAAACACGAAATAGTAGGCATTCCTTCGATTCAATCGGTATGTAGATGCATTTCTTCTCGTAGCGGAACGTCTGAGGCAACTCGTTGTCTTTCACAAAGACACCGCCGTCGGTCCAGCCGAATTTCAACGTACGGGTGATCGTATCGCCGCTTGGTTCGACCTCGATCGAGCGCCAGGTACCTGTCGGTACGAGCTCGTCAGGATGGGGAATGTGCACGTAGGCGACGAGCTCGAGGGCTATGAGCATCCAGATCAGAACCGCGAGCCACAGACTTATCGGGGGACCGAGTGGGCGAAGCTCCAATCTCGCGTCCGAATTCATTGTCGTTCGATTGGAGTTGCCGGCATGAAGAGTCGGCTGGATTACAACGGGCATCCCAGATCGTCACCCGGACGATAATACGACTCGAGTGTCGATTTCGCGATTGGATAAGTTTGGTCCGTCTGGCCGACAACGGATGAACGCCAAAAAATGCCCCGAATCAGTACTCCCGACCTCGAGCACGTCCTACGGCTATCGGAGGACGCTTTCGCCGCGCTTCGTGGCTCGCGCATTCTCGTCACCGGAGCAACAGGGTTTGTTGGCTCGTGGATGGTCGAGACGGCCGCCTATGCCAACGCGGTCATGGATGCGCGCATCGACGTCCTGGCGTTGGTCCCCCCGGGTTTGGACGTTGCGTCCGATGCACCGCACATCCGGGAATTGCCAGGCGTACGGATCGTGCGAGGCGACGTGCGCACGCTGGACCCTGTCGGTTTTGCGAGCGCCGCGGGGAGCGGATCCATCAACGGCGTGATCCATACGGCGATCGCCGTGGACGCGAAGACAATCGCCGAGAACCCGATCCCCACGTTGGAAACCGCTGTGGATGGCACAAGTCGAACGCTGGCCGTCGCCAAACACGCGGGCGCAAAGCGGTTTCTCTTCCTCAGCTCCGGGGCGGTCTATGGAGCCTCGCCGAACGGAGTGCCAACGATTCCAGAGACATATCTTGGCGGACCGGACCCCGCCGACCCGCGTTTTGTCTACGCCGAGG
>Ga0075434_100007435_pt1 | contig 10135 bp, 8 predicted proteins | sample RhiMethybrSRZTD3_FD_75298 | JGI IMG/M metagenome (GOLD analysis project Ga0075434, IMG submission 75298) | Populus rhizosphere microbial communities from Tennessee, USA - Rhizosphere MetaG P. TD hybrid SRZTD3 | ecosystem: Host-associated > Plants > Roots > Rhizosphere > Soil | place: USA...
GGTACGACCACAGCAGGTAGATCGCGGCGAGGATCACGGCGGTCGCGGCGAGCGAGCCGAACAGGTGGCTCACCGCGAACGTGCCCACGATCACGAGGAATTCGCCGACGAACGAGCTCAGGCCCGGCAGCCCGGCGCTCGCGAACACCACGAACAGGAACGCCCCGAGGAGCCACGGCATCACGCTCGCGAGCCCGCCCATCTCGGATAGCTCCCGCGTGTGCGTCCGCTCGTAGACCATCCCGACGAGCAGGAACAGGGCGCCGGTCGCCAGCCCGTGGTTCACCATCTGGAGCACGCCGCCGGTCGCTCCCTGCAGGGTGAACGCGAAGATCCCCAGGACGACGAAGCCGAGGTGCGACACGCTGGAGTACGCAACGAGCCGCTTCACGTCGGACTGGATCAGCGCGCAGACGGCTCCGTAGATGATCCCGATCACGGCGAGGACCGAGACGAAGGTCGCGAAGTATCGGGACGCCTCCGGGAACAGGCTCAGGTTGAAGCGCAGCAGCCCGTAGGTGCCGACCTTCAGGAGCACGCCCGCGAGGAGCACCGATCCCGCGGTCGGCGCCTCGGTGTGCGCGTCGGGGAGCCACGTGTGCAGGGGGAACAGCGGCACCTTCACCGCGAAGGCGACGAAGAACGCCAGGAAGAGCCACCGGGCCGTCTGGACCGGCAGCCTGGCCGCCACCGAGCCCAGCTGCGTGAAGTCGAACGTCGCGGGCCCCGGCGTGCCGGACCTCGCATAGAGGAACAGGATCCCCACCAACAGGAAGGCCGAGCCGGCCATCGTGAACAGGAAGAATTTGATCGCGGCGTACACGCGGTTGCCGCTCCCCCAGCCGCCGATGATCAGGTACATCGGGACGAGGATCGCCTCGAAGAACAGGAAGAACAGCAGCAGGTCCAGGGCGAGGAACGTGCCGAGGACCGCGGTCTCGAGCACGAGCATCGTGACCATGTACCGCGCAACGTTCGTCTCGATCTTCCAGGAGGCGAGGATCGCGACGGGGAACAGGAAGGTCGTCAGCAGGACGAGCCAGAGGCTGATCCCGTCGACCCCGACGAGGTAGCTGAGGCCGAGCGACGGCACCCACGAGGCGCGCTCGACCAGCTGGAACCCCGGCTCGCCCGTCTGGAAGTCCCGGAGGACCAGGAGCGACACCGCGAAGGTGATGAGCGCGGCGAGCAGGGCGACGATCCGAGCATCCCGGTCCGACGCGATCCGCGAGACGATGAGGAGCGCGATCGCCCCGAACAGCGGGAGCAGCAGCGTGATCGTGAGCAGGTGCCCGCTCACAGGCGGACCCCAACGTAGAGCAGGATCAGGACGGCGCCGAGGAACAGGACGAGCGCGTACGAGCGGACGAAGCCGGTCTGGACCACGCGACCCCTGTCCGCGAGACGCCGGACGCTGAACCCGATCGCGTTCACGAACCCGTCGATGATGCGGGCGTCGACGACGTAGGCGGTGATCCATGCCGCGGCCTTCGCCGGTTGGATCAGGACGGTGTCGTACGCCCGATCCACGTACCACCCGTGCAGCGCAGCCCGGGGGAACGGCTCGAGGCGCTCGCGGAACGCGAACGGGTCCACGCGGCCGGAGCCGTAGATCCACCACGTCACGGCGAGCGCCGCGAGGGACAGGCCCACCGCGATCCCGGACAGCTCGAGGACGCCGAGCCCGTTGCCACCCGGCCCGAGCCCCGTGACCTCGCGCAGGAACTCCGCGAGACGTCCCTCTGGCGTCGTGTTGAGCCAGCCGGCCGTCGCGACGCCGAACCCGAGGATCGCGAGCGGGACCCACATGACCGGCGGCGACTCGTGCGCGTCCCGTGCCGCGTCGCTGCGCGCCCGGCCGAAGAACGTCAGGAAGAGCATCCGGCCGAGGTAGAACGCGGACAGGAACGCGGCGAGGCTCCCGAGCACGTACACCGCATCGCGACCGGTGTGCTGGGCCACCTCGAGCACCGCATCCTTCGCGAAGTACCCGGCGAGCGGCGGAACACCGGCCTGGGCCAGCGCCGCGATCGCGAACGTCGCGAACGTGATCGGCATCGCATGGCGCAGGCCGCCCATGTCCCGCAGGTCCTGGTCGTCGTGCATCCCGTGGATCACCGACCCGGCGCCCAGGAACAGCAGCGCCTTGTAGAACGCGTGCGCGACGAGGAAGAAGATCGCGACGGCGTAGGCGCGCATGCCGGCGGCCATGAACATGAACCCGAGCTGGCTGATCGTGGAGTACGCGAGCACCCGTTTGATGTCCTGTTGCGCGATCGCGCACGTCGCCGCGTAGATCGCCGTGATGAGCCCCACGACGAGGACGACCGTGAGCGCGACGCCCGAGAGCTCGAACAGGACGTGCGAGCGCACGACGAGGTAGACGCCGGCCGTCACCATCGTCGCGGCGTGGATCAGCGCCGAGACCGGCGTCGGGCCGGCCATCGCGTCGGGCAGCCACACGTGCAGCGGGACCTGGGCCGATTTCCCGATCGCACCGGCGAACAGCAGCAGCGCGATCACCGTGGCGGCATCCTTCGTGAGCACCGAACCGGCGGTCCCGAACACGGCATCGAAGTCGAGCGTCCCGAACCTGAACACGATGAGCGCGAGGCCGACGAGCATCAGCGTGTCGCCGATCCGGGTCGTGATGAACGCCTTCTTCGCCGCCTCGGCGTTCTCCGGGACGTCGAACCAGAACCCGATCAGCAGGTACGAGCAGAGACCGACGCCCTCCCATCCCAGGTAGAGCACGAGGTAGTTCCCGCCCAGGACGAGCATCAGCATGAAGAACACGAACAGGTTCATGTAGGCGAAGAAGCGCCCGTACCGCGGGTCGTTCGCCATGTAGCCGATCGCGTACACGTGGATCAGCGCTCCCACCCCCGTGACGACGAGCACCATCGTCATGCTGAGGTCGTCGAGGCGGAGGTCCGCGCCCACCTGGAACCGGCCGACCTCGATCCACGAGAACAGGTGCTGGACGAACAGCCGATCCTCGGCCGGCTTCGCGAGGAGCTGGGACATCAGGGCGAGCGCGACGCCGAAGGCCACGATCACGGTCGCCGACGCGAGCCAGCCCGCGTACCTGCCGAGCCGCCGCCCCCAGAAGAGGTTCACGACCGCTCCGAGCAGCGGCAAGGCCGGGAGGAGCCAGAGCAGGCCGTGGGCCTGGCTCACCATCGCAGCTCCCGCACGTCGTCGACGTCGACGCTCCGTCGCCGGCGGTAGATCGCCACGATGATCGCGAGGCCGACGACGACCTCGGCCGCGGCGACCACCATCGAGAAGAAGGCGAGCACCTGGCCGGTGAGGTCGTTGTGGAGCCGCGAGAACGCCACGAGCGAGAGATTCACCGCGTTCAGCTGGAGCTCGACGGACATGAAGATCAGGAGCGCGTTCTTGCGGGTGAGCACCCCCACCGTGCCGAGCATGAACAGGATCCCGGAGAGCATCAGGTAGTACGCGACCGGCGTCCTCATGACGCGGCCTCCGCGTCGTAGGCGGGCGCCGGTTCCTGGTGGTCATCCTCAGCGGCGTCGATCTCCGCCTGTGTCACGGCGCGCGTCCTTCGGTGCGCGAGCACCATCGCGGCGATCGCGGCCACGAGCAGCAAGATCGAGGTCACCTCGAACGGGAAGAAGTACTGGCCGAACAGGACCTTCGCGACGGCCTGCGTGTTGCCGCCCTCGTTCGCCGTGAACGCGTCCGGCGCCTTGGTCGCGAACCCGACGCCTGCGCGGATCGCGAGGAAGAGCTCGACCACGAACCCCGCGCCGAGGATGAAGGCGATCGGACGCTGCACGAGCAGGCGCTCGCGGATCGGCACGTTGCTGTCGACGCCGAGCAGCATCAACACGAACAGGAACAGCACCATGATCGCGCCGGCGTAGACGATGATCTGGACCGCGAACAGGAACGGCGCGTCGAGCAACAGGAAGAACACCGCGAGGCAGAAGAAGTTCACGATCAGGAACAGCGCGGCGTGCACCGCGTTCCTGACCAGGAGCATCCCGATCGCGCTCGCGACCGAGATCGGCGCGAACACCCAGAACACGACGTTGTCGAGCGGCATCAGCGGCCCTCCCGCGCGATGCGGTCGGTGCCGAGCGGCGTCGGCGCCTCGAGGAGGCGCTCCTTCGTCCAGATCGCATCCTCGCGCGACGTGAAGGCCATCTCGTAGCTGCTCGTGAGCGTGAGCGCGCGCGTCGGACACGCCTCGACGCAGAGGCCGCACATGATGCAGCGCAGGTAGTTGATCTGGTAGTCCTTCGCGTAACGCTCGCCCGGGCTGACGGGGTCGTCCGGGTCGTTGTCCTCGCCCTCGACCCAGATCGCATCGGCCGGGCACGCGAACGCGCAGAGCTCGCACCCGATGCACTTCTCGAGCCCGTTATCGTGGCGGTTCAGCCGGTGCCGGCCGGTATGGGCCCGAGGCGGCGGCTCCACGATCTCCTCCGGGTACCGCTCGGTGTTGTCACGGCGCAGCCACTGCTTCCAGACGGTCGCCAGTCCCTTCGTGACGGCCCACCACGGAGCCGTCGGGCGCGGGGCCGGTGCGTCGCTCACGCCGCCGCCTCCCGGGCGTCGCTCCGGGGCGCCTCGAGCGCCTGCTTCACGAGGCTCATCACGAGCCACGTCCCCACGATGAGCCCGAGGGCCATCACGACGCCGCGCTTCACGTCGAAGCCCCCGATCGTGAACAGGACGCTCGCGTACCGCTCCGGCAGCACGACGATCGCGCCGGTGGCCAGGACCCAGAACAGCCCGAGCGGGATCAGGTACTTCCAGCCGAAATTCATCAGCCGGTCGTACCGGAGCCGCGGCAACGTGCCCCGGATCAGGATGAAGACGTAGATGAGCGCCGTGACCTTGAGGACGAACCACAGGACCGGGCCGACCCACGCCCACGCGCCGTCGAACGGCCACCACCCACGCCACCCGCCCAGGAACAGCGTGACGGCGATCGCGGAGACGGTGACGGTGTTCACGTACTCGCCGAGGTAGAACAGGGCGAACCGGATCCCCGAGTACTCGGTGTGGAACCCGGCGACGAGCTCGGTCTCGGCCTCGGCGAGGTCGAACGGCGGCCGGTTCACCTCGGCGAGCGCGCAGATCAGGAAGATCACGAACGCCGGGAACTGCGGGACGACGTTCCAGATGGTGCCCTGCTGGTCGACGATCTCCGACATCCGCAGGTGGCCGCTGAACATCAGGACGGCCACGAGCGCCAGCCCCATCGCGACCTCGTAGCTGATCATCTGCGCGGTGGAACGGATCGATCCGAGCAGCGGGTAGTTCGAACCGCTCGACCACCCGGCCAGGACGACCGCGTAGACGCCGATCGAGGTCATCGCGAGGACCCAGAGCACCCCGATGTTGAGGTCGGCGAGCTGCAGCGGCACGGTCCGTCCGAAGATCGTCACCGGCGCGCCGAACGGGATCACGGAGAACGCGAGGAAGGCCGGCACCATCGCGATGATCGGCGCGAGCACGTAGACCGCCCGGTCGGCGTTCGTCGGCGTGATCGACTCCTTGAAGAAGAGCTTCACCCCGTCGGCGAGCGTGACGAGCACGCCGCGCGGACCGGCCCGCATCGGGCCGGTCCGCGTCTGGAAGTCCGCGATCACCTTGCGCTCCATCCAGATGTAGAGCAGGACGGAGATCAGGAGCGCGAAGAAGACGACGATCACCTTCCCGACGAGCAGCACCCAGTCGATGCCGGTCACGCCGTCGCCTCCTCCGCTTCCGCCGCCTCCGCCGCTTCCGCGGGGACGTCCGCAGACCCGACGGGCTCGGCGGCCTCGACCCTCACGGCGGCCGTCGATCGGCCGCTGAGGAGCGTGTTCGCCGCGACCCCGGGCTGGTTGAAGGGCAGGAAGACCGAACCGGCGGCGACGTGCTCCGTGACGCGGAGCGGCACGAGCACGTCGCCGCGTTCGGTGGCGAGGCGGACCGTGGCGCCGTCCGACAGGCCCTTCTTCTCGGCGTCGACCGGGTGCATCTCCGCGAACGCCGGCTCCTCGAGCGCGGCCTTGAGCTCGTCGGCCCGATCGGACAGCCGGCCCTCGTCGACCAGCATCGGATAGGTGAACACGGTGAGGTCGTCGATCCATTGCGGCGCGCCGGCGCCGGCCCACACGTTGGGTCGCTCGCCGACGGAGCGCGGCATCAGGAGCGACGCCATCTCCCTGCGGATCTCGTCGAGCGTCTCGAAGCCAAGATCCGCGCCCATCGCGGCCGCCAGGCCGCAGAAGATCTCCCAGTCGGGACGGCTGATCCCGAGTGCTCCTCGCACCGGGCGGATCCGCTGCCAACGGCCCTCCCAGTCGGTGAGATGCCCGTCCCGCTCGATCGCGGCCGACGCGGGCAGGAACGCGCTCGCGAAGGGCTCGAGGTCGCCGAGCTCGAGCGAGTGGACGACGAGCGTGCCGACGTTCGCGAGGGCGCGCCGCACGAGGGCCGCGTCGGGGTGATCGCGGAGCGGGTCCGCCCCGATCACGAACAGGACGTCGACCGCGCGCTCGGCGCACGCTTCGAGGATCTCGTGCGCGTTCCGGCCGGCCTCCGAGGCCGTGATCGGCCCCCAGACCGCCTCGACCTCCGCGCGCTCCTCCGCGTGGTCGAGGCGCCGGCCGCCCGGCAGGAGGTCCGGGTGGACGCCGGTGCTGAGCGCCCCGCGGTCGTTCGCCCGCCGCGTGACGAACCCGAACCGGGCACCTGTCTTCGCGGCGACCGCGAGCGCCACGTCGGCGGCGAGGGGATGCTCGGCGAGCCGCTCTCCGGCCAAGATGACGGCGGAGTCGCCCGCATCGCGAAGGGACGCAGCGATGCGGGCTTCGGGAGACCCGTCGTCGACACCCTCGCGGATCCGATCGAGGACCGACACCTCCTGGCCGGGCCGGACAAGGATGTGCTCGGCGACGTCGTGCAGCCGCGTCCGGCGGGGATGCACGACGACGACGCGCGCGCCGCGGGCCGCTGCCTTGCGGATCCGCAGATGCAAGATCGGCACCTCCTGCTCGGTGTCGAGCCCCGCGACGAGGATCACCTTCGCCCGCTCGACGTCGGCGTACGTGACCGACGTCTCGCGGTCGGTGGCGCCGGCCGCCGCGACGAGCTCGGCGAGCCCGCCGTGGAACGCCCGGCGGTGGTCCAGGTCGTTCGTCCGCGCGACGGTCCTCGCGAACTTCGACATCGCGTAATAGTCCTCGTCCGTCAACCGTCCACCGGTCAGGAACGCGACGCGCGCTCCCGCGCACCGCTCCGCGACCCAGGTGAGGACCTCCCCGAACGACGCCGGTTCCAGCCCGCGGTCGCGGATCAGCGGCGTCGTGATCCGGGCGGGGGCGTCCGCGTGCCGGAAGGCGAAGCGCCCCTTGTCGCAGATCCAGGCGTCGTTCACCTCCGGGTTCTCGCGCGCGAGCACCCGGACGACCTCGTCCCTGCGCACGTCCACGCGGACGTTGCATCCCGCGCTGCAGTGCTGGCAGACCGAGTCACCGGACGTGAGGTCGAACGGCCGCGCGACGAAGCGGTACGGCGTCGCCGTGAGCGCGCCGACCGGGCAGATCTGGATCGTGTTGCCGCTGAACGGCGAGCGGAAGTCCTCGCCGGCCGCGATCGAGACCCGCTCGCCGGCGCTCCGGGCGAACAGCTCCAGGAAGCGGTCGCCGCTGATCTCGTCGCAGAACCGCGTGCACCGCGCGCAGAGCACGCACCGCTCGCGGTCGAGCGCCACGAGCGGTGACATCGGGACCGGCTTTGGGAACACCCGCTTCGCGTCGACGAACCGGCTCTCGCCCGGGCCGAACGCGAGCGCCTGATCCTGCAGCGGGCACTCCCCTCCGCGGTCGCAGATCGGACAGTCGAGCGGATGGTTCAGCAGCAGGAACTCGAGGTTCGCGACCTGCGCCTCGCGTGCCGCCTCGCTCGTGTTCTGCGTCCGGACGACCATCCCGGGCGCGACCGTGGAGGTGCACGAGGTCTGGAGCTTCCCTTGGCCCTCGACCTGCACGTAGCACTGTCGGCAGGCACCGATCGGAGCGAGGTACGGGTGGTCGCAGAAGCGCGGGATCTCGATCCCCAGCTGCTCGGCGGCCCGGATGATGAGCGTCCCCTTCGGCACGGTCACCTCGCGGTCGTCGATCGTCAGGGTGATCCCGGGGGCGGCGGGCGGCGCCATCAGGCCGGCACCTCCTCGAGGTGGTCAACCTTCAACGGGCATCCGCCGAGGCGGACGTGCTCCTCGAACTCATCCCGGAAATGCTGGAGGCTCGAGTTGATCACCGACGCTGTCCCGTCCGCCAGGGCGCAGAACGCCCGGAACAGGAGGTTCTTCCCGAGATCGCGGACGACGGGGAGATCCTCGTCGCGGCCGTCCCCTTCCTCGATGCGCTCGAGCACGCGCGTCGCCCACCAGCTGCCTTCGCGGCACGGCGTGCACTTGCCGCAGCTCTCGTGGGCGTAGAACCGCACCATCCGCTGGGCGCAATCCACGACGCAGTCGGTCTCGTCCATCACCATGATCGCGGCGGTGCCGAGCATCGATCCGGCCTCGGCGAGCGACTCGTAGTCCAGATGCACGTCGGTGTGCTCGGCGGTGAGCATCGGCGTCGAGGACCCGCCCGGCGTCCACGCTTTCAGCCCCCGACCGCTCAGGACTCCTCCGGCGAGGTCCTCGAGGACGACGCGGAACGGCGTACCGAGCGGGACCTCGTAGTTGCCCGGCCGCTCGACCTTCCCGCTGATCGTGACCATCTTCGTGCCGGGCGACTTCTCCGTCCCGAGCTCGCGGAACCAGTCGGAGCCGCGCACGAGGATGTCGGGGACGTTCATGAGCGTCTCGACGTTGTTGATCACGGTCGGCGACGCGAACAAACCCTCGACCGCCGGGAACGGAGGACGGAGCCTCGGCTGGCCCCGGTAGCCCTCGAGCGAGCTGAGGAGCGCCGTCTCCTCGCCGCAGATGTACGCGCCGGCGCCGCGATGCAGGACGACGTCGATCCTCTTCCCGGAGCCCAGCGCGTCGGCGCCGAACCGGCCCGATCCGTACGCCTCGGCGATCGCTCGCTCGAGCACGATGCTCTGCCACAGGTACTCGCCGCGGACGTAGATGTAGATCGTCTCGCATCCGATCGCGAGGGCCGCGATCGCGGCGCCCTCCAGGAGCCGGTGCGGGTCCCGCTCGACGAGCTCCCGGTTGTTGCACGTGCCCGGCTCGGACTCGTCGAAGTTCACGACCACGTACGTCGGCTTGCCGGTGTCGCGCGGCACGAACCCCCACTTCATGCCGGTCGGGAACCCGGCGCCGCCGCGCCCACGGAGCCCGCTCGACTTCACGAGCTCGAGGATGTCGGCGTCGGCCATCGTGACGGCCCGGCCGAGCGCCTCGTACCCCCCCTTCGCGGCGTAGCCGTCGATCCCGATCACGCCGGGGTCGTCCCAGTCGCGCGTGAGCCGCGGCTCGAAGTCGACGGTCACGCCGACGGGACCTCCTCGAGGCCGGCGAGCGCACGCGAGGCGGCCTTGAAGCTGGCGAACGCGGGGCCGCGGGCCGGCGAGGGAACCTCGCCGGCCCGCAGCCCCGCGACCAGCTCACGCATCCGCGCCGGGTCGACGGTGTCGTGGTTGCAGAAGTCGATCTGCACGGCCGGCGCGAAGTCGCACACGCCCAGGCACTCCTCCTCGTGCACGGTGAACAGCCCGTCCTCCGACATCTCGGCCCCGTGCTCGACGCCCGCGGCTTCGTGTGCGGCCTCGAAGACGGCCTCGGCGCCGCGGAGCTTGCACGCGAGGTTCGTGCAGACGTTCACGACGTGCGTGCCGGTCGGCCGCAGCCGGTACATCGTGTAGAAGCTCGCGACGGCCTCGACCTCGGCGGTCGTGATGCCGAGCAACTGGCCGATCTCGCGGAGCGCGTCGCGCGTGATCCAGCCGTCGACCGACTGCGCCAGGTAGAGCAGCGGCATGATCGCCGAACGACGACGGTCGTCGGGATACCGCGCCATGATCGCGTCCGCGTCCGCGCGGAGGGCGCCCTCGAAGACCGTCACCGGTCGACGCCCCCCATCACCGGGTCGAACGACGCGTTCGCCGCGATCAGGTCGGCGATCAGGTACCCCTCGATCGCCGC